>ERZ773263.1515-NODE-1515-length-13738-cov-2.998684_pt1 | contig 13738 bp, 9 predicted proteins | sample MGYA00511076_ERZ773263 | MGnify/ENA primary metagenome ERZ773263 (study PRJEB29015, sample SAMEA2738155) | human oral metagenome | biome: human oral; feature: human-associated habitat; material: saliva | place: China | collected 2195 ... | reverse complement strand
TAGCCGTTTACGTGTTAAGGATTCGCGCCTTACTTGTTGAGAACCTTCTTGAACAGGTCAGAGGAGGCCTTGGCGAGGGCGAACTGGCCGAAGCCCGGGTCGATGGAGGCGAGGTTGGCGCTGATGATCTGGTCGAAAGTGTTGTTCTTCATGATGTTTCCTTCCTTCGCGGCCGTTACCGTTGTCCTTTGTCTTGTTTCCGCCGGCCGCGGTCTGTGTTGCTTGTTGTGTTTCTGTGTGCTCTATCTTTCGTTGTGACTTCATCATAGGCAGGGTGCTTGGGGAAAGTCATGCGATTATCGTTGATTCTTTTGTATAATCATCGGTTCATCTTGAAGAAAACGTAATCGTTGGCTGTGAAAACAATGACAAAACTGTTTCACGATATGTTTCACGAATTTGCGGAATCTTGACATTTGTGGGTGCGTCGCCTCGTTACGAAACAGTCACTGTGTGCAATAATGGCATGAATGCGTTGCCGGCAATCGCCGTAGCGCCCACAACCGCGCAGCTTCGCCGTATCAGGTGAAACTGACTACTCCGCGGCGCTCCCAAGGAGATCATCATGGTTGATCACAAGAACGATCAAGCCATTCAGTCCCACCGCTCTGTCTCAGGCGAGTCCGAACGTCCCATGGACGTCAATGCTATACAGGACGTTCTGCCTCACGGTGTGGACCCGTCACTGACCGATGCGCAGGCCGTGGCGGATGCGCTCAATGTCGATCCGAATATGGGCCTGAGCCAGGCGGAGGCCGAACGGAGGCTTGCGAAATTCGGGCCGAACGAACTCGCCTCCGCACCTCCCGTACCGAAATGGAAGAAATTCCTGGCCCAATTCCGAGACCCGCTCGTATACCTGTTGCTGGCCGCCACCGCCATCTCGCTGATCGCATGGTTCATCGAACGGGCCAATGCGGTACCCGGAACGGAAAGCGGTGAAATACTGCCGTTCGACGCCATCGTCATCGTGCTCATACTCATCGTCAACGCGGTGCTCGGCTACATTCAGGAATCTAAGGCGGAACAGGCCGTCGAAGCGCTTTCGCAAATGACCGCGCCGCAGACCAATGTGCTACGCGACGGCAGAATCATCCGCATCAACACCGTCGACGTGGTGCCGGGCGACATCATCGTGCTCGGCGAAGGCGACTCCGTTTCCGCCGACGGTCGACTGTGCGTCGCCGCATCCCTGAGAATCGCGGAAGCCAGCCTGACCGGCGAAAGTGTGGCGGTCGGCAAGAAGGCGGATACGCTCGAACAGGCGAAGGCTCTCGGCGACCGCGCCAACATGGTATTCAACGGCACCTCCGTAACGCAAGGTACCGGCCGTGCCATCGTGACCGGTACCGGCATGAACACCCAGGTCGGCAAGATAGCCGACCTGTTGCAAGCCACCGAAGATGACGAAAGCCCGTTGCAGAAGGAGATGAACTACGTCTCCAAGGTTCTGGGCATTGCGGTGTGCATCATCGCGGCCGTCGTACTCGTGGCGCTTGCGATCACCGAAGGATTCAACGACATCCACGACGTGATCGACTCGCTGCTACTGGCCGTCTCGTTGGCCGTGGCGGCCGTACCGGAAGGATTGGCCGCGATTCTAACGGTGGTGCTCGCCCTCGGTGTGCAGCGCATGGCCATGCACCATGCGATCGTCAAGAAGCTGCATTCCGTGGAAACACTTGGCTCCGCATCGGTGATCTGCTCCGACAAGACCGGAACGCTCACCCGCAACGAGATGACCGTGGAACGCGTGGTCACGCCCAGCGGTGAAGTGCAGATTACCGGCACGGGCTATGCGCCGGAAGGCCGCATGGTGATAGTGGACCAACGAACGCCGGAACGTGCCGCAATCGAGATGGAAGCGGTGGCGACATTGGGCGTCGGTGCGTTGGCCAATGACGGCGACCTGCGGGAACACACAGAATCCGGCATATGGGAAGCCGTCGGCGATCCCACGGAAGTTTCCTTGATCGTCGGTGCACGCAAGGTGAAGGCCGACCGGAGATATGCGCACTACGGTCGCGTCGGCGAGATCCCGTTCACTTCCGAACGAAAGCGCATGTCGATAGTTGCGCAGGATAATGCGGATGCCGGCAGACTGACGGTCTTTTCGAAAGGTGCGCCGGATGTGCTGCTTGGCTATTGCAACAGGATCGCCGTCGACGGTGCCGTCCGTCCACTCACGGAAGGTGATCGTCAACAGATTCTGGCGACTGTCGAACGTCTTTCCAGCGAAGCCTATCGCACGCTGGGACAGGCCTATCGCCCGCTCGGTACGGCATCGCTTGCCGACGTGCCCGGCGTAACGATCAACGCCGCAGGCCATGTCGCCGATATCGCGGAACAAAGCGACGTGCTGGAGTCCGAACTGATCTGGGTCGGCATGGTCGGCATCATCGATCCTCCGCGCACCGAAGTGCGTGCCTCCGTCTCCGAAGCGCATCGGGCCGGCATCCGTACCGTCATGATTACCGGCGACCATCCGCTCACCGCGGCTCGCATCGCCACCGACTTGGGCATCATCGAACAGGGCGGCAAGGCGTTGACCGGCGACCAACTGGACGCGCTGCCCGGCGACGATGCGTTCGACAAAGCGACGGCGGAAGTCTCCGTCTACGCTCGCGTGGCGCCGGAACACAAGTTGAAGATCGTGAAGTCCCTGCAACGCCAAGGCAACATCGTGGCCATGACCGGCGACGGCGTGAACGACGCTCCGGCCGTGAAAACCGCCGACATCGGCGTCGCCATGGGCATCACCGGCACCGAAGTGACCAAGCAGAGCGCAAAGATGATCCTCGCCGACGACAACTTCAGCACCATCGTCGCCGCCGTGCGCGAAGGCCGTGGAATCTTCGACAACATCAGGAAATTCCTGCGCTATCTGTTGAGCTCCAACGTAGGTGAGGTGTTCACCGTGTTCGGTGGCGTGATCTTCGCCGGATTCCTTGGCATCACCCAGCCGGGTACGCAAGGTGTGACCGTGCCGTTGCTCGCCACGCAGCTGCTGTGGATTAACCTGCTCACCGACGCGGCTCCGGCACTCGCCATGGGCGTTGACCCGTCCACCGACGACGTGATGGCCCGCAAGCCACGCCGCCTGACCGACCGCGTGATCGACGGCGAAATGTGGGGCGACATCATCTTCATCGGCGTGATCATGGCCGCCGTGACGCTGATCGGCATGGACATGCACCTGTCTGGGGGCCTGTTTACGGACCGTTCCGTCGCGGCCGTCGGGCATGAGGCGCAGATGATCGAGGCCCGTACGATGGGCTTTACGATTCTCGTGTTCGCGCAGATGTTCAATGCGCTCGCCTCGCGCTCGCACCTGCAGTCGGTATTCGTCGGATTGTTCGCCAACAAGTGGCTGTGGGGCGCGATCGGTGTTTCCGTGGCATTGCAGTTGGCGGTGATCTATGTGCCGTTCCTCAACACCGCGTTCGGCACCGTGCCGTTGAGCGCCGGAGCATGGCTCGAATGCGTCGGTCTGGCACTGATCGTGCTCATCGCCTCCGAACTGCGCAAGTGCGTACTGCGTGCCATGCGCCGATAACGCCGGGAGGTACGCAGCGTTCCCTCTGACGAGGGGATGCCGGCTGACGGTTGAAGGCCGACTAGGGGAGAAGAGCGGCCAGAGCAAGAGGTGCTCGTCGGGTATTCCGAGCACCTCCATGGTTACGAAGCCAAACGGCTTAAGGGCCGATCAGTCTTGGATCTCGGCCTTGTAAAAATTCACATACGAGCGGCTCGGTGTCGGCCCGCGCTGGCCCTGATAATGCGAGCCGGTGCCCTGCGAGCCGTATGGGTGCTCGGCTGGCGAACTCAACCGGAAGAAGCACATCTGGCCGATTTTCATGCCCGGCCACAGCTTCACCGGCAACGTGGACACGTTGGATAGCTCCAATGTGATATGCCCCTCGAAGCCCGGGTCGATGAATCCCGCGGTGGAATGGGTCAGAATGCCCAAGCGACCCAGAGAGCTCTTGCCTTCCAATCGTGCCGCGACGGTCGAATCCAGCTTCACGTACTCCCAGGTGGAGCCCAGTGCGAACTCGCCCGGGTGCAGGATCCACGGCTCGTCCGCAGCGACCTCGAACTGTTCGGTCAGCTCGCCCTGATTCTCCGCCGGATCGACATACGTGTACGCATGATTGTTGAACAGGCGGAAGAAGCGGTCCAGACGTACATCGATCGAAGCCGGCTGCACCATTTCCGGAGTCCACGGATCAAGTGAGATATGACCGTCGGCCTGAGCGGCGAGAATGTCGCGATCGGACAGCAGCATCAAAACTCCTTCAAGTCGTAACCGCGCACTCTTCGCGCGCAAAAACCACACTGTCCATCAGTCTAGCGCGTTGCCGCTATAACGCGGGGCGGCCCTGCCACCTCGCCGGACTACAGCACGCCTGGTGCGATGTCGTGCATGGCCAGCCAGTCTCGCAGATCGCTGAACTCATCGAGGCTGACGGCATGGTCGAGGCCACGGTAGCCTTTCGCAGTCAGGAACGTGTGTTCGTCCAGCCAGGCGGCGGTGGCGAAGATCTCCGGCTTGGGAATCACGGTATCGCTGTCGCCGTACCCATAGAAAACCGGTACGTTGAGCGCGGCCAGACGATCATCGGCGGGGGCGGTACCGGCAACGGACCCCGGCGAGAGGAAACCGGACAACGAAACCGACGCAAGATAGCGTTCCGGGTGGACCCGCAGCAGATGAATCGCAAGCAGGCCTCCCTGCGAAAAGCCAATCGGCACGACGGCACGGTCTTCGGGAACGTTCTCAGCGACCCAGTCATCAATCGCGCTCGCCGCAGCGAACGCATCGCGGTCCAGATCATCGCTGGAAGGTACGCAATCATGGAACCAGGAATAGGCGCCCTGGCCGAAGCCGAATTCGCCCGAACCGGCCTCTTGCAACACGAGCGGTGCACGCAGCGAGGCGAAATCGTTATATGGGGCGACGTAGCGCATCATATCGGCAAGATCGGCCTCATTCGAGCCCCAGCCATGCAGGCATAGGAACAGTGGCCGCCGTGGGGCCGCACAGCCGCCGCCAGGTGAATACTGCGCGTATGCTACCTGCAACGGCTCGCCGAAACGGCCCGGTACCACATTCGATTCGCGTCCGATCAGATTGCCTTCGAGTGCTTCGTTCATGCCTCTCAATATAGCGCGCGACGCGATGGCTGAATGTTGCCGGTGGAAAAAAGAAGACCCCGGTGGGATCGCCACCGGGGAGAGAAAGGAGAGAGAAGAAGAAAGGGTTCAATTTTCGGGAACTGATGTGGCTCCTGACCAGCTGCTGTTTGCTGATGCTTCTTATATAAGCAGTCCTTTCTGAGTGCATGGCTGAGGTTTTCTGTGAACTTTCTGGGAATTGCGAATCTCGGATATTGTTGTGGATTCTTCGACTCGGATTTGTCTCGCTCGCTGTAGTGCAGAATTCAGATCTGGGCATCGGCGTCGACGCTCATCACGTAGACGTTGCGGCGCAGCTGCTTGGACTGTGCGCGGGTGATGTCGCCTGCTTCGTACATGTCCTGAATCACACCGAGCTCGATGCCGTAGCTCTCGCGTTTGACCTCTTCGGCCTGCGCCTGTGCTTCGGCGCTGTCGCCCACATTCGGGCGTGCGCGCAGCGCGGCTTCGCCTCGACGGTAATCCAGCAACAGGCCGGAACAATGCTCGGTGTTGTACGTATCCTTGCCCATCTCCTCATACAGTCGATCGATCACGTGCTCGATCGCGTCCACCTGCACGGTGCGCGTATGGGCGAATAGCTCGTCGTCGCTGAACAACGGCGTGGTGCGGCGAATCTTGCTGTTCACGCGGCGTACGAACATGCCCGTACGGCGTTGCAGCGCCCTGAACCGGCCTTTCAGCTGCCAGATGGTGCGTCCGGAATCATGGGCGGTCTCGATATGGCGCAACGAGTTCATGATCTGATCGAGCAGACGTTCGCAGGCTTCGGCTTCCAAGTCGTTGGCCGCCTTGTTCTCGCTCGGATGCGCCTTCACGTCGGCCAATCGCGCCTTCACATACTCTTTCTCCCAGTTGAGCGCGGCAATCTGCAGTTGCATGTAGCCCTGCGGGTCGGTTTCGCCGATGCGCTGCTTAAGCCGTGTGATGCGCTTCGTGTAGGAATCGATGATCATGAGCACGGCCTTGCGATTGTCGGGCGTGACTCGCCCCGTCAGCTCCTCTACGGTTCGACGCAGCACCTCGATGGTGATTTCGCTCATCTCCACGGAAGCGTCTTTATTGCGGTTCGGCGCGAGCAACGGCAGCAGGAAGTTGGCGAGTAGCAGCGTCACCACGATTACGCCACCCGCGATGAAGATCAGCTCGTCACGCATCGGGAACCATTCGCCGCTGCTGACGGTGTAGGGGATGGTGAACATCAACGATAGCGTGATGGTGCCTTTCGGCCCGCCGAACGTCATGACGGCGGCCGATCGCCAACGTGCCAACGTCATCTTGCGACGCTTGTGCGTGGTCGTATCACGGGCGACGCGCAGCATGAGCGAAATCCATAGGAAACGCATGACGATCACCACTGCGGAAACGGTCAGGATGTCCATCAGCAGCCGCCAGTTGCTGACCGTCGGATCATCCCAGCTGGCGCTCATCGCATCCGGGAGCAGCATGCCGAGCAGAATGAACACGGTACCGTTCAGCGTGAACGACAGTACGCCCCATACGCTTGACGATACGATGTTCGTGCGTGCCACGTTCGGTCCGATGCCGGTATGGTCGAAGCGGATGGTCAGACCGGCGGCGACGACTGCGAGAATGCCGGAGACATGCGCCGCTTCCGCACCCAGATACAGCAGGAACGGTAGGAAAAGCTCCATGAGGATTCTGCTGGTGGTCGTCTCCCAACCGACGGAACGCAGCGATTCGAACAGCACATCGGCGATCATGCCCATGGCCAGGCCGAAAATGGCTCCGCCAAAGAACGATACGACGAATTGCGTTGCCGACTGACCGATTTCAAAGACTCCGCTGATGGCCGCCGCTATGGCGAACTGGAAGCCGACGATGCCGGAAGCGTCATTGAACAGGGATTCACCCTTCAGCACGCCAGCCTGACGCTGTGTCAGTGCGGCCTCCTTGCCAAGAGACGATACCGCCACCGCATCGGTAGGTCCCAGTGCGGCACCAAGTGCAAGGGCCGCGGCGAGAGTGATCGAAGGCCATATGGAGTGGAGGACGAAACCGACCGCCACCATGGTGGCGATGGCCAATCCGATGGCTAGGGACAACGACAATTTGACTGAGCGCAGCAGCTCGCGTTTGTCGATTTCATGCGCCTCGAGATACAGCAGCGGCGCAATGAACAACACCATGAACAGTTCCGGGTCGAGCGTGACGTCCGGAAAGAACGGCATTTGCGTGGCCAATGCCCCCAACGCAATCTGCACGAGCGGGGTGGAGACCTTGGGAATAAAGCGGCTGAGGAATGAGGACAATACGACGGCAGCGATAATGCATAGGATGAGTTCGAATACTGCCAACGTGCCTCCTTCGCGCGTGATTTCCCCGCCGAATCCAGACTACCAAGGGGTATTAATGTGCGTGTTTCGTACACTGGAGGCATGACATGGGATGCAGGTATGGAAGTCGCGCTTCGGTTGGCACGTGAGGCGGCCGCCGAAGGGGAGGTACCCGTCGGGGCCGTGGTATTGGATGCCGCTGGACAGGTGATCGGCCGGGGTCGCAACCTGCGGGAGGCCGACCGCGATCCGTTGGCCCATGCCGAGGTCAAGGCCATGACTGAGGCCGCGCATGCACTCGGTACTTGGAACCTTGCCGATTGCACGCTTATCGTCACGCTCGAACCTTGCCCGATGTGCGCCGGCGCCTGCCTGCAGACGCATATCGGCCGCATCGTCTTCGGGGCATGGGATGCCAAGCTTGGTGCATGCGGCTCGGTTTGGGATATTCCCCGTGATCCGCATATCGGCAGCGTCCCGGAAGTCATCGGCGGCATGCACGAATCGGAATGTGCGCGGATCCTCACGGATTTTTTCACCGACAAACGAATCCGCTGACAGGAATCGTCCCCACGGAATGCCGTATGGAATCGTAGCGAACGTTCGAATTACTTTCCGAAAATAAGAAACACGCTGCGGTGGGTCAAGGAAAAACGGTTGCCGTAGCATCGAAAACGTCATATAAGGAATCACTCGCATATCAAAGGATGTTGCAATGACGCTCATTCAATCGTTTCAAGGATCCGCTTCCGACGGTACTGCACTGACCGCCGTCTATGCCGAACAGTCGGCCAGCGGCGTGGCCCTTGCCATCGTGTTCCCCGGTAGCGAGCTGCCGCGACTGGTGTATTGGGGTCGTCCGCTGTCCGCCCCTGAAACCGTGATCGGACTATACGACGCCCTGCGTCCGCAACGCGTCTCCGGTGCGCTCGACTACACTGCATGGCCGAGCGTGCTGCCGACCCAATCCGAATCCTGGATCGGCGCCAAGCGTTTTGAAATCCGTCGCGACGGCCGCGAGCTGTTCTGCAAGTTCGCCGTCACCGACATCAAGGCCGAAACCGTGGAAGACGGCAACGTCTACGAGATGACCGTGAAGAACGGCTATCCACAGTGGAACGTAGCCTCCGAACCAAAGCGGACGCCGACCATCACCGCCACCGCCGAAGACGTGGAACAGGGTGTGAAACTCATCTGGACCTGCGAAATCGACGTGAGCGGTCTCGTACGCCAGCAGGCTACCGTAATCAACACCGGCGACGGCCTGCTCGAAGTCGGCAAGGTGGAACTTGGCTTCCCCGTGCCGGCCGACGCCACCGAAATCCTCACCACCACCGGCCATCATCTGCGTGAGCGCTCGCCGCAACGTCAGCCGCTGACCGTCGGTCGTTTCGAAAAGGTCTCGATGACCGGTCGCCCTGATTTCGATGCGACCCTGCTGCTTTCCCTCGGCGAAACCGGCTTTGGATTCACCCGTGGCAACGTCTATTCCGCACATGTCGCATGGAGCGGCAACAGCGTGCTCTCCGCGGAGCGACTGCCTTACACCACCGGTATGCTCGGCGGCGGCGAAATGCTTTTCGGCGGTGAAATCACGCTGGCCGGCGGCGAAGAATACACGACCCCATGGGTGTGTGGATCCTTTGGCGAGGGGCTCAACGAAGTCGCCTCCCGATTCCATTCGTTCATCCGCAACGCGCATCGCGACTGGAACGCCAAGCACGGCATTGCCCCCAAGCCGCGTCCGGTCATCCTCAACACTTGGGAGGCCGTCTATTTCAACCACGACTACGACACCCTCACCGCACTGGCCGACAAGGCCGTGGAAAGCGGTGTGGAACGCTTTGTGGTGGATGACGGTTGGTTCGGTTCCCGCCGTGATGACACTTCCGGCCTCGGCGACTGGGAGATTTCGCAGGATGTGTGGCCTGACGGCGACAAGTCGCTGAAGGCGCTCGCCGACTATGTGCACGGCAAGGGTCTTGAGTTCGGCCTGTGGTTCGAACCGGAAATGGTCAACCCCGATTCCGACATGTTCCGCGCGCATCCGGATTGGGTCCTGAAGCCCACCGCCGGTCGTCTGCCGATGCAGGGGCGTACCCAGCAGGTCGTCGACCTGACCAATCCCGACGCCTATGCCTATGTGTATGGCGCCATGAACAAGCTCGTCGGCGAACTTGGCATCGATTACATCAAATGGGATCACAACAAGCTCGTCACCGAAGCCGTTTCGCCGTATTCCGGCCGTCCGGCGGTGCATGAGCAGACGCTTGCCGTCTATAGGATCTTCACCGATCTGAAGGCCGCTCACCCGGGGCTCGAAATCGAAAGCTGCTCCTCTGGCGGTGGCCGTGTGGATCTCGGCATCCTCGAAGTGGCCGACCGTATCTGGGGCTCCGACTGTGTCGATCCGGTGGAACGCGCCGATATTCAACGCTACACCTCGCTGCTCGTGCCTCCGGAGATGATCGGTGAACATGTGGGCGCTTCCCCCGCACATTCCACGCACCGTGCCACTTCGCAGGAGTTGCGCATGGCCATGGCGTTCTTCGGACACATGGGCATCGAATGGAACCTGCTTAAGGAGCCGCAGGCCGACATCGACAAGCTTGCCGAATGGGTCGCCGTCGATACGGTGGTGCATTCCGATGCCGCCGATCCGGCCGTACGCGTGGATGGTTGCGTCATGCCGAACAAGGCCGCCGCAATCTACCGCTTCACGCAACTGACCACTTCGCAGACCTACCCAGCCGCACCGGTGCGTCTGCCAGGCCTCGATCCGGACAAGGTGTACGAGGTGTCACCGCTTGACGTGAGTCTCGATCTGATCAAGCAGGACATCACCAATGGCCAGAGCCCGCTCGGCTGGTGGAATCCTGAAGGCGTGAAGATGACCGGCCGTGCGCTCGAGACCTACGGCATTCGCCCGCCGTCCCTCCACCCCGCTCAGGCCGTCCTGTTCAAGGTCGTGGAAATCTGATGGCCTAAAGTCGCTTAACGGCTTCTTTCGAAGATTGCGCCGCGCTGATTGTCGGATTGAGGATGATCGATGGAGTGCGGTTCGATTCGGAGGAAGCCGTTTTGCATGATATCCATGGATGCAAGAGGGTACTTCCGTTCGGTTGCGACGATTCATGCAAACACGATCCGCGAATAGGAACTTTGTGACGAATCGGGCATGGTACCTAGGTCGATACGGTCTGAACTGCTCATAAAAACCGCCATTTTCCAAGGGTATGGGTTTAGGAAATCCGGCTCGAAGGAAGTTGCGGGACGCACGATTCGCTAAAAGCACCTCACATGGCAAGCGTGCACGGCCATATCGTTACGAGTACACCGTGCAGGCTCGGCATCAGCTAGGTATGTCGACTTGAGATTTTGCGGTGCGGCATTTTTCGCCACGATCCTCCCCTCGAGCGGGAATCACGTTAGCTTACATACTGACGGATGGCCTGAGCGGCTGCGGCCTTGGCCCATAGCGCCCAGTCGTGGTCGGGAATCTCGAAATCCACCGGTGCGGCCTGGCTGTGCCGATAGTTGTTGATGCCGTTGCGCAGGTCATCGATGCCAAGCTGGGCGATGAACGACGATTCGCCTGCAATCATGATTTTCTCCGGCATGGCGATGTTCGCAATCGTCGCCACCAGCGTTCCCAGCCGGAAGCATGTACGGTTCACGAGTTTCGTGGCCTGCGGCACATTCGCTTTGGCGTCACGGGCGAAATCGGCGAATGTGACCACGTGGCCGATGGCATGGGAGTATTCCTCCACGATGGAGTCGTCGCTCAAACATTGCGCGCATCCCTTGTGGCCGGATACGCAGCGTGGACCTTCCGGATCAACCAGAATATGCCCCACCAGACCGTAGGATTTGTCCGGGCAGTTCACCAGTTCGCCGTTTAGCGCCAGCGAATAGCCCACGCCCACCCCGACCGTGAGCACGGCGAAGCTGCTCAGTCCCACTCCCGAGCCGAACCAGCAGGCATCCACCAGCAACGAATCGATGTCGTTGTAGATGCCGGTCGGCAGTCCGGTGGCCGCATGTACCATCTGCGAAAGATGCACTGGTTGCGACCAGTGCATGAACGGCGCGAACGTTACCACCGAATCATTCACCACGTGGCCGCCGATCGAAATGCCGGCCGCGCAAGGCTTCGGCCATCCGGCCATTGCGGCCTCGCTGGAGCAGTCTGTGATCAGCCGTTTGATGATCTGCACCACGACTTCCGGCGAGGCATCGTCAATCGCTTGCTCGTGGCAGCCGGTGATGATATGCCCGCCTGCGTTCACGGCCACGGCGGAAGCGAGCGAGGCGTTCAATTTGATGCCCACGAACGTGCGTGCATTCGTGATGATGCGCAGTCCCGTCTGCGGACGGCCACGACGCTCGCCGTTCTCTTTCGTCGTGAATCCTCTCGGTAATTTGCCCGTCTGATCGGCGGTCATCGGAGTCTCTTCGACAACGCCGGCGTAAATCAGATCGCTGGTGATGCGCGAGATTGCTCCCTGCGAAAGACCGAGGATCTGCGCTAGCGTGATGCGTGCGATCGGCCCGTATTTCATGATGCTGGCCGCCACTTTGTGGGTATAGCTCGAGCCGTCGAACCACTGTGGAAGAGGAGAATCTGCCATGTGTACGTTCCTTCGTGCCGATTTACTTTCTCAGAATAACAAAATCTCGACGTTTAGTTTCCGCTGGCCGAGGGCACGCAGGCGCTGGGAATGAAAACCGTCTCCATCTAGCATCCTAGATAACGGCGGCGTGGTAAAGATGCCGCGATTGCCGCAAACAAGGAAGTAGCAAGGAGTCGAGAATGAAACCTGATTCCACAACCAGTGTAGGCAAGATCAGGAGGATTGCATACCGTGCGCTCACCGCTGCATGCGCAGTTGCGATTACGGCCGGCCTCGCCGGCTGCGGCAACAGCACCGCGGGAACCGTTACGTTGGATTTCTTCCAATTCAAAGCCGAGGCTGCGGATTGGTTCACGGCGAAGGCCCGCGAATTCGAGAAGACCCATCCCAACATCAAGATCAACGTCAACAATTCCTCCGACGCAACCACCGATTTGCGTACGCGCTTGGTGAAAAACCGTGAACCTGACGTCATCACCATCAACGGCGACATCAATTACGGCATGCTGGCCGAAGCGGGCGTGTTCCATGACTTCACCGATGACGAAATCGTCGATAAGCTTAATCCGGGCATGGTGAAGATCGCCAAGAGCCTGGTGCAGACGGAGGACCAGTCCAAGAAGCGTCTGTACGCCATTCCGTATGCCGGCAACGCAAGCGGCTATATCATCAACGCCGACGTGTGGGAGGCTGCCGGCGAGGACCCCGACAATCCTCCGCAGACCTGGAGCGAATTCATCGCACTGCTCAAGCGGTTCAAGGCGAAGGGCATCACGCCTATCGAAGCGAGTACCGCCGATCCGTGGACACTGCAGGCCCCGCTGTCTTCCCTCACCTCCACGCTGGTGCCGGAGTCGGAATACAGCAAGCTCAAGGATGGCTCCAAGACGTTCTCCGACCTGTGGAGCACGGTCAGCGACGAGTTGATTGAGATCTATCAGAACTACACGCAGAAGAATCCGGCCGTCACCTACCAGCAGGCCACGCAGGATCTAGCAGGCGGCAAGGCGGCAATTCTGCCGCTGGGTACATATGCGATTCCACAGGTGCGCCTGATCAACAAGAAGGCCAACCTCCGCTTCGCGCAGATGCCGGCCACCGACAATGTCAAGGAGCAGCAGCTCACCGCCGGCGATGACGTGATGCTGACCATGGGCGCGCACACCAAGCATGAGAAGGAGGCGCGCGAATTCGTGGACTTCCTCATGAGCGAGGAGAACGTGAAGGACTACTCCAAGCAGCAGTCCGCATTCACTCCGTACAAGGACACCTACGTGGGTGATGACGCGTTGAACGGCGTGCTGAGCTTCTACAAGGCAGGTAAGCTGACCGACTTCTGCGACCACTATGTGCCGGCCAGCATCAACATTGCAGGCTTCCTGCAGACGTTGATCCAGACGGGAAACAAAGACAAATTCCTGAACAGCATGCAGTCCGAATACGACAAGATCGAAGCTAGGAACTTCAGGTGAGAGGAGGCACGGACATGACTGGCAATACTGCAATGAAGCCTGCGAAGAAAAAGGTTTCGAAATTCTCCAAGCGCAAGGTCGATCCGGCGTTCTACTGGATGACCATACCGGCCGCGATTCTGGTGGCGATCTTCCT
>ERZ773263.1511-NODE-1511-length-13751-cov-12.586960_pt1 | contig 13751 bp, 8 predicted proteins | sample MGYA00511076_ERZ773263 | MGnify/ENA primary metagenome ERZ773263 (study PRJEB29015, sample SAMEA2738155) | human oral metagenome | biome: human oral; feature: human-associated habitat; material: saliva | place: China | collected 2195 ... | reverse complement strand
GCATCACCTACGCCAAGGGCGCCTCCGTGCTGCGCCAGCTCGTCTCCTACGTGGGACGCGACGCCTTCTTCGCGGGCCTGCACGAGTACCTGACGAAGCACTCCTACGCCAACGCCACGCTGGACGACCTGCTCTCCGAGCTGGCGGCCGCGTCGGGCCGCGACCTGGCGGCCTGGTCGAAGGTGTGGCTGGAGGAGGCCGGCGTGACCCTGCTGCGTCCGGTCATCACGACCGGCGAGGACGGCACAATCGAACGCCTCGAGGTCGTCCAGGAGGCCTTCTCCGAGGGAGCCTCCCTGCGTCCGCACCGCCTGGGCGTCGCCAGCTACTCGCTGAACGAAGAGGGCACGCTGACCCAGGTCTTCCGCGACGAGCTCGATGTGGACGGCGCGTCCACGATCGTCGAGGCGGCCAAGGGCATCGCCCGTCCTGACTTCATCCTGGTCAACGACGGCGACCTCGGATACGCGAAGGTTCGCCTGGACGAGCAGTCCCTGACCTTCGCGATCTCCAACATCACGAAGTTCACGGACTCCCTGACCCGCGGCGTCGTCATGGCCTCCGCGTGGGATATGACCCGCGACGGCGAGATGCCCGCCCGCGACTACCTGAACCTCGCGCTGACCTCGATCCCGGTCGAGGACAACATGAGCCTGCTCATGCTGACTCTGCGCCACATTGACGAGGCCGTGCGCACCTTCGTCGCGCCCCAGTACCGCGCGGACGCCGCCGAGGACACGGGCCGACGCCTGCTCCTCCTGGCTCGCACCGCCGCCTCCGGGTCGGACGCGCAGCGTATGCTCGTGGCCGCGGCCGCCCGTAACGCGACCAGCTCCGAGCAGTTCGAGGCTATCCGCGGTCTCTTCGACGGCACTCAGACGCTGGATGGCCTGGACCTGGACGTCGATCTCAAGTGGGATCTGCTCGTGTCTCTCGTGCGCGGAGACGCCGCCGCCGAGGCCGACATCGACGCCCTCGAGGCCGACGATGACACGATGACCGGCCATCAGAACGCCGCGGCCTGCCGCGCCGCGCGGTCGGGCGAGTGGATCAAGGCTGACGTGTGGGACAAGGTCCTATCCGATACGACCATCCCCAACGACACGCGCTGGGCGATGATCTCGGGCTTCTGGGCGCAGGCTCGCACGACCCCGTCGGCTTACGCCGGCTACGTGGGCGAGTACTTCGAGGCCCTGGCGGGCATCTGGGAGCGCTTCACCTTCCACACGGCCGAGGACCTCACGACGTTGCTCTTCCCGACCGCCCTCGCCGGCTACGCGCCCGAGGTCGACGTGGTCGCCTCCGGCAAGGCCTGGATCGAGGCTCACGCCGACGCGTCGGCGGGCACGCTGCGCATCATCCGCGAGCTCATCGACGTGTGTGAGCGTCAGATCGCCAACCAGGCGGTGGACGCGGGCTGATTCGCTTCTCTCAGACGCCAGGGGGCGTGGTCGCGTGGCCACGCCCCCTGTGCGCATTTCTTCCGTATACGCACCGTCACCGGCTTGAGTGCGAGTACCCCGGCCTCGTTATGAACGAGGCCGGGGCCGTGTGTGTGAGTGCGTGTCAGTGAGCGATGCTCACTGGGAGCTCGCGCGTCAGTTCCAGACGCCCCACCAGGCGCCGTTGCCGTAGAACCAGTGGCGCTCGCCGTCGATCCACTGGGTGCCGGTGACCATCGCGCCGGAGGCGTTCAGGAAGTACCAGGTGCCATTCACATTGACCCAGCCGATGAGCATGACGCCGGTCTGGTTCATGTAGTACCAGGTACCGCCAACCTGGGCCCAGCCGGTGACCATCGCGCCGGAGCCGCCCAGGTAGTACCACTCGTTGTTGTACTTGATCCAGCCCATGGCCATGTCGCCGGAAGCGTTCAGGTAGTACCAGGTGCCGTCGAGTTCCAGCCAGCCGGTGTGCATGATGCCAGTCTCGGGGTCCAGGTAGTACCAGGAGCCGTCGATGACGTTCCAGCCGAAGGCCTGGGCGCCGGAGGGCGCGTAGTACTCCCACATGCCCTCCTGGTTGTGCCAACCGGTGATCATGTAGCCGCGCGCATCGAAGCGGTAGATGGCGTCGTCGATCTCGATTTGCTCATCCTTGGCGTAGGTGCCGTCGCCGAAGTCGAACCACCATCCGATGGCATCCTGCTTCCAGGAGGCGAACGCGCCCTTGTCGGCGCCGGCCTCGTCTGCGGCGGGGTCGTTGGCCTCGGCCTCGTCCTTGGCGGGATCGGCGGCGGTCTCGTCCTTCGCGGGATCGGCGGCGGCCTCGTCCTTGGCGGGATCGGCGGCGGTGACGGCGACCTCGGTGGGCGCCGCGGGGTCGGTCAGGTCGGCGGCGTTGGCGGGAACGACGGTTCCGGCGAGAACGGCAGCGCTCACGGCGGCGATCATGAACGTGCGGGCATTGATGGGACGCATCTGTGGGTTCCTCTCAGGTGTGGGGGCGGCATCGCATGCAGTTGTCAGGTCACCCGAACGGATGGTCCTTCGAAGAAGCGTGCTATGGTTCCGCGCTAATGCGTTACTGAGTATACATAACGGTTTGTCAACAATCAAGCATTACCGGCCCATCATGTCGCGCATCACATGGCGCCCCTCACAGAGCTGTCACCTCACGACTATCAACCACCGAAACGACAATCACATTATGCCCGTTACTAAATGCGATCACTCATTGCGTCAAACCTGAATGCCACACTGACTGACCGGAAAATATGTGCGCCCCATCCCCCCACCAACTTGACACCCAACGCACAACCGCGCCCCAACCTCGTTCATCGACGAGGCCAGGGCGCGGCAGGAGACACGCTCACTCAGTAAGGACGAACCTCGCAGGCGACGCCGTCACCATCTCGATCCAGGTCCGCGCTATAGCCGGCCTGCCCCCGATGCAGAGGGGCAGCACCCGCATTCCAAGCCTCGGCGCAATTGCGATACGTGCGCGATGAGGACGCGGCGCCCGACCCGCTCGACGTCACAGGATACGCACCCCACCAGGCGCCCGAATCATAGAACCAGTGACGCTCGCCGCCGATCCACTGCGTGCCCGTCACCATCGCACCGGAGCCGCCCAGGTAGTACCAGGTACCCGACTGATTCAGCCACCCGGTCACCATCTCCCCGGATGAAGCAAAGTAGTACCACGTACCACCGATGGCTCTCCACCCGGTTACCATCGCGCCAGAAGGATCCATGTAATACCAGGTTCCCGACAGATTCAGCCAGCCACTCACCATCGCACCGGAGCCGCCGAGGAAGTACCACGTCGCCCCAACCTTCACCCAGCCGGTCACCATCTCCCCGGAGTCACGGAAGTAGTACCACGTCCCACCGACGGCACTCCAGCCGGTCACCATCGCACCAGAGGCATCCAGGTAGTACCAGACGCCCCCTTGAGAGAGCCAGCCCGTCGCCATCGCGCCCGACACATCCAGGTAGTACCAGGACGCGCCAATCTTCTGCCAGCCAGTGCGCATCACGCCGGTCTCAGGATCCAGGTAATACCAGACACCCTGAATCTCCGACCACCCGCGCACCTGCGCTCCCGAAGCGGCGTAATACTCCCACGAACCCGCGGAGCCGTACCAGCCAGTCACCATGTAGCCGTTACCGTCGAAGCGGTACGTCACCCCATCGATCTCGCGAACCTCGCCGCGCGCAAATCCCCCATTGTCCAGGTCATACCACCAGCCGACCGCGTCCCGCTTCCAGCTGGGACGAGGCACGGGCGCAGGCTCAGGGGCCGGCGTAGGGTCCGGGGTCGGCGTGGGGTCCGCAGTGGGCGTAGGGTCCGGGGTGGGCGACGCCGTCGGTTCAGCAGAAGGCGAGGGATCCGGGGCGGGCGTGGGATCTGCGGTGGGCGACGCCGTCGGCTCAGCAGAAGGCGAGGGATCCGGGGCGGGCGTGGGGTCACCGTCAGCCGCATATGCGGGCACGACAACACCGGCGGCGACAACTGCGGCACTCAGGGCCGCGATCATGCTTCGACGCACGTTCATAGAGCGCACCTATCTTCCTTTCAGTAGCGGTGCCACGAAGACACACTGTTCCTCCGATGGGACAGCTCGCACCTCGGGCCACCAGGGTTGCATCAGTTTCGCAACATCCATTTACCGAGTATAGACATGTGGTCTCCAACAGACAAGCATTTCACGAGGCTCGCGTCACACCTCGTCCCTCGAACCCCGAACACTAGAAAGCGCCCCACCGACGAGCATTCTCATCGGTGGGGCGCTTCTGACTGTGTCAGTTCTTCGCGCGGCGCGATGCGACGAGCGCACCGATACCAGCAACGAGGACCGCTACCGCGCCAACCGCGACCCACACGGCGGAGCTACCCGTGGCAGCGAGGGTGTCAGTACGAACCTGCGACGGAGACGGTTCCGAACTCACGGCGGGAATGGTTGCGGTGGGAGTGCCAGCCCCCGGAGCCGGAGTGGAGGGCTCAACCGAGGGATTCTCAGCCGGGGTCGAGGGAGCCGGAGCGCTAGGCTGCTGCGTGGGCTGGCCAACCGAGGGATTCTCAGCCGGGGTCGACGGAGCCGGAGTGGTGGGCTGCTGCGTGGGCTGGCCAACCGAGGGATTCTCGACCGGGGTCGACGGAGCCGGAGTGGTGGGCTGCTGCGTGGGCTGGCCGATCGACGGGTTCGGGACATTTGTCTGATCGGCGGGCTTGGCGGGGTCATAACCGCCGGCGCTCGTCGTGCAGGCCGTCAGGGCATTGCGATACTGCTCGGCAGTCAGGTAGCGGCCATTGTCGTCGCCACCCTGCATAGTCACGCCGCCGTCCTTCTCGGGACGCACGGACGTCTGAGCCGCGATATCGGCGGCGAGTTCGTCAAGCTGAGCGTCAATATCCGCCGGGCTCACGGTGGACTGCTCGTTGGCGACGGAGTCGAGGTAGCTGTCCAGGGCGGACTGAGCGGCATCGACGCTCGCCTGCGCGTCAACGACGGCTTGGTTGGCATCGACCGAGGTGCCGGTCTCGACGGGAGCGGGAGCCGGGGTAGAGGGAGCGGCGGAACCGGCCTTAGCGGGAAGCTGGTTCACATCGACAGGCAGGGCGACACCCGGGAGGGAGCCAACCTTGTTCTGCCAGGAGTTCGCACGCTGCGCGTCGCCAGAGCCGGCCAGTCCGGACACGTAGTTCGTATTGTCGGCGTTGAAGGCTGCGCCGTCGAAACCGTAGGCCGAGGCCGTGTCGCCCGTCGTATGGAAGCGCGAGATCGTGGGCGAACCGCCGGTGATCGCGTAGAACTTCTGGGTACCATACACGCGGGTACCCTCGCTGTGCCGAGCGATGTGCACACCCACACCAACAACATTGTTCTGGGCGAGCATGTTCTTGTCGTGCCCCGAGGAGTTCTTCCACTGATCGAAGAGGGCGTCAGCGGCCTGCATGGGGTTCTTGGTCGTGCCGTAGGCCCCCCACTTATCGCCGTAGTTTTCGAGGTGGTTGTAGGCAATATTCTCGCCTGCGTAGCTCGTTTCGCCGCCATCGAGCGTCACGCCGTTCCAGTACTTGAAGACCGGATCATGGTTAAAGTCGTCGGTGTCGGACATATGCTTGCTCCACCCACGAGAGTCGGTGGTCAGCGTGTCCGAAACGACCAGCTCAGGCAAGCCCGCGTTGGCCCGGTAGGCGTTCATCTTCTGAACGATAAGGGCCTCAATGATCTTAGCTTGGGTGTCATAGTCAACCTGTGACCAGTCAACCCAGTCCAGGCCGCGATCACTGGTGCTGGCATTGTCGCTGGGGGCGACGCCCACGGAGGGGTTGGACTGAGCCACTCCCTGCTGAGCGGATTCAAGCGCGGCCTGCGCGTTCGCAAGGTCGTTGCGCAGTTGAGCCTCGCGCGCAGGGTCCGCGGTAGCGGACGCAGGCTTACCCGCGACGGCAGAGGCGTAGCTGGCGAGAAGCGGGTTGTATTCGGAGCTGATGCGAGCATCGGCACCGACGAGGGAGTTGCATAAGGCATCCTGCGAGGCGCCGGTACCCTCGGCCAGGGAGGGGATCACGACGAGGGACGCCGCAATCGTGGTGGCAGCGAGGACCACCGACGTGTGGGTGCGGGTGAGCTGGAACGACATTGACGACCGGCCTAACACTATGGAACAAAGACAGGTAAATCTTTCCATGCGGTACACGTAATTTCAAGCTTTTCCCAGTAAGCGATTACAGGTGAATGACCGAGTTTTCAACACTTTCAAGGTTTGACAGATTTTGAACATCCCACATTCCGATACCAAAACGTTATATTTCCCGACCGCGCGCTTACCGTTTCGCAACCATCATCATGACCAGGGCATCAGATTTCCGACCGATAGCAGGTCGCAACAATCCGCTTGCCCTCCCCAACGCAGCCGAGCAAGAGAACACATCCCGTCGCCAACGCGCACACCCATTGAGCGATCAATGCCAAACAAGGGTCGTTCGGGGCGAATGGGGCTGGATGTTGGCGAACTTACAGCGAAGTGAGCGGCCGGCACGTTGAAGGCCCCACGTGCGCGACGAGGAGGAGCGTGTGCGACCAGGAAGCCGAGCCATCCGGGTACGCAGCGCGGGGCGACACGGGGTTATTGTGCACAACGTGTTGATGTGGGGTTAGTCCCAAGCGTCGTCGAGGGCGGAGTGCCTGCCCTAGGGCGCCCGCGCCGCAGCGCCTCAGACAGGATCTCCCCCACCGGGAGGATTGCAGCTGATCGGGAGCACTCCACCCGCTAGGGAGCACTGCACCCGATCAGAACGGGTTGAATGGTCACCGATGGGGTGCATGACCCCATCGGGAACAAGCCTCGTCGCAGAGCTGGCCGCCCGTGATACCTCCGCGCCAGCGAGGCCATCCAAGGTTCGTCGCAACACCAGCCGTCAGCGCCGCCCCAGACGCCCAACAGGGCCTGGCCGCGCCCCCCAGCCCCGCCAACGCCCGGGCCAGGCCCTCATCTCAAGGCCCGGACGGGCAGCCATGCGCCAGTGAGGGAGCATGACACCAGGGACACTGGTGGGGGTGAGGTCGCGGTTCAGGGGGGCGTGGCGCCCAGCCTCGTGCGTCTCTCGCACGCAAACCCGCTATTGCGAGCGCACCCGCGCGCACGTGGGCCCGCTCGGACCAGTGTCGCATGCAATTCGACTAAGTGAACTTTCAATAGCGTCTACAAACGTTGCAATTCCAACGATGTAAATGCCTGGCGCGACACAGCGTCGGGGGAACTGCATGCGACATTCGTGGATAGCTCGCCCCGCGGGAGTCATGCGCCGCCGCCGATGGCGCAGCCGATGGCCCAGTCGGTCGCCTCGTGCGGTGGACACCGTCGACGCAGGCGACCTGCCAGCGTCTTACCGTGACGGATCATGGGGCCACACACTGGCCCACCATGTAGTACTCACAGGAACGAGGCACACACGACCCGCTAAAATAACGACTTTCCCGCGCGACGAAGCCGAAAAGTCACCCTTTCAGCAACACGATTTGTCCATCCTCATAGTTGGTTCCAACCAACTAAAACACCGACTTTTCCTCACCAGCAAGCCGAAAAGTCACCCCTCCAGCAACACGCAGTGTCCTATAACCCCAACGCGGCAAGCAGCCAGAGCAGACAACAAAAAACCGGCGCTCGCTGACCGAGCACCGGAATTTCTGTGGAGCTAGGGGGATTCGAACCCCCGACCTCTTCCATGCCATGGAAGCGCGCTACCAACTGCGCCATAGCCCCGTTATTTAGTTCGTCGCCCTGGCGACCTGATAAATAATAGCCAACCCGAAGAAGGAAGCGCAAATCAAAATCGAGTGTCGCTCATCACAAGCATGTCTGTTGTCTTTGCAGAAGGGGCGCCAGATCCAGGAGGCTACGCGCCCAGGATATCCTCGCGCGCGCCGATATTGTGCGAGGCCAGACGCCAGCCGGTGCGCGCCGCGCTCTTGGCCGTCGAGACGCCGACAGGCACGAGCTCCGACCAGTGGCAGTTATCGACGCCGCGCAGTCCGTTGAAGTCGGCGGGATCGAGGCCGAGCAGGGACACGACGCCGCGCGCGATCGCGGAACCGTGCGAGACGACGATGAGTGACTGGTCGGACCGGCACCCGGCCGCCGCCTCCAGGACGGCATCGCGGAAACGCGCTCCCACGGCCTCGGAGCGTTCCACCTCGGCGATCTCGCATTCGCCGTCGGCCCGATACTGCGCGTAGGCCTCGGGCTGATCGCGCGCGATCTCCTCGTAGGTCTTGCCCTCGAAGGTCCCGTAGTAGCGTTCCGTGAGCCGTTCGTCGCTGGACGGGCCCTCGCAGGGGTAGTCGGCAATGTCGAAGACGCGCGCGACAATACGCGCGGTCTCCAGCGCCCGCCCCAGGGGCGAGCTCACGATGCGCACTCCCCCATCGTCGTAGCTGCGCGTGTTCTCAGCGGTGATCATGCCCACCTCGGCGCTCGGCTCGCACAGGCGGCTCACGAGCACGCCTGCTGCCCCCGCCGCCTGGGAGCGCCCGGCCTCGTTCAGGGGCTTGTCGATGTGCCCCTGGAAGCGACGCTGCAGGTTGAAGTCAGTCTGGCCGTGGCGCAGCAGGACGATCCGAGACGCGGTCACTGCGCGGACTCCGCGCCGTGCGCCGCTGCACGCTCGGCCGCGGCCGCGCGGGCCTCGTCCGTGTCCACATCGATCGCCTGCGCGGGGCAATCGCCCCACAGGCGCTCGAGCGCGTAGTAGTCGCGTTCCTCCTCGGAGAGCACGTGGACGAGCAGCTCCGAGTAGTCCAGCAGGACCCAGGTGCCCTCCGCGCGCCCCTCGATATGGGTGGGACGTCGGCCGTGCTCGGCCCACACGCGGTCCATGATGTCTTCGGCGATGGCGCGCACCTGGCGGTCGGTCGGCGCGGACACGACGACAAATGCGTCGGCCAGGGCGAGTTTACTGGTGACGTCGACCAGGACGGGGTTGATGCCCCCGCGGTCGTGTGCGGCGCGAGCGACGAGGGTCGCCAGCTCGGAGGTAGCGTCGGGAAGGCTCACTGTTCTCCTTGTGTTAGGACCGGTAGAGTCCGTACTTGTTGATGTATTGGACGACGCCGTCGGGCACGAGGTACCACACGGGCTTGCCCTCCTCGACGCGCGATCGGCAGTCGGTGGAAGAGATCGCCATGGCGGGGACCTCCAGCAGTGACACAGACTCGTGCGGCAGGCCGGGGTCCGACAGGTTGTGCCCGGGGCGCGTGACGCCGATGAAGTGTGCCTGCTCGAAGAGCTTGTCGGCGTCCTTCCACTGCGCGATCTGCGCCAGCGCGTCGGCGCCGGTGATGAAGTAGAAGTCCGAGTCGGGGTACTCCTCCGACAGGTCGGCCAGGGTATCGATCGTGTAGGTCGTGCCGCCTCGGTCGATATCGACGCGCGACACCGCGAAACGCGGGTTCGACGCGGTGGCGACAACGGTCATGAGATAGCGGTGTTCGGCCGCTGTCACGCGCCGCCCGGCTTTGAAGGGCTGCATGGCGGCCGGTACGAACACGACCTGGTCGAGGCCGAACACGTCCATGACCTCGGAGGCTGCGACGAGGTGGCCGTGGTGGATCGGGTCGAAGGTACCGCCCATGATGCCGATCGCCCGACGCCTGCGCAGGGCGCGCGGCGGGTGCTGGGGCAGCGCCGGGGCGGCGGTCACACCCGCGGTCGCTTCCGTGGTCTTTTCGATCGCTTCTGTGCCCGAGGCCTGGGCCAGTTCGTGCTCCTGCGTGCTCACGAGCGGATGGTTCCTTCGCCCTCGTAGATCCAGGTCGTAGTCGTCAGCTCCGCCAGGCCCATGGGCCCGCGTGCGTGGAGCTTCTGGGTGGAGATGCCCACTTCGGCGCCGAGGCCGAGCTGGCCGCCGTCGGTGAAGCGGGTCGAGGCGTTAATCGCGATCGCGGCGGCGTCGACCCCGCTTCGGAAGGCGCGAATAGCGGCGACGTTGGAGGCGACGATTCCCTCGGTGTGTCCGGTCGAGTAGCGGCGGATATGCTCGGTGGCCGCCGCGACGCTGTCGACGACGCGCACGGCCAGGTCCATGGACAGGTACTCGGTCTCCCAGTCCGCCTCGGTGGCGTCCACGATCATGTCGGCGTCGATGGAGGGCTGGCCGTCGACGATGGCGCGGGTGGCGGCGTCAGCGTGAATCGTCACGCCCGCGGTGGTCAGGCGCGTGATGGCTGCGACCAGGAAGCGCGAAGCGACGTCGGCGTGGACCAGCAGCGTCTCGACTGCGTTGCACACGCCCACGCGCTGGGTCTTCGCGTTCATGATGATGGCCTCCGCGGCCTCAAGATCCGCGGAAGCGTCGACGTAGAGGTGGCAGTTGCCGGTTCCCGTTTCGATGACGGGAACGCGCGATTCTTCGACGATCGCGTTGATGAGGCCCGCTCCCCCGCGCGGGATGAGCGCGTCGATGGCACCGCGGGCACGCATCATGGCGCGCGCTCCTGGGCGGCCCCACTGGTCGACGGTCTGGATTGCGTCGGCGGGCAGGCCGACGGATATCAGCGCGTCGCGGCACACCTCGATGAGAACCTGGTTCGAGGCCTGGGCGGCGCTCCCGCCTCGCAGGATGACCGCGTTACCGGCCTTGATTGCCAGGGTCGCTGCGTCAATCGTGACGTTGGGGCGGGCCTCGTAGATGATGCCAACGACGCCGAGAGGCACGCGCTCCTGCGTGACGCGCAGACCAATGTCCGTACGTGCTCCACGCACGACCTGGCCGATCGGGTCGGGCAGAGCCACGATCTCGCGGACCGCGTCAGCGATGGAGCGAATACGGTCCTTCGTCAGGGCGAGGCGATCCAGCAGACCCTCGCTCATCTGCTCGGCGCGGCCACGCGCCACGTCCTCGGCATTGGCGGCCAGGATTTGGTCGCAGCGTTCGATCAGCGCCGCCGCAATTGCTTCAAGCCCGCGGTTTTTCACCTGGGTTGTCGCGTTCGCGAGCACGCGCGCCGCCTCGCGGGCGGCGTCAGTCACCTGGGAAATATCTGCAGCAGTATCCACTCGCCCATCATGTCACACGCGTGGCATCGCGACCGTGTCAGTCTGCGCTGAGGGCAGAAAATGCGTCGCCCAACACCGCCAAGTCATCGCGGTGAATCGCGGGGCGGGGGTGCTCATAACCCGCAGCCTGCAGGTCGGCCGTACCCGAGCCTGCGATGTCCGCCAACGTGTCGGAGTCGTAGCCGGACACGCCGCGCGCAACGAGGCCCGTTGGGCTGGCCACGTCCACGACGTCACCGGCCTCAAAATGCCCGAGCACCGAGTGCACGCCGGCGACGAGGAGCGACTTCTTGCCCGCCGTGATCGCACGCGCCGCGCCCTCGTCCACGATGATCTCCCCGCGTGAGGGAGCCACATGGGCAATCCACAGGCGCCGGGAGGCCGGGCGCTGCTCGGCCGGGGCGAACCAAGTGCCCACTCGCGTGCCTGACAGGACACGCGGCAGTGCGTCGGCGCTGGCCAGCTGCACGCCGATGCCGCTGGCGGTCGCCAGCATCGCTGCCTGCACCTTCGTTGCCATGCCGCCCGTGCCCACGCGCGAACCCGCGCCGGTCACGAGGACGCTCATAAGGTCGTCCGCGCCTTCGACGCGCTCGATCAGCTCCGAGCCCGGGTGATCCGGGGGCGCTGTGTACAGGCCGTCGACATCGGTGAGCAGTACGAGCGCGTCAGCCTTGATCATCTGAGCGATCAGGGCGGCCAGGCGATCGTTGTCGCCGAAGCGCAGCTCGCGGGTGGTCACCGCGTCGTTCTCGTTGAGGATCGGGACGACGCCGAGGCCGAGGAGGCGGGTCAGCGCCGCGCGCACGTTCGTGTAGTGGTCGCGTCGCATGACGTCGTCCGTGGTGAGCAAGACCTGTGCGGCGTCCAGGTGGTGGGCCTGGAAGGCTGCGGTCCAGCGAGCCATGAGCAGCCCCTGGCCCATCGCTGCCGCTGCTTGCACGCTCGGCAGGTCCTTGGGCTTGGCGGAAAAGCCGAGGGGATCCAGACCGGCGGCCACGGCCCCCGAGGACACGATAACGACCTGACGGTCGCGCCCGCGCCAACGGGACACGAGTCGCGCGACGGCATCGATTCGGTTCAGGTCAAGACCGCCATCCTCGCGGGTGAGCGAGGATGAGCCGATCTTGACGACGATACGGGAGGCAGCGCTCACTCCGCTCATGACTGATCCGAGGCGTCCGTCCAATGGCCGGCTTCGCGTTCGGTCCACAGCTCGTCACGTGCGGCGGTCTTGGCGTCCATGACCTGGTGGTACACCTCGCGGCGCTCCTTGCGGCTCGGGCGAGCGTTCTGCTCCAGGCGCAGGTCGGTGCCGCGCGATCCCAGCAGCTCGGGGCCGGTCGTGAGGGTCGGCTCCCAGTCGAAGACGACGCCGCCATCGAGGTCGCCGATCACAACGGTGTCACCAGCGACGGCGCCCGCCTTCATCAGCTCGTCCTCCACGCCTGCGGCGTTCAGGCGATCCGCGAGGTATCCCACGGCCTCGTCGTTGGCGAAGTCCGTCTGACGCACCCAGCGCTCCGGCTTGTCGCCGCGCACCTGGTAGACCTCTTCCCCGTCCTTGCGGGTCTTGCGCACCGTGATCTCCACGCTGCGCCCGACTGCCTTGGGGCGAATAACGGGGCGGGCGGCCTCGAGGGCGGGGCGCTTCGCGCGCTCCTCCTCGACGATGCCAGCCAACGCAAAAGACAACTGCTTGAGCCCCTCGTGGGACACGGCGGACACCTCGAAGACCGGCCAGCCGAACGACTCGAGGTCGGGCCGCGTGATCTCGGCCAGGTCACGTCCGTCGGGAATGTCGATCTTGTTCAGGACGATGACGCGGGGACGCTCCATGATCGGCACGTAACCCTCGACCTGGGTGAGGTCACCCTGGTAGGCCTCGAGCTCCGCCTCGATAATGCGCAGGTCCTCCACGGGCTCGCGATCCGTCTCAAAAGCGGCCGTGTCCAGGACGTGTACGATGACGGCGCAGCGCTCGATGTGGCGCAGGAAGTCCAGGCCCAGGCCACGCCCCTGGGACGCGCCGGGGATCAGGCCGGGGACGTCAGCGACCGTGTAGCGCGTGTCCCCCGCCGACACGACGCCCAGGTTAGGGACCAGGGTCGTGAAGGGGTAGTCGGCGATCTTCGGGCGCGCCGAACTCAGGGCGGCGATCAGTGAGGACTTGCCCGCCGACGGGAAGCCAACCAGGGCCACGTCCGCGACGGACTTGAGCTCGAGGACCACGTCGCGTTCCTCGCCCGGCTCACCCAGGAGAGCGAAGCCGGGAGCCTTGCGCGCCTTAGAGGCCAGCGCCGCGTTACCGAGGCCGCCGCGGCCGCCCTCGGCGACCACGAAGCGCGCGCCCGCGCCGGTCAGGTCGGCCAGCAGCTCGCCCGACATCGACTTGACGACCGTTCCCTCCGGAACCGGCAGGACGATATCCGCACCGTTCTTGCCCTGACGGAAATCGCCCATGCCGGGGGTACCGTTGTCGGCGCGGCGGTGAGGGCTGCGGTGATAGTTGAGCAGAGTCGTCTCCTGCTCGCTCACCTCCAGGATCACCGAGCCGCCGTTGCCGCCATCACCACCGTCGGGGCCGGCCAGCGGCTTGAACTTTTCACGCTTAATCGAGGCAACGCCGTTGCCGCCGTTGCCACCCGCCGCGTGCAGCGTCACGCGATCCACGAAGTCTGCCACTGGTGCTCCTACCAACCGACAATGAATAGTGAAAAGGGCGTCCGGCAACGCCGGACGCCC
>ERZ773263.1510-NODE-1510-length-13753-cov-17.678931_pt1 | contig 13753 bp, 13 predicted proteins | sample MGYA00511076_ERZ773263 | MGnify/ENA primary metagenome ERZ773263 (study PRJEB29015, sample SAMEA2738155) | human oral metagenome | biome: human oral; feature: human-associated habitat; material: saliva | place: China | collected 2195 ... | reverse complement strand
CGGGCCAGGGAGGGCAGCTCGTGGTTCGGGATCGGGTAGTAGACGCCCGAGCCGATGCCGTACTCCTCGCGCAGGGCGGCGGCGAAACCGTCGCGGTCTTCGGGTACGCGGATCGTGTACTGGTGGTAGACGTGCGTGGCACCGGGGGCGACGTGCGGGATGGTGACACCTCGCAGGTGAGCGTCCAGGAAGGCTGCGTTGTCCTGACGTTTGCGCGTCCACGCGCCGACCTTGGCGAGCTGCACCCGACCGATGGCCGCGTGGATGTCGGTCATGCGGTTGTTGAGGCCAACGATTTCGTTGGCGTAGCGCGTCTCCATGCCCTGGTTGCGCGCGAGCTTCACACCGCGGATGACGCTGGGGTCGGTGGAGGTGACCATGCCGCCCTCCCCGCTGGTCATGTTCTTCGTCGGGTAGAAGGAGAAGGCCGCGAAGGTGCCGAAAGAGCCGACCGCGCGCCCGTGCAGGGTGGCACCGTGGGCCTGAGCGGCGTCTTCAAAGAGCATGAGTCCATGCGCGTCGGCAATCGCCTGAAGCGCCTCCATGGGCGCGGGGTGGCCGTACAGGTGGACGGGCATGATGGCCCGTGTGCGAGGCGTGATTGCGGCTTCGACAGCGGCCGGTGACAGTGTGAACGTGAGCGGGTCAATGTCGGCGAACACGGGGGTCGCGCCCGTGATGGCGACCGAGTTCGCGGTGGCAGCGAAGGTGAAGGAAGGGACGATGACCTCGTCACCCGGCCCGATCCCGGCGGCGAGCAGGCCCAAGTGCAGGGCTGATGTTCCCGAGTTGACCGCGACGGCGTGGGTTCCGGGCACGAGGGTGGCGGCAAACTCCTCCTCGAAGGCGGCGACCTGCGGCCCCTGGGCGATCATGCCCGTACGCATGACGGCGGCGACCGCGTCGATTTCCTCCTCGCCGATGAGCGGGCGTGCGGGTGGAATGAAGGGCTGCATCACTGGTGGTCCTCATGGGTCTGGGCGGGCGCCTCGGCGGTGTTCGGGGACGAGGCCTGGGTTTCCTCCGGCGTCAGGGTGCCGTTTCGCTCGATGTAGCGGCGGCCCGAGGCCGGGCACACCCACGCGACTGTCCCGGCCTCGCGGTCGGGTGCAGCGTCGGGATCGACGACCACGAGGGGTACCCCGGCCTCGCCGACCCATCCGACGCGGCGCGCGGGCACGCCGACGACGAGGGCGTAGGGGGCGACGTCGCGGGTGACGACAGAGCCTGCTCCGACGCTTGCCCACGCGCCGATGCGCACGGGGGCCACGCATACGGCGCGCGCGCCGATGGCGGCACCGTGCTCGACGGTGACGCCGACGCGGTGCCAATCCGACGCGCTCTTCAGGGTTCCGTCGGGGTTGATGGCGCGGGGGCAGTGGTCGTTCGTGAAGACGGCTGCGGGGCCGACGAAGACGCCGTCGGCCAGGGAGGCGGGTTCGTAGACGAGGGCGTAGTTCTGGATCTTGCAGCGCGCACCTACCCGAACGCCTTCGCCAATGTAAGCCCCGCGTCCGATGATCGTCTCTTCGCCGATTCGGGCGTTTTCGCGAACCTGGGCCAGGTGCCACACGCGGGCGCTGGGCGCAACCTGCGCGCTGGGTGCCACGTCGGCGCTGGGCTTGATCACGGTATCTCCCTTGTGTTGTCCTATAGGCACGATCACGCACATCAGGTACGCCCCGTCAGATAGCAACACTATAGGCGCGTGGCCTGCCCTATGTGCGACACTGGAGAAATGCAGCAACGCTCCGACACGTGGGTCGTCATCCCCGCGTTTAATGAGGCGCCCGTCATCGGGGGCGTCATCGCGGGCGTGCGCGCTCTTTTTCCCCGAGTCCTCGTCGTGGACGATGCCTCCGGTGATGACACCGCTGCTCTCGCTCGCAGCGCCGGTGCCTACACGGCGGTCCACCCGCTAAACCTGGGGCAGGGCGCTGCCCTGCAAACCGGCTTCGATGCGGCCCTCGCCCGCGGGGCCCGCTACGTGGTGACTTTTGATGCCGATGGCCAGCACGATCCCGCCGACGCCGCGGCGATGGTTGATCGCGCGCGTAGGGAGGACCTTGCCTTCGTCCTCGGGTCCCGTTTCCTCGACGGTGGAGGCGCCCAAGTCGGCGCGCTCAAGCGCGCCCTGCTGCGCTTCGGTGCGATGGCCGCTCACGCCCGCACCGGCATGGCGCTCACCGACACGCACAATGGCCTGCGCGTCATCCGTGCCGACGCCCTCGCCCACGTGCACCTGACCCAGGGACGCATGGCCCACGCCTCGCAGATCGTCTCCCAGCTGGCTGGCTGCGGCCTTCCAGGTGCCGAACATCCCGTGACGATCTCCTACACGGACTATTCGCGCGCGAAGGGCCAGCCGCTGCTGAATTCCGTCAACATCGTCGTCGACCTTGTGTTGGGAGAACGATGAGCGCCTACCTGCTGATTCGTGTCCTTCTGCTGCTCGCACTCGCCGTCATCGCGTGGTGGCTCACGCGCCCGGTCTCCTCCGCGTCCTCCCTCGCGATGCGCCGCATCGGGATCGGCGCACTCGTCGCTGCTGCCGTTGTCGCAATCCTCGTGCCGTCCCTGGCGAACAGGCTGGCGCACGTGATCGGCGTTGATCGCGGGGTGAACCTGATAGTCTACGGCCTTGTCGTCGCGTTGATCGCTCAGATGGTCACCGCCTACCGGCGCGAAGCGCGCATGGAGGCACGTGTGGCGGCGCTCGCGCGTGCGCTAGCGCTGGCGGGGGTACGTCCTCCTGACGAGGCAGTGGTTTCCACCGGCGATCACTCCCCTGAGACGAGGGATCCTCAGCAAGTGGAACACGCCGCTTCCCCACCACATTCCCCGACAAACACGACCGATAACGATATGGTTACAAGTGATGAGTAACATGAATCTGCGACCGATCCAGCACTCGGCTGTTAACTTTGGGCGCTTTGGCCTCCTGCGATATACGCTCACCATCCTGATGGTCGGCGCTCTCTTCGCCACGTCAACGGCGTGCTTCCTCTACGCCAAAATCAGTGCCGATTTCGCCGACCGAGTCGTGGACATCGGCGACTATCAGATCGACGGGAACGCTCAGGCGACCCCGGATTCGTTTGACGGCCGCGCCCTCAACATTCTCGTCGTCGGCACGGACTCGCGTAACGGCGACAGCGGCAATGTCGGTGCAGGTGACGAGGAGGAGGTCCCCGGCCTTCGCAACGACTCGACGATGGTTATCCACGTCAGCGCCGACCGCTCTCGTGTTCAGGTCGTGTCGATTCCGCGCGACACGCTGGTCGATATCCCCGCGTGTAAGCACCGCGACGGATCGACCAGCGAGCCCATCGAAGAAGAGATGTTCAACAACTCCATGTTCTACGGTGCCGACGGTGGTAACACCGACGCCGACATCGCGCCCGGTATTGCGTGCGTGAAGTCGACCATCGAGAACATGTCGGGCATGACGATCGATTCCTTCATGGTCGTGAACTTCGCCGGCTTCATCAAGATGATCGACGCCCTGGGCGGTATCTGGTTCAACATCCCTAATCACATCGAAGATGAGTCCGCTCAGCTGTACATCGACGCGGGATGCTGGAAGTTGGACGGCACTCAGTCGCTGGCCTACATGCGCTCGCGCAAGGGCCAGGGCGATGGCTCCGACATCTCTCGTATCGGCCGCCAACAGCAGCTCATCTCCGCGATGCTTCGCGAGCTTCAGGCCAAGGACTACGTCACCGACTCCGGCGCGCTCCTCACCTTCCTGCAGGCCGCGATCCAGTCTGTCAACGTCTCCCCGAACCTGGGCGATGCCAGCGCAGATACTAATTTGCTGCTCAATGTCCTGTCGAAGATCGACCGCACGAACATCCAGTTTGTGACGATGCCCGTCGAAGAGCCCTACTGGGATCCGAACCGACGCATTGCTGCTGAACCGATGGCCCGCAACATGTGGACCGCGCTCAAGCAGGACAAGGCGCTGCCCGTGGGTACGACCTACACGGATGGCAACGGCGCGCAGCTGGTGGTCCCCGACCCGAAGGCTGCACAGGCCACGCCCTCGCCGACGCCTGCTGCGGCCGACACTCAGAACGCCGGTCAGCCCCAGAGCACCACGGACAACACCGCGCAGTCGGCCTCCGTTGAGAACAACGCAGCCAACGAGGCTGCCGCCCAGAAGAACGCCGCCACCTGCCCGCCGAAAGACAAATGAGCACTCCTCCCTCGTTCACGCCCAACCCGAAACGACGCCGCCCCGACTTCGATGACGCGCACGTCATCGGCCAGGAGGCTCCCTCCGGCGCGCCCGTCCCCCCGTCTGAGGGGATCGCGCCGCAGATGTGGAGGATTTCCGAGGACGGTGCCGACTCCTCGCGCCCGCTGATGCCGCCGACCCTGGATCAGCCCCAGCGCGATCCGTCCTCGCTGTTTCCGAGGCGTTCCGCTCCTACCCCGCCCCCGTCGTTCGCGCCGGGATCGGCCGCGCGCAAGTCGTTGCGCACGCGCCAGGCGGACTCGTCACAGAACCCGTCGTCCTCCCCCCAGGCGACGCACCCTGTCCCGACACCGTCGTCCTCCCCCCAGGCGACGTACCCTGTTCCGACACCTGCGTCCTCCCCCAAGGGGGCGTATCCTGTTCCGACACCTGCGTCCTCCGCCCGTCGGAGTGCGCCGGTTCCGAATCCGCCTGCCACGCCCGACGAGACGACGGTTGCTCCGAACCCGCCGTCCTTCGCGCCCGGCGCCGGCAACACTGCAACGTCCCGCACCCCAACGGCTCCCAGCTTCGCACCTGGCTCCAGCGATGCTGCGACGCCCCGCACCCCAGCGGCTCCCAGCTTCGCCCCCAACGAAACGACGGTTGCCCCGACCCCGCCGTCCTTCGCACCCGGCTCTGGCGACGCTGCCGCAACCCGCACGCCAACGGCTCCCAGCTTCGCGCCTGGCTCCGGCAACGCTGCGACGCCCCGCACCCCAGCGGCTCCCAGCTTCGCACCCTCGGGTAACGGGCCGCGCCAGGCGAGCGCCACACGCTCCCAGGCAGTCCCCGACCCGGTCCCCACACCCGGCGCTACGCCGTCGCGCACCGCTCCGGCGACAGCTCCGAGGCCTCGGCGCAAGCGCCGCCGACGCCTGGTCCTCAAGACGCTGTCTGTTCTCCTGGTCATTGTTCTCGCGTGGGGCGGATTCCTCGTGTGGGACGCGAACACGAACATCGGGCGCGTGAGCGCACTGTCGGGCGCCTCGGATACGGCCGGTACGACGTACCTGTTGGCCGGTTCGGACTCGCGTGCGGACGGTGCCGTGCAGGACGGCTTTGAGGGATCCGAGCGCGCTGACTCGATCATGCTGGTCAACATCGCGGCGAACGGCCAGGCTGTTGCGGTGTCGATTCCCCGCGATACCTACGCTGAGATTCCCGGCGTCGGCTGGGACAAGATCAACGCTTCCTACGCCTACGGCGGCCCCCAGCTCCTGGTCGAGACAGTCGAGAAGCTGACGGGTTTGACCATCGATCACTTCGTGCAGATCGGCATGGGTGCGGTGCCCGACATGGTGGACGCGGTCGGCGGCGTGGAGCTGTGCTACGACCACGACTCGAACGACGAGTATTCGGGCCTGAACTGGACCGCTGGCTGCCACACGGTGGACGGCCCCACCGCCCTGCAGTTCTCGCGTATGCGATACCAGGATCCGGAGGGCGATATCGGTCGTACGAAGCGTCAGCGTCAGGTGATCTCCAAGGTCGTGTCCGAGGCCGCATCCCCCGCGACCCTCATCAACCCCGCGCGGACCCTACGCGTGGAGCGCGCTGGTTCCAAGTCGTTCACTGTCGATGAGGATTCCTCGATCATGACGGTTGCTTCCCTCGTGATGGCGCTGCGCAGCGCCTCGTCCGACGAGCTGATGGGTGTCCCGCCCATCGAGTCGCTGGACTATACGACCAGCGCGGGTGCCTCGGCGGTCCTGCTGCGTGACGAGACGGCCCCTGACTTCTTCGCCAAGCTGCGCTCCGGCAAACTCACGACCTCGGATCTCAACCAGATCGGCTGACGTCCTCAGGTGCGCCCGAGCGCAGAACAAGCCGCGGCCTCGTTCCCTCACGACAGAAGGGACGAGGCCGCGGCCGTGTCAGGCGCTAAAGAGGCTCTCAGGCACCGGGTACCGTGATGGGTCGCGGACCTGCCTGCCAGCCTTCCCAGGCGGAGGTGAGGATCTCGTCGAGACCGTTGTTGGCCTTCCAGCCCAGGTCCACGCCGATGGACAGCGGGTCACCGATGAGCTTGGGCGGATCACCGGCGCGGCGCTCGAGGACCTCGACGGGGAAGTCCCAGCCGATGACGCGGCGCAGGCCATCAATGATCTCCTGGACGGAGGTGCCCAGGCCGGTACCGACGTTGTAGGTGTGGTGGTCGGGCTGCCGACCTTCGGCGAGGACGTCGAGGGCGGCGATGTGGGCCTCAGCCAGGTCCATGACGTGGATGTAGTCGCGCACGCAGGTGCCGTCCGGGGTGTCGTAGTCGGCACCGAAGATCTTGGCGCTCTCCCCGCGCTCGAGGCGGTCGAGAACCATGGGGATGAGGTTCATGATGGCGGGGTCGGCCAGGTCGGGCCAGCCAGCACCGGCGACGTTGAAGTAGCGCAGGCCGATCCACTTCAGATCCCAGGCGCGCTCGCAGTCGGCCATCATCCACTCGCCGATCAGCTTGGTTTCACCGTAGGGGTTGATGGGGTGGCCAGCCATGTCTTCGGTGACGACCTCGGCGGTGGGCATGCCGTAGACGGCGGCGGAGGAGGAGAAAATCATCTGGTCGACGCCCGCGTCCTCCATGGCAGCCAGGACGTTAGCCATGCCGCCGATGTTCTGCGCGTAGTACCAGGCGGGGCGCTTGACGGATTCTCCGACCTGCTTGCGGGCGGAGAAGTGGATGACGGCGGTGACGTCCTCGTCCATCATGAGGGTGGACAGGGTGGACCGCGCTTCGTCCGTGGCGACGTCGAGGCGAACCAGGGGCGTATCCCCGACCCGGGCGGCGTTCGAGGTGGACAGGTCGTCGACGACGACGACGCGATCCCCGCGCTGACGCAGGAGGCGGACAACATGGGCGCCGATGTAGCCGGCACCGCCACAAACGAGAATGCTCATGGCTTCAGGATACGACGGTGGGAGCGCCCGCGCCTACCCGCGCGGGGCTTGTGGGGGCTTGTCAGTAGTCCTCGGCGACGCGCTTGGCGAGGGCTGCGCCCTTGGCGCTGGCGACGTCGCGCAGGTCCTTCTGGAAGTTGCGCATATGTGCGCGCAGACCTTCACACCACGGTCCTTCTCCGGCGCCGAGGATACGGGCGGCGAGCAGCCCGGCGTTGCGCGCGCCCGCGATGGACACGGTCGCGACGGGCACGCCGGCGGGCATTTGGACGATGGAGTGCAGGGAGTCCACGCCGTCGAGGTGCTTGAGGGGAACGGGCACGCCGATGACGGGCAGCTCGGTGAGGGCGGCGAGCATGCCGGGAAGGTGGGCGGCGCCGCCGGCTCCGGCGATGATGACGCGCAGCCCCCGCTCCGAGGCACTCCTCCCGTAGGCGACCATGTCCTCGGGCATGCGGTGGGCGGAGACGACGCCGACTTCGCAGCCGATGGCGAACTCGGCGAGGGCCGCGACGGCGGGTTCCATGGTGGGCCAGTCGGAGTCGGAACCCATGACAACGCCGACGAGGGGGTTGTCGCTGGTGGCCGTGAGCTGGATGTCGAGGTCGGTGGTCATGGGCGGTCCTTTCGGGAGGGGACGAGGCCGGGGCACTCTCGCCGTTCGGCCGACGGTTGGGTGGTCAGTCGGTGGCGGAGGTGCCGTGCAGGGCCTCAACGGCGGCCCGTGCGCGCGTCAGGGCCACGTCCGGGTCCTTGCCGACGACGGTGACGTGGCCGAGCTTGCGGCCCGGGCGCACCTCTTTGCCGTAGAGGTGGACTTTCGCTCTGTCTCCCCCGGCTTCATAGACGGCGGCGAGGGCACGCGCGGGCTGGTTGTAGGCGGAACCCAGCAGGTTGACCATGACGACGTGCGTGCCCGGGGCCTTGAGGTCGGTAGAGCCGAGTGGCAGGTCCAGGACGGCGCGCAGGTGTTGCTCGAACTGGCTGGTGACGGCCCCATCGATGGTCCAGTGTCCGGTGTTGTGGGGGCGCATGGCCAGCTCGTTGACGAGGACTCGCTCGTCCGCTCCCTCTCCGACGACGAACATCTCGACGGCCAGGACGCCGGTGACGCCCAGCTCCGAGGCAATGCGTTCTCCGATGCGGCGCGCTTCGGCCGCTGTCTCGGGTCGGATACCGGTCGCGGGAGCCGTGACCTCGGCGCACACGCCGTCCACTTGGACGGTGGAGGCGACGGGCCAGGAGGCAACCTCGCCCGAGGGGGTGCGCGCCAGCAGGGCCGCCACCTCACCCGTGAAGGGCACCAGGGCCTCGGCCAGGAGCGGGCCGCTTCCCCACCATGACTCGACGTCGGCGGGGCTGTGGGCCACCGCGACGCCGTGGCCGTCGTAGCCGCCTCGCGGGGTCTTGACGATGAGGGGCCAGCCGATGACCGCTCCGAAACGCTCCAGCTCAGCCGCGTTATCGACGCGCGCCCATGCCGGGCAGGGGATGCCCATCTCACTCAAGCGCACGCGCATCTGAAGCTTGTCCTGGGCGTACAGGAGAGCGGCGGCCGGGGGTTGCACGGAGACGACGCGCGCGGCTTCCTCCATGGTTTGGGCAGGAATATGCTCATGCTCGAAAGTGAGGACGTCCGCACCGTCGATGAGCGCGCGAACGGCGTCCAGATCCTTGGGGGCACCGACAGCCTTGTCGACGGTCACCAGACCGGTCGACCCATCCTCGGCCTCGACGAGGGCCCGAAGGTTAATGCCGAGCGCGATAGCGCTCTCCTGCATCATGCGTGCCAGCTGTCCGCCGCCGATGACGGCCACGGTGGGAGGAGTCAACATATCGCGTTCCACGCCTCCCAATCTACCGCTCTCCTAGAAGCGACGCGAGCGGCGTCCCATGGAAATGAGCGGCCCTTCGGGCATGACGCGATCAGGGTCCAGGGACGCCGGGATTGCGGCGACGGATATCGTGAAAACGGGGGGAATGTTGGACTTGAGTTCCAGGCGCCCGCCCATCGCCTGGGCCAGGTCGTGGGCGAGGGCCAGGCCGATGCCCGTCGAACCGTGTCCAGACACACCCTTTTCGAAGATGTCGGGTGCCAGGGCTTCGTCGATACCTTCGCCTTCGTCGCTGACCTCAATGATAACGCCGCGTTTGGAGGAACCGGCGTGCGCCCACACGCGCGTCATTCCATCTCCGTAACGCAGGGAGTTTTCGATGAGCGTGGCCAGCACCTGTCCGAGTTTGCCGGCGTCGGCCAGGATTGGGCGCTCGGCCTCGTCGAGAAAGACGAGGGGACGGCCTGCCGCCTTAAACTGGTCCTCCCACTCTTCGCGGGCGGTGTTGAAGACTTCGAGGATGTGGATGGCCTCGGTTTGCCCACCGTTTTGGCGCTTGGAGACATCGAGGAGTTCGGAAACGACGTTGGTCATGCGCTCGACCTGTTCGAGGCAGGTGCGGGCTTCGGCACGCACTTCCTCCTCGGAGGAGATGAGTTCAATTTCCTCCAGGCGCATCGACAGGGCGGTGAGCGGCGTGCGCAGCTGGTGGGAGGCGTCGGCGGCGGCTTGGCGCTCGGCGGCGAGGCGTCCGGCCATGCGCTCGCCCGTGCGGGCGAGTTCCTCGGAGACCAGGTCGATCTCTTCGATGCCAGATTCTTCAACGCGGGCGCGCACGCCGCCGGAGCCGATCTGCTCAGCCTGTGCGGCCAGGTAGATGAGGGGCGCGGACAGGGAACGCGAGAGCGAGCGAGCCATGAGCAGGCCGATCAGCATAGAGCCGATCATGCCAGCACCGAACATGCCGCACGCCCACAGGATGCGGGTGGTCGCGCCCGAGGCTGAGGAGGTGAGCTGGACACTCACGCCGCTCGGGGACTCCGCAAAGGCTGTCATCGTGCGCCCGATCGGCTCAGTCTCGTCCGTAATGAGGTTGTGGCCGGGTACGAGAATACGGTAGCTGAGTTCGTCGCGCCCCTCATTCTGGTCGGCGACGAGCGCCGCTACTGACTCAGCGTCCGTGCTTTCGCCCGCCGCGTTGCGACGGTCGATGCTCTGAACGATGCGCTGGGCAGCGACTTCCAGGTCACGCTGCTCGGAAGCCCAGATAGACACCGAGGCAAAAAACGCGCCGGGCAGGCCCATGACGACGCACACGACAGCGACGACGGAGACAATCATCCTCACCGCGCGTGCGCGCATGGTGCCCCTCCTTTAGCGACGGATTAGCGCGCGTTTTCGAATCGGAAGCCCATCCCGCGCACGGTTGTAATGTAGTGCGGGTCAGTCGCGTCATCGCCGAGCTTACGACGCAGCCAGGACACGTGCATGTCCAGGGTCTTGGTGGAGCCGGTCGGGTCGGAACCCCAGACCTCGCGCATGAGCGCGTCGCGAGCGACGACGGACCCGGCCTCGCGCAGCAGAACGCGCAGCAGGTCGAACTCCTTGGCCGTCAGGCTCAGCTCCACATCGCCGACGAAGGCGCGATGGGCTGCGACGTCCATGCGGATGTCCTGAGCGCGCAGCTCGCCTTCAGCGGGTTCTGCGACCTGACGACGCAGGAGCGCGCGTACGCGGGCGAGCAGCTCAGCCAGACGGAAGGGCTTGGTCACGTAGTCGTCCGCGCCCGCGTCGAGGCCGACAACCATGTCAACTTCGTCTGTGCGTGCGGTGAGAATGAGGATCGGGACCCGGTTTCCGGCGGCGCGGATCTCACGGGCGACGTCGAGGCCGTCCATGTCAGGCAGGCCGAGGTCCAGTACGACCAGGTCGACGTTGCGTGTGTCGGCCAGGGCTGCACCGCCCGTGGCGTGCGCGCGCACGTCGTATCCTTCCCTGCCCAGGGCCCGCGCGAGGGGCTCGGAGATGGCCGGATCGTCTTCAACGAGGAGAACTGTAGTCACGCTCTCATCTTAGCAATTCCGAACCAAAACTTTCACCTCTCTTGACCCAAAAAACATGGGCGTCAGAAGTCAACGAAAGACGCTGAGAACACTCGCGTCAGGCGACACGAGCAGAGAGCAGGTAGGGAGAAACAGGCCCAAAACCGCGCAAGTCTGCGGTCGGGAACTCCTCGAGTTCGTACCCTTCGCCACCCTTGCCAGCGGCGATCGCAGCCGCGGTGGCAGGATCGGTGAGTATCTTACCGACCGGTGCGATGTCCACGAGGCGAGACGCAAGATTAACGGTCGGACCGAAGACATCGCCGGAGCGCGAAAAGACGTCACCACGCACAAAAGACGCGCGTACGGGAAGCATTTCATCGTCCGCGTTGAGACGCTCAATGAGGGCGGTCGCCACGCGCAATCCGGTGGGCAGGTCATCGGCGATGTAGAGAACGGCGTCGCCGATCATCTTGACGACGCGACCGCCCTCTTCGATGACCGCCGTCCGACTTTCTTCCTCGAAGCGCTCGATGAGGCCGACCAGAGCATCCCCGAGAATCGTCGAGGACGAGGTGTAGGACACCATGTCCACGAAGCCGAGGCAACGATTGAGCGGGAAGCGGCTGTGACGCTCCTCGTGACCGCGTTGAGAGACCTCGCGGTCAAAGCGCGAGAGGGTCGCCTCGAGCTGACGACGCCAGGAGTACACGAACATCTCCTGGAAGACGTCGATGTGCTCACGCATGTGGTCGAGCACGTACATGCGAGCCGTCGTGTCATCCAGCATGAGCCGACGCATCGAGTCCTCCACCAGGGCCTCGAACTGCCACAGGGCGAGGCGGTCGGCCAGGTGGGAGTTGGCACGCAGGAGCGAGCGCGACGTGGCGGTGTCGATGACGCCGGACTCGACGAGGTCGTGCCACTTGCCAAACACGTCGAGGTCACGCTGGGAGAACATCTGTTCATCCGGATCGGGGGCCTGGAAGCCCAGGGCGATCCAGAACTGTAAGACGCGCTCGATCGGAGTGTCCGTCGCCTCGGCGAGGTCACGGGCAGAGTATGTGAGATGACCACCGAGCAGCTGGGGAACATAGCTGGTTGCGGTGAGGTCATCGGGAGATGCATGGGACGATGTCGCACGCTCATCCATCGCGAATCCCTCCTTGTCAGGCTGACTCAACACCACATCAGCGGATGATCAGTATAGTAGATCACTTTTCAAGGTCACAGAAAATTCTGACCTCATATACTGATAATTGTAGTAGGCTGATTAATTTTCCACCACTCATTTGCACATTTACCTGCAACAACTCGGTTTTTTGCACTATTTTGCAGCTTGACTGCGCGCGACGTGACACATGGTCCACAATGTGCCTATGCGCCTCGTTCTTGCCTCCGCCTCCCCAGCCCGCCGCGCCACGTTAATCGCGGCGGGCATCACACCAATCGTCAGGGTGTCCACCGTCGACGAGGACGCCGTCCTCGCCACGCTGCCCGGCGGGCGCGCATTCTCGGGAGGCACAACCACCCCCACCAACGAGGTAGCGGCCCTCGCCGCCGCCAAGTGCGCGGACGTGTGCGAGGCCCTGGCCCAGGGAGACCCAGAGCTGCCCGAGGGGGATCCCGTCCTCGTCGTCGGCTGCGACTCGATGCTCGAGATTGATGGACAGATGCTCGGCAAGCCCCACACCCCCGAGGTTGCCCGCGAGCGCATCCGCGCCATGCGCCGCACGAGTGCCACCCTGTGGACGGGACACTCGGCAGCGATCCTCGCCCCGGCCTCGTCGCCCAACGGGAGGACGGGTGCGCGCACGGTAAGCGCGAGCGTCACCCGCTCTGCCTCGACCCAGGTCCACTTCGGAGACATCTCGGATGCCGAGATCGACGCGTACGTGGCGACGGGCGAGCCGCTGCACGTGGCAGGCTCCTTTACAGTGGACGGCCTGGGCGGTCCCTTCATCGAGGGCGTGACGGGCGATTATCACTCGGTCGTCGGCATCTCGTTGCCACTGCTGCGCTCCATGGCCTCAGAGCTGGGCGTGTTTTGGCCGGACCTGTGGGATGCGCCGCGCCCCTGAGTTTCACTCCCAAACGACCCGCGTAATCCCCGTACTGTAGGGGCATGGATAACAGCACTGCATGGGGCGTCGGCCTCGCAACGATCACCCTGGACGGAACAACTCTCGACACGTGGTATCCCGCCCCGCACCTGGGCGAACCCGGGAGCGATGAGGAGCTGGCAACTTCGCTGGCCCTGCTGGAGCGCGTGGACGATGCGCGCCGCGTGCGTACCGTCGTCGTGACGACGACGATTGACCTGACCGCGGCCCCCGCCTCGACCGAGGACGCTTACCTACGCCTGCACTTGCTTTCCCACCGCCTGGCGGCGCCCAACACGATCAACCTGGACGGTATCTTCGCGGTGCTGCCCAACGTCGTGTGGACGGATGCGGGTCCGTGTGCGGTCGCCGATTTCGAGGCCACCCGCCTGCGCCTGCGCGCCCGCGACGGTCGCCCCGTGACCGTGCAGGGCATCGACAAGTTCCCGCCGATGGTCAACTACGTGCTGCCCTCGGGCGTGCGTATCGCCGACGGCACCCGTGTGCGCCTGGGTGCCTACCTGTCCGAGGGCACGACCGTCATGCACGCCGGCTTCGTCAACTTCAACGCGGGCACGCTGGGTCGCTCCATGGTCGAGGGCCGCGTCTCGCAGGGCGTCGTCATCGGCGACGGCTCGGACG
>ERZ773263.1507-NODE-1507-length-13767-cov-3.100423_pt1 | contig 13767 bp, 23 predicted proteins | sample MGYA00511076_ERZ773263 | MGnify/ENA primary metagenome ERZ773263 (study PRJEB29015, sample SAMEA2738155) | human oral metagenome | biome: human oral; feature: human-associated habitat; material: saliva | place: China | collected 2195 ... | reverse complement strand
GTGTCTGTGAGTGCTCCGGCGAGTAGGCGGCTTTTGCCGACTTTGCCATTTAGAAGTGCATAGGTGAGGGCTTGTATATCGGTTGTGAGCGGCACGAGCTAGTCCTTATTAGTCTTGGAATTTTGCGGCTGTCTTGCCGAACACGTGATGTCCTGGCACCCATGTTGTTGTTCCTTGGATGATGTGTCCGAACTCGATTGAGGGGGCGGCTGGATCATCCGAGTAAATGATTTGGTCGGCTACTCCTTGGCTGGTGATGTGCACTTTGCGCTTGATGGAGCGAGCGAAGTCTCCGGTGTCTTTGGGGGCGAGCGATCTAGCGGTTTTTGCTATGTCGCGGGCGTTGGCTGCGAATTTGTCGGTGTCGGCTGCGATGCGGGCTGCTTCTAGCTCGACGCTTTTATCGACGTGCGCCATTTATGCCACCTCTGAGTCGTTGGAGACTGCGTAAATTTTGGTGTGTCCCGTTGTTCCTGACATTCGGGATTGGAGTGCTTCGCCTCGTTGCTCGAAGTTCCTGCCTTCGATGACGATGCGTGAGTATGGGCCGCCTATCCACTGTTTGTTTCCGTGTTCTTGCGGCCAATATTTAACGCGGTATGCCGTTGATGTGCCTAGCCCTGCTAGGCGGGTGAGTTCTTCGGCGGATACTGGTTGTACGTTGCATTGGTAGACGGTGGGTGTCTCGGAGAGTTGTGAGACGGTCTCGCCGTACTTGTCGGTTGTTTTGATGCGGGGGTAGACGGTTACCTGGTGTTTTCCGGTGCGGAGCGTCATAAGTTTCTCCTATGGGGTGGTCCAGGTATCCGCTAGTGAGTTTCCGCATTTGAATTTGTACTGAAAATTGAGGTCGGGGCGTCCTGCGCCTAGACCGTATTTCTGTTGTGCGTATCCGTCGGTTTCGGGGGCGGTTGAGTGTACTCCGCCGATGCCTATAGCGTCGCGGATTTTAGCCCAATCGGCGGCGAGAATGTCGATGAGACCGGAGGCGACCATGTAGTTCAGCTGATATGAGTAGCCGTCTTCTGTCTCGGAACGGTAGATGCCGTTGTTCTCGGCTCGGAGGACACGGGCGACTGCCTCGGCTTCAATGTCACGGATGAGATCGAAGATTAGGGGGTCGCCCGCAAGCACGTCCAAATTCCGGTGTCGAGCGCGTATGATGATTTCTGCCCGGTTGATAAGTGCGGGGATGTAGCGCTCTTCGTCGCCTCGGAGGTCGCGGCGAAGAGCTGCTTGCACATCGGCTATTTGCGCGATTGACATGGAGGCACCTGGCCTATTCGTCTTCGTCGCTAGAGGCTGTCTTCTTGGCGCGGCTCTTAGGGGCTGGTTTCTCATTCGCCGGGGTCTCGTCCGCCGGGGGCTCGACGATTTCCTCCCATACTGCGGGGAGTTCACGGCCGTCTTCGACGCTTACGATTGTCCCGGTGTTGCGGTTTTTGAATCGTGCCATGTTTTACCTCCTATTAGGCGGCTACTGCGGCCTGTACCTTGTCTTCGTAAGCGACGAATGCTCCGGTGTCCTTGATGACCCACCCGAAAATTGCCTCGACAAGAATTGCTTCCATGTTGTTCTGCCAGAGGTTAATCGACTGACCGCCGTCCATGATGGTCGCCTGGTCGGTTCGGCTAAAGGTGATGTCTTCCGCGAAGCCGTACATCAGCTGCGAGAAGTCACCGCCAAAAGCGCGTACCTTCGTGTCTTCGGACTGGCCGATCTTGCCAGAGACAGCACGGCTATAGTCGATAGGCAGACCGTGAAGCGTGCCTGCACCCTGCTTTAGGTTGATGGACGGCGCGTAAATCGGGCGACCGAGAGTGTCGGTCTGCGAAAGAAGCTCCGGTGCGAGGCGCTTGTCAGCTGCGAATGCGGTCATGTCGAAGTCCTGGGTCTCATGCCCTACCACAAGCGCATAGCCGGAGAGAATGTCGGTCGAGATACCGCCGTTCTCTTTCTTTGCGGTGCCAAGCTCAACACGGTTCTTAGTCTGGTTCACGTATTCGACGCCGGAAATGGTCTGCCCATTTACAGCGTTCTTACCGTGCAGGACAGCGAGGTCGAATGCGCGGGTGATAGCGCCTGCCATCTGGGACTGAATGAATTCGAGCAGACCCAGAGGGTTCGCCATACGGGCTTCTTTAGACCAATAGGCAATAGCGGCCGCCTTGATAGGCTTCATAACCTTAGTGCCAACAGTCAGATTAGTTACAGGCTTGGGCTGCCCTTCACCGACGATTCCAGCCTGCGGCTGCCCGGTCTGCACTGCCAGCGCCGTGCCAGTAATCGGCATAGGTACATTCTTTGCCAGCTTTCGGACTACCGAGTCCTCGGTAACCTGCTGGATAATCTCTTTCGCCATCGGCTTCGGAAGAATACCGGAGGTGTTAAGAGAATCGAGAGTAAAGCTGTTCGCCATATCTCTCATTCCTTTCTATAGGTGATGGTGAATTATGCAAATATGCATAACTGTTAGCCGAAAATAGCCTTTAACCAGTCCTCTTTAGGGTTAGAGTCTGATTTTCCGCCCTGTGCGGGGTTCACAGGGAAAGATTTCTTTGATTCTCCGGCGTCAAATTTCGACTTTAGGGTCTTGATGTTCTCTTCGATCGACTCGGAGTCGGAACCGGGGATGAATTCAAGCAGGTCTAGATCAAGACCGGCGGATGCGAGCGCACGGAGCTTTAGGTTTTCCAGCTTCGCGGCGTCGAGTTCTTCGGATAGCTTGGAGTCTTCCAGGGTTTTTGCGTCCTCTTGAGGTTTCTCTTCTTTAGTGGGTTCCTCAGGTGCTTTCGTAGGCTCAGCTTCCGGTTTTTCCTTGAGTTTGGTGTTTTCGGCTCGGAGGGTCTGGATGAGCTTCCAGGCGCGGGCGGCGTCGAATTCTTCGCCGTCCTTTTCCCACGGTGGTTTTTCACCTGTTGGTTCTGCACTCTGCTCAGTAGCTTCTTCGGCTACATCTTGGTTTTCTCGGATGTCTTCTTTAGGCATATCTTCCTTCTTCGGTGATGGTAAAAACGTGTTTTGCAGTGCTTTTGGCTAGTTTTTACGTCTCTTGGCGCGGTTCTGAGCTTGCTTGCTCACGCGGATAAGATCGTCGTAGACTGCATCAACATGGCGTTCATCTGTGATGTCTACGAGGTTGAGATGTGCGGCTTCGTCACCTTTGTTTGAGACAAGGGTGTCGAGTGGTGTTTCTTTCATCGCCTGTTCTAGCCAAGAGACGGGAGACTTACCCGCGTATTTTTCTGGATTCTTCTCAACATCCTCAAGCGTTGAATCGTAGAACTTGCTCAATCGCTCATAGTCCCTTTTGCCGACCCAATTATCGGATTTGAAGACTGGAACCACGAGACAATCGCATGAGTCATGAAATTTATCCATGTTCTCTAGCCGGTATTTATCCCGGCGAGCGCGGGATGTAGCGGCGGAGCCTCGGCGGCCGCGTTTTCCTGCGGCGACTTGTTTCCGGCCGCCGCGGTAGGTAGCTGCGAGTTTTGAGGTATAGACGGGGCCGCGTGATGCGAGCATGACGCAGAATCCACAGTTTTCGGCTCCGGTTAAGACACGTGCCCATCCAATCGGGTATGCCTTAGGTGAGGGCGTGTATCCTTCCTCCCTGTCTTTGTCTTCGAGCGCGTTCTCGGTTTCCTCTATGAGCTTGTCGAGATCGTCGAATCCTTCGAGCAGGACGGGATAGGTATCGGCGGATACTTGGTCGGAGATGGGAATATAGTTATCCAGCTCCGGGTTCGGGACAGCCCGTATAACTTGGCGGCGTGCCGCCATCCGTATATGCCGTTCCATCGCGTCCACGAGCGTTGAATCGGAAGCGTTCGAGTACTCACGGAAGAGCGTTTTGACAGCCTGGTACGTGTACTCACCCATTGGTGGGATGTATGCGTCGTATCCGTATTCCTCCGCAGCATCCTCTAGCATTTGGTTGCCGATATGCGCGGCTTGTTTGCGGGCTTCCTGTATGGTCTCCCAAATTTTCGGTACGGCTGCTTCTACCTGTCGCGGATCAGCGCGGTTTATGTAGGTTAGTGTCCGCAGCATATCCGAACGGAATGGATTTAGTAGAGATGCGAGCGCACGGAGATAGAAAGCTGGGTTTAGCACAGCGCTATGCTCCTATCTCTGCACGTCCTCGTTGGTCTGTTCGGTCTTCGCGGGCGATCTGTTCAGGTGATAAGCCGAGGTATTCACGGGCGGTTTCGGCGGAGATGACCCCCTGCGCTTGGGCTTGGAGCATGAGGGCGTTACGGGAGCTGATGGAGGCGACTGCTGGGTCGCGCCACCTAGCTTCTAGTGTCTCTATGTTTTCGACGTGCACACCGGAGATCGCGAGCACCATGCGAGCGATGTCTTCTACTGCATCACCAAAAATATGCTGTTTCAGCTCGGCGCGGGAGATGAGACGATCTTTTGCGGATCGCATTGCCTCGGCGCTGGCCGGATTGGACTCGGCATTGACGCCCATCATGAACGGCGGGATGCCAGTCATAGCGGATACCTGCTGCGCATAGAGCTTGAAGCTGTTGATGATCTGGTTCAGGTCTGCCCCTGGAATAGCACCTGCTTTAGCGTCGCTAGGGCCGATCAAGAAGTTACCGAAGTACGCTTTGATCTTTGATTCTAGGTTTCCGTTCTCATCGACAAATTGGTCTTCTACGCCGTCGCCAAAAAGGTACTTTGTCGGCATCGACAGCATCTCTTGCGCTACCTGTAGGTTGGTTAGCGAGCGTGATGCTGCGTCGATGAGGTCGTGGATGTCTTCTATTTCGGAGCGTCCAGGTTCGCCGATGCGCTTGATGTTTGCTATTTCGACAATGGGAATTCCGGGGTATCGGTCGCTAAAGTCTTGGCGTTCTACGAGGGTTTTCACGCCGTTTTCTTTGCGGTATATTTCGATTACGCCGGGCTTGTATATTTGGCTGTATCCGGTGTTCCCTGCGGCGAATTTCTGAACCGCTTTGACGATTTTCCCCGTATGGTCGCGGGTTACTTTGATGTCGCGGCCTTTGTGCACGGTGAGACGTGGAATGTCTGAATCCGGGCGTCCACCGGCGACTACAAAAGCCGAGCCGGTAACTAATGCCTCGGTTATCCCTAGCGTCAGCAAGGTATCGAAGTTATTCGCCTGTAGGATACGCCGTAGTTCGTGCGGCGGTTCCCCATCGGCGAGGGTAAAACCTTCGAGCACGAGGGCTTCCACGAGAATATCGACGGAGAGTTTTCCCCACCTGACAGGCATCTCTAGGACGCGAACGTTCGGCGGTAGGGAGACGCCGAGAGCTGCTAGGCGACGTTCGCCGTTATAGTAGGCTTCACCGTCGATATGGCCTATAAAATTGCCCATGAGGTGCCTCCCTTCTTTTTCTCTTTGTTCATAAGTGCGTCGTAGGCGATTGTGCACGCTACGAGCGGGGAAATATCTTGTGTGCGATCATCTCGCGTCCAATACCACAGCTCTCCGTTGCCTTTGGAACGGCGACACGCATTTACAGCTTCGTCCAGCTCTTCCTGCCCTATATGGCGGATTGAGCTAGATGCGAGCGCGTCGTAGAATGCGCCGCATGCTTGCGTGTATTCGCGGTGTGTTAGACCTGTTAAGAAACGTTTCTGTTTGGGGTCTTTTGCGAGCACTTCGGCGGTCTGAGATGCACCGGCGTAGGCTGTTGCTACCGGTTTCCACTTCTCGCGTAGCTCTTTGAGACGTCCAGGTACCCAATCGGTGCCGATGCGGCGGTCGATAACCTCGACATGCACGTTTCCATCCGGGCGGAGTGCGGCGACCGATATTGTTGAGACGTCGCGAAGCGGGGTAACGTCCACACCGAAAGCGAGCGTATTGCCTGGAACCGAGCTGGTATCGCGGGTGTTTGCCCAAAATTGGGCTGGGATCGCGGAGGTTCCACCGAGTTTTGCCCAAATTCCTAGCCGCTCACGTTTGAAAGATTCATCGTCCATTGAGCGGCGCTCGGACTCGATGAATTCTTCGCTAATGCGCAGCCCTAGCGCTGGGTTCGCGAGCGCCCACATGTTTTTGTCTGTGGGGTCTGCATCATCGGGTGCGGACCATTCGTAGAAGGCGAGGTGTTCTTCTCCGTCTGGGTTGAGAGCGCGGGTGCGGAGGTCTGCTAGGACGTCGCTGTCGGGGAATCCTGCGGAGGATGTGTACCAAACTTGAGTCGATGAGTGCATCGACTTCGAGGCTAGTGTCGGGAGCATTGCGGAGACCACGGAGCGAGGAAGGTCGTATGCTTCGTCGAAGACTACGAGGTTCGCCGTGTACCCACGCATCGAGCCGCGTGAGCGAGCTTTAAAAAGCAGGCGGTTTCCGTTTTGCGTCTCGAAGGACATGCCGCTGTTTCCGGTTTTGATTCCCGACATGGTAGCTTGCGGGTCGCCTTTGTATCCGAGCATGTACTCGACAAGTTCGCTGTTTCGGATTAGGTGCTCTAAACGCTGTTGATGTTCGACGGCGGTTCCGAATAGGTGCGCCGTGTGCAGGATCGTTTTCTCTCCGAATAGGAATAGCCCGGCGAGTTCGCGAGCTTCTAGGATGGAGCCTTTGCCGTTCTGTCGTGCGACGATAACGCCGACGTCGGTTGCTTTCCAAGCCCCGTTTACGCGCTCACCGAGGGAGCCGCGTAGGACGTGTTCTTGCCATTCGTCGAGGATGAGACCTGCTACTGCGGCTAGGTCTATGGCATCGTCTCCTGCGGTTGTGAAATAGAGCGGTGTGACGTCAATGCGTGGTGTCTGGGAGCCGATAAGGTGACTCACTTATCGGCTCCCTTCCTGATTGTTGAGTGAAAATCTACCGACGCAGGTCTAGCCTGTCGAGACAGGTCGCGATTCTGTCCGCTCGACTAGCCTGCTGTCGGCAAGCATATATAACCGGCCGGGGTGCATGCTGCCCCGGCCGGGTTCCTTCACACCGGTTCGGACTTCCACCGAACGCCGACACCGCTCCACAGCGGCCGCTCCATCCTGAGCTACGGCGCTACTCCTTTTACCCTTCTTGCGCAGCGCGGGCGGCGGCTTCGATACGCTCTTGACGCTTCTTTGCCAACATATCGAGAGCAGACTCGCCTTCCGGTTTCGCTGCTGCTGTCAATCGGGTTAGTTCTTCAATGGTTTCCTGTTCCGCCTTAGCGAGCGCGGCAACATCGCGGGGGTTCGCAACGATGAGGGCGGAACGTACACGGTGTAGCCGCCACCGAGCGGATTCTACTGCATCCTCAAACGTTGGCACGGGCACTTCTTGGACGTGTCCGTAAGCGACAAGCTGGTTTACGATCGTGTACCCGTCGGGTGCTTTCTTGTCGAGCCGCGCTTGTGTCGCCACTTCGATGCGCTCTATGTTTTCCGGCGCGAATGCGGCGCGGGCCTGTGCTGCTTTTTCCCGTTGCTTACGGGAGTGTTCTCGTGCGGCTTCCTGGCAAGGGGCACATGCCTGTTCGTTCGCTCGTTTATGCCGTTTGTAGGCGGCCCATGTGCCATGTTCGGCGAGTTTACGGGGCATATTTTCACCTCCAATATGCGGGTAAATGCTCGATATTGGAGCGGGAAACCTAATATATGGCCTGTGGGGGGATGTGACTATGACCGAAGGGACTCACACGGGGGTGGGGGAGGGGTAACCCCTGGGTATCGCCCGATGCGTTGGGAATCGCGGGCGGCGGGAATTACCAGCGGCGCGAGGTGGACGGGGGATGTACCTGTGTTTTTAGGCGTTTTTTCCCGCGACTTGAATTGCATTTGCGATGTGCTGGTGCGAGGTTCCCAAGCAAGTCGCCGCCGTTGGCGATTGCGTCGAGGTGGTCTGCTGTGAAAGCTAGAGGGTGTGTGTACGGTAGGGTGAAGTCGAAGTGTTCGCCGCAGAGGTGGCAAGGTTTGTTGTTGTTGATGGCGTCTTGCTTCAATGCGGCTGCGTGTTTGCGGTATTCACGATCATTGTATTTCGTTGTCACTGCTCTCACCTGCTCGTATGAAGGCCCGGCTCATAGGGAAAAGAGTACAAACTCTATGAGCCGGGCCGTTATAGTAATCACCGATAGCATGGAAAGAATTCAACTGCCCCAACCACAGAGCAGGTTCACGTCAGTGCCTATCGTACTCAGCTAAGCTATCTGCGGGCATAGCTCAGGTGAGCACATATAAGATAGACCATTCACAACGATTATGCAAATATGCATAATCTGTTTCTATTCTGTGCACTCTGGCACGTAGGAAACACCTACTACTCTGCCGTGTTCATCTCGCTCGGAACGCAGATGATAAGCACGGAGATGGTTCAACGATGCTCTATCTATCCGGTGCATCATGTCGGTTGCCAGCAAGGTATCGTCACCACCAACCTCCATAAACGTATCTACATATTTGCGCCCGTGATACAGGTCTAACCCAAATTCATACCCATCTAATACGAGACTTAGACCCATCTCCTCGATCATCTCGCGCTCAGTCTGGGATGCAATATACTCATATTTAGCTTGATGTTCGAGGGCTACCTCAAGAGCATAATCGCCTGGCAGCCAGTCAGATACCCACCCGCAAAGCAAGCACCGAGCCTCGTACTCAACACGTGCACCCCCATGCTCGCGAGCATATCTATCCTGCCACTCCGGGCAATCACCAAAAACAGGATCAGACTTCACCCGCACGATATGCGGATTATTTCTACGCATTAGCAATCTTACCTTTCAAATACCCCGCCATAACGTCCGGGCTAACCAAATTCAAAATCTCATCGCGTTTCCACGTGCTCGTGCAACAGCGACAATCAACACCGTCCACACGATCGCCCTGCCATATCGCCCACATTGCAGGCTCTCGAACCATCTCACCATCTAAATTGAACCGAGTTATGTCCCGCTGTGTGCATATTGGGCAGCTCAGCTCAGGTAATGGAGTCGCACGGATCGGATTCAAAAGTTCGATAATCGAACTACACCATGCGCCGGATTTCAGTATCAGCTGTTCTAACTGCTCATCTGAGAAATCCGGTATGAGCTTGTAAAGCCCCTCAACTACTTGTTTTAGCGGTTCTTTTGAATTCACAAACGCTGTTAAATCAGTGCGAATTTCTACCATCAGATCAAGGACGGCAAGAGAAGCCGGAGCAGAATTAGAGCCACGGCCGCCGCCACCTGATTCACCTGATGGAAACATAGCGTCTTCAAGCTGCGCCAATAAGGGAAGCTCGCCGGTAGAAGTCTGTTTTGTCAGTCTATCCAGATTCGTGCGAACAGTATCAAGCAATACTGTTTTTTCCATTTCTCTCTTCTCCTTTAGCTGCTCAGGTCTGCAACGATTTGTTCCCAATCGGACGGCCGCCAAATGCACGCATCTTGACCGGTCGCCGTGAGCATCTGAATCCACCTAAGCTGTTCTTCCGATACCCGACCTTTTTCGCGCTTTAACTCCCGAAACACAGTTCGTCGCTTCTTCGGGTTTACCAAAACCAAATCGGGAAATCCCGCAGGCGATCGGCGTGAATCGTGCGTATGATAATGTTCCCATCCTGTCGCACGAGCAAGGTTGATAACTCTGCTCTGAAACTCAGACTCCGAAAGTCGTTCATTAGCAAGTTTCTTATAATCCACAGCTTTCACTCTTTATCCTTTCTTTCTGCACCGTTTACCGCGTTTCCGGCGAACAGTACTCTTTTCCTTGGTGCATAGGTTCCCCGCTTGCGCGGGGTCACCGACCCTTACCGACCCGACCCGACCCGGCGTAACCAAATCCGTCGGAGTCGCTTTTTGGAGGAACTTGCCGGTATTTGCCAAATCAACAGTGTTCAATGATTGTCCCTCTGATTCGACTGGATCGATGGGACGCTCAACAGGCGCGCCTGCGCCCGGTGCATCAACCCTCTCACCAGCAGATGACTCAATGTCAGCTATGAACATATTTATTTGGTTTTCCTCAACTGCTACCCAAGCCGGAGGCGGTGCGGGCGATGCGCTACTGCCTGGTGGCTCCGAAGACCCCGGAGGTGGTGCTTTTGGCTTTCCTCTCGGTTTATCTTTCTTCGCCGATGGGAGCACATGGTTGTGTGTTCGCATCAGATTGGCGTGTTCATTGAGAAAATTTGCTGTCGCGTCGCTGTACCAGGGGTTTTGTGGTGCTGGTAGTAGCTGCGATAAGTCGTTGTCTGAATTTTGGCTGTCTTTCCTGGATGAATTGCAGCCACGGCATGAGACCACCATATCGTCGGGTGATTTGGCGGCTACGCCTGGATGTAGGTGGTCGTAGGTTCCTCCGCGTGCTCCGCGTTTGTCGTTCCACCAAACTACGTGCCCACACCATCGGCATGCGTCGCCGTCGCGCTCTCTGATCGGTACAACGAGTTTTGAGTCGCGGGTGTCGTTGCGCTGTTGGTTTGCCCATTCACGTTGCTCTTTTGAGACCATGTGAATCAGTTCTGGGTCTTCGATGAGCTTGTAGGCGATTGCCCCGGTTTGTTGGTTCTGAATTTGTTCAAAATATCCGCAGTACTCGGCGGCCGCGGCAAGCTGCTTACCGCGGGCGACGCCTGCGACCTGGAAGATTGTGCCAAGCTCGATGATGGAGTCTCCTTCATGAGCGGCGCACATTGTGGCTGCCATTGCCACAAATCCGAAAAGCTCTAATTTTAGGGATTCCGTTGCGTTAGGAAGTTCTAGGGAACGCAAAACGACTGGATGCATAGATGCGGTGTCGCCAATGCGGAGCCAGCTCATGCGCATTCCTCTTTTCCATCTGAATTGTTCGTGATTACTATGCAATAAAGCATAATGCAATGTCTTATTTTATGCAAATTTGAATATCCAGGCGGCTAGGGCATACCTGTGGCTGATAGCTGCCTGGATAAAGGTGACTATGAGCAGGGCAGCGAATGCAGTTCCTACGGCTCCCGCGAGGACGAAGGCGAATACTTTCGCCCAGGTTTCGCCGTATAGGTTTATGAATCTGTCAAGGCGTTCTGAGATTTGGCGTTTATCCTTCATGATCTCCCTCTCTTTATCGGAGTAGTGGCTTTAGCGGCGACTCTGGGATGGTGAAAGTACATGTGATGTTGTGGATAGTTAGGCTACCTTTTATCTTTCCGGTCTCACATGCCTCCGCTAGGATTTCCAGATCGCTAGGTGTGTAAGCTATCAGTGCTGATGGCGCTGGGGCGGGGTATTTCCCTGGTCTTCCGGTTGGATCGTAGAATTTTACCCGACCTTCGAGCCATAGGATTCCAGAGGCTGCAGGGAATACATACTGTTGCCAGTATTTAGTGTCGGTCCTTGCGAAGATGAACGCTATTCCCGCGCCGCCGTTTTTAGCGTGCTCTGCCATTTTCCGCATCCAACGATCTATGCCGCGGCCGTAGGGCGGGTTTAGCCATACCCTCCCCTCCCAACGCTGTGCCAGCCCGTCTTCTAATTCAGTAAATGTTCGGGTAGCTCCGATCCAATCGCGGTTTTCGATAGGTGCGGCCGGGTCGAGGTCAAATTTTCCGAGGGGCTGAAAAATATGGGGGGGGGTAAGCCACGTATCCGATGCGCTTGTACTTCTCTGTGGGATCGGCATTTTTCTCTCCTTGATTATGCCTCTGCTACTAGCAGGAATTTGTACTCACCTTCTGGGTTGAGCTGTATATCCATCTTTGACACCCCAATGGGGAAAACCATCACGTCTTCGCCCACGATCTCCTTTAGCATTCCCTCTAATGATGCTATATAGAGTATGCGCGGGCAGTACGTGTATGCCGTAAATTCTTCTATTGTCTCCCTAACGTTGCAGAGTTCCTTATCTGAAAAATTGAGCAGATCGCTACTATGGGATACTATTTTGCATTCCCCATTACCGACGCCGCGTAATGTTATGGTGATTTCCTCAATCATTGCTTTCCTCCAAATTTGCCGTCATTTCCGCGAGTTTCTACTGCTGCTTGTTGTGCCCGTGTGAGGGCTAAATCGTGGCTGGTACCCCCCCCGGTGGTGAGTTTAGATTTTGGCATTTACTTTTCCTTCCTGATGATTTGGTTAATCCTGTAACCGTCGGTGTGCAAGAGTGCGTTGATAGTTGTCCGAATGTTGCCAGGCCCTACTGCCTGTACTGTCACAGTTGCCCCTAGACGGCCTCTCTGCACGATATAGTCCGTAATTTCTGCACCGGGCGCTTCACATTTAACTAAGTTTTGGATGCGTGCATATACGGTTAGGTACCCCATGTAAGATTTACTCCTTTTCCGTCGTTGGTTGTGGTAAATGTAATGTCGTTAATTTATTTCCCTCCAAGCTAGTGCACCCCTGAGAAATTGTGAGTTGTGCCTGCTTATTACGTCTTTCATGTATGTTTCTAGGTCGATTTCGGCGCCGGTGCCTGTTCCTGCTTCCATGCGTCGAAGGGTTCCTGGGGTTTCTCCATGGATGGATAGTCTGGCATCGGCGCAGTCCTGGCAGTAGACCGTGAACTCTGTCGAGTCTGGTATGCCGCTTTGAGCTGGGTGGAACTTGGTGTTTAGCTCTGCCCGGTGCGGGTAGCCTCTTCTTTGTTTTGGTATGTTCATTTTTCCTCTTGCATTGGTTCGGTGGATGCCCAATAGCCTATTTGTTTGTATGCCATCTTTGCGAGTTGTTTTGTTGCTTTTTCATCTCCTGCGTAGATTTCTTCGATCTCTCGCACGTTTTCCCATACTTCTTGCATGTCGGTAGCTATGCGGTCGGCTATTTTGTTTATATGAATCTTTATCTCTTCGATGTTTTCCTTGATGCTGTTCGTTGAGTCAGCACTTCCGTACTCCTTGATTTCCAATTTTTTTAGAATTTCAAGAGGCTCTGATAGCTCAGCAAAGTATTCTTCAAGCTCACGCATTTCTCGCTCCTTACTTGTTCTATAGATTTTTCTCGATGGTTTCTTTTGTGCCTACCACGTATTCCCTGAATTTGAGTAGGACCTCGCCGAGCTGTTTCAGTAACTCATGGGTTAGGCGCTCTTTTTGGTTTTCTGTTAGCTCGGAGTGTGCTATTGCCGCGATGAAGCTTATTACTTCGTCCGCTTCATTGGAGAAGCCTCTTATTTTCCGTTGGATTTCAGGTAAGCTCCGGTTATTTTTAGTGTTGCTCAATTCTTTTCTCCTGTCTTTATATCCTGCCAATGGGCGGTGTAGGCCGCGATCGGGATGTAATTTGTCTGTGGGTCGTATGGGCCGTTGAATACGAATCCTGGGTGTTCCTCAGCGATCGTTATGTCTAGTCCTGGGAATCCTTTCCCTAGACAATGCATAGTTATTTCATCCGCGCTCTCGTGCACATAGAACGGGTCTATGTACGTAATGTAATTACGCTTAGTGTCTCTCATGTGGTCTTCGAGGGTTCGCACCGTGATAACCAGCGCTTTGTAGCTTATAGCGCCCATCCGAGGAATCCTTTGAGCGTTTCTATTGCATCCATGACGCCCTGCTGATTGGCGTCTTCGGGCATTGCTTCGACAGTCTCTTGGAGGGTGTCGATGAGTGCGCTTATCTGTTTGGTTCGCTCTTTATTGGCTTCCTCTAGGGTTTCTAGGATTTGCTTTGCTGCGTGGGGGCGTTCCTCGGCCTTTTCTGGGGATTTCATGAATATTGCTGTTTCGCATGCGGACAGGATTCCGAGATTGAGGTCTACTTTGTCTTTGAGGTCGTGCATGTTTTGCATGGGCATGGGTGTTCTCCTTTATTGCGCGAATCCTGTGTAGCTGGTGATGTTTTTAGGGTCTTCGTCGGTAACGAGGTTTCGGCGGGC
>ERZ773263.1506-NODE-1506-length-13770-cov-8.875392_pt1 | contig 13770 bp, 12 predicted proteins | sample MGYA00511076_ERZ773263 | MGnify/ENA primary metagenome ERZ773263 (study PRJEB29015, sample SAMEA2738155) | human oral metagenome | biome: human oral; feature: human-associated habitat; material: saliva | place: China | collected 2195 ... | reverse complement strand
CCTGTCCCCGCTACCACCACAGACCCGGTCCCGTGAGGGGCCGGGTCTTTTGTTTGTCACCGGCATGTCAAAGGGTAAGCGCCTTGACTAATCCGCGTCTCGACGCGATAGTATTGCATGTTCGCCACCAGGAACTGCGCCTTCGGGTGTGAGAGGAATTGAGATGAGCACTATTGATCTGTCGCAGCTCACCGCTGCAGACATGAGCAATCCGGCGCTGACAGCACAGGATCTCGCCGATATCACCGCCGCTCGTGCGGATCTGCATCCGTATGTGGCGTCGCACCCGTCGCTGTACCCTGCGCTTGCCCAGTGGCTGGCCAACCGAGGTGTCGTTCCTGCGCAGCCCCCCGTGGCTCAGCCTGCTCCCGCCTCTGCCCCCGTGCAGCCCTCCGACCCCTTCAGCCCGCAGGCCGCTGAGCCGACGGCGCAAACTGCTCCCGGTGGTCAGTCCGCGCCCGTGCAGGCTGAGCCGGTGCAGTCCGATGCGTGGGGTGCTCCTCAGGGCGAGGCCGCTCCCGTGGTTGCGGAAGCTCAGCCGGTCGTCGAGCCCGAGCCTGTGGTTGAGCCTGAGCCTGTGGTTGAGCCTGTGCTGTCCGATGCGTGGGTTGCTCCTCAGGGCGAGGTTGCTCCCGTGGTTGAGGAGGCTCAGCCGGTCGTTGAACCTGAGCCCGTCGTTGAGGAGCCCCAGGTGGCACCTGTGACGGAGCAGCCCGTGGATGCGGCGTCTTCGATCTCGGACGAGGACCTCGAGCACACGATCGTGGAAGGAATCTGCGAGCCTTCCACGGCCGCGAGTACTGCCGAGGAAAACGCTGCCACGCAGGCCTCCGGCTACGGCCAGAATCCGGCCCAGGGTGCCGGTGCTCAGCAGGGCTACGGCCAGGCACAGTACGGTTCGCAGGCGGGTCAGCAGTCCCCGTACGCCGCCCAGAGCGGTCCCCAGGGGTATGCGCCGACTGGTCAGCAGTCCCCGTACGCGGCTCCGGGCGCTCAGCAGGGTGCTTCGACTGGCCAGCAGTTTGGGGCTGCAGCACAGCAGTTCGGTGCGGCCGCGAACACGGCGTTCAATCAGTTCCAGAACGCTGTCGTCAACGAGACCGGCAAGGTGAAGGGCCGTTCCGTGCGGGCGACGTACGCGCTCATCGGTATGGCGGCTTCCTTCGTCCTGTCGATCGTGTCGATGGTCCTGCCGTTCGCGTCGGTGTACGGCATTTCCTTCTCGATGCTGGGGGCGGGCGGTTACGCCTTCTTCCACATCTTCCTCATGCTGGTCGTCCTTGGCCTGGGAGCTGCCTACTGGTTCACGAATCAGAAGTGGGCGTTCCTGTCCTCGGGTATCGCGGCGATCGTGGTTGCCCTGCTGGGCGTGCTCCAGTTCCTGAGCATTCTCGGTCAAGCGACTCCCAACATCGGCGGTATTCTCTTCTTCCTCTTCTCGATTGGCCTCGGTGTCTCCGGCGGCATCCTGCTCCTGGAGCTCAAGAATGGCAAGGTTGCGCCGGTCGATAACCCGAACGCTTTTGGTGGCGCTTTCACTGGGGCACCCATGAACCAGCCTGGCCAGCAGCAGTATGGCCAGCAGGGTGTTTTCCAGGCTCCGCAGGGTAATCAGCAGGGCCAGCAGCAGTACGGCCAGCAGAACCAGCAGCAGTACGGCCAGCAGAACCAGCAGGCCGGTTACCCGGGTGCTCAGCAGCAGTATGGCCAGCAGGGCCAGCAGTATGGTCAGCAGGGCGGTTACCCCGGCGCTCAGCAGCAGGGTGGCTTCCAGGCTCCCCAGGCGGCGCAGGGCCAGTACGGTCAGCAGCCTCAGTACGGCCAGAATCAGTATGGTCAGCAGGGCTACAACCAGGGGCAGCAGGGCGATAAGCCGTACAACCCCTTCGGGACGCGTTCCTGACGCGTTGAGAGAACGCAGGGAGGGCCCGCGGCGAATGCCGCGGGCCCTCCCATCTGTGTCGAATGATTACTCGTCGTCGTCCTCGCTGATGTCGACGCCCGCGACGCCGTCGAGGTCGGCGAGCGTGGTGACGAGGAGGGACCGTGAGAGGTCCTGGCGCGTCGTCGCCGTGAACCGCGCGGTAGTAGCGCGCTCGGACGAATCCGTGCGGGTCGATACGCCTGAGACGTTCCAGCCGAGGGAGGAGACCTGGCCGAGCAGCGTTGAGAGTACCCCGTGTCCGGGCGTGTAGTGGATGGTGAGCGTGACCTTGTGCCCGTGGGTGCGCATGAGAATGAACTGGACGAGCGGGGTCAGCAGGGCGATGACGATGAAGTGCAGGACGGTTCCCGCGAGGGCAAGCCACCACAGTCCGGCGCCGCAGGCCATGCCGATAGCGGCGGTCTCCCAGATCGTTGCAGCGGTCGTGAGGCCTCGAATCGCGCCGTGACGTGTGAGGATGATGCCGGCGCCGAGGAAGCCGATGCCCGACACGATCTGTGAGGCGACGCGCGAGGGATCGTAGCGGGTGATGCCGTCGACGAGGATGTCGGAGAAGCCGTACTTGGAGATGATCATCATGAGGCAGGCGGTGAGGCCGACGATGGCCTGTGTGCGGATGCCTGCGCTCTTGCCTCGGATCTGCCGTTCGAGGCCGATGGATGCAGAGAGGACGAGGGCGAGGAGCATCCAGCCGATGCTCATGAGGGACTGTGTCATAGGGACCTCCTGCGTTGGCGTGGGTGGGTTTAGTGTAACCGCCTCGTGTGTGTGAGGCGCGTGAGGGGCGACGAGGCGGTGGCGGGGGAAGGGGGTGTCAAGAGCGGAACTCAGCCCCGACCGCATTAAAGAGTGAGAAAAGAATCTACCAAGTTCGACACAAGTATTTGTGGGGCTAAGATGGGACTCGACGATCGACAGATGAGGAACCCAGTCATGGAAACCCCCACTCCCGACGACATTGCCACCGATGTGCAGGAGCGCTCCAATACTGCGCTGAAGCGCGGCCTGGCGTCGCGCCACATGCAGATGATCGCCATTGGTGGCGCTATTGGCACGGGCCTATTCCTGGCCTCCGGTGCGACGGTCGCGAACGCCGGTCCGGGCGGTGCGCTCGTCGCCTACGCGGCAATCGGCCTCATGGTGCTGCTCCTCATGCAGTCCCTGGGCGAGATGAGTGCGCATCAGCCGGTCGCGGGCTCCTTCCAGACGTTCGCCACGAAGTTCATTTCCCCGTCCTTCGGCTTCGCTATGGGTTGGAATTACTGGTTTAACTGGGCGGTGACGGTGGCCGCGGACCTCGTGGCGTCGGGCCTGGTGATGGCCTACTGGTTCCCATCCGTGCCGTCGTGGATATGGGCGGTGTGCTTCCTCGGCGTCGTCGTCGGGCTGAACGCGCTGTCGGCGAGAGTCTACGGTGAGGCCGAGTTCTGGCTGGCCGCCATCAAGGTCGTCATCGTCATTGTGTTTGTCCTGTCGGGTGTCTTGATGATCGCCGGTGTGATGGGCCAGAATTCGCCGGGCCTGTCGAATTGGACGACCGGGGACGCGCCCTTCCACAACGGTTTCGTCGGCGTCATCGCGGTCTTCATGATTGCGGGCTTCTCTTTCCAGGGCACCGAGCTGGTGGGCGTGGCCGCGGGCGAGTCCGAGAATCCGCGCAGGGACGTGCCGCGCTCGATCCGCACGGTGTTCTGGCGCATCATGTTCTTCTACATCGGCGCGATTGCCGTGATCGGCACGCTGCTGCCGTACACGGACCCGAGTCTGCTGAGCGCGGCCGATGATTCGGCGAACAACATCGCACAGTCGCCCTTTACGCTCGTGTTTGCGCGCATGGGCATCGGCGCGGCGGCCGCCGTCATGAATGCGGTCATCCTGACTTCGATCCTGTCCGCTGGTAACTCGGGGCTGTACGCTGCCTCGCGCATGCTGCACTCGATGGCTCTCAAGCGTCAGGCGCCCGCGATCTTCGCGCGCGTCACCAAGGGCGGCGTGCCCGCCTACGCGATGGCGGTGACGACGGTGACCGCGGCGTTCGGCTTCCTCACGCAGCTGGTCTTCAACGATGCATACATCTGGCTGGTGAACATCGTCGGTATTTCCGGCATCATCATGTGGCTGGGCATTGCGGTGAGCCACATTCGCTTCCGCCGCGCGTATCTGCTGCAGGGGTACCGCCTCGAGGATCTGCCATATCGGTCGCCGTTGTTCCCGGCCGGTCCCATCATCGCTTTCGTCATGTGCCTGGTCGTCATGGCCGGACAGAACTATGAAGCGGTGCTTCACGGCCAGGTCTGGGAGGTCGCCTCCTCCTACATCGGCCTGCCGCTGTTCGGCGTGGTCTGGTGGGGCTACCACGTGGCGCGCAAGGATCGGGTCGTGCCGCTGGCTGAGATGGACGTGGCCCCCGTTGAGATTGAGCCTGTCACTCGATAATGGGGACGAGGCCGGGGCGCGGTGGGCGGGCACGCCCGGGTGCGCCGCTTGTCACCCCTGGGCGCTGCCCGGCGTGGCGGTGCGTGAGGGGCGTGGCGCTTCATAGGATGGGCGCATGATCAACACGCGACGCATTCTTGCCGTGACCTCCCTGTCCGCCCTTGCGCTGGGCATTGCCGCCTGCTCACCGAAGGGCACTCAGCCCGAGGCGGGGTCCACGGCCTCGTCCAATTCTTCGAGTCCTTCCACCTCGCAGAGTGGTATGCCCGTCCAGAGCGGCGCCGGCCCCCAGAGCGGCGTGCCCGATGATGGCAACCAGGCCCCCGAGGTGAATGTCGCCGACAACGATCAGCGCTGCGACCTGACGAACCTGCAGCCCGCCATCGACTCCCAGCAGGAGGCGGGCGGCACCACCTACGTGGAAATTGGCTTCACGAACGAGGGGCCCTCGTGCTGGATTAACGGCTTCCCGCAGATCATCTTCTCCGGTGGCGGCTCCGTCATCTCCACCGCCGTGCGCGACGGTGAGGACCCTGGCAACGTCTACACGATTGCCGAGGGCGGCCGCGTGGGTGTGACCTTGACGGCGGAGTCGACGGATGGGGTCGACGGATGTAACCCCGCCGATTCGGAGCTGGTCGACATCATGCCCGAGGCCGGCACCGGAGCGACGAGCCTGCAGCTGACCCTGCGCGTGTGTCAGGAGATGCCGTCGGTGTCGGTGAGCCCCTTCGAGCCGCGTTCCTGAACGCGCGGGCCTAGCTAATACGTAAGGCGGGTGGCGAGACGGATGATGTTTCGCCACCCGCCTGCGTCTATTGGCGCGGCGTTTGCTTTCTCAACGAAGGTCGCGGTCATTTCTGGTGACGGAATATGAGATTTGGGCGTGTGCTGCTAGGCTGAACCCGCTGGAAGAAGTCGCGCATCCGCAGCGTCGCACCGAGGCGACGGTGTCGGTGCGCGTGGCCCCTTCTTCACCGGTGCACGCGCGAACAGATCGCGCGTATCCGAGATAACTGAGATCTTTAAGGAGACACTCCCATGGGTATGCGTTCCACGACGCAGGCATTCCAGTTTGATGTGCCGTTCGAGCAGCTGTTCCAGCTCGCCGCCCCGGCCGCGCAGTCGGTTCCGAAGGCAACTGTGACGCTCGCCGACCCCAATAGCCGCGTCGTTACTTTTGATACCCCGATGGGCATGATGTCCTGGGGCGAGAATATCGTTGTGGGCTTCATTCCCTCCGAGGGTCGCACCGTCGTCGAGGTCACCTGCACGACCAAGGGACTGCCCAACCTCATGCAGGACAGCCGTAACCGCAAGCTGATCGCGCAGTACGTGACCGCTCTGTCCAACCTCGCGCAGACGACCGCCGTGGAGGTCGAGCGCTCCTGACGGCGCGCACTCGCACGACTCGGCCCCGGCCTCGTTCATGGATTGACGAGGCCGGGGCCGAGCCTTGTGTGCAGCGCGCGGGCACTGCTCCCTCCCCGGCTGTGCCCGTGCCGGGGAGGGTGGACGTTACTGTCCGGAGGTGTCTGTGAGCGTCCAGCGCTGCGACTTGGAGGAGTCGGAGCACTGCGAGATGACCGCCTGCGTGGCATTGCGCGTCGTGTCGCCCGGGATTGTCAGGCACAGGCCGGACGCGCGGTTTTCGAGCTGGCCGTACTCGTTGAGATCCCACATCTGGGATTCCAGAGCCGGGTAGCAGGTCCACATGTGTGCGACCGTGCCCTCCTCGGTGTAACCGCCCAGGACGTCGACGCAGCGGTCGCCGATGCGGATGTGCCCGTCGCCCTCGTAGATGACAGTCTGCGCGGCGCTGTTCCCGGAGCAGTTGCTGTTCCACACGGGGGTGCCGTCGGCCCCTGCCGGATCCTTGGAGGTCAGACACTGGCCGACGCCGTTACGCAGCTGGCCGACCATCGTCGCGGGCACGAGGGCCGCATCTTCCGCGTCGGATGCGGCGGCATTATCAGACGTGTCCACTGCGGCGGGCGCGAGGGCCGCGCGATCAGCGTAGGTGGCGGGGGAGAAGACCACCATGTCCCACGAGGACAGGCGACCCACGTTGAACGTGAGGGTCGTGCGGCCCTGCTCATCCGTTCCCGTCGTGAAGTCGAGGGGCGTCGGGCGGCCACCGTCGTCGTCCGGGCTGACGGTGAAGATCGAGCCGGGGACCTGCTCGCCGTCCTCCAGGTGGTAGGTGACGGTCGTGTTGTCGAAGGGCAGGATCTGCTTGGCGGCGTTACGCCAGTACTCGTCGTTGCCTTCGTTGTCGTTGGTGCGCAGGTTGATCAGGTGCAGGGCCGTGCCCGCGCTGGACGTCATCGTGTTCGCCCAGATCGTGTTCGCGGCTCCGTCCGTCGAAGTCGGCAGGCCCACCCCGTTCGTCGAGACCTCGACCTGGCGCTCCTTGCGCGTCAGGTTATCGCCGAAGAGCAGGTTCTCGTAGGCGGTGGAGATGTTGTAGTAGTTCTTCATCCACGTCTGTGTGTCGGCGGACAGGCCGCGGCCGGATTCAGCGAAGAACTGATCGTCCAGCATGCGCCCATAGTCACCGAGCTCCAGGTGGTGTGCGCCGTTCGCCGCGAACGCCGCGTCCGCGAGCTTGACGGAATCCGCGTTGAACTCGCGGAACGTAATGCAGTCGATGTTGACGGGCGCGTACTTCTCGTACTTGTCGATCGGGAAGGAAATCGTGTGGGTGCCCGGGGTGAGTTCCACGTTGATGGAGATATCTTCGCGCCAGTCGGAGTCGCTCTGCGTCTTGTTGAAGGTGACGTACTTCAGGAGCTTCTGCTGCCCCTTCTTGCCCATGTCGATCATCACTTGGTGGCTGGCGCCATCTGCCTGCGGGCTCGAGTAACGCGGTGAGAAGGTGAAGGTGCCTCCCTGTCCTGCGTCAACGGTGAAGGTGACGGCGTCGCCGTCCTTTGCGATGCCCGAGGCGTAGGAGCCGCCAGAGGCGGAAGCGTCGCCCGACACGATGGTGACGTCGCCGCTCATCTTCGCCTGGTCGGACTCGGCCTCGATACGCGCGCCGTTGTCGGGGGTGATTTCGGGATGCCGATACTCTTTGGCCGCCGCATCCCAGTAGCGGGTCGTCGGATCGTAGTCGTTCGCGTAGGCGGCCACGATCAGCGGCTGTTTTGCGCCCGAGCTTCGCATGCCCTGCAGGTAGCTGGCCACCTGCGCGTTGGTTTCGTTGTTGTCCCACAGCTCCGTGTACAGGTACGTGGATGAGCCGGGAATGACCTTGTCGTTTCCGGCACCGTCGGGCAGGTTGATGCCCACCGCGCCCTTCGTCTTCTCGGCGGTCTCGTTGACGAGCGCCGACAGACCCTCGGTTAGGTCGAGCTTGTTGCCGGAAGCGTCCTTCTTGACGGTCTGGCCGAGCGTATCGATGTGCGTGCCGGTGAACGCGAATTCCTTCTTCTGCGTCGCGTATTGGCCGGTGATGTAGGTACGCCAGTCCTTGTTGTTGACGTTCATCATCGTCATGTGGTTCTGGGGCTCGGGCGTGTTGGGGGGCAACTGGACCCACCACTGGCTGCCAAAGTCGCGTTGCCAGTAGGAGCCGTTGTCCTCGTGCAGGATCCAGTCTTCTTTGATGGCGTTCGTGTCGTAGCCGTCGTTGACTGCGTATGCCATGGAGTAAGCCAGCGAGGCGGCGCCAACTGCGTCTGCCTTGGTCACGTAGGTGTTGATGGTCGCAGCGGAGGCGTAGGTGTCTCGGTACCACAGCGGCCACTCGTTCTCGAGGTCGCCTGTGGCGACGGGCTGCTCGTGGCGGTACTGCCAGTCGTAGTACTGGAAGGCATTGAGGTGGTAGTCCTGGCTGAGCTTCGTCACGTAGTCGGATGGGGCGTGGAAGAGGTAGGGCTCGTAGGTGGCATTGTCTGCCAAACCGTTGGGGGCGGTCGGCTTGAAGTGGGAGAGGTAGCCCATGCGCGGGAAGCGGTCCCAGCTGGTGGAGGCGTCGATGGCTGTCTCCGCGTGCGTGCCGTCTCCTCCGGTCGCGGTGACGAGGTACCCCTGGTTGTTCTCGCTCGGCGTCGTGTAGGTCCAGGTGGCCTTGCCGTTGGATACGGTGGCGTCGCCCGAGTCGATTTCGACGCCGAGGTGGCTGACGGAGAAGTGGACGGTTCCCTCGGTTGAGGCCTCGGCCGTGATCGTCGCCTGCTTACCCGGTTCGTGCGTGGACTTGTCCGTGTAGGCGCGGGTGACGTGCGCCGTGCCCGTGGCGGTGGCCGGTGTGCTGCTCGGCAGGGGCAGTGCGGTGGCGACGACCGCGGTACCCAGCACAATTGCGGCGGGGATGGTCAGGGGATGTCGTGTCTCCATGACGTGTGTCCTCGAAGTCGTTGACGGGACTGCCCGGTGGGGGAGTCATGCGCGTGAAACTGCGCCCATTCAACGGTAAAGCGATTTTTCGGTAAATTAACCGACAATATGGTCACGCTGAGCAAAAACGTCCCGCAGTGTGGACAAGTAAAATCGTGGATTGGTTGAATTTCTGTGTATTTGTCGGGTGTTGTGCGCTCGTGAGCTGCTGCTTTGGTTGCTTGGATGCGCGAAAGCCTGTCGTTATTTTCTGAAAGTGTCTAACGGGAAGGCCTTGGGGGAGTATTCTGAAAAGTTTGGTTTTGTGAGTCTGTTTCGCTTGCCCCGTGCTCATTGACGAGGCCGGGGCTTGGATGGGGGAAATAGGGGGTGTTATCGACCCCTAGCTGGTCGCTTATGCAGTAAGCTAAGGTGTGTGCGTCGCCACGATTAGCTGGCGTGTATGCGCAGAACGGATGAGATGAGCGGGGCGCAGTGGTACCTCGCATCAGGGGAAAGCGGGCGTTATGGGTGTGTTTGAGTGGCTGCGCCGTGGGCTCACTCCTCAGCAGAACTATCCGACGCAATACGGTCAGCGTCCCTCTGGGATTGTCGTTCCCCAGCTGAATCGTCCGCTCCAGAATGGGCAGAGAGCTTTAGGGGCTGCAGCGTCAGCCCCTACCTATTTCGGTGCACACAATGGGCCGAGCGTGGGGCCCGACGGGTGGTTCATGCCAAAATACAGCGGCCGCGACATCTGTGACTGGGGGAGTGACATTTCTGCGCTCAAGCGATCGGGGGATCTGTCCAGGGCGCTCGTCATCGCTCGTGGCTGTATGGACGCGATGATCGCCGCTGCTCGCCTGAACCCGGTGAATGTTGCGGAATATTACGTCACTCAGGTCGCGATCATTCAACACAAGCAAAAGGATTATTTGGGCGAAGTCGAGACGATCGAGCGCTGGTTGGCGCTGGGGCTGCCGGCTCCCCGCGAAGATTTTCGACTGGAGCTACGCAAGCGCCTGGCGAAGGCGCACGAGATGCTCGCAAAGCAGCGTGGCGAAGACTCGAGTCAATACAACGCCCAGTGGAAGCACTTCGTGGAGCTCGAGAAAGCGGCAAAGGCAGTGCAGAAGGGTTCGGCTCCCATGTCGGCGACAGGCCGGTCCGCTGCGTCGCCGGATGTTTCGTACGCGCGTCCCAAGTCTCGCCAGCGTTCTAGCTGGGTGGCACCGACCGAGGTCCTTGCGCTTCCGTCTTTTGTGGCCGTTGACTTCGAGACCGCAAACAGGCAAGGAGGAGAGTTCGCCTGTCAGATTGCGCTGGTGAAAGTCTCAGGAGGGCGGGTTGTTGAACGGGCGAGCACTCTGATTAAACCGCCGCCGGGCTTTGATCGCTTTGAATTCACCTATCTGCATGGGATCTCTGCGCGCGACGTGCGCAGGTCTCCGATGTGGCCAGATATTGCTGCCTGGGTGGCCGGCTTCCATGCCGGACTTCCGGTGTACGCGCATAATGCGGCATTCGATGCTCGGGTGTGGCGGGAACTCGATGCCTTCTTCGGGACGCGCACCCTCCCGCAGAGCTTCTTCTGTTCCTATCGAACAGCGCAGCACATGGTCCCTGGCCTGGAAAACTACAAGCTGCCGACCGTCACGAAGGCTCTGGTGCCGGGGTTTAAGCTCAATCATCACCGCGCGGATTCCGATGCGGAGGCTTGCGCTCTCGTGGTCGCGGCCCTGCAATCCAGGCGGTGACACCCGCTCCCCAAAGGGGATTACTGCTTGTCGGTGTCGGTGTCGATGTCGGTGTCGGTGTTGGAGTCGGCTTCCGTGCCTTCAGGGGTGGTTGTTGGGGTGTCTGCATCGTTGGATTCGCCCAGGTTCTCGGAAGTGGCCGGCTCAGCGGGACTGCCAGAAGTGCTGGGCGTGGCAGTTTCTTGTGGGCTCGACGGGCGGAAGACCTCGCGCAGCGCCCACGCGAAGAAAGCAGCGACAAAATGGAAGGGCAGCCACTGGGTCACGAGCCCCCAGCTGGGGCCGCCGAGGAAACTTCCTAGCATCACTCCCAAGAGCCATAGGACCGCCACGTCGGAGAAGACGGCGCCCATAATCGCGGCAGCCTTCCACGATCCGGCCTTCTCGAGGAACTTTTTGGTGATGGCTATCAGCACCTGGAAGAAGGTGAAGAAGCCCATGAAGCCAAAGAAGTAGATCAGTGCCAGGTCCGCGAAATAGGAGAGCGGGAGCCCGACCAAGAACGCCACGTGGAGAACCATGTACCGGACAAAGAAGTTAACGATCCCTCGCGGGTCACGCGTATCTGTCATGCCCCCATCCTAACGGAGCCCTCAGGCGCGAAGTCCAGCCCCTCAAGACCCTAGAATCATGGCAATACTAGTCCGCCCTGCTTCCAATCCCGGCCCCGGCCTCGTCGATCAATGAACGAACGCTGTTAGCGGGCCCGGTCTAAGGCTCTACACTGTTTTTCACACGCCACAAAAGAGCAAGGTCGCTCAATGCAGCGCAGGATCAGGCGAACGCGGCGTTGAGCGGGAAAGCGAGGATAAACGATGTCGTCCACCAACCAATACCTGGAGTTCGTGCTCGACCTGCTGGGCGAGCTGGACGACGTGGCGCACCGCAAGATGATGGGCGAATACGTCCTCTACTACCGGGGCAAGGTCATCGGTGGCATCTACGACGACCGCTTCCTGCTCAAGGTCACGCCCGTCTCCGAACGCCTCCTGCCCGACGCCCCACGCGCCACCCCCTACGAGGGAGCGAAGGAGATGCTCCTCGTCGAGGTGGAGGACCGCGACGCGCTGTGCGACGTGGTCTCGGCCATGTGGGAGGAGCTACCCGCACCGAAGAAGAAAAAGTAGACGTGCCCCCGGCCTCGTTGATGGATGGACGAGGCCAGGGCCGAGTTGTGTGCCCTGCCTGGCGGCAGGGGAGCACAAACTCAGAGGGTGGAGACGAACTCCGCGAGGCGCTTCGCGTGCTCGCGCGAGCGCTCCACCATATCGGCGCGCGCCGCCTCATCCGTGCGATTCGCGTAAGAAACCCCGTAGAGGGGCAGGCTCCCCGCAAACTCCAAGCCCGTCAGCGCACACGTTGCCTTTGCGGGCGTCAGCAGGTCATTGAAATCGACGGAATCCGCCGCGTAGTAAGCCTGTGGAGCCCCCGTCGTCACCGACACGACCAGCTTCTTACCGCGCAGAGCCGTACCCGAAGAACCGTGGCTGAAACCGCGCACAAACACATCCTCCATCCACTTCTGAAGGAGGGCCGGCCAGCCATACCACCACAGCGGATACTGCAACACAATGACGTCCGCGTTGCGAAGCTTCTCCTGCTCCGCCTCAACGTCGAACGTGTAGTTGGGATACAGCTCGTCGAGATGATCAATCTCGGCGTCGGGGAGCAGGACCGCCAGCTCCTCCAGGATCGTCTTATTCGCCACCGAATCGTCATCGGTGCGCGGGTGGCCCGACACAATCAACACGTTGGACATCGCTTTTCCTTTCGTCGATGCGAGGAGTCTACGCCCGCCCAAACCGCCGCGAACAGGACGTACACGCGAGTTTCGCGCGGGGTGAAGCCCCGTCCCAGAACGCAAAACGACACGGGACTACAGTAGAAGCATGGCCGACACCGACTCCCAGCCCCTCACCCTGCGCCGCATCCTCCTCGTCATCGCGACGGGCGTCGGCGCGGGATTCCTCTCCGGGCTCTTTGGGGTGGGAGGCGGCCTCGTCATCGTGCCCGCCCTCATGGCCGTCCTGGGCATGGACCAGCGCCGCGCCTCAGCCACCTCGCTGGCAGCCATCATCGTCACCGCCGCCGTCGGCTCGGGCACCTACGCCCTGCACGGTGAGGTCTCCTGGGCGGGCGCCGCCCTCCTCGTCGTCGGCGCGCTTGCGGGCTCCCAGATCGGCGTGTGGCTCCTGCGTCGCCTCCCCGCACCCGCGCTGCCCTGGATCCTCATCGGCTTCGCGGTCTTCGTCATCGTCTCCCAATACCTGCACGTCCCCACACGCGAGGGAACCGTATCGCTGACCCCGGCCTCGTGCGCCCTCATGATCCTGGTGGGCCTGTGCGCCGGCATCCTCTCCGGGCTGGTCGGCGTGGGCGGCGGATCCGTCATCGTGCCCGGCATGGAACTCGCCGTCGGCGCGGGAGACCTCATCGCGCGCGGCACCTCCCTCCTCGTCATGATCCCCACCGGCATAGCCGGCACCGTCACCAACCTGCGCCACCGCATGGTCGACCTGCGCGTCGGCCTCATCGTCGGCGCGTCCGCGGCGGCCACGGCCCCCGTCGGGCGCCTCGTCGCCACGCTCGTGTCCCCGAGCGTGGGCGCGATCCTCTTCAACATGTTCCTGCTGACCATCATCGCGTTGACGATCGTGCGCATGCGCAAGAAGGCGCGCGCTCAGGGCTGAACGATTCCGTGGGCTCTGGCAGGACGTCGGCCATCATGCACCGTGTGGCTGAGCATGGAGAACGCACGTTAAGTCGATAATCGGAGCGCAAACCCTCTTAGTCGCACGTTAACCCGCTAAATGGAGCGTGGGCAGGCCTGCCTCTGAACGGAATAGCGGGTTAACGTGCGGAATAGCGGGTTAACGTGCGGAATAGCGGGTTAACGTGCGAGTTTCCCCGTGTGATCAGGGAAGGCGTCTGCCGAACTAGCCACTACCGTGGTCGCCTAGGAATTTCGCATGCAATTCCCAGGGCCTCGGTCATTGGGGTGGCGAGAAAACCGCGTGATTTCAATGATCTAATTTCAAAAATGGAAGTACTTAGGAGGGAATTGCATGCGAAATTGGGGGAGGGAAGAGACACTGTCGAGAACCCCAGGCGCGACAGTGGTGCTGGCAGACAACACAACCGGCCACTGCCTCGCACATATGAAACCGGCCCCGGCCTCGTAGATACGAGACCGGGGCCGAAGCGTCAGCGCGACGAGCGGATCACTCGTCGGCGGCGCTGGGGTGCGTCATGTCGGCGGGAACGACCCACGCGTCGAACTCCTCGGCGGTCAGGAAGCCCAGCTCGAGG
>ERZ773263.1498-NODE-1498-length-13842-cov-5.511061_pt1 | contig 13842 bp, 15 predicted proteins | sample MGYA00511076_ERZ773263 | MGnify/ENA primary metagenome ERZ773263 (study PRJEB29015, sample SAMEA2738155) | human oral metagenome | biome: human oral; feature: human-associated habitat; material: saliva | place: China | collected 2195 ... | reverse complement strand
CGACAGGCTGGGCTACAAGCTGCCGACCATGTCATAACTCTCCGGGAATTTAGGAAACACGAAGTGCAAAAAGTAGCGGCAAGTTACCCGCGATGCTGTTACCGATACCGTTGCTTTCGTTGGCTTTGGTCCTTAGGAAAAGAAGAAGTACTGAACTGTTTATACAACCTAGGGCTTCATTTTTTGGTTACGAAGGTATGATTTGAACCAACGGCCTCCGGGTTATGAGCGACCCAGAGGCCGTTTCACTGCAAATCTTGCCAATCCACAGCGCAGCCGATATGCGTCTGGCCTGTGGTTTTTCTAATCTCCCGCTTCTCCAAAATCTCTCACTTCCATGTCTCCATCTTCGGTTTGGTGGTCATTTGGTGGTCAAAATGGTGGTCACAAATGGCTGTTGAAAACTCGTTAGGAGGAGACATGGATACCAGGTACACAAGCAGGTCGCTCAGGCGAAGACGCAACACGGGCCAATGGGAGTGCAGCCTCTCGCACACCGACCCCGTGACCGGCGAGGTGGTCAGGACCTACCACACCCTCGTCGCCAAGACGCAGAGGCAGGCGGAGCGCGCACACGACGCCCTCATCGTGTAGCTCGAGCTCTTGGGAGGGGCGTCGCCCTCCAACGTCTCCCTCAGGGATTTCATGGCCTCGTTCATGCGCCACAAGAAAGACTCCGGCGCCATCAAGCCCTCCACGGTGCGGGGCTACCGCGCCGAGACGCGCATCATCTGCCGCCACCTCGGCTGCGTGAGGCTCGCCGAGCCCTCCATACCGGGCGCGTCCTCCCGGATGCGCGACATGGGCGCCGACGGATGCGCGCCCCCTCCCGACCAGACGCCAGACGCAATGACATAGCGGGCGCCGCAGCCCACACATCACAGGAGGGCGGTGCCACAACGACTATGAGCGCACCCGGGCATCATCACGGGCACAGCAACCGCATATTACGCAGCGCTCGGGAGTCAGTCCGCTGCCTACGCGAGCCGAACCCCCCCTCGCCGTGACGGACCGTGCGTGCACGCCCATCCTTAACAGCGCGAACCATAATCAGAGCTGATGGTGTATTCCGCCATGGCGACCCCTTCCATGAATGCGGCGCGAACGCCTCTTGCAACGACGGCAGAAACTACCGCGAACCACGGGCCCGAGGACATGCGCCGAAGAGCGCTCATCTTTCATGCCGAGGAAAAGTCGTTTCCCATCCGGATGCCGATGCCTAGTGATCGTCGGCGAGACGCGCGACGTCTTTGTCCGCCGTCATCCCAGCTCCTTCACGAGCCCGCCAAAACCTGCTGCCTGTCCCAAGCTCGCCTTCGCCAGGCCGCCTTCATAGAATGAGATGAGCTCGGAGACGAACGCCTGGGCGGACCGGCGGTCCAGACCGTGTCGCAGTGTCTCGAACATGCCGTCGAAGAAGCCGCGCGTGAGCACGTGGACAAGCAGCCGCTGGTCGTCGTCAAGCGGCATCCCCAAAACGTCGGACTGGGCGTAGATGCGCCGGCAAGGCTGTTCGGCGACCTTTTCCACGTAGTGCTCGAACGCGGTGCCCGCCGAGGCATCCAGCAGCAGCATGAACGCGTCGCGGTTGTCAAACATCAAGTCGACTAGCTCCTCATATACGGAGTGCGAGAACAGCTCGCGTTCTCGGATTGACTCGTTCCCCATGTCGAAATACCTATCGTAGCCCGCCATGAGGGTTTCCATGAACTTGCCTGCCGCCGGCCCAACCAACGCGGCGAACAGTCCTTCTTTGCTGTCGAAACGCGTGTACACGGTGTGCGTGGTCACTCCCGAATCGAGGGCAATGGTGCGCAGCGACGCATTCGCGAACCCATGCCGGGAAAACTCCCTCCGCGCGCTTGCAAGAAGCTTTTCCGTTGTGCCTTCGGCACGTTTCGCCACGCGACACCCCTCTTTCACCTAGGGATCGAATTAGATCCGACCTCGTTATTATAGGGTAGACATGATGTCCCTGCTTTGTTGCTTTGCCTGCGGCCGCTCCAGCACGCGCCCGCGCCCCGTGCGAAGGCCCCTTGCCTTGACCGACGGTGGCCGCGCTAGCCAACGATGCGCGAGAAGTGCTTGGCGAACAGCCTGCGCCCTAAGAGGGTTCCTGCCACGGCGCCCACCGTCGTCGCGGCGCCGAACGCCATCAGAAGCGGCCCCTGCACGCATCCGGCGAGCGTCGCCATGTAGTCGACGCCGTAGCTCTTGACCGCTGAATCCATGTAGCCTTCCATGGAGAATGCGATCGGCGACATGAAGCCGAACCAGATAAGCAACGCGAACAGGACGTATCCTGCGACGATGAGGGGAAAACTCTTGTACCTGCCTGCCGACACGACCACTTCACCCACAATGCCGGCCATTAGAACGAACAACGGAACGGGCCCGTATGCCCCTATGAGGAAGTTAACCAGCGCCGAGATGGCGCCGAGGCCGAACACGGCCCCGCGTTTGGGAACCTTTGTCACGATGTAGACGAAGATGATGCCACCGGGGATGAAGCCGACAAGACCGAACAGCGGGAATCCGACGGCGGACAGACCACCTATCGCGCCCACGATGAACAGCACCGCCGTATGCAAGAGGGCGAAGATGCCCACGGTGACGTAGTCTTTGGTCGACATCTTCTTGCCTGTGCCGCCCGTTCTCACGGCCTGCGCCGGCATTCCCGCATCTTTGTTCTCTTTCATTCTTCCTTCCTTTCGGTCAAAGGGAGCCTGTGGGTCTTGCCCTCTCGGCTCACCCTTTGCTCACCCGATCGAAAACCACGCGCGCAGGAGCGCCGCATGCTCTGTGTCAAGCGGATACGTGCAGGTCACCCGGCCGGATTCCAGCATCGCGATATCGTCGGCCATACGGCAGATGAACTCGTAGTCATGCGTTATGATCAAGACGCGCGTTCCTCTGCGCGCCAGGCGCCGTATCGCCTGGGCGATCCGCTGCATGTTGGCGAAGTCGAGCCCGCTTGTCGGTTCGTCGAGTATCACCACGTCGGGCTCCGCCACGATCGCCGTGGCGATGGCGAGGCGTTGCTTCTCGCCTCCCGAAAGCGAGAGCGGATGCCTGGAGAGCGTGCCACCCAGCCCCAGCTCTTCAAGCAAAGCGGCGGTGGCCTTAACGGTCAGGCTGCCCTTCGCGTCGGACATCGCAAGCTCACCCGCAACGGTATCGCTGAAAAGCTGGCTCCCTGCGTCCTGCATGATGAGGAAGAATCGACCCGCGCGCCGCCTGAACGAAAGCTCGCGGCCTACCGACACGAGGCCCGCGCGCTCGCGCACAAGGCCGCAGAGCATGCTTGCCAACGTGGATTTTCCTGCGCCGTTCTTCCCCAGCAGGCAGACGGTTCTGCCTGCCGGCACCTCGATGTCTACGCCGCGCAACGTCTCTCGCCTTCGGTATCCGCCGCGAAGCCCTTCTACGCGCAGGGGAGCCCCCGTTTGGCTGTCGTGCTCCGGCTGGGCTGTCGCCACCTGCGCCTCCACGAGGCTCAGGTCGAGACTGCGCAGCCCCAGTGCCGCTTGGTCGCCAGACGAAAGCGCCAGGTATCCGTCTCGGCTGAACTCATGGCTCACTCGCCCATCTTGAAGGTACACGCAGCGGTCCACGGCGTCTTTCAGGTAGTACACGCGATGCTCGGAGACCACCACGGTCTTGCCACACTCTTTCAGCCGTTCCACAAGCCACCCGAGGCGCCTGGTTGCATCGAAGTCGAGGTTGGCGCTCGGCTCGTCCATCACGAACACGTCGGGGCCGAGCGCGTAGGCGGCGGCGATGGCCACGATCTGCTTCTCGCCACCGGAAAGCTCGAACACGCTCTTTCCCATCAGGGTCTCTATGTCCAGGTCGACCACCGCACGTTCGACGCGCCGGCGTATCTCTTCAGTCGGCATGCCGAGGTTCTCCAACCCGAACGCGATCTCGGTTACCGTGTCGGTATTGAAGAACTGACTTCGAGGATTTTGGAACACGCTCCCCACCATGCGCGCGATCGCAGGCATGGGAAGGCTGGAGAGCGTTTGGGCGCCCACGCTCACCGAACCGGTCATATACCCTTCGTAGTAGTGGGGAATGAGCCCGTTCAAGGCGCGGATGAGGGTGGTCTTTCCCGAGCCGCTCCTCCCCGTGACCACGACGACTTCACCGCTTTTCACGGAGAGGCTGACATCCTGCAGGCATGCGCCGTTGCCGCCCTCGTAGGAGAAACCGAGATTCGAGATCTCTATCATGCGATTGCTCCCACGCGGCTTGCCACCGCTGCCGCCACCAGGCATGTGCATGCCACAAGGCATATGGCATCCGCAAGATCGATCTCCATGGGGTAGACCGTGGTGCGCACATCCTGCGCCTCGATGCCGCGCGTTATGGCGGCGGCAGAGATTTCCTCGGCGACGGTCGCGCTGCGCACGATTATGGGCACCATGACATACTCCATCGTGCGCACAAGATGGAACGCGACGTTTTTGGGCGACACACCGAAGCCGCGCATCTTCATCGCCCCTGTCACATTGCGCCATTCCGAAGCCAGCGAGGGGAAGTAGCTCAAGACGACCGAGAACGGGATGGTGATGCTGTTGGGAAGACGGAGCTTCTGCATGACCACCAACAGCTCGCTTATCTTGGTGGTGGCGACCAGGCAGTAGCCGAACCCGAAGATGGGCGTGGTCTTGCGGATGACCATGGCGACGACCAGCAAGACCGAGGCGATGCCGTTCTCGCCGCCCGCAAACGCCATGATGATCACCGCCGCCGCGTAGGTGGCGGCGCAGCGTATGGCCGTGCGGTTGAGCCTGCTGTACAGAAGAGCCGCCACGATGCACGCCATGACAGCGATCTCGACCGAGAAGCTGCGGTTGAGTACCGCAGCCACGTTCACGGCCAGCAACGCGGCGACTTTCACGCGGGCATCTAGGCGGGGCGGCTCCCTGTCGAAAAGCTCTCCGATACACGTATCAAGGCCTGGTGTTCGCGAATGCTCGACATGCGGTAGAAGCCCTGTCTTTGGCATGCATGCCCGCCCGCTCATCGCACGTCGCTCCCGTCTCGCCCCGCCGACCACGAAGCGCTTTTTGTTTGCAGCGCGAACAGGCGGCTGTACAGCCCCTTCGCGCCCATCAGCTGCTCGTGGACGCCCTCTTCGACGACGGTACCCTCCTGAAGCACGACGATGTGGTCGCAGCCGGCGATCGAGCGCAGCCGATGGGCCACAACGAGCACGGTCTTGTTTTTCACGAGCGCCCCCAGAGCCTGCTGGATATGTGTCTCGTTCTCAGGGTCGACGGACGCGGTCGCCTCGTCGAGTAGCACGATCGGCGCATCCTTCAGCAGGGCGCGGGCGATGGATATGCGCTGTCGCTGCCCTCCCGAGAGCGTGCGACCGTTTTCGCCCACGATGGTCTCGTAGCCGTGCGGGAGCTTTTCTACGAACTCGTCGCAGCATGCGGCCCGCGCGGCCTCACGCACCTCCTCGTCGGTTGCCCCCGCGCGTCCGATGCGGATGTTGTTCGCTATCGTGTCATCGAACAGCACCACGTCTTGAAACACGAACGCGTAGCTGCGCAGGAGCGTCTCGGGGTCGATGCCGCCTATGTCGATGCCACCCATGCGCACCGTGCCCCTATCCACATCCCAGAAGCGCGCGGCGAGTCTGCATAGCGTCGACTTCCCGCAGCCCGAAGGCCCCACGAGTGCGGTTGTCTGTCCCTGCGGGGCGGTAAAAGACGCGTCGTGGATGACGTCGTCCTCGCCGTAGGCGAATGTCACGTGGTCGAATTCGAGATCATACGCCCTCGGGTGGACGTCGCCGTCCCCCTCCTGAACGGGATGGTCCAGTATCTCGCCGATACGCTGGGATGCCACGAGCGCATGAATGATGGCGCCCAGCCGCTCGATGGCGACGCAGAGCGGTTCGTACAGGCGCACCGAGGCGAACAGGAAGAGGAGAAACTCGAACGTGCCCAAATCCCCCGATGCCATCCGCGCTGCACCGTAGACGATCACCACGCCCATGCCGCAGCGCAGGAAATTCTCACCGAACGAGATCCCCAGACCGGCCAGCAGCTCGTATAGGACCAGCCCGGGCACCAGTTTTCTGGACGCACGGCGAATCTTGCCTTGGTAGCCATTCATCAGGTTGAGAGCGTGCAGCTCCTGCATGTTTTCCAGATACTCCTGCATCGCCTCGCTCATCTGCAGGCGCCTTGCGCGGTTGCGCCTGTTCTGTCCCTCGGAGATCAAACGGGACAGGGCCATGAACAGGGCGGCAAGCGGGAGACATGCGGCAAGCGCAAGCGTCATGCGCCAGTCGACGACAAGCAGGCAGACGATGCTTGCCAGAGCGAACAGCAGGCCGCTCACCAGCTCGACAAACGAAGTCGCGAGCACGCCCTGCACGGTGTCGACGTCGTCCATGACTGCGGAGGTGAAGTCGGAGAGGTCGCGCTTCCCCAGATAGGACATGGGGAGCCGACGGATTCTTTCGGCAAGCGCGATGCGCATGCGGGCATCCTCGTCTCCCGCACTCAGGTATTTGCTTTTGTACGATACCCAATACGCCAAGAACATGACGACGACCAACGCCGCCGCTGCCCCCAGATAGGGCAGAAGCGGTACGTCCTGGGCGTTTGCGCCCGCGCTCCGAACGACCATCTCGTTCGCTATCATCGCGAGCAGTATGACGGGAAGGAAGGCGGCGAGCCTGAAAGCGCACATCCACGCGCTCGCCCGCAGCAGGTTGGCATTGCCCTCGTCGCTTACGCGCAAGGCTTTCTGCAGCGGATTGCCCATCATGCGGCCCCTCCGATCTTCCATTCCACGCTCCGCTCGTACTCCTTGTACATGTGAGCATAAAAACCAGCCTGCGCCATAAGCTCGTCGTGCACGCCCCTCTCGACGATGCGTCCGTTCTCAACCACGCATATCTGGTCGGCGTCGACCACGGTAGAGAGGCGGTGTGCGATCATGAGCACGGTCTTTCCGCGTAGCAGCTTGGACAGCGCCTGCTGGATAAGGTGCTCGTTTTCGGCGTCGGAATAGGCGGTCGCCTCGTCGAGCAGCACGATGGGGGCATCTTTGAGCATGGCGCGTGCCAGAGCGATGCGCTGCATCTCCCCACCGGACAGGTACACGCCTCGCGCACCTACGACAGCGTCGGCCCCGTTGGGGAATTTTTGGAGGATATCGTCGCATTGCGCCAGATGGAGGGCCCGCAGCACCTCTTCCCGCGAAGCGGTAGGCTTCGCATACGCCACGTTGTCCGCGATGGAGGCCTTGAACAGCCGCGTGTCCTGGAAGACGATGCTCGTGTGCGCAGCCAGCCAGGCGTAGTCCATCTCGCGCACATCGTCTCCCCCGATGCGCACGGTTCCTTCCTGAACATCCCAGAAACGCGCGATCAGATTGGCCACGGTGGTCTTGCCCCCTCCCGATTGCCCCACGAGGGCGCACACGGTGCCGGCGGGAATGCGCAGCGTCACGTCGTCGAGCGCGAGAGGAGAGTCAGGCTTGTAGCGGAACGAGACGTGATCCAAGGCTATGTCGAAGCACTCAGGCTCCTTCGGGGTAAGAGGGCGTTCCAGCACGGACTGGGCAAGAATGCCGTCCACGGCGTCGAGCGACGCACTGGAAACCATGAGGTTCGACGCCGCGTTCATGATGCGCGTAAGCATGGTCACGGTCATGGGGATGAGCACGCAGAAGAAGATGAAGGTCGCCGCTGCTGTGGTTGCCGCCGCACCGCCTTTCGCGCTGTCGTGCAGGACGATGGCGGTTGGGATGAGAAACAGGAACCCCGCATTGATGATGACGGTGTAGAGGCTGTCCGGCAGGCGCATAGAGAGTGCGTATTTGAGCATCCATGATCGGTGCTCTTCCACCGAGTCGTGATAGCGCTTGAACGACTCCGCCGTTTGGCCGAACACCTTCACCACGGCGATGCCGCGTACGTACTCGGTGGTGGCGCTCGCCATGTCCTCTGCCGACTTCTGCTGCTTGGCGTAGAAGGACTTGCTCGAGTCGTTCAGCATCCACGCCAGCACGAAGAACCCTGCAACCAGGGGCGCTAGGCAGGCGAGCGAAAGACGCCAGTCGAAGGCGAACATGCACGCGATATACGCGACCGGCAGTGCGATGGCATTGACGAAGTCGGGCATGGTGTGCGCGATGGTGTTTTCGATGTTATCGGTGTTCTTCTCTATTATCTTGCGCAGCTTGCCCGAGGGATTTGCCACGTGGTAGCCCAGGGGGACCCGCCCCAAGTGGCACACGATGCGGTCGCGCAGACGGGCAACCGTGTTGAACGCCGTCAGATGCGAGAAGAGCAGGCCGACGCCGTATATCCCGAATGCCGCCATGATAAACAGCACCGCGTCCCAGCCGAGGGCCGCTATCGCTTGCCGGTCGATTGAGGAAAGGTCGCCGGCTGTCGTGAGCACAGCTTCTCCCACGTAGTATACGTGCACGTAAGCGAGCAGGTTCATGGCCGCAGAGGCCGCCACGATTGCCATGCTGACAATCTCGAGCCAGCGATAGCCGCCCATGAGCACGAACAATCGCCGCACCGTGCCCTTCTTGTCCATGTCCACTCCTCATATCGGTAACAACGTTTCCGTTGATAATACACCATAGGAAACACTGTTTCCGATAAAAATTGGACTCAGGTATTGCAAGGCGCTAGAGACGAGGGGAACAACGACGGCTTCATGGCCGCCAAAGGCCCCACTCTGGGAATCTTCACAGATGATAGTAAGCATCCCGTGCGGAAGGCTGGCGAGAAGCGACGTGATTCGGACATGTAAAAACGTATGTTTGAGGCCTCAGTTGCCGCCGAGGGACAAAGCCCGCTCGAACTCACCACCGACATGCGCTGCAGCGAGGTGTGCGCACTCAGGTGGAGCAGTCTCAAGGAGGACGACCGTGCGGGTGCTTAGGGTGCTGGTCAAAGCTATCAGGCTCATCGCCAAGGCGGCGCTCAGGTTGACGCGAGCATAGGCAATCGACAAGTCCAAACCATTTGGAACTTGGTGGAATCTTGAAGGCACAGGATGTGACCTCAAGCGGAGGAAAGGGGGACATGGCAGACGAGAAGACCGGGTCGGGCGAGGGGCGAGACGCCATCGTCCCCATGGTCGACGCCCGGATCCGCAGCATGATCCACACCGTGCGCGGCAGGCAGGTCATGCTCGACAGCGACCTCGCAGAGCTCTACGGAGTGGAGACCAAGGCGCTCAATCGTGCCGCCTCGCGCAACTCGGCGCGTTTCCCCAAAGATTTCAGGTTCAAATTGGGCCACGATGAATTCGAATCTTTGAGGTGCCAAATTGGCACCTCAAACAACGGAGACGGACGCGGCGGGCGACGCTACATGCCATACGCCTACACCGAGCAGGGCGTCTCGATGCTCTCGGCAGTGCTCAGAAGCGAAGCTGCGGTGCGCGTGAGCGTGCAGATCATGCGCGCCTTCGTCGAGATGCGCCACTTCATCGCCGACAACGCCCACATGTTCGAGCAGGTCCGCAACGTCGAGCGACGCCAGATCGAGTACCAGCAGAAGACCGACGAGCGCTTCGAGCGCGTCTTCGACTACATGGAATCGCACGAGGCCCCCAGGCAGAAGGTATTCTTCGAGGGCCAGGTCTGGGACGCCTTCGAACTCTTGGTCTCTCTCGTCCAGCGTGCCAAGAAGAGCGTCCTCCTCGTAGACGGCTACACTGACGCCGGAACCCTCAACATCCTTGCCAAGAAGAACGAGGGCGTTTCCGTGACCGTCTGGACCCGCCCCAAAGCAAAGCTCACCGCCAAAGACGTCGAGATCTTCAACACCCAGTACCCTATGCTCACCGTCCTCAGGATTGATGTATTCCATGACCGCCTCATCATCCTCGACGGCACGAAGACCTACCTTGTCGGTGCATCCCTCAAGGACGCGGGCAAGAAGGCATTCGGCATCACGAGGATCGAAGACTCGGAGACCGTGTAAACAATCCTGGTAAGGCTGGACCCAGGGGAAGAGAACGCGGACGTCAAGGAGGGGACCGAAGGACAAGCAGCCGAAGGATAGCGTGGCCGAGAGATGCGGTTAACAAACCAGCATGGATAAGAGCAGCGCTGCATCCCAAGTGGGTCACGACGCTGCTTCATACCACCAAGGCAGCCACCAAGAGTTTCCAACGGCGCGGCGCGGCTGCAGCTTGAGGCAGGGACCTCTGCCGCGCCGCGCGATTGAAAACTCGTGCGAGGTTTGGGCCGCCGGACCTACGGGCAAGCCGGAGGGGTTTCCAGCACCGCGCAAAGGACGCGCGGTGTTGGAAACCCGTGCAACGGTCACACACCTGCAAGGGCGGGCAGCGAGGCGCTGCGTGCCCCGCTGTCGTCAATGACGGCCATACATGAGCCAAAGCAGCAGCGCCAGCGGAGCGACAAGCAGGCAGAACACAAGGGCCAGAACGTCAGCCAAGCCCCAAGCCAGCTCCTCATGCAGACGGCCTCTCATTTCAGCAGCTCGTTCACGCGCCGCTGCACCGCCGCGTATTTCTCGCCCAGACGGCACCTGCGCTCCTCGCCGCTGCCGTAGTCGCCCCGGATCACGGCGCGAGCCATGGCATCGATGTCCGCGGCCTTGGCGGAAGAGGCCTTCGCGAATCCCGCCCAAGAGGTGTAGTCTAGGCAGATCCAGCCCGCGCCGGACTTCAGGCGGCCCCAGTTGCCGGAGGTCCCCACGATGGTGTACGTCCCTCGGTCGCGGATACAGCCGACGACGGCATAGCCCGTTCCGGGCCCCTTGCGGATGTTCAGCGCGTCGCAGGTCACCCTCACGAGGTACACGTCGCCAGAGCTCCCGGACTTGCTGTCCGATTTCGTGGAGCCACCGTCCAGCCGCGCGTTAACCTCACTCGCCAGCTTCCCCATGCGGGCATGCAGCCACGCCCCCGGGCAGGCGGTCGAGGCGAACATGCCGTGCTCGGTCAGGCTCCCGTTCCGGTCGCCCGTGTAGTTGAGCCGAAACCTGTACCGCGTGCAGATGTCCGCGCAAAGTCCGACCAAGGTGTCCCATGTCTTCTGACTCATCTCGCCCGTGGAGTTATCGATGTTCCCGCACTCGATGGTGATGGCCCGCCTGTCGTTCCAAGCGCTGCTCGACGTCTAGGCCCGATCGTCCTCGTCCACGCTCATGGCCACGTCGCCGTCGACCCCAATGCAGTAGTTCGAGGACGCCTGCCGAGTCGTCCCAGCGAAGTAGTCCGCGCACTGCCTGCCACTCCACCTGGCCGCCATGGCGAGTTCGACGCCACCACACCAGCCGGCGTCACCGCGCCCCCAATGAGCGCCACCAATACCGACTCCATACGAGAAAGCCCTCCCTGCGACGCCATCCAATGCACTCATCCTCCAACCCCGTCACAAACACTTGAGAAGGCCACATATATGGCTATAATTCTGGCTAGTTACAAGAACTCTCGGAAAGGGACGCCCATGCCTGCCGTCACGATGGGCCTCGCGGAGGCCAAGAACAACTTCTCCAAGGTCACGGCCGAGGTCAACCGCACGGGCCGTCCCGTCACCGTGCTCAAGAACAATAGGCCCTGGGTCGTCATCCAGCCGGCAGCGGGGGCCGCCCAGACAGACGCCGTGGACGTGGCCGTCGACTTCATGGACGAGTACGCTGACGTCTTCCGGGAGCTGGCCAAGTGAACGCCCCGCAGGACCTGCCCGTCGCAAAGGACCAGGTCATCGCCATCCACGACGTGGCCATCGCGCGCTTCGGCGGCCTTCTCGGCGTGCGCGACGAGGGCCTGCTCGACTCGGCCCTGGCTCAGCCCTGGCAGACCTTCGGTGGCCGGGACCTCTACGAGGGCGACGTCGCCAAGGTCTGCCGCCTGTACTACGGCGTGATCCGCAACCACCCCTTCACCGACGGCAACAAGCGCACGGGGGCCGCCCTTCTGGGAGCATCCCTGCGCCTCTGCGGCCACCACTTCAAGCCCGCCACGACGACTTCCTGCGGGCGATGCTAGCGGTCGCCGACGGCAGCATGTCCTACGAGCAGCTCGTCGAGTGGGTCGAGAAGGCTGTCTCCTAGGCCTTCGCCGTGAGGTACCCCGCCTGCCCGTCCTTGCCCACCACGCAGTAGGCCATCCCGGTCTTTCCGCTAGCCCGGGCCGTGCCGTTCCCGCCCACGAGGCTCTTGCAGCTGTAGAAGCACTGGTTCCCAGTGCAGCCGGAGGGCAGGGTCCAGTCCGCATCCACGTAGATCGTCGTGAGCGCCGAGCACCCCGCGAAGGCGTAGAAAAGGTCCGTGAGCGAGGAGGGGTCGAAGCCTGTCAGGTCGAGCTCCGTCACAGCCGTGCACGACGAAAACGCATGCCGCATCCGCGAGACGGACCTCAGGTTCCCCAGCCCCTCGAAGCTTGTCACGTCCCCGTACGCATAGAACCAGTAGTTCATGTTGAGTTCTGTGAACCTCGCCGTCGCCATGTCGGCCTTCACCTTGACCTTGGTGAAGCGGTCCTTCTCGTCCGACCACGGCAGCCCTGAGGCCAGCTGGTACTTGGCCTGGGCGCGGCCCGCCCGCGCCCCGCGACCCCGCGCGACGCCGAGCTCACCGAGATCTCCAGGTACCCGTCCGCGTAGACCGTCCCCCAGAACCACTGCCTCGTGTCGTTGCCGGGGTCCGTCAGCACGCCGCCCTCCCCGAGCTTGCAGATGGAGTAGACGGTCAAGTTCCCCACCACGGTCCCATCGGTTCCCCCGACCAGCTTCTGGCAGCCGTAGAACATCTGGTAGCCCGCCGTGAGCGCCGACGTGTCGAAGGAGGTGGCGTAGACGGACTCCAGGTCCGTGCGCGAGACGAAGCACTGCTTCGCGGTCGTCATGCCCGAGAGGTGCTGGAACCCCACGCCCTCGGTCGTCGCGGACATACGCAAGGAGACAGTCCGCTTGGAAATCCGGCTGTCCGAGACCTCATACGAGCACTCCAGCTCCCCGTCCCAGACGGACTCGACCCTGCGCAAGGCTGCCAAGGCGTTCGAGTGGCAGAGCAGCGCCCCGCGCTTGGTGGAATCATCGCAACTCACCGTGCCCAGTGACCATCGCGTGTGAGCGACCACCGCCGCCATGGCCTGCGAGACAGTCTTGGCTACCAGCTGCTCCTCTTCCACGAAATCGCGCAGCAGCTCGCACAATGAACTCTCGGCATAGACGTGCGCAATGTCCGCCGTCTCCTCGTCGGTCCTCACAACCTCGTGCTCGCGCCAGGCCCCGGTGTCGGGGTCCCGCCACACCAGCCGGTCGCCCTTCTCAGGCGCCATCAGGCAGTCGAACTCCAGCGTGTCCTCGCCTCCCAGCCCCTCAGTATGCGTCATGAAGCCCAGGGTCGGCAGCACCCCCAGCCGCTCGTCCCACCGGTCGAAGAGGTAGAGGGTCGGGACTGCCATCAGGCCCACCTATCGACCCAGCTCACGGAGTGAAAAGAACAACCCGAGAAGACCAAGGCATTTTCACCGGGTAACAGCGCGAAGAAGTCAGATTCGAGCAAGACCCGCGCCGTGACATCGGCCCCGTTCACGGTCACTGCCTGCCGCTCCATGTCGATGACCACCACATCGCCGGCGACGAAGGTGCCTTCCACAGCGACGGAAGAGCTCCCGTCGCCCACGGAGACTGCACTCCCGGCCTCAGCTACAAGCGTGATCGTCGGCCAGGTCTCTCACGTTCCGCCGACCTCGAACGATTCGGCGCCGCTCGTCTTAGGAACTGTCGATAATAAGAGGCTCTTCGGGAGTTCGTGTGGGTTGACGCCTCGGCGAAGATGCCAACCTGGCAGCGGCGCCACTCGCTCAG
>ERZ773263.1496-NODE-1496-length-13853-cov-5.193651_pt1 | contig 13853 bp, 10 predicted proteins | sample MGYA00511076_ERZ773263 | MGnify/ENA primary metagenome ERZ773263 (study PRJEB29015, sample SAMEA2738155) | human oral metagenome | biome: human oral; feature: human-associated habitat; material: saliva | place: China | collected 2195 ... | reverse complement strand
AGGTTCCCGGGTACCCACCCGATGCAAAGCATCGTGGAAGGGTGGGGTTCTTATTTAATTTTTTATTATAACTATATCCTTTTTTTAATAAAGTATTGACTTCATTATTTTATTGTGATAAGCTATAAGTGATAAAATATTTTAGTTAAAAAATGTTTTAAATAAATAAAGGAGTTGCTTTATGAAATTTAGAAAATTATTTGTTTGTTTATTTTCTTTTTCCCTTTTTCTAACTTCCTGCTCACCTACACCAAAGGATAAATCCAATGTTGAAAATAAGGAAGAAGTTAAAAACAAAGAAGAAGCTGAAAAGGAAACTGTAGATAAAATATCTTTTGAAAAAGAGATAAAAAAAGTAGAACTTCCACAAAAAATTTCTGATTTGCGTTTTTTAAATTATAATCCGGAAAATAATAAATTATATTTTAATTATACAATTGAAAATAAGTTAGTTTATGCATCTAAAAATTTAAAAGATGGAACTATTGATATAATTTATGAAATTAAAGGTAAAGAAAAGGAAAATATGTTCGACATTGCAATAGATGGTATTATTGATGAAAAATTATTCATAGTAAAGGTCAATCACAAAAATATTGAAAATAAAGAGAAAGATAATGAAGAGACTCTTTTTGAATACAATTTTATCGTTGTAGACAAAAACAAAAATATCCAGAAATATTTTAATGAAGATGAAGATTTAATGTCAGGTGATAATCAAACATATGCAATAATCCCATCAGTTAGTGTTGATGGTCATAATTTAATTTTAACTTGTGAAAATATGATTAATAAAGATATACTAAAAAGCTATCTACTAAAATTCAATATTGACGATGGACAGTTAACTTTACTTAAAGAAGAAGAATTAAGTATCAAAAATGATAAGTATAATGGTAAGTATATTATGTTTGCCGGTAGTTTTGAAAACAATCTGTATTACCAAGTGGTAACTTATAATAACGAAGATAGCCTTGCAGAAGGATCTTCAGATATTTTCAAATATATATCTATAGAAGAATCTAAAAAAATTTTAGAATTGAATAAGATAAATGCTCCAACAGAAGTAAAAAACAGAAAAGCTGCTTTCGTTTCAGGAGATAATAAGTTATTATTTATAAGTGAATTTTTAATGGTTGAATCTACTTACAATACCGGTAAAGTTTTCAATTTAGAAACTATGTCAAGTACAGAAATTCCAAATATCGAAAGTCCATATGATATTACTGATATCTATAGAATAAAAGATTTGTATATATTAAACAACAATAGGAGTATATATGCTTATAATAGCGATGCAAAATTGTTACTTCAAATAAATTATCAATACAAAGAAAAAATTATATCTAAAATGGCAGTTACGAACGATATTATTTCTTATTTATTTAGCGATAATTTAGAATCAAAAGAAGCAGAACTTCATATAATTAAACTTAAATCAAAATAAAATTTGACTTTGTTACTTTATTATGTTATTATAATTGTAGAGTGATATTAATCGGAGGGCTTATGAATAAAAAAACAATAAAGATACTTCTTTTAATTTGGTTATTATTGATACCGTATATAACAAATATTTTTATGTATATCCCGTTTAATGGTCATTATTTGGATTTCGAATATACATTCATAATATATCTTTCAATGTTAATTACAGTATTAATTCTATATTATGAAGTATCCAAGAAAAAATAAAGTATTTTTTAAAAACGATTAAAATTTATTATGTAAAAATATTACTCAATAGAAAAAACAAAGGGCATTTCAAACGAAATGCCCTTTAAATTGCACTGAATATTATATTTTTTTAGTTTTCTCTTAACCCGTTCGGAATTATAATTTCTTTTAGTAATTTTTCCTCTTCTTTTATTCTAACATACATTACAAAAATGTATAGAGGAGAAATTACTAAAGCCGTATATAAAGCGTGACAAAGCAATGCAAGCCCTGCCAATTCGGGTAAAATATTTAAAAAATAATTAGGATGTTTTACATTTACAAACAACCAGTGATTTACAAACTTATGGTCATTTAAAATCATAAGTTTAACTGTCCAAATATCTTTTAACAATCTTGTAACTGTGTAAAGCATAAAGATTGAAAAAACTATTAAAAGTAAACCAATAAAACTGATTTTATCAAATTTTGGTTTTCTAATAATCGCCTCAATAAGACAAAATAAATAAAATAATATATGTAAGATAGTAATTCTTTTAGAATTTTCTACTCCATACTCTCTCCCGCCGTCTTTTAGTATTTTTTTCTCGTTTTTAATTGAAATCTTAAGAAAAAATAATCTAATAACAAAAACAGCTATAACAATAGCATAAATCATATAACTCATATTACCCCCAAATAATTGTTATATAATATTAAGTGCAATTATAAATATTTTAACATAAATTTAAACTTTTTACTACCTGTGTTATTCGATAGTAATACAATTACTTCGTCATGTCTACTTTTGTTTACAAGTAAACAAAAGTAGGGCTAAATTGACTACGCTCGAGATGACGTAAAAAGGAAAATTCTTCGTTTAAGAGCTAAACGTTAATTGAAGATAAACTTACGAAATAAATTAAAATTATATAAAAAACGAAATAATTCACGTCATAGAGCTATGCAAAGAAACGCCCCAACACGTCATCTCGACTGGAACGTATTGGAATGGAGAGATCTCATACTTTTGCTTTAGCAAAAGTAAATGTATCGCAGATACATCCCAGACTGATGACAAAGTATCAATGAGCAGTTGTTGACACTTTTTTAACGGAGAAAAAGAGAATAAGTAGTATAATAATTAGACTATAGTCAAATAATTTAATAAAAACAAAAATATACAAAAAAAGCACAGACAAAAATTATACTTTGTCTGTGCTCTGAAATGTATCGTAGATACATCCGCAGTGGAAATCTCATCTGGTTATTTACTTGTAAATAATCAAAAATATAGTATTATATTGCACTTATTAAATCCGCCTTTTCTGATTATTATTTATTACTATTTTAGGATATTTTTTAATAAGTATAATTTTTTATCCGTTCTTTACAAATAAGAACCCCACCCTTCCACGATGCTTTGCATCGGGTGGGTGCCCGAGAACCTTGTTGTTTCACAATTAAAAGGTTGAGGATTTTTACTCCCCAACCTTAGTTACTGAACTTTATTTTTTAGTTTTTCTTTGCGATTCCCGGTGTAGTCATTGAGAATACATCCAAGATATTGTCAATTTCTTCTTCAGTCATAATCTTTTCTGAAATTAAAACTGCTTTTACAGGTAAATTCTTTTCAATAGCTTTATGAATTACTTCAACTGATTTTTCGTATCCAATATGTGGAGCAAAAGCAGTTACTATTCCATAGCTATTGTGAACCATATTCTTAGTTCTCTCTGCATTTGCAGTAATGCCTAAGATACAGTTATGAACAAATGTACTTGCTGCTCTACCTATTGTTTCAACTGATTCAAATAAGTTGTAAAAAATAACCGGCTCAAAAGCATTAAGTTCAAGTTGTCCTGCTTCTGCAGCCATTGTAACAGCAACGTCATTACCTACACAGTTAAAAGCAACTTGAGATACAACTTCAGGAATTACAGGATTTACTTTTCCCGGCATAATTGAACTTCCGGCTTGTCTTGCAGGTAAATTGATTTCTGCAAAACCGCAAGTTGGACCTGAAGACATAAGTCTTAAATCATTAGCTATTTTAGACATACTGATTGCACAACTCTTTACAAGACCAGAAACGTGAACGAAAACGTCAATATTTTGTGTTCCGTCAATCAAGTCTTCTGCTTGTACTAGTTCCAAATCTGTAACTTGTGCAAGATTTTTTACAATCTTATCCATATAGCTTACATCAGCATTAAGTCCAGTTCCTATTGCAGTTGCTCCCATGTTTACAGTTTTTAAAACTGTACATGCAGTTTTGAATAATCTAATATTTCTGGAAATAACTGTTGAATAAGCTCTAAATTCTTGTCCAAGTCTGATAGGAATAGCATCTTGCATTTGAGTTCTTCCCATTTTTATAACATCATCAAACTCTTCAGCTTTTGAAATTAAAGCACTTTCCAATTCTTTTAAACTTTCAATAGTTTCCCCTAAAAGTCTGATAAGAGCAATTTTACCACTTGTTGGATAAACGTCATTTGTAGATTGTCCCATATTTACATCATCATTAGGATGAATAATTGAATAATCTCCAAGTTTTCCGCCTAAATGTTCAATAGCAATATTTGCAATTACTTCATTTGCATTCATATTATGACTTGTTCCTGCTCCCCCTTGAATTGGGTCAACAATGAATTGATCTAAATATCTTCCCCAGATAATTTCATCACAAGCATAAACTATTGCATCTTTTTTCTTTTCGCTCAAAACTCCGGCTTCAAAGTTCGTAATAGCACAAGCCTTCTTAATTTCAGCAACTGATTTAATCATTTCAGGATTTGTTCTTCTTCTTGTAATCTTGAAATTTTCTGTTGCTCTTTGAGTGTGAATTCCATAATAAACATTCTCCGGAATTAAACTTTCTCCGACACAATCATGTTCGACTCTGTATCCTTGTTTTGCTTCCATAATATTTTTTTACTCTCCTTTATATAAAATATAATTTAAACCATTTTTTTAGGGTCAACAATTTCATCAAATTCTGACTCTGTTAAATAACCGAAATGTAAAACCGCCTCTTTCAATGTCGTATTTTCCTTAAAAGCATATTTTGCACATTGACTCGCCTTATCGTATCCGATATATGGATTAAGTGAAGTTACGAGCATTAAAGATTCATTCAAATATTTATTTACAACTTCTTTATTTACTTTTATTCCCCTTACACAGTTTTTCACAAAAGATTCCATAGCATCTGAAAGTAAATTTACAGATTCAACAAAACTGTGAATAATAATAGGCATATATACATTAAGCTCAAAATTTCCTTGAGATGCACAAAAACTTATTGTAGTATCATTTCCTAAAACTCTTGCACAAACCATTGTCAAAGCTTCTATTTGAGTAGGATTTACCTTACCCGGCATAATTGAACTTCCGGGTTCATTTGCAGGAATTTCAATTTCTGAAAAACCGCAACGTGGTCCGCAAGCTAAAAATCTTATATCATTTCCAATCTTGATTAAATCCATTGCAAGTGCCTTGATGGCTCCGTGAGAAACTACAACAGCATCTTTCATTGTCAATGAATGGAAGAAGTTTTCAGCAGGTTTGAAGTCTTTTCCGGTAATTTTTGAAATATATTTTGCAACAATGTTCTTAAAGTTTTCTTTAGTATTAATTCCTGTACCAACTGCAGTTGCTCCAAGTGAAATTTCTAAAAGCCCTTTTCTAGTAAATTCAATATATTCCAGACATTTTTCAATAGAATTTCTATAACCGCTGAACTCTTGAGAAATCTTAATAGGCACAGCATCTTGTAAATGTGTTCTACCAATCTTTATAACATCACTATTAGCATCTTCAAAAGCCTTAAAAGCTGAAATCAATGTTTTCATTGACGGAATAAGTTTTCTGTCGATAACATCTAAACAAGCTATATGCAAAGCTGTTGGAAAAGTATCATTTGAACTTTGAGATTTATTTACATCATCATTTGGGTGAATTAAAGTTTTACCCGCCTTTTGATTTGCATAATTTGCAATCACTTCATTCAAATTCATATTAGTTTGAGTACCGCTTCCTGTTTGGAAAACTACAAGTGGAAAATGCTCATCAAGCTTTCCACTAAAAATTTCTTCAACAGCATTTTCTATTGCAGAAAATTTTTCCTTGTTTAAATCGCCAAGCTCGTAATTAGCCATAGCACAAGCGTACTTAACAGTAGCCATCGCTCTTATAACTTCGGTTGGCATTTTGTAATTTCCAATTTTGAAATTTTCAAAACTTCTCTGTGTAGTAGCTCCCCAAAGCTTATCACTTTCTACCTTTATTTCTCCAATAGAGTCTTTGTAAATCTTATAACTCATTAGAACCCTCCTATATTTAATCAATTTTTATCTTTTGAAAATAAAGTTAATTTATTTTTATTAAATATTTATTAAAAATGAACAAAAAAAATTAATACCTTTAATTAAAATTAGTTTTTTAAAAATATATAATTTTAAAACCTATTTCATCATACTTCTCCCTAAACTTTCTATCCTAACTCAAAAGTATGATATATCATAATCTTCTTTTTAATTATTTTTTTTGAAGATTACGATGCAATAAATATGTCTTTACGCCTTGTGGCAAAGACAATTATACCATAATTCCTTTTTGATTATTCCTTGTGGTAATTATGGTGAAATTAATAGTCTTTACAAAAAGTTTTCTTTACTATTCTATTAATTATATCATAATCTTCTTTTTAATTATTTTTTAATGAAGATTATGATGAAATTAATATAGTTTTACCATTATGCGTAAAACTATATTAATTATAACACAAAAAAAACAAAATGTTTAACATTTTGTTCATTTTTTGTTAGTTATTTATTAAATAACAATTTATTGTTATAGTTTACAACTGCTTCATATTCATATACCCAAATTAATATACAATTCTTTAAACTTACTTCTTAATAAAAAATTAATAACTTTATTATTTCATAGTGAATAATTCACGTCATTGAATTATGCAAAGAAATGTCCCCAACACGTCATCTCGAGCGTAGTCGAGAGATCTCACACTATTATTTGCTTACAAATAATAGTAAGTCCTGCAAAGGACTTAAAAAAATAAAAATGTTAACTATAATTACTATGTAAATTTTCTAAAGCTCCATTTAGTATGAAAATTTCATATCGATGTATCTGCAATACATTTACTTTTGCTTGTTTACAAGCAAAACTATGAGATTTTCGCAGACGATTGTACTCAAATCAAAGATTTGAACAATCTTTGCGTCAGACCTACTTTTGTTTACAAATAAACAAAGTTAGGGCTAGATTCATTTCGCTTCGCTACAGTCGAAATGACGTATAAAGGAAATACCTTTATTTAAGAGATAGACGTTAAAGGTAAATAAACTTAAAACAATAAAAAACGTTGGAAAAAATTTCCAACGTTTTAAATTCATTTTTACTATCTCTTTGAGAATTGTGGGCTTCTTCTTGCCTTTTTAAGACCATATTTCTTTCTTTCTTTCTTACGAGGGTCTCTTGTTAAGTAACCGGCTCTTTTTAATACAGGTCTTAATTCAGCAGAAACTTCTAATAAAGCTCTTGCAATACCATGTCTGATTGCACCGGCTTGTCCTGTAAATCCGCCACCTTTTACAGTTACATAAACGTCGAATTTACCAAGACTTTCTGTTACTTCTAAAGGTGATTTTGCAGTAACCTTTAGAGTATCATAATCAAAATATTCTTCTATATCTTTCTTATTAATAATAAATTTTCCATTTCCAGGTGTTAAGAAAACTCTAGCTACAGAAGTTTTTCTTCTTCCTGTTCCCATATATTGAGTTGCCATATTATGTTAATCTCCTTTCTATTCCTATTTACTTAATGTTAAAACTTCAGGTTGTTGTGCTTCATGGTTATGTTCCGGACCTGCATAAACCTTTAATTTCTTGAACATTTGTCTTCCTAAAGTATTCTTTGGAAGCATTCCCTTAACAGCTAATTCAATAACTTTTTCAGGTTTAGTTTGTAACATTTTTTCATAAGAAATAGCTTTTAAACCATTTGAATATCCAGTATAGTATCTATGTTCTTTTTGTTGTAATTTGTTTCCGGTTAATTTAACTTTTTCAGCATTAACAACAATAACATAATCTCCCATATCGAATGATGGTTGGAATCTAACATTTTTCTTTCCTCTTAAAATTGAAGCAACTTCAGTTGCAAGTCTTCCTAAAACAACGTCTTTTGCATCAACTACATACCATTTACGATTTACATCGCAAGGTTTTGCTACGTAACTTTTCATTTCATTCCTCCTTAATTCTTTTTACAATATTGGGTTATTTAGACATCGCTACCCAGCGATTTTGTAGGCGAGGACTTATTAATCGCAACCTCGACTGCTATGCGATCGATATTGTAAAAAGACAAGGCTTTTTAAATATCAAAGTATCCAAAAGTGATACTTAAGTAGTATATCATAAATATATACTAATTGCAATACTTTTAAAGATTTTTTTATAATTCTTTTAAAACTTTTGAAGTTAAGTCAGGATAATTCCCGATTATTGCATCAACTCCCATTTCAACTAGATACTTCATTGCTTTTTCATCATTTACTGTCCAAGTATTTATTTCAAGACCCATCTTTTTAAATTCTTCTACCCAAGCCGGCTTTTGTAAAAGCATATAATATCCGGGATGAACAGCCTCATGTTTAATCCCTCTCATATATTCAATAGTGTTCATCAGTGGACTGTCAAATAATAATCCAGTCTTAAAACTTGAATCAATTTTTTTACAAAGTTCCATAGATTCGTGATTAAATGAAGATAAAATAACATTATCTTTAAGTCCAAACTCTTTTACCATATTGATAACAGCTTCTTCAAGTCCATAATAAAAAACATAGTTATTCTTAAGCTCCAAATTTACGAAAAGTTTGTTATCCTTTACAATTTGTAAAAGCTCATCTAAAAATATAATTTTTTCTCCTAAAAATTCACTTCCTCTATGTGAACCGAATTCCATTTGTAAGAGCTCTTTTGAAGTCAAATCCTTAATAAAGCCACTTCCATTTGAGCAAGTTCTATCAACAGTATCATCATGAATTATTACAAGTTTTTTATCCTTTGTCATATGAACATCAGTTTCAAATCCGTCACAATCACAATGTTCTATCGCCTTTAAAAAAGCAATTTTTGTATTTTCAGGGAATTTCCCGGAAAAACCTCTATGAGCTAAATTTAATATTTTTTTCATAATATCTCCTTAATTTAAAAACTTTTATGATTAAAGTATATCACTTTTATACAATTTACTCAATAATACACTATGTTTAATAAATAAAAAAATGGGTAGGAAATTAGGGTATGTAAATACAAAATATTTTTATTCGCTAGGGGTGCTGTTAAGCTGAGAAATACCCTTTGTACCTGATTCAGATAATACTGACGTAGGGAAGTTGAATAGTCTTTTTAATATGGACTTTCTAGTGAATATCTTAGGAGGTTTTTTTATGGAAAATTTTGGGAAATTTTTCTCAACAACAGGAGGAAAAACAACTATTATATTGTTAATTTCCTTTGCGTTTTTATTTTTCGTCTTTTATTTTAGAAGAGATGAAAAAATATTTTCTACAAAAGCACTAACCTATTCAGCCATTTTATTGGCACTTGGAATTAGTGCAAATCAAATAAAGTTTTTTAGCTTGCCACAAGGAGGAAGTATAACTTTATTTTCAATGATTTTTGTAGTTTTTATAGGTTATATGTTCGGCCTTAGAGTAGGACTTATAGCAGGTATAACTTTCGGACTTTTAAATTTATTAATAAAACCTGAAGTCTATACACCCATTCAAGCAATTATTGACTATATTTTAGCATTTGGTTCTCTTGGACTTAGCGGATTATTCGCAAACAAAAAAGATAAATTAATACCTGCTTACCTTATAGCAATTACAGGAAGATTTATCTTTGCAGTGTTCTCCGGATATGTGTTCTTCGGTTCTTACGCTCCTAAAGGTTGGAATCCGTTGTTTTACTCAATTTGGTATAATTTTTCATATATCGGAACAGAGGGCTTTATAACTATATTATTGCTTTTAATTCCTCTTGTGAGAAATACATTGGAAAAATTAAAATCAAGTAATTTTAAAACGAATTAAAAAGGTTTGGAAATACCGAATTTTTTACTTAAACACAAAAATAGAGAGCTAAAAAACTCTCTATTTTTTTATCCTTTTTTATTCATTATCTTTTTTCTTTGCAATATATGCTCCACCTATTCCCGCTAATGCAAGTATTACATAACTAAATGCACTTTCTACATTTGTCTTTGGAAGCATTCTTCCTTTTTGTACTTTAGGTTTTTGTGGTTTTAATGGTTTTGGTGGTGCAGGTTTTTTATCAGCTTCAAATCTCCATGGACCTGCTAAAAATAAGTTGCCATTATTTACTACCACTTCTTTTTTTACATCTATATAACCAAACTCTGTTTCTAAAAGCCAACCTTCAAATATCCATTTTCCTCCTTCAACTTTTACATCTTCATAAGTTGGAAGTGCTATTACTGTTCCTTTTAGAACATTTGTTTTATTTGCTGGTAATTTTGCTTTTATTTCATCAGGTAATTCCTTGCCCTTAGTTACTGAATAGAAAGAAAATTCTACATTATACTTTTTAGCTTTTTCTGTAAACTTCCATACTCCATATACAGTTATATCTTCATCTTCAACCATTACTTCACTATCAATAAGTTTTCTTTCACCATCTACTTCTCTATACCAACCTTCAAGTTTCCAAGTTCCATCTGCAACTTCTACATCTTCAATATCAAAGATTTGAACCGGTGATCCGTTTAGAGCATTTGGATTATCTGCAGGTTTTTTATCCATTACTTCTTGAGGTAAATCTTTTCCGTCAGTACCTGATTCAAATACATAGAAAACAGTATGCTTATCAAGTGGAGGATATGCTTCATATATCCAATGGCCAACTATTTCCAAATCTTGATTATCAACTTGAATTGAATTTTGTAAATCAACAGTTGCTTGACCAATTTTTGCAGTCCATTTTACAAAACGCCAAACTCCTGTAGGAACAATAACTTCTCCAAGATTTTCAAGAGGTATATTCGTACCGGCAGGAACATCTGTTTGATCTGCAGGTTTTTTGTCTAATACATCTTGGGGTATCTCTTCACCTGCAGTTTCTGATACAAATTTATAAGTTACATTATACTTTTCAGGATTAGGATTTGCTCTAAATATCCATATTCCAACTATATTCAAATCTTGATTATCAACTTGAATTGAATCTCCTAAATCAATAGTAGCTTGACCAATTTTTGCAGTCCATTTTAAAAAGTACCAAGTTCCTCCGGCAACATCCACATTTGCCGGTTTTGGAAGATCTATGTTTGTACCTGGTTCAACATTTGTTTTATCTGCAGGTTTTAACCCTAATACTTCTGCAGGTAAATCTTTACCTTCAGTTTCTGATACAAAGCTAAAAGTTACTTTATATCTATTTTCTGTTGCTCTTGCTTTTATTGGGTTAGTAGCAATAGGTTTTTCTAATTTTTTTTCAGTCTTGGCTTCTTCTTTTTTCTCTACTTTAGTTTCCTTTTTTTCTGCATTTTTTTCTGTTTTTTCATTTTTTGCAGTTTCCTCTTTCTTAACTGCTTCAGATTTTACTTTTTCTTCATCTGCAAAATTAGTTTTCGGTAATACCGATATTAACATTGCACATATTAAAACTCTCGAAATAAATTTTTTCATCTTGACCCTCCTTAAAAATAAATAAATCTATTATAATTAATCATACCTAACAAAAAAATTGTAATTTTAAAGAGAGTATGATTAAATCATAATTTTAAATATGTACTACTGTATTACATTACTATTACACTCATTTTTAAAAATATTGTATTATAGCTATATTATAACATTAAACATAAAAATGTTCAATAATATTTTTGAAAAAATTATTAAAAATCTGTTATTTTTCTATAATAGATACTAATACTAAAATTGAGTCTTAAAAAGAGTGTGCTTTTACATAAAAATAGAGATTTATTTATGTGTTTTTCAAAATTTTCACACAAAAAAGACTAGGTTTCCCTAGTCTTTTCGTAATATTTCTATTCTATTCATTATCTTTTTTCTTCGCTATATAAGCTCCACCTATTCCTGCTAATGCAAGTACTACATAAGTAAATGCACTTTCAACATTTGTCTTTGGAAGTATTCTACCTTTTTGTACTTTAGGTTTTTGCGGTTTTGGTTGTGGCTTTTTATCAGCTTCAAATTTCCATTGACCTAATAAATATAAATTGTCATTATCCACTACCACTTTATTTTCTACCTTATTATGTTCAGCACCTTTAATTGAATACCAACCTAAGAATTTCCATGTTCCACCTTTTACTTTTACATCTTCATAATTTGGAAGAGGTATTTCTGTACCATTTGGGACATTTGTTTTATTTGCAGGTAATTTTACTTTTATTTCATCAGGTAATTCCTTACCCTTAGTTACTGAATAGAATTGAAATTCTACATTATACTTTTCAGGTTTAGGATCTTCTTCAAATTTCCATTCACCAACTAATTTCAAATCTTCATCTTGAACCATTGGTCCCGCTTGTACAACATGCATTCCATCTTCTTTTTCTACAAGCCACTTCACAAATTTCCATGTGCCACCGTCAACTTTTACATCTTCTAAAATTGGAAGTGTTATTAAGGTACCATTATCAATACCAATTTGATTTGGAGGTAATTTATCTAATACAGCTTGTGGTAAATCTTTCCCGGCAGTTACAGATACAAATCTAAATGTTACATCATACTTTTTAGGTTCAGGGTCTTTTTCAAATTCCCAACCTCCGATTAAAAATAAGTCAGCATTTTCAACTGTAATTTCATTTTCTACTTCATTACCATTTTCTCCTAATGACAAATACCAATATCTAAATTTCCAAGTTCCATCTTCAACTTTTACATCTTCATACTTTGGAAGAGGTATTACTGTTCCGCTTGGAACATCTGATTGATTTGCGGTTTTTTTGTCTAAAACTTCTTGAGGTAATTCTTTACCAAGAGTTAATGTGACAAAATGAAAAGTTACATTATACTTTTCAGGGTCAGGTTCAAATTTCCATAATCCTGTTAAGTTCAAATCTGATCCATTAACTGTAACTTCGTCTTCTACATCTACAATTGCAGGTGCAGTTGCTAATTGCCACTTTACAAATTTCCAAGTTCCACCTTCAACTTTTACATCAGCAAATTTTTCAAGAGGAATTACTGTGCCATTCGCAACACCTAGTTGATTTGCAGGGGTTTTAGCTTTCACTTCATCAGCTAATTCCTTGCCAGGAGTTTCTGATTTAAATGTAAATGTTACATCATACTTTTCAAGTTCAGGATCTTCTACATATTCCCATTCTCCTGTTACAAGCAAATCTTGATTAACAAAAACTGATTGATTTTGACCATCATCTCTTGTGCCTCTATAATATGCACCCCAAGACCATCTTACAAATTTCCAAGTTCCGCCATCAACTTTTACATCAGTCATTTCAGGAAGAGTTATTTCTGTTTCAGCTGGAATACCTGTTTGTTTTTCCGGTAACTTAACCAATACATCCTCTGGCAATTCTTTCCCAGCGGTTATTGACTTAAATGCATATTCTACAAAATAAGATGCTTCAAATCCCCATTTTCCTATTATAATCAAATCTGAGCCATTAACTGTAACTGTATTTCCGTCAATTAAATTTCTTGTACTTCTAATAACTGGAAACATTTCCCAACCTATAAATTTCCAAAATCCGCCTTTATCTTCAACTACCTCATCAGCAAAACTTGGTAGATTGATTACTGTACCATCTTCAACATTTGTTTTATCTTCTGGTAATTTATCTATTATAGCCTGTGGTAATTGTTTACTATCAGGTATTGGATCAAAATGAAATTCTACTGAATATCTAGGTTCTGTTGCTCTTGCTTTTATTGGGCTAGCAATAACGGATTGTTCTAATTTTGTTTCAGTCTTAACTTCTTCTTTTCTTTCTGCTTTTTCTTCAGCTTTAGTTTCTTCTTTTTTCTCTACTTTTTCTTCAGCTTTGACTTCTTCTTTTTTCTCTACCTTTTCTTCAGCTTTGGCTTCTTCTTTTTTCTCTACCTTTTCTTCAGCTTTGGCTTCTTCTTTTTTCTCTAC
>ERZ773263.1495-NODE-1495-length-13860-cov-3.841869_pt1 | contig 13860 bp, 12 predicted proteins | sample MGYA00511076_ERZ773263 | MGnify/ENA primary metagenome ERZ773263 (study PRJEB29015, sample SAMEA2738155) | human oral metagenome | biome: human oral; feature: human-associated habitat; material: saliva | place: China | collected 2195 ... | reverse complement strand
GCAACGGTTGTCACCGTTCCTGGTACAGTGCCTTATAATGGTGACACCTATAAGGTAACAGAAATTGCAGGAAATGTTACAGTGGTGGATGGTAATCATCACTCAAATGGACTTAAGAAGATAATCATCTCTGAAAATGTTAAGAGAATTCAAAGTTATTCACTCTATATTGCCACTGATGTTGAAGATGTCGTTTTCCCCTCTACACTTGAAGTGATAGATGGAGAGGCGTGTTCTTTTTTACCGATCTTAAAGGGTATAGACCTCTCTCACACAAAAGTAAGATATATTGGTGACTTAGCATTTTATAATATTTGGTCTCAACTCCCCTCTATAAAATTCCCTCAAACCTTGCACAGATTGGGCTTCAATATCTTTGGAAGCGGTAATCCTCCTTTGAAGAAACTTGAACTGCCAGCGCAGCTTGATACCCTTAGCTATGGTACTTTTAACGAGCTATCCCAGCTGGAAGAAATCTCTTTTACTAAGCCGACACCGGCACTTCTTTATACTCAATACCCCGGTAATTCAGCTTATGGACCTTACAATCCTTTTGGGGATTTAACGAATCTACAGGCGGTTTATGTCCCTGTTGATGCAACGGCTGCATACAAGGCTGCACCCTATTGGTCAGACGGTTCTGACAAATACCGTGAGCGTCTATCTATCGGTGCAACCGGTTACACAACCTACTATCTTGAGAACGAGAACTTCAAGGTACCTACAGGCTGCACGGCTTATATCATCACGGGAGTCACCCCAAGCGGAAGCGTCACCACTCCCGACCAGGCTGTAGTAAAAGCATTCACAGCAGGCAAGATTATCCCGAAGCAGACGGGCTTTGTTCTGCAAGGTCCAGCCAATAGCACCGTAATCTACGAGGCGAATGTGACAGGAACAGAGGAAAACGTGGCAGGCAACTTGCTTATCGGCACCGCTACAGAGCAGCAGTTCTCGGCTACAGGTAAACGATTCTATATCCTTGCCAACGGCGACCAGGGAATGGGTTTCTATAAGCAAGGCACACGTTACGGAATGTCAATCAAGCTGAAGGCTCACCGTGCCGGTTTACGTCTGGACGAGTCAATAGCACGTGCTAAGTCAATTGTTTTCGACTTCGATGCAGCCCGTGAAGAGGCAGAGACAACAGGTATTCAGAATGTGCCAGCGAATGGCGAGCAGCAGGACGATATTGTTTATGATCTCCAAGGTCGTCGCGTAACGAATCCTACTCACGGCATTTATATCATCAATGGAAAGAAAGTAATCAAGTAAAAATGAAGACAACAATGAAAAAGGAGTATATCACACCGAAAACAGCATCCATAGAGATGATAACCCACGATAACATCGCCCAGTTCATCATCAGTTCCCACTCAGTAGGCGAGGGTGAGGGGCTCGCTAAGCCTGGCTTCTTCGATGAAGAGGACGAGGAAAAGGCTCCCAGTTCCGAATCGTCAGCCTCTCACTGGGAGGACGATTAAGGTTTTCCCAATATCATTCACTTCCGATGTCCTCAAGGAATCCTTTGGTATTCCCAATAGGATTCCTTGAGGATGTCTTAAAGGAATAGGCAAGGACTTGTTAAAGAAAGAGGTGAGGACTTGTTAAAGGAATCCTTAAGGACTTGTTAAAGGAAGGGTGATGGAGGAAAAGAAGATATGAAATTCACGGAGTTGTGCCTGTACGGGCATGCTCCTTTTTATCAATAACAATTTAATTTTTTATCATGATTAGTTTTAAAGTAATAGAAAACGTCCTACGTATAGGACCTCGTCAAGGGCAGAAGGCTTATAGTGCTGTACCGAAGTCAGTAAACAAGTTTTCATCGTCGTGGCTCGTAGAGCGTATTGTACGTGAGACTTCGTTGAGTGAAGGAGACGTGCGTAACGTGCTTATCGCGTTGAAGAACATCACTAAAGAGGTGGTTTCGTTGGGTGGCTCGCTCGATTTGGGCGACATCTTCTCATTCCGGACATCTATCCCATCGAAGATGGAGAAGAATGAAAAGGATGTCTGTGCCGAATCGCTTAAGTATCCTCGCATCATTGTTACCTGGAAAGAGCCTATTCGCAAGGCGTTGAAGGATATTCAGATCGAGGTAGACAACCCTGCTAGGAAGAAACAAAAAGAGAAGGGAAAAGAGACCGAGAAAGAAAAGGAACAGGGGAAGGAGAACGGAAAGGAAGAGGAAGGACCTGTAGCAGGGTAGGAAGCCTCCTCTCAAAAGCCTCCCCAAGCTCCTCCTTTGGCTTGTGGAGGCTTCATAAACATAGCACGGGAGCATTTATAATGATTGATTCAGGAATCAAGCATTCTATAATGACAACTCGATTATATTAATTGTGAAATTAATGTCTTTCAAAACTAGTGTATTAATTTGGTTCTCTTGCTTCCGTGGTACACAGCCTCACCCCCAGCCCCTCTCCTACAGAGAGGGGGGCGCCTAACGGGGTGAGGCTTTTCTTTATAAGACAGAAGAACATAGGTTTTGAAGACATAGTAACATACGAACACAAGGGGGTAGTAACATAGGGTTTAGACAGAGGGACATAGTTTTTCAATGACATAGTTTTTGGAGAGATAGTAATAGAGGAACATAGGGCTATGGTAACATGAGGTTTAGACGGAATGACACAAGGACATACTTTGCAATGGCATAGTTTTAAAGGCGTAGTAACAAAAAACATAAGGCTTTAGTAATAGGTTTACGAGACAGTGGGCTCTGGATTCTGTAAAATCGGAGAGTTCTGTGATAAAGTTTGTTACTAGAGCCTTATGTTTTTATGTTACTTTGTCCTTATTATATAGTGTGATTCTTGTTCGCCCTGTCTTTTTAGTTGTAACAATGTCTCGTTTAGTAGGATGCAGTGCAAGGAATGCCCATGGCAATTACTTTGTCACGAATGGTATTTAGTTCTTCAGGAGAAGCCTTGAGAAGGTGCTGGTCAGGGGTCTCTCGATCAATGGTGTAAATCATTACCTCACGTGGAGCAATCTCTTTCACAACCTTGAGCCATGGAGTAACGAAAGAATCAGAAGTGTTGTCAACATCGCCCCCTTCGTCAGTCGTTCCTTTTAGAAACATTGTTTGAATGATAGCCTGTCCGTTAAAAGCCTTGATGTCTGCAATGATACGATTCACATCGTAAGATGGTTGTGTCGGTCGATCCACCTTGTTTATATATTCCATGTCAATAGTGTCTAACTTCAAAATGTTGTTGTCCACCTTTGATAATGCTTCATGAATCTTTGGGCGATGGATGAATGTAGAATTACTGAGAACAGAAATCTTTGCTTTGGGGCAATACTTATCACGTAGACGGATGGTGTCATCAATAATTTCAGCGAAATGAGGATGCGAAGTTGGCTCTCCGTTACCAGCGAAAGTTAGTACGTCAGGATGGATGTTGTCCTTAATCATCTCTTTGAGTTTGTTCTCCAATGCCGTAGCAACAAGTTCACGGGCAGGGTGGGGCGTCTTCGTTCGATGATCCTTGTTAAATCCACATTCGCAATAAATGCAATCGAAGGTGCATATTTTACCATCGGCAGGCATAAGATTAATACCAAGAGAAACGCCCAAACGACGGCTATGTACAGGTCCAAAGATAGGTGAAGGATAAATAATCGTACTCATTATACTTTTTGTTTTAATGTTTGAAAAGGAGGTGCGGATGCAAAGATAAGATAAATAAATGGTATCGTTAAGAGGCATAAAGATAAATAAAAGGAGAAGTCTAAATAAACTATAATTTCTTTTGCGGTTCTTTTATTTTGCTGTATCTTTGCAGCAATTTCGGTGAATTATACTCTTTTCAGAAATGGCAAAAAAAAGAAATAAAGCCCGCAACCGTCATAGTTTGCAGGTTATTACGCTATGTATTAGCACGGCAATGGTGCTGATGCTCATCGGTATGGTTGTACTGACAGGCTTCACCAGTCGTAATCTTAGTTCATACGTAAAGGAGAATCTGACTATTACGATGATTCTTCAACCTGATATGAGTACGGAAGAGAGTGCCGCACTTTGTCAGCGTGTGCGTTCGTTACATTATATCAATAGTTTGAATTTTGTCAGTAAGGAAGAAGCCTTGAAAGAGGGAACTCGTGAATTGGGGGCTAATCCTGCGGAGTTTGCTGGTGAGAACCCATTTACGGGTGAGATAGAGTTGCAATTGAAAGCGAACTATGCGAACAATGATTCTATTAAGACGATAGCACAGGAATTGCGCACTTATCGGGGTGTGAGTGATATTACTTATCCTCAAAACCTGGTAGAGAGTGTGAACAACACTTTGGCTAAGATTAGTATTGTATTGTTGGTTATTGCAGTTCTGTTGACGATTGTTTCGTTCTCCTTGATTAATAATACAATCAGATTGAGTATTTACGCACGTCGTTTCTCCATTCATACAATGAAATTGGTTGGTGCTTCTTGGAGCTTTATTCGTGCTCCCTTCCTTCGTAGAGCGGTGCTGGAAGGATTGGTTTCAGCATTAATGGCAATTGTTGCTTTGGGTATTGGGATGTGCTTCTTATATGATTATGAACCTGATATTACAAAGGTTTTATCGTTAGAAGCCTTACTCATTACAGCAGTTGTGATGGTAGCTTTTGGCGTGTTAATTGCCACATTCTGCTCATGGTTGTCAGTAAATAAGTTCCTGCGAATGAAGGCTGGTGATTTGTACAAGATATAATCACCTCCTTTCACTCCTCATAATTCCTCAAATAAATATGGATAAAAGAAATTTAGCCTTTGGTAAGGTCAACTTTATCATGTTGGCAATTGGACTTGCTATTGTTATCATTGGATTCATTCTTTTGAGTGGCGGTAGTTCAACAGAAACTACATTTGATCCAAGTATTTTCAGTGCACGTCACATCAAGGTGGCACCAGTAGTGACTTTCATCGGATTTATTTCTATCATCGGCGCAATTATCTATAAGCCGAAAGATACAAATGATAAGGAGGTATAATGACACTTATACAAACTATCATTATCTCCATTGTGGAAGGATTAACAGAGTTCCTTCCTGTTTCTTCTACAGGTCACATGATAATCACCCAACATCTCTTGGGCGTTTCACAAGGTAGTCCCTTTGTACATGCCTTTACATTCATTATTCAGTTTGGCGCAATCCTTTCTGTTGTATGTCTGTATTGGAAACGCTTCTTCCACATTGACCGTACACCTGTTCCAGCTGATGTAGAGAATCCGTTTTTGCGTTTTATTCATCCATTAAGATTCTACTGGTTGCTCTTTGTTGGAGTTTTGCCAGCTGTAGTGATAGGTTTAGCTGCAAAGAAGAGTGGTTTACTCGACTGGTTGCTCGATTCTATTTGGGCTGTAGCAATTATGTTGGTTGTTGGTGGAATCTTCATGCTTTTCTGCGACAAGGTATTCAATAAAGGTAGAGAAGAAAATAAGGTAAACGAAAAACGTGCCTTCAATATTGGTTTGTGGCAGTGTTTATCCGTGATTCCTGGAACGAGCCGTTCTATGGCAACGATTGTTGGAGGTATGGCGAACGGACTCACACGTAAGCGTGCAGCAGAATACTCTTTCTTCTTGGCAGTACCAACAATGGCTGGTGCTACACTGCTAGATCTTCTAGATATACTGAAAGAAGATGCCACATGGGTGAATACTCATGATTTGCTAATGCTCGCTGTTGGCTGTGTTGTATCCTTTGTAGTCGCATTGTTAGCTATGAAGTGGTTTGTCAGCTTCCTTACTAAGTATGGCTTTAAAGTCTTTGGCTGGTATCGAATCATTATTGGTATTATCATTATCGTGATGTTGCTCTCTGGCATATCATTGAATATGGTTGATTAATCCACCTTTATTATATAGCAATCTTTATGAACTTCAAAGAAGGAGTAATCATCCCGATTGATAAACCCTACGGCATAACAAGTTTCAAAGCGTTGGCTCATGTACGTTATCTCTGTACACAAGCAAATGATGGAAAAGTGAAGATTGGTCATGCGGGAACGTTAGATCCCTTGGCAACGGGTGTACTGATCCTTGCTACGGGGAAGATGACAAAGCAAATAGAAACATTGCAGGCGCACACGAAGGAATATGTTGCTACATTACAATTGGGAGCTACAACTCCTAGTTATGATATGGAGCATGAGGTGAACGAGAGATTCCCTGTAGAGCATATTACACGTGAGTTGATAGATAAAACTTTGCCACAATTCGTGGGTGATATAGAACAGATTCCTCCAACCTATAGTGCTGTGAAGGTGGATGGGAAACGCGCTTTTGACTATCGTCGTAGTGGAAAAGAGGTTGTATTGAAGGCTAAAAATATCCATATAGATGAGATAGAAGTCTTGAACTTTGATTCTGAGAAGATGCAATTGACAATTCGGGTTGGATGTGGTAAGGGTACTTATATTCGTGCATTGGCACGCGATCTTGGACGAGCAATGAATAGCGGGGCTTATCTTACGGCATTGCGACGTACAAGAGTTGGTGACGTAAAAGTCGAAGATTGTGTTAATTATGATCAGTTTGAGACATGGCTCCAACAACAAATAATAGATAAATAAAACTCTCCCAAAATATTAATATGAAGCTTTCACAATTCAAATTCAATTTACCTAAAGAGCAGGTTGCCCTATATCCTCATTCTTCTAAACGTGTATTGACACGTTCTGATGGTAGTACGCAGACTTTCACAATCACTCGCCGAGATGAAAGCCGGTTAATGGTTGTACATCGTAAGTCTGGCAAGATTGATATGTTTAAGGGTGAAGTGAATGGAGATCCAACAGAGGATGATTATATCCGCTTCAAAGATGTCTTCGACTACTTTGAAGAGGGTGATGCCTTTATATTCAATGATACAAAGGTGTTCCCTGCTCGCTTGTATGGTACCAAGGAGAAAACAGATGCAAAGATAGAGGTGTTCTTGCTTAGAGAACTTAATCAAGAGATGCGTCTATGGGATGTGTTGGTTGAGCCTGCCCGTAAGATTCGTATTGGTAACAAACTCTTCTTTGATGAATCAGGAACAATGGTTGCAGAGGTAATTGACAATACTACCTCACGTGGTCGTACACTTCGTTTCCTATATGATTGTCCTCACGAGGAGTTTAAACGAGAGTTATTCGCTTTAGGTGAAGCACCATTACCACGTTACATCATTGATAATCGTCCAAAGGAAGAAGGAGAAGAATTCGCTCATGCAACGAAAGAAGATATGGAGAATTTCCAGTCAGTCTTTGCAAAGAATGAGGGAGCAGTATCTGCACCAGGTACTAATATTCACTTCTCTGAACACATGATGAAGATGATGGAGATTCGTGGAATAAAGAAATCGTTTATCACTTTGCATTGTGGTTTGGGTAACTTCCATGATATAGAGGTGGAGGATTTGACTAAACATAAGATGGATTCTGAAGAGATGCACATCAATGCCGAGGCTTGTGAGATTGCTAACAATGCAAAGAAAGCAGGACATCATTTATGTGCTGTTGGTGCGAGTGTTGTAAAGGCAACAGAGACAGCTGTTGGTACTGATGGTATGTTGAAGGAATATGATGGTTGGACTAATGAGTTCATCTTCCCGCCTTATAACTTCGGTTTCGCAGATTCTATGTTGGTTAACTTCTATCAACCTTATTCAACTCTATTGATGGAAACAGCAGCTTTTGGAGGTTATGACCTTATAATGGAGGCTTATGACAAAGCTGTGAAGAATGGTTATATGTTTGGTTGCTTCGGTGATTCATTGTTGATTCTCAACGATTAGTATGCATATAGTTTATTTATCCCTCGGCACAAACCTTGGAAACAGAAAGGCTATAATGCACGAGGCAATTAAACGAATAGGAGAAAAGATTGGCACAGTATTGCGCCAATCTTCTTTTCACGAGACAGAACCTTGGGGATTTGAAAGTCCTAATCTCTTTCTCAATGCTTGTGTATGTGTGTCTACTTCTCTTGCTCCCCGACAGCTATTAGATGCAACGCAAGCCATAGAAATAGAGATGGGAAGAGTGAAGAAGTCAATCAATGCACAATATACAGACCGTATCATAGATATTGATATTCTACTTTATGACAACCTAAATATCAACGAACCAAACCTTGTTATCCCTCATCCTTTGATGGAAGAACGCGATTTTGTGATGTTACCTTTAAAGGAAATATGGAACGACTGAATCGTCTACATCCAACAATATAAACTAAATCTATTTGTTTTGAGAGCTCTCAAACACAATAATCTTGATATAAAATATAACAAACCAATATACTTGACTAATAATATAAACAAATGAAAAGAACAATCTTGCTGGTGTTAACTGTGTTTGCAAATATTTTATTAGCTAACGCAGACCCTATCACCAAAGCACAGGCTTTGAGTATTGCCTCAAAATATATTAATAAACCAATACTCTCTGGTAATTCTCCTAAGACTCGCTCGTCACAAACAAATGAGCAACCAGCTTATTACATCTTCACAAACCCTAATAGCAAGAAATTTGTTATCATTTCCGGTGAAAGTAAATTGAACGAACTTGTAGGTTATGGAGATAAGATGACAGAAAACCCCAACGATCAACCTCCATACTTCAAACTGTTCTTAAAGGAATATGAACGTGTTGTAAAAGAAGTGCGTTCTAATGCTGCTGTTACTACTCCACAGCGTCCTATCAAACGAAAAGTAGAACCCTTACTTACTTGTAAGTGGAGCCAGTATGCCCCATTCAATAAGTACACCCCACTGAGTAATGGACAGCATACACCTACAGGTTGTGTTGCAACAGCCACAGCACAGGTGATGTTCTACAACAAATGGCCTAAGAATCGACCACAAGATTATATAGCTTCAACAGGTGATGATGCTAAGAAGAGTGCTACTTATTGGTGGGATGAAATGAAGAACACGACTAATGAGATGAGAACGGAACAATCTCGACAAGCCGTTGGCGTATTGATGTATGATATTGGTAAGGCTGTCCATATGAGATACTACATTAAAGGAAGTGACTCAAATTTACAGCGTGCCTGCAATGCCCTTCGCGACAAGTTCGATTATACTGTGCGTTATCTTGACAAAAACGTCCTTCCTGCCAATAACTTCCTCAACGAGGTGATGCAAGAAATCTCAGATGGATATCCTGTCTTAGTAGTAGGTGGACCTCATGCCTTTGTTTATGATGGATATGATGAGCAGGGGTTCATTCACACCAACTGGGGCTGGGGAGGTGAAAATGACGGATACTTTGACATCAACATAGTTACCCTTAATGTTTCAGGCTTTGCCCTCAATAGTGGAACATTCTGGGACGACATCTCTGTTGTCTTTGCCCATCCTAACGACGGCAAGGCTATACCTTTTAAGGATATTGAGCGTGGATTAGATGCAAGAACCACCACATCGCTCACTATTGACAAGACAGATGCAAACCGTTCTGAAAGTTTCAGTGCAAAGATTGAGAAGTTAGGCTCGTATAGTTCGGTGAAAGGTGAACTTGGTGTATTCACTGGGAAGGTAGCACTTGCCCTTTATAATGACAAGAACGAACGAGTAAAAATCTTTAATTCAACTGCTGGCGACCAAACATGGGCATCCATCTTTACTTCCATGTCATTTGATGTTGCTGATATTAACTTTAAGGGTATTGCTGACGGAAACTACCGTTTGGTACCAGTATTCTCTGAGATGCTCAATACCAAGACAAAGGAACACGGTGACTGGAAGCCCATCAATCACGCCAATGAAATAGAGGTAAGACTCACTGTAGATGCTATTCACATCAATACAAATAACCCTAAGGATGTTGTTGTGATTGAGAAAAGCCCAAGTGTACTCTCCCCTTTCTATGAAGATGCTGGAAATGCTGCCTTTAGTTTTACAATGTACAATCCTGGAAGAGAGGAAGTACGTGGTGACTTGGTGATGACACTCACTAATCAAGAGACTAAAGAGGTCTTTAATGGCTATCTACTTACGCCTAACGTTGTTGCACAACGACTTGGCTATTCAACCTTTATCATCAAAATGCTGACGCTTTATTATAACTCAGGTAAGGTAGGAAAATTGCCCAAAGGTAAATATGACGTAACGCTATCGATAAAGGTTAATAGAAACGGAACGGACATCAACGTACCTATTAAGATGAAAGAACCTTTCAAGATTGAAGTATTGCCTAAGCCGGACAATGGAAATATTCAGTTTACTTTTGTTGATTATTATGCAGATGGTGAATACGCTAATTACAGTACCTTCCAGCTGAATAAAATAAAAGAAATAAGTCTGCAAGTACATTCTAAAGTATTTGGTTATCAGATTAAGAATGGCTATCGTGGTCCAATTCACTATCGCTTACTCGACTTGACAAGCAACAAGTGGATAGACTTGGGTACCATTAATAATGTTTATCTCCCATGTGATGCAGACAATAATGCCGCACAGACACGTATCACCTTTGCTGCTTCTCAATTAGAACCTAATCATTCATACGAGATACACATTGAGGTTGAAAGGGATGGGAAACGAGAAGACATTTGGACTCCAAATGCGTTACGCAACGTATTTAATACGGTAGAAGAGTTGAAACCTACTGGCATTGACTTGCTTAAGGAAGACAAAAAAGCAGTAAAGAATATATTTACTCTGCAAGGTGTCCGCTTATCAAAGACTTGGGAAGAACTCCCTGTAGGCATCTATGTTATAGATGGTAAGAAGGTGATAAAGACAAGATAACAGAAAAAAGGTAAGAAAGAAAAGCTTAAATAGCTTTAACTTTCTTACCTTTTATATTTTACTTAGCAGTAAATCTTACTTGCGGAGACCTAAAGCCTTTACGATAGCACGATAACGCTCAATGTCACGATCGTAAAGGTACTTGAGTAAAGCACGACGCTTACCTACGAGCTGTGTCAATGAACGAGTAGTAACATAATCTTTACGATTCTTTTTAACATGCTCTGTCAAGTGCTTGATACGATAAGAGAACAAAGCAATCTGGCTCTCTGCAGAACCTGTGTCTGTTGCTTTCTGTGCCTTACCGAACTGTGCGAAGATCTCTTCTTTCTTTGTTTTTTCTAAATACATAACTTTGTTTTGATTAATTATTTGTGCAATTACATTCTTCTATTGCCAGCCTGCCTTAATCACAACAGACCACAACATCAAATGCATCGGAATCTCCGAAAACGCGGTGCAAAGATACAACTTTTTCTCTGAACGACAAGCGTTTTCCATTTTTTATTAGTACTTTTGCATCGTAATTCAGCGTAAGTTTTTAAGGTAAATACATGCAAGATATTCGTAACATCGCAGTTATTGCGCACGTTGACCATGGTAAAACGACCTTGGTTGACAAGATGATGCTCGCTGGTAAGCTTTTCCGTGATGGACAAGACAACAGTGGAGAAGTTCTCGACTCTAATGACTTGGAGCGCGAACGAGGGATAACGATTTTAAGTAAGAATGTAAGTATCAATTGGAAAGGTGTAAAGATTAATATCCTCGATACCCCTGGTCACTCTGATTTTGGTGGTGAGGTAGAGCGTGTATTGAACATGGCAGATGGTTGCCTATTGCTCGTAGATGCTTTTGAAGGTCCTATGCCACAAACTCGCTTTGTGTTGCAAAAGGCTTTGCAATTAGGTTTGAAGCCTGTTGTTGTTATCAATAAGGTAGACAAACCTAACTGTCGTCCAGAGGAAGTATATGAGATGGTGTTCGATCTTATGTGTGACTTGAATGCAACTGAGGAGCAGTTAAACTTCCCTGTTGTTTATGGTTCTGCCAAGAATGGTTGGATGAGTGAAGACTGGAAGAAGCCTACTGATAATATTGAATATTTGCTAGATCTTATTCTCGAAGCAATTCCTGCACCTAAGCAGCTCGAGGGTACACCACAGATGTTGATTACATCTTTGGATTACTCAAGCTATACTGGTCGTATTGCAGTGGGTCGTGTACATCGTGGTACATTGAAGGATGGTCAGAACATAACGATCTGCCATCGTGATGGAACACAAGAACGCACGAAGATTAAGGAGCTTCATACTTTCGAAGGTATGAGACATAAGAAGACCGTTCATGTCGATTCTGGTGATATTTGTGCTGTAATTGGTTTGGAGAAGTTCGAGATTGGTGATACGATTGCCGATTTTGAGAATCCAGAGCCATTACCACCTATTGCGGTAGATGAGCCTACTATGAGTATGCTCTTCACCATTAATGACTCTCCTTTCTTTGGTAAAGAAGGTAAGTTCTGTACTTCTCGCCACATTAGTGACCGTTTGAACAAAGAGTTGGAGAAGAACCTTGCATTGCGTGTTCGCCCAGTAGAAGGTTCAATGGATAAGTGGATTGTCAGTGGTCGTGGTGTGCTTCATCTCTCTGTCCTCGTTGAGACAATGCGTCGTGAGGGCTACGAGCTTCAGGTTGGACAGCCACAAGTTATCTACAAGGAGATTGATGGACAGAAATGTGAGCCTATCGAGGAATTGACAATCAATGTACCAACAGACTTCTCAAGTAAGATGATCGATATGGTAACACGTCGTAAAGGTGACTTGTTAGGTATGGATGCAGAGGGAGATCGTGTTAACATCACCTTTGAAATCCCATCACGTGGTATCATCGGTTTGCGTACTAACGTCCTTACTGCTAGTCAGGGCGAGGCTATTATGGCGCATCGTTTTAAGAATTATCAGCCCTTCAAGGGAGAGATAGTACGCCGTACCAATGGCTCAATGATTGCTCTTGAGACCGGAACTGCCTACGCTTATGCTATTGATAAGCTCCAGGATCGTGGTAAGTTCTTCATTGATGCAGGTGAGGAAGTATATGGTGGACAGGTAGTAGGCGAGCACGTTCATGATAACGACCTCGTTATCAACGTTACAAAAGCAAAGCAGTTGACCAATGTCCGTGCTTCTGGTTCTGATGAGAAGGCTCGTGTTATTCCTAAGACAGAAATGAGTCTTGAGGAATGTCTTGAGTATATCAAGGCTAACGAGTATGTTGAGGTAACACCAAAGAATATTCGTATGCGTAAGATAACGCTTGATCATTTGGAGCGTAAACGCGAGAACAAGGATTAAATCTTATTTCAATCATAAGACGAGAGGCGACTATCCGATGGGGGTAGCCGCCTCTTTTTGTATTGTTCGGTGTAATGGACGTTTGGTAAACAGATACCTCTAAACCTCTCGAAACCCTTTTGTTTATTACCTTTGTAGCATTTGGTTTCCCCTTTCCTCTTATATCTTGCATCTCCTTCTCCTATACCTTGCATCTTTCTCTCCTATATCTTGCGTCTTTTTCTCCTATAGCTTGCATTAAAAACTCTGGTAGGTAATCTTTGTCTCATCATGATGAAATCAGTGTCTCATCACGATGAAACTAGTGTCTCATCATGATGAAACTATTGTCTCATCGTGATGAAACAAAGAAAACACATACATATAAAAGACGCAAGTCTAGTAGGAAATTAAAGAAAGTATAGGAGAACTGAAACGCAAACAGATACTCTAACAAGCGCTAACGTCTAATCCTCTATTAGTATAGTACTACTTCCTTGAACCTTAGTCAATACTTCTAAATAAATAAAGTCCTTTAAGATAGAGGCTTCTCACAATCTCTTTAATTCTTCAAGAAACGTCTATTACGCCTATATTTCATTGTTTATATGCAGGGAGTAAGCACTGGTCTTTACGATGAATAAAGTATTGACTAAAACCTTAGCTTACTTGCTTTATTAACAGATTATACTTATTTTTGTAACCGAGTTAATGGCTCTCTCCAATGGAACTAATTAGGTATTTCGAGAGTAGGGCAGTATGAAAATCAAATAATAAAAGGTTAGTTTAT
>ERZ773263.1489-NODE-1489-length-13878-cov-41.733705_pt1 | contig 13878 bp, 18 predicted proteins | sample MGYA00511076_ERZ773263 | MGnify/ENA primary metagenome ERZ773263 (study PRJEB29015, sample SAMEA2738155) | human oral metagenome | biome: human oral; feature: human-associated habitat; material: saliva | place: China | collected 2195 ... | reverse complement strand
GCTAAAACAGCAGTTGCTAAAGTAGAATTGTAATATACTTGAGGTTGGAAGCTGTATTCCAACCTCTTATTTTGGGAGAAAAGAATGAAATTTTTAACACTCAATACTCATAGTTGGATGGAAAAAGAAGCTGAGGAAAAATTCCAGATTTTGCTTGAGGATATCCTTGAAAAAGACTATGATTTGATTTGTTTCCAAGAAATCAATCAGGAGATCACATCTCCAGAGGTAGAGGTCAATGATCTTTATCAAGCTTTGCCAGCAGCTGAGCCTATTCACCAAGATCACTATGTTAGACTCTTGGTTGAAAAGTTATCTGAGCAAGGGAAAAATTACTACTGGACTTGGGCCTATAACCATATCGGTTATGATCGCTACCATGAAGGTGTAGCTATCTTGTCTAAAACACCTATTGAAGCAAGAGAAATTTTGGTTTCAGATGTGGATGATCCAACAGACTATCATACTCGTCGTGTTGCCTTGGCTGAAACTGTAGTTGATGGTAAGGAGCTTGCAGTTGCCAGTGTCCACCTTTCTTGGTGGGATAAAGGTTTCCAAGAAGAATGGGCACGATTTGAAGCTGTCTTGAAAGAATTGAACAAGCCGCTTTTGCTAGCTGGAGATTTCAACAATCCAGCTGGTCAGGAAGGTTACCAAGCTATTTTAGCTAGTCCATTAGGCTTACAAGACGCATTTGAAGTTGCTCAAGATAAAAGTGGTAGCTATACTGTTCCACCAGAAATTGATGGCTGGAAGGGGAACACTGAACCCCTTCGAATCGACTATGTTTTTACTACCAAGGAGTTAGCGGTGGAAAATTTACATGTCGTATTTGATGGTAACAAGAGTCCACAAGTGAGTGATCACTATGGCTTGAATGCTATTTTAAACTGGAAATAATGACTGAAAAGAGGTTGGGATTCACAAATTCCAGCCTTTTTTACTAGAGAAGCTACTAGAAATAGCCTAAATAAGTGAGACTACTGAAATGGAATAAAATGTGGTATAATTGAACAGATAGATAGAATCGAGGATATTATGTCATTTACGAAATTTCAATTTAAAAAATATATTAGTGAAGCCTTGGAGGAGTTGAAATTTACAACTCCAACAGAGGTGCAAGACAAGTTGATTCCGATTGTTTTGGCAGGTCGTGACCTAGTCGGTGAATCAAAAACAGGTTCGGGTAAGACTCATACTTTCCTATTGCCGATTTTCCAGCAATTAGATGAAACTAGTGATAGTGTACAGGCAGTGATTACTGCACCGAGCCGTGAGTTGGCTACTCAGATTTACCAAGCAGCTCGTCAGATTGCTAATCACTCAGAAGTCGAAGTTCGTGTGGTTAATTACGTGGGTGGTACTGATAAGGCTCGCCAGATTGACAAATTGGCAAGTAACCAGCCTCATATTGTTATCGGAACTCCTGGCCGTATTTATGACTTAGTTAAGTCTGGTGACCTAGCTATTCACAAGGCCAAGACCTTTGTGGTCGATGAGGCAGATATGACCTTGGATATGGGATTCTTAGAAACTGTTGATAAGATTGCTGGCAGTCTTCCAAAAGACTTGCAATTCATGGTCTTCTCAGCGACTATCCCACAAAAGTTGCAACCATTCTTGAAAAAATACTTATCAAATCCTGTTATGGAGAAAATCAAGACCAAAACGGTCATTTCTGATACCATTGATAATTGGTTGATTTCGACCAAGGGCCGAGATAAGAATGCTCAAATTTACCAGTTGACTCAGTTGATGCAACCGTATTTAGCAATGATTTTTGTTAACACCAAAACGCGTGCTGATGAATTGCATGCTTACCTGACTGCTCAAGGTTTGAAAGTTGCCAAGATTCATGGAGATATTGCCCCTCGTGAGCGCAAGCGTATCATGAATCAGGTGAAAAATCTGGATTTTGAGTATATTGTTGCAACAGATTTGGCAGCGCGTGGAATTGACATTGAAGGTGTCAGTCATGTTATCAATGATGCCATTCCACAAGATTTATCTTTCTTTGTGCACCGTGTTGGTCGAACTGGACGAAACGGCTTACCAGGTACAGCTATTACCCTCTATCAGCCAAGTGATGACTCCGATATCCGTGAGTTGGAGAAATTGGGAATCAAGTTTACTCCTAAGATGGTCAAAGACGGGGAATTTCAAGATACTTATGACCGTGATCGTCGTGCCAACCGTGAGAAAAAACAAGACAAGCTTGATATCGAAATGATTGGTTTGGTCAAAAAGAAAAAGAAAAAAGTCAAACCGGGTTATAAGAAAAAAATTCAATGGGCGGTTGATGAAAAGCGCCGCAAGACCAAGCGTGCTGAAAATCGTGCTCGTGGTCGTGCAGAGCGTAAAGCAAAACGCCAAACATTTTAATAGAAAAAATTGGAGTACTGAACTCCAATTTTTTTATTATGTGATTGAAAGTTACATAATAAAAAAGCTCATATCAATGAGCTAGTAGAGGTCCTAATTATTTTCAATAACACAGAAAAAAGAAGACCGACAAAATATGACTACTTTAAGACGAAACTAGAATTTGCTATCAAACTGGAGCATGTGGAGTAAGAAATCAAAATTCTGTAATGGATAGGTGATTACGGATATAAAGTTATAAGACTTGAAACTTTATTTCATAGACTTAATCACTCTTATCCTTCTTAAATTCATAGATTTCTTCCAAGTAAAAATGAATTTTTTCTTTAATATATTTTAATGATTTGTTATTAGTTATGTCTATAACACCAAACACACTAAAGTGGTTTCTATAAAGCTCATCATAATCAATCTGACTGCCTATGATGATAACTTCTGATTTTTTTGAACTAAATTGGATAGATTTTAAATAGAGTTTCATTTTTTTAGATGTTAGAGACCCTGATTTTATGATAAAATAAGTAGAAGATTTATATTTGTAGTTAATCTGATGTCCTTGTAAAATTTTTGTATTCTTTTTAAAGAAATAATATTTTAAATACAGAGATAAAATATAGCCAAATAAAGAGTAGTGTAAAATTTGAATTACCTTCATAGCTTTCCTTTCATATTGTATTAGTTTATCAAATGAAGAAAGTTTAGTATTATTGAGATACTAAAAAGTATCTATTTCATCATGAAATGTCTAAATTAAGAAATTTTATACCATTTAAGATAGTATAGAAACCATTTGAGATTTTTATAATTTAATTTCCATAATTCTGATAAGATTAAACTGATAGAAGGAGGATAAATATGAAAGACTACATTTTATATCAAGATAGAGCTATCGTAAAGGTATCACTCTCTAAAATTTATTATGTTACAACTCACCCTACAAAAGCTCATGCTGTTCTTTTTGTAACAGCAGAAGGGAATTTTGAAGCTTCAACCTCACTAGCTAAAATCGAAGAGGAAAGTACAGAAGAACTTATTAGATGCCATAGAAAGTTTCTTGTGAATAAAGATAAAATAGCAGGATTTAATCATGAGACAAGAACGATTATGTTTATGGATGATAGAGTATCAGACATCGCTTGTTCTAGAAGACACTTTACAATATTAAAAAATCAGTGGAAAAATATATAGGAGTGAAGTAGTGAATATTTTTATACTAGAAGATAATTTTTTACAACAGACTAGAATTGAAAATGTTGTCAAAAAAATTTTGGTGGATAATAAGATTGAGTATAGGCATTTTGAGGTTTATGGAAAACCTCAACAGCTTTTAGAGGACATTTCAGAGAGAGGAAATCATCAATTATTTTTACTTGATATTGAAATAAAAGATGATGACAAAAGAGGATTAGACGTTGCTAGAGAAATTAGAAAACTTGATTCTCAAGCAGTGATTGCTTTTGTAACATCTCATTCTGAGTTTATGCCTGTATCTTTTGAATATTTAGTATCAGCTATTGATTTCATTGATAAAGAATTACCTGAACCATTATTTATCAAACGAATTGAAAATGTTATTTTAAGTGTTAGCGATAATCAAGGAATAACAGTATCTGAGGACTCTTTTATATTTACAGGATCCAAAGCTCAAATTCAAGTCCCTTTTAAAGATTTATTGTATATTGAAACATCAACAATTGCTCATAAGTTGACTCTCTATTCAAAACGAGACATAGTTGAATTTTATGGACAATTGTCAGATATTCTTAAACAGGAACCACGTTTATTTCAATGTCATAGATCATTTATCGTAAATCCTTATAATATATCTTTAATTGATAAAGAAAATCGGTTAGTTCATTTTCAGAACGGGTCCTCTTGTATTGTCTCTAGATTAAAAATTCGTCCACTTATGAAAGTTATCGAAAGACTTCATGACTAAGGAGATTTAGATGATATTTTTTCTAAATATTATAGGTGTTTTTCTATTGTTATGTATCCATACTAAGGTTGTAGGTGAGAGATTAAATCTAAAAAAAGTAGTAATGTCCATTATTCTGTTCCATCTTTTATCATTACTATTTATTGTTTTGTTTAAATCAACTGGATTTTACTTTCTTGGGTCATTATTGCTTTATCCTACCTTTTTTATCCTATATACTTTGTCTATTGGTAAATTAAGAAGTAAGGTTTCTTTATTACTTTTTTACTCATTATTTCCACTTGGATTTTGGGATGTCATCAAAAATTTTTTAGGTTACTTTATAATTTCTAAGATTCCAATATTGTATAGACTATATGAAACTAATCTAGGAACAATGATTTTCTCTTTATTAGCTGAAATTATTGTGTTTTTTCTTATTAGTCTCTTTCGATATAATTTTAGTCATTTAAAAATAAAGAACTTGGATAGAAAGACAAAATTTATTTTAATTACTGCGGATATTTTAATGCTAGCCTATTTTATCTTACCATCTTATATAAACTACAGTGATAAAGTAAGTTGGGATAGAATGTTGGATTATAAAGAATTATGGACAGCAGTTTACTTTTTATTGTTTATTTGTTTTGTTAATCTCTTGGATAGAAGATTACTTCAAGAACTACAGGAGAAAGTCGTTCTACAAAAAGAAATTCAATTGCAAAATCTTAGTAATTATAGTCAACAAGTTGAGGGGCTGTATCAAGAAATTAGAAGCTTTAGACATGATTATGCTAATATTTTATCGAGCTTAAAAATAGGTATCGATCAAAAAGATATTAATCTGGTTTCTCAAGTTTATGATAGTGTTTTGAAAAATTCTGGTGAAAAATTAAAAGGCAAGCGTTTTGATGTAGCACATCTAAGAAATATCAATGATTTGGCGCTAAAGAGTTTACTATTATCTAAGTTATCGGAGGCCCAAAACTTGTCTGTTCCAGTTTCCCTGGAGATTGGTGAACAGTTCTCTATAAAAAATATGGAACAAATAGACTTCTTAACAATTACTTCTATCTTGTTAGATAATGCTATAGAGTCCGCAGCAGAAGGAGGAATAGCAGTTTGTTTCCTTGAAGATACAGAATGGAATAAATTAGTCATGATTGTAAAAAATTCTACTTTAGAAAGAGAGATAGAATTGAGAGATATATTCAAGCGTGACAATTCTTCAAAAGGCGTAGGTCGGGGTATAGGATTGGCCAATGTTCGGAGAATTTTAAAATCTTATCCAAATGTGTGTTTGAAAACCACAAGTAAAAATTATGTCTTTACACAGATCTTGGAAATAGAACTTTAAAAGAGTCGCCATTCTTAGGATATTCTATAGAATATTTTAAGGGGGACTCTTTTGTTATGACTTTATATACATTATTTTTTAGCTAGTTCCTGTAAATGAGTTAGGAAATAGTCATAACAATAAAACTGGGCAAAAAAGCTAGAGTGACGACTTCACAATATCTAGCAGCGATTTGTGGAATAAATTTTAAATGGTTTATTTTTAATCTTGAAAGGTTACAAATCATGAAAAAATACGTTTCGTGATGAAAAAAGTACATTTGAAGACTTTGCGGTAAAAATCTCTTCTTTCCTGCTATAATGAACTTGTCAAGATTATAATCTCATAAAAAATATCTGTTATTCAGGATCTACTCATCATGGAAGTAAAAACAACAACTTATTTAAAATAGTTTTAAAAAAAGAAGAGGTGCTAATATGTTAAATGAAACTATGATTCAGCTTATACTCATTGCAATTTGTTGTGTGTACATTATTTTTAACACTAAGGCTGATAAAAACCCAAAGAGAGGATATCGTACAGCTTTGTACCTTTTCGTTATGGCTGGTATTATATCCTATATTATGAACTATCTAAATTGGTTAGATTTTTTCTTATTGATAACTCCGATAATGTGTCTATTTGAATTTGAAGATAAGTGGAGTTAGCAACATGTATATAGTTTGTGGTAAAAATCGATTTTGTTCTGCTATACTGAACTTGTCAAGGTTATAATCTGACAAAAATAATAAAAATTAATATGGAGGTATTCCCCATGGAAACAAAGACAACGATTCAATTTGATGTTTTGGATACCGAAATGTTGGCTAGTATTGAGGGAGGAACAGCTAGTGCAGGGGAAGTTTGCACATTAGCAGGAGCAATGATTGGTAGTTTGGTTGCACCAAGAGCTGGAACTTGGGCTGGAGGTGTTTTATGAGCACAATATTGTACAGCTATATGGGCTATCGCTAGATTTTTATAGAAAAGGGGTTAGTTGATGGAAAGTGGTGAATTTAGGCTAATTTTAGCTCTTTTTATATCTTTTTTTATAATAGGTGCGATTGGAATAGTTCTAAATGTTCCAATAAGCGAAGTTTTAGTTCTTTCTGTAGGCAGTGTGTTTTTTGAGTTGCTGATTCACTTATTAACGCATAATAAGAAGAGAGGAAACATTAGTTTTGAACTATGCTTTAATCGATACAAGCAATTTATTAAAAAGATTTTAGCACCTACATTTTTTCTGTTACTATTATCAATTATTTTTGTCGTTATAGATGGTTATAAGTCGTCATCTGTATTATTTTATACTCATATATTTGTAGTGTTATTCACAGTAGTATACATTATTTGCTCGAATAATATCGAATTACATATTTCAAAAAAAGAATGAGTTAACGTTTTAATTATAGTATATAATAATAAATTATTTTGAGACATAGTAGTAAAGTGATTGAGCTATAGATATGATGAGGATGGAAATATGGAGATTGTTATAATGAACATAGTTAATTATCTCTTGCTAAAGATTGAATGGATAGTAAGTAATATCTTTATAAAAATGAGCATACTTTGGATGCTTATTTGGTTTCTATACTATTTAAAGAGTAATTTAGCAATGTATTTCTTGTTTTTTGGAAATGGCTTTTTATTATTGCTAATAATTTTTCGATTTGCACTGTATCAAATTAAACTAGTAATGCAGAATGATATTAACTAATTATGTCTAAATCATATTTTGGGTAATCAGATTATAATCATTCTGGACTTTTTCAAGACTTTTTGATAACTCCGATAATGTGTCTATTTAAATTTGAAGATAAGTGGAGTTAGCAACATGTAAATACTTTGTGATAAAAATCGATTTTGTTTTGCTATACTGAACTTGTCAAGGTTATAATCTGACAAAAGATTTCTATTATATACGAGATATTCATCATGGATACAAAAACAATAGAACAAGTTAATGTGTTCAAAGCTGATGCTCTTTCTATTATTGTGTTGAAGGAGGTAAAAATGATTTGGCATGTATTTCAGGTAGGGCAGGGATGACTGAGATAGGCTTTTTATACGCTGGACCTGCTGGTGCTGCGATTCTAGGTGGTGATACAGCTATGCGAGTTTGCTAAAAAGAGAGGATGTACAATGAATAGTTCAATGAGTCAGTTTTCAATTCTAAAAAACAGTGATTTACAAGAGTACTCTGGTGGATTAAATCCCACTTGTGGAGTATGAGTTGGTATGTCAATTTATATAGGTCTAACTGCATTTACTGGTCTTGTTGGTGTTACATTTGCGATTTCAACAGGCGGGCTAGCGGCAGGTAGTTTTTGTTTATAACGAGAAAAGTAATTAGTATATTTTACATTATTTCTCTAGGAGTCTTGTCTTTACTAAAGTCACAAGATATTGTTGATATCATAGCCACTCTACTATTAATTTGTATAGGTTTAAAAGGAATAAACCAAAAGGGAATTTTATAAGGTTGTGATGACGATACTTTTTCGCCTCATTACATGTTTGGACAATGTTTCATCTGTTAATTTCCAAATTGAGAATGGGGATATTGTAACTAAGTGTGATTTTGAGTTAACTAAAGATGTCATGGCTAATGGTTGGATATCATCATTGGGTAGGAGCTATTGTCTTTCAGGTTATAGAGGATAATTTATGGATAAGAGAACAGAAGAAATTCTCAATAAGGTTTACAATTTGATTTTAGATACAGAGATTCATAAAAATGAACGAGATATTTTATTACGTTATAAAACTCTATTAGAGAATACAAAAAATGAACAGAGAGTTGTCATGGAGTTGGCAGAAGCTCTTCGTCAGCAGGCTGTTAGTGGGATTCATAGTCAGAAATCATTGAGCCCAAAGGTTGCGACATTTTATAAAGAAATTGCCACATATGGAGAATTGAGTAAAAATCTAGCTCAAGGATTAATTTCTTTTGGTATAACGAGATAAGGAAAAATGAGCAGAAAAAACTTACCAAATTTGTAACAAGATAAAAAATTAATATAAATGTAAGGAAATATTCGTGATGAATACAAAGGTGAAACGATTTGAAGTAATGGATGAAGCAATGCTATCCAGCATTGAAGGTGAACTCTCATGCTTTGAGAAGGTATTGTTTATTTAAGAGGATATGGTGGAGCTATTATAGGCTTTTGGATAGGAACTGAATTTTTTTTCTACGAAATAGAAAGTTGAGGTATAAATGAAGCAGCGTTTAATAATTGCAATTAGTTTTATAATGACTGGGATAGTCATTAACATTTTATTCGAATCAAATACTATTATTCATAAATTTATTGCTATATTAGGTCTGAGTATGTATTATAGAGGTGTTTCTAGAGAGTATAAAAAATATTAAAAGCAATTCAGATTTTGATTTAATTCTGTATATAACAGGATTAAATCCTTTTTGTTTTATGAGAACGAACTATCTATACAGAAACACTACATTATAGACTGCAAATTGAGTTTAAAAATGGTATAATGGTAAAGTTATATAGTCCCGATAAGATGGTAGAAATTTCTATTTTTTCTTTCGAGTCGCAACTCGCAAAGAATGACGGCTCCAAAGTCGTTCGTCATTCTACGGTTGCCGCTATAATGCAGTCACCCTATGCGCCTTACTAGCTTCAGAAATAAAAAATTATCGTTTTTATTTCTTACGCGTCGCAACTCTTAGAAAATGAAAATACCTATCAGTACTTTGTAACTCTATAACACTATTTTTAAGGGGGGACATTTTTATGTCAGAACGTAAATTATTCACGTCTGAATCTGTATCTGAGGGGCATCCAGATAAGATTGCAGACCAAATTTCAGATGCGATTTTGGATGCTATTTTAGCTAAAGATCCAGAGGCGCACGTTGCTGCTGAGACAGCTGTATATACTGGTTCAGTCCATGTTTTTGGTGAAATATCTACAAATGCCTATGTAGATATTAACCGTGTGGTTCGTGATACCATTGCAGAGATTGGCTACACTAATACAGAATATGGTTTTTCTGCTGAGACTGTAGGAGTACATCCATCTTTAGTGGAACAATCTCCTGACATTGCCCAAGGTGTTAACGAAGCCTTGGAGGTTCGTGGAAATGCAGATCAAGATCCGCTGGACTTAATTGGTGCTGGAGACCAAGGTCTCATGTTTGGCTTTGCAGTGGATGAAACAGAAGAGCTCATGCCATTGCCAATCTCACTCAGTCATAAATTAGTTCGTCGTTTGGCAGAACTTCGTAAGTCTGGGGAAATTAGCTATCTTCGCCCAGATGCTAAATCACAAGTTACAGTTGAGTATGATGAAAATGACCGTCCAGTACGTGTGGATACAGTTGTTATTTCAACTCAGCACGATCCAGAAGTCAGCAACGAACAAATTCACAATGATGTCATTAACAAGGTTATCAAAGAGGTTATTCCAGCTTCTTACTTGGATGAGCAAACAAAATTCCTCATCAATCCTACTGGTCGTTTTGTAATCGGTGGACCTCAAGGGGACTCAGGTTTGACTGGTCGTAAGATTATCGTGGATACTTATGGTGGCTACTCCCGTCACGGTGGTGGTGCTTTCTCTGGTAAAGATGCGACTAAGGTGGACCGTTCTGCGTCATATGCGGCTCGCTATATTGCAAAGAATATCGTTGCAGCAGGTCTTGCTAAGAAAGCAGAAGTGCAATTGGCTTACGCTATCGGTGTTGCGCAGCCTGTCTCTGTTCGTATCGATACCTTTGGTACAGGAACAGTAGCTGAAAGCAAGCTTGAAAAAGCAGCCCGTCAAATCTTTGACCTTCGCCCTGCAGGAATTATCCAAATGCTGGACCTCAAGCGCCCAATTTACCGTCAAACAGCGGCTTATGGACACATGGGACGTACAGATATTGATCTTCCATGGGAACGTTTGGACAAGGTAGATGCTTTGAAAGAAGCAGTAAAATAAGATTTTAAGAGGGAGTTCCCCTCTTTTTAATATACTATTTCCTCTAAAATAATTGAAATTATAGCCTGAATTTGATATGATATCTCTATGGATAAAAGTAGAGCAAAACGTGTTGAGCACGATAAAAAGAGAATCGGTTTAATAGCCCTGGTAGCTATCTTTTCGGTAAGTATTTGTGTCCTTGGTTCAATGATTGGATACAAAGTATATACAAAGCAAAGTTTCGAACAAAAAATTGAGTCTTTAAAAAATGATAAAGATAATCAATTGAGTGAGGGAAATCAGAAAGATCATTTTCGTAAGGGACAAGCAGAAGTAATTGCCTATTATCCTCTCCAAGGGGAGCAAGTCATTTCATCTGTAAAAGAAATCATGACACAGGACATTAAGGAAAATCTGGAAGACAAGGAAAATCTGGTTTTTTATTATACGGAGAAACAGGATTCGACTTTAAAAGGGATTGTCAACCGAAATGTGATGAAACAAGTCTATGATTTAACTTCGTCAAAAGTTGAAGAGACTGAAAAAACTAGTCTGGCAAAAGTACATTTGACAGAAGATGGTAAACCTTTTACACTTGATCAACTATTTTCAGATGCTAGTAAGGCCAAAGAGAAACTGATAAAAGAACTGACTTCTTTTTTACAGGATAAGAAATTGGAGCAAGAAAAGATTGATCAAGTTGTTAAAGGTTTCTCTGACCAAGACTTGTCTGCATGGAACTTTGATTACAAGGATAGTCAGATTATCCTTTATCCAAGTCAGTCAGTTGAAAATCTAGACGAGATTGCCTTGCCAGTACCTAGTTTCTTTGAAGTTATTCAGTCCTCTTATTTATTAGATAAGGATGCAGAGCTATATAAGGCTTATTATGAAAAGAAAAATCGTAAAGTAGTGGCCTTGACTTTTGATGATGGACCAAATCCTACGACGACAAATCAAGCATTAGATACTCTTTCCAAGTATGGTATCAAGGCAACTTTCTTTGTTTTAGGTAAGAATGTTTCTGGTAATGAAGAGATTTTGAAACGCATGAAATCGGATGGACATGTCATTGGAAACCATAGTTGGAGTCATCCAGTGCTTTCAAAACTTTCCCTTGATGAAGCTAAAAAACAAATTACTGATACTGAGGATGCGCTAACTAAAGTGTTGGGTTCTAGTTCTAAACTCATGCGTCCGCCTTATGGAGCCATTACAGACGACATTCGCAATAGCCTTGATTTGAGCTTTATTATGTGGGATGTGGATAGTCTGGACTGGAAGAACAAAAATGAAGCAGCGATTTTGACAGAAATTCAACGAGAAGTCAAGAATGGTTCTATTATTCTCATGCATGATATCCATGCTGAGACGGTCAATGCTCTACCGAAGGTTATTGACTATTTGAAAGGGCAAGGGTATGACTTTGTGACCATTCCAGATTTGTTAGATACTCGTCTTAAAGCTCACCAGCTCTACTACGACCGCAATCAATAATACACAAAATCTAAAGAGAAAAGTTTTCCTTGAAAATTTGGCTCTTTGGATTTTCTTCTCATAGAAAGGAAAAATAATGAAATCTTATACTTTAAACAATGGTGTTACAATTCCAGTACTGGGATTTGGAACCTGGAAAGCTGAAAATGGAGAGATTGCCTACAAAGCAGTTTTAGAGGCTTTAAAGACAGGTTATCGCCATATCGATACGGCAGCGATTTATAAAAATGAAGAAAGCGTTGGTCGTGCCATTCAAGATAGTGGCGTTCCGCGTGAGGAAATTTTTGTAACCAGCAAACTCTGGAATACAAATCACAACTATGAGCAAACTCGTCAGGCTTTTGAAGAGTCTTTAGAGAAGCTGGGCTTGGAATATTTGGATTTGTATTTGATTCATTGGCCGAACCCAAAACCGCTCAGAGAAAATAACCAATGGAAAATCCGAAATTCAGAAGTTTGGAGAGCTATGGAAGACCTCTATCAAGAAGGCAAAATCCGTGCTATTGGAGTTAGTAATTTCCTTCCCCATCATTTGGATGCCTTGCTTGAAACAGCAACTATCGTTCCAGCGGTCAATCAAGTTCGTTTGGCTCCAGGTGTGTATCAAGAGGAAGTGGTAGATTACTGTCGAGAAAAAGGAATTTTATTGGAAGCTTGGGGCCCTTTTGGTCAGGGAGAACTGTTTGATAGCAAGCAAGTGCAAGAAATCGCGTTAAATCACGGTAAATCGGTTGCTCAGATAGCCTTGGCCTGGAGCTTAGCAGAAGGATTTTTACCACTTCCAAAATCTGTCACAGCTTCTCGTATTCAGGCTAATCTTGATTGCTTTGGAATTGAACTGAGTCATAAGGAACGTGAAACCTTAAAAACAATTGTTGTTCAGTCTGGTGCTCCACGAGTTGATGATATGGATTTCTAGAAAATCATAAAAAGAATTGTACATTGTGCTAATTTTTGATATAATAGTCAGCAGGAAAGAAAGTCTTATGGCGTTCTTCAAGCGAACTTGGGATAGTGGGAGCCAAGTAGGGCAAAATAAAGAACTGGCGCTTTCTGTAATATTTTTAAAAACAATGAAGTAATAAATTAGGGTGGAACCGCGTTTCTGACGCCCCTAGTCGCAAGGCTTGGGTGTTGAAATTCGGTTCTTTTTGAATTCGTCTAATGCCTAAGTAGAAAGGAGCATAATGCTTAAAGGATCTTGTTTATGTAAAGCAGTGACCTACACTCTAGATGAGGAATTATCGGAATTAGTTTTTTGTCATTGCTCATTTTGTCGGAAAGCAACTGCGTCTGCCTATACAGTTAATGCTAAAGTTAGCAGTGAAAAGCTAGTATTGCATGGAAAAGAAAAGCTTGTTTCCTATAGTTCTTCTCCAGGAAAACAGCGTTATTACTGCCAGAACTGTCATAGTCAAATTTTCACTGTTCAAGAAAATATACCAGAAGTCTGTGCTTTGAAATTAGGTACAATAGATGAAAGCGATCAGAATTTACAAACTGTTCCCAAACGTTATATTTTTCAGGACCCAGCCTTTTCTTGGTTGCTTGAAAAATAAATCTAAGAAGATAATATAAATTAAAGGAGTAAACAATGTCTAAGAAATTAACATTTTACTGCGTCAGTGGCAGAGACCTCCTTACAGTCGGGCTACCCCACGCTCAGCACTAGAGTGCCTGAGCTAGACGCAGTACTAACTCGTCTTGCCTCGTATAATCGACGAGGCAGACTCGTGTCGCAAGTAATTTATATAAAAAGGAGTAAATAATGTCTAAAAAATTGACTTTCCAGGAAATCATCCTTACTT
>ERZ773263.1485-NODE-1485-length-13891-cov-9.586008_pt1 | contig 13891 bp, 14 predicted proteins | sample MGYA00511076_ERZ773263 | MGnify/ENA primary metagenome ERZ773263 (study PRJEB29015, sample SAMEA2738155) | human oral metagenome | biome: human oral; feature: human-associated habitat; material: saliva | place: China | collected 2195 ... | reverse complement strand
TGATGGCCCTGCGGGTGGCCTACTTCAAGGTGCATCATCCGATTTATTACTACTGCGCCTACTTCTCTATCCGGGCCAAGGCATTTGATATTAAGACCATGAGTGGCGGACTTGATGCCGTCAAACGTCGGATGAGCGAAATTGCTGAAAAGCGCAAGAACAACGAGGCTTCCAATGTAGAAATTGACCTTTATACGACCTTGGAAATCGTCAATGAAATGTTGGAGCGGGGCTTCAAATTCGGAAAGCTGGATCTCTACAAGAGCCATGCGACCGAGTTTCTCATCGAAGGAGACACCCTTATCCCACCATTCTCTGCCATGGACGGTTTGGGTGACAACGTTGCCCGCCAAGTGGTCAGAGCGCGGGAAGAAGGCGAATTCCTCTCTAAGACAGAGCTCCGCAAACGCGGTGGCCTCTCTAGCACCCTAGTCGAAAAAATGGACGATATGGGAATCCTGGGCAATATGCCGGAGGATAACCAGCTCAGTCTGTTTGATGAGTTTTTCTAAAATAATTCAAAATGATTTTAAGTTGTCTATGAAACGTGGACTTAAGGCAAGCTTGTTAGAAGAAGTTTTGAGTTTTCTGATTGTGGCTCTTCTAACTAATAGACCAGAAGCGCAAAGCTTATATCTGGATCAGGAGTAAGAAAGGAGAAAAAATGAGATTTAGTATTGTGGCAGAAGATAAACCTGCTCAAAAATCGTTTAGTTATCAATTAGAGCTAGACACGGATATGATTATAAAAGTAACCGGCTTGGTCTGCTCTAGTGTAGCTATGGCAACTCTTTTGTCTCTCTTTAAAGATTAGATCAAAACCTCTATTTTCCTTTCTTGAAAATAGGGGTTTTTAAGCTTTATAACCGCTTCTAGATGTTTTCATTGAACCTGGATTGTGTTACAATTTCTAGTGTGTAGAATTTCGTAAATGAGCTGATAAATCAGTGAGTTTTTATTGGTAATCAGAAGAAAAGAGGAGAAGAGTGTGGCGAAATATTTAGTAGGTCCTTACAACAATAGTTGGAATTTTATGGATGCTTATAACAAAGCTCAGAATGGGGACATCATCGAGTTTGAAGATGGATACGCTTTTCAATGGCCGACCAATCAGGAAATTGTCATTGATAAGGAGCTGCATTTTGTAGGGCAAGCAGTTCCTAATCCAAATGGCAATGGCCAAATCTTTAAGAATAGCATTGAAGCGGCTTTCCGATTTGTAGCAGGAGCAAAGGTCACTTTTGAAAATCTGTGTTTTAAAGTCACGGGGAATTATTCTACCCTTCTGTTATGGAGTGGATCTGAAGTCACTTGTAAGCAGGTTTGTTTTGAAATTAGCACTCAAAACAATCAGAACTTTTTTCTATATGCAGACACGCATTCTAAACTATTCTTAACTGCTATAGAAATGAAGGTTCCCGAAAAACACAATGCTTCAATCGGTATTGCGGCTTCTGAATTATCAATCAGTCATTCAAGGATTTTGTCTAGAATCGATCTATCAGATGGAGCTAGGTTGACCTTAGAAACCGTCGACCTTGAAAAATATGATATTAATACGATCAGTGCGACTAACTCAGAAGTGACTCTCAAGAACTCTACAGTTAAAGGTGGAAATCTCGAAATGGACTATCCACCAGTTTGGTTAGATAATGTAGTCTGGAAATCTGAGAACTGTAAAATCGAATTGCCTGGTGGGACTGCAGTTTGCCTCAATAATAACGTTCAATTCAACTCTGATTCGGACTTCATTACGTCCTTGAATTCGTACGGAAGTATGCTTCGAGCTCATCAAGCCACTTTTACAGAATTTCTATGCATCTATGACCAATCGTTCGCTGCTTTGACAGGAGAGACTACTTTCCTTGCAGAAAATGCTCAAAGAATTTCATTCGGGGCTTTTTCGGATAGTGTAGTAATGGCAGACCAGATGATTTTCCATAAAATCGCTGATCCAAATATTCGACTTCAAAGTTCTGCCTATGTAAAGGCAGACGCCGTTACTTATACACAGGGAGATGCGCGTGATCTGATAACTGAGATTGAGGATGGTTGTGACTATCTTGTGGGTAGAGAAGTGGCTATATCTAATCCGCAAGTATCTTCAAGCACTGCAGCTGATACAACTGTTCCAACTACTACAGCAACTGGATCTGAACAAGAAAAGAAACGCGATGCACGGGAAGAACTCAATAGCCTGATTGGTCTTGAGAAGGTCAAACATGAGATCAAAAAAATGATCAACATGGTAGAATTTAACAAAAAGCGGATCGCAAATGGCAAGGCTCCTGAAAAGCAAACGCTACACGCGGCCTTTATGGGAAATCCTGGTACAGGGAAGACGACCGTTGCCCGTCTCTTGGGAGAAGTTCTCTTTGAGGCCGGTGTCCTTTCCGGTAAGGAATTTCGTTTTGTCGAAGCGACTGAGTCAGACTTAATCTCCTCTAATGTTGGAGGGACAGCTGAGCAGACCCAGGCTCTTCTTGAAAAAGCTCGTGGTGGGATCCTCTTTATTGATGAAGCCTATAGCTTGGATAAAAAAGACAGTGATGTCGACTTTGGGATTGAGGCCATCAATACCATCCTCAAATTCATGGAGGACAATCGTGATGAGATCATGATTATTTTTGCCGGCTATACCAAAGAAATGGAGGAGTTCTTAAGGACTAATCCAGGGCTCCGTTCGCGCGTGCCTAATAACTTCATCTTTGAAGATTTCACAGGAGATGAAATTGTCCAACTGGGTGAAATGATCTTGAACAAGGGAGACTATAAGCTCGAAGACCGCGATTACTATGCTCGTCATGTCAAGCGGGCCTACGATGGATCATTGGATAAAAGCAATGGTCGCTGGATCCGTAATCTGGATGAGCAGTTGACCAAGACCATGGCAGACCGAGTGGTGGCTCAAGGTTCAGATGATATCGAGACCATCCTCAATATCGACATCGATGCTGTTCTCAACCAAGGCAAGTACCAGGCAGGGGCAGACAAAGAAGAAGATGGTATGGCAACCCTCAACCGCTTGGTTGGAATTGCAAAAGTGAAAGAGCAAGTCGAACAGTTTGTAGCTATGGCTGAGTTCAACCAAAAACGAGCAGAGCAAGGTGGTCTTGTGGAAGATACAACCCTGCACTCGCTCTTTCTTGGAAATCCTGGTACAGGAAAGACGACTGTTGCTCGCATTTTAGGGAATATTCTCTTCCAAAAAGGGGTCATCAAGCAGAAGAAATTCATTGAAGTATCTAGAAGCAATCTGGTTGGTGGCTACCAAGGTCAAACAGCCTTGAAGACGCGTGAAGTCTTAGAAAGTGCGCTAGGTGGGGTCCTCTTTATTGATGAGGCCTATACGCTCTACACTGGTCAAAATGATGATTTCGGGAAGGAAGCCTTGGATGAAGTCCTCAAATTTATGGAGGATCACCGTCGAGATATCGTCATTATCTTCGCTGGTTATACTAGGGAGATGCATGACTTCTTGCAAGTCAATTCAGGCCTGCAAAGTCGGATTCCAAATGTCTTTGACTTTGAGGACTATAATCCAGATGAGATTGTAGAGATTGGTCTCATGGGATTACGCAAGCAAGGCTACCAAGTCAACGAAGCTCTGTATGGAGAAATTGTGAAAGGAAATTATTTGCGTGCCAATGACCACAGTAACGGTCGCTGGGTCCGCAATCTCAACGAAAAACTTTTACGACAAGTATCGACTCGTGTAACACGTGAAGGAAGTACAGACTACAATTCCATTTTGGATCAAGATTTAGAAGCCCTGAGGGAGAATGGAAATCCAGAACATCCTCATATGGTAGATGACCAAGGCTATGTTATTCCCTAATTCTCAGCTTTCAAAAAATCCAAGCGTCTGAAACATTCTTGTTTCAGGCGTTTTTCTCACGGTAGAAAGTCTTGTATAAGCTTTAAATAATAGACTTGATTTTTAATATTCTAGCAGAGAAAAAAGTATTCAAGACGGAAGGAAAGGCACTTTCTGTTGTAAGGATTCTGCAGGAGGCGTGTACTTATGGTATACTAGGAAGAGAATATTGCTTATTAAGGAGAAAAAAATGGTTTTACCAAATTTTAAAGAAAACTTAGAAAAATACGCTAAATTATTGGTGGCCAATGGTATCAATGTGCAGCCTGGCCACACGGTAGCGCTCAATATTGATGTAGAGCAGCGTGAACTGGCCCACTTGATTGTCAAGGAAGCTTATGCTCTGGGAGCTCATGAGGTTATCGTCCAGTGGGCGGATGATTTGAGTACGCGGGAGAAATTCCTCCATGCGCCGATGGACCGCTTGGATAATATCCCTGACTATAAGGTGGCTGAGATGAACTATCTCCTTGAAAAGAAGGCCAGTCGTTTGGGCGTTCGTTCTTCTGACCCAGGTGCTTTGAATGGCGTGGATGCTGAGAAATTATCAGCTTCTGCTAAGGCCTTGGGACTAGCTATGAAGCCCATGCGAATCGCAACCCAATCCAATAAAGTCAGCTGGACAGTCGCTGCAGCAGCCGGTACAGAGTGGGCTAAGAAGGTCTTTCCAAATGCAGCTAGCGATGAGGAAGCGGTAGATTTGCTTTGGGATCAGATTTTCAAAACCTGCCGTGTCTATGAGGATGATCCAGTTGCAGCTTGGAAAGCTCATGAAGAAAAACTCAGCTCAAAAGCGAAGATTTTAAATGAAGAACAATTTTCTGCTCTCCACTACACAGCTCCGGGAACAGACCTGACACTAGGTTTGCCCAAGAACCACCACTGGGAATCAGCTGGCAGTCTCAATGCCCAAGGCGAGTATTTCATTGCCAATATGCCGACAGAAGAGGTCTTTACAGCACCAGACTTCCGCCGGGCAGATGGTTATGTGACCAGTACCAAGCCACTCAGCTATAATGGTAACATCATCGAGGGCATCAAGGTGACCTTCAAGGATGGCCAGATTGTAGAGATTACTGCTGAAAAAGGCGATCAGGTTATGAAGGATCTTGTCTTTGAAAATGATGGCGCGCGTGCTTTAGGTGAGTGTGCCTTGGTTCCAGATCCAAGTCCGATTTCTCAGTCAGGCATTACCTTCTTCAATACCCTCTTTGATGAAAATGCTTCTAACCACTTGGCTATCGGTGCAGCCTATGCGACTAGTGTAGTTGGCGGAGAGAATTTCTCTGAAGAAGAGCTTGAAGCAGCGGGTCTCAACCGCTCGGATGTCCATGTGGACTTTATGATTGGCTCTAACCAGATGAATATTGACGGCATCCGCGAAGACGGTAGCCGCGTAGCAATCTTTAGAAATGGAGACTGGGCAATTTAAGATGACAGGACTAATTTTTGTATTAATTTTCACTTTGCCAGCTTGTTTACTGACAACAGCTGTAGCAGTCATATTGACGCCGTTTGAGAAGCCCAAACAATGGAAATTAAAATTGTTGGTCAGCTTAATCGGTGCCTTGCTTGGCTTGGTTGTCTTGTTCCCTATCTTTAAAATTTTTGCTTCCTTTGTTGGTTCAGTGATTTCCTTGGCAATCCTTTGGTTGGTTCAACGATTTAAAAAGGAGGGTTAGATCATGCTTGGAAGTATGTTAGTTGGTTTTATCATTGGTCTAATAGCTGCCGCAATTACCAATAGAGGCGAGCGGATGGGATGCATCGGTAAGATGATCTTGGGCTTACTTGGAGCCTGGATAGGTCAAAGTCTTTTTGGGACCTGGGGGCCTCTTCTCCATGACACAGCTGTAGTACCCTCTATCTTAGGCGCAGTGATTTTATTAGCAATTTTTTGGAAACGAGACAGTTAAACTGTGATTTAAAAATCTCTGGAAATTATTTCCAGGGATTTTTTAGTAAATTTGAAATGTAGTAGATTACTTTATGAGAACCTTAACAATGCTTCAAAAAAAGCAGAGAAGTATTTGGGATGATTATGATTATTCCAAAAGAGATATTTTTTAGAAAGCTAGCTAGTGTAAAATTATGTCTTTGCAAGATTTGATTTAAAATTTTTTAGTCTTGGTATAATTAGAAATCCTGATCTCAAAGGATTTTGTATTCTATAAAATCAGCCATATTTAAATGTATTTCGTCATATTATAAAGTAAATGGGCAATGACAGCATTTTGAGGTACAAAAAGAAAGAGAGGGACTTTATATTTGAATTCATTGATAGTGACTTTGTTATATCCATACAACATTTGATTATGAGTAATAAACATGCTACAATGAAAACGCATACAAAATAATGTGAGGAGGAAATGAAAATGACAAAAGCAACTAAGTTTTTGCTAGGTGGTGCATTAGTAATATTGCTTTTAACTCCAGCATCTCTAGTTAGGGCTGATTGGAAACGAGATAATGTTGGTTGGTGGTATTCACTAAACAATGGTTCTTATTATAAAGACCAAGAAGCTTATATCAACGGTAAAATCTATAAGTTTGATAATAGAGGATATATGGTAACTGGCTGGCAATATAATGAGTATAATAATGGAGATTTTCATGCGTGGTATTATTATGATCCTGTAAATGGTGATGAAAAAAGAGGTTGGCAATTGATAGATGGGAAATGGTATTACCTTACTGCAACTGGAGCAGCTAGGGGTGATCAAAATATAGATGGAAAAATTTATTATTTCGACCTAGTTAATTGTGATATGAAAACGGGTTGGGTATTGAGAGGAGATACTGATCCAAGATGGTATTATTACGATCCTGCCAGCGGAGAACAAGCAGAAAACTGGAAAAATATAGATGGGAAATGGTATTACTTTAAATATTCTGCAGTTAAAGGTTCATACAAAATAGACGGAAAATTTTATTATTTTGACCCAGTTAATTGTGATATGAAAACGGGTTGGATATTATTAGAAGATTCGAATGGTAATTCAAGATGTTATTATTACGACCCAGAAAGTGGAGAACGACTGTCAGGTTGGCAAACGATAGATGGAAAAACGTATTGCTTTGACCAATTTGGTAAGGCATATGCTGGTTGGAATCAATTACTAGATGGAAAAATATATTATTTTGATCCGGTTAATTGTGATTTAAAAACAGGCTGGCTTGATTTAGATGGAAGTAGATATTATGCAGATCCTAACGATGGTGGTGCATTTGCAAGGAATAAAACTCTAATTATTGACGGTGTTTCTTATACATTCGATAGTGGTGGTTTTGTTGTCAATAATGAGCATTAATTAATCAGCACCCCAAAAGCTAGATTTCTTCTAACTTTTGGGGTGCTTTTAACTATGAGGATAAAGAGTTGTATTATACAATCAGAAAGGGTCATTGAGTTTTAAGGAGACCAATTTAAATATTTACTTAGCTGGTCATTAAGAAAGCTGTGTAAAAACATGGTCAACTAGCCTACGATAATTGTTTCGGTTTTGTTCCTTTACTAGCCTTGGAAGGCGTAAAAGATGTGGACCATATGGATAAGGTAAAAGTCTTGGAGCACATTTACCTCATGTACCAACTCACGGTTGGAGAGATGGATAATTAATAATGATATAACCACTCTTTTATAACTGCAAAAAAATTAGACATAAAGAACCTAACTTTTTTGGTACCATTTATTTTATTCTTAGTTTTAAATTAATCTAAATATATAATGTTATCAAAAAGAGATTTTATATTTTCATCTAAATGATGGCTTACAAAAATAATAGTCTTATCTGGCAGTGAAAATAGATACTTCTCAATTTGATAACGTCTTTCTTTATCAATTGCATCAGTTGCTTCATCAATAATCAAAATTGGTTTTTCCTCAAGGTAGGCTCGAGCTAAACTAATCCTTTGTTTTTGCCCACTAGAAATATCTTGACTAATTTCTGATAAAGTCGTATCCAGTCCATGACGCAATCCACTAACCCAGTCTCTTAGATAAAATAAATCCAATGCTTTTTCAATTTTTGTATCCTCTAATTGTCGTCCCAAGGTTAAATTGAATAAAATAGATTCGTTAAAAATATGATCATCTAAACTGACATAAGAAATTTGTTTGTGAAGATCTACTAAATCGATATTTTGGGAATTGACGTTATCATAGAATATTTCTCCTTTCGAAATTAGAACTTCACCATTAATGGCTTTTAATATGGTTGATTTCCCTGAACCTGATGTTCCTGAGATTGCGTACTTCTTATTTTTTTCAATTTTGAAATTCAAATTATCTAAGATAAGCTTCCCTTCACGTTCAATAGTTACCGCTTGAATTTCTAGTTTATCTATAAATTTCTTCCAAGATTGCTTCTTAATCTGTGTCTCATTTATACTGTGATCATCAGTCAATTCAAACTTTTCAAATATTTTGTTTACAGTTTTGAATTCAGCGTAATTGGCTGTTAAACCTGTTAGTCCCGCAAAAATAATCGAAGAAAAATATTGAGATGATGAGACAGCACCTATTGGAATTAATCGGTTAAAGTATAAGATACCTGCGTGAGTCAACATAGCAATTTGGCTTACAAAACTGGTTCCATTTTGAACTGACATAAGTCCACCAAAAGTTTTTGAGTATGAGACCCTAGATCTCGAATATTGTTTTGAATAAGATAGAATCTTGACTAACAAGAAATGAAGTTGATTAGCGTTGGATAACATCCGAAATCCACTTAAAGAATCATCAATTGCTTTAACCAATTCTTCATTCTTTTCGGTAAAATAAACAGCTTTCTTTTCCATTTTCTTTGTAAATATTTTAGGAAGATTTACCATTAGAATGAAAAATATAAAGATTGTAAACAACAATGAATAATGAAAGCTAAAAAAGGCAATAACTGCAAAAATGATATTTAATGCTTGACTAATCATTAATTCTAGTGTTTCAAAACCAAGATCTCGAATTGTATTAATATCATTTGTCAACCATGAGGTATAGGCGCTAATACTTTTGGAAGCAAAGTATACTCCACCATTCTTTTCAATTCTTTTTACAATATCCTTACGTATTTCAGTACACATTTCTTGTATAGCTTTCTCACTTGCTTTTGAGTTTTGATAAATTTGCAATACCCATAATAAATTTACAGCTAAAATGGCTCCACTCAAATACAAAAAGGACTGTAAATCAAAATTTACAATTGTAGAAATCGCCTTAGCACTCAATATACCATTTAAGTAAACACATAATGAATTAATAAAAATCCAAAACAACCATATAGAATTGCTTCGTTTACACCTGAATAAATAAGTTTTTAATGTCATATTTCTATCCTTACTTAAAAATTCCAAATATTTCTTCACCAATTATTCTTCTTTGATGTTTAAGCGCAATATAAGATAATAAAATTTCTATTTTCGTCTGGTTCTCCTTATATAAGATATTTACACTATTCACTATTAGTGAGTTTTTTTAAAAAGTATTATATCATAATGTACTAGACAAGAGGGAATTCTTAATAAATTTGATGAAGCAAGAAAAGTTTTATCATTATTCGCTACAAAATTTGGAACAAAAAGCAAATGGATATCAAAAAAAGCCTTGAAAATCAAGGCTTTTTCTTCTATATTTCTATGCTCCCTGCATGCATTTGGGAGGCTTTTTCATCTTGAAAATGATCAAAAATATTGAAATGTAAGTGATTTTCAGAAGATACTTTAAGTGATTTTAAATCTGATTATTTCAAAATGAGGCGAAAGTGAGGCATGAATAGAATGTTTATTTTTATCAGCGTGTTTTAGGTGGTGGTTGCGTCTTTCTTATTCTAGATAGATTTTAAACAATTGTTTACTAATAGATTGGTTCCTTAAAGTTTGAAAAATTTTAGTGCGTATCGTTTGTGCTACATTATAATCGTTGAGCTTCTATAATCAGAGATTGGAAAAAGTTAAAATTTAGGATGGTATGGGCAATAAGTTAATAATAAATTTATCAAATTGTATGTTAAAATATTTACTAGTATAAACCACTTTCTATATTTTTTGTCAATATTGCAAATTTTATTCATTAATTAGAGTGGATTTATACTTTGGAAAACATTAATATGAGGAATGCTGTTTTGAGAAAAATTTTACAGGATGACAAGCTTTATTCTTTAACAGAATTTAGAAATAAGATTTATGATGATCTAGATTTAACAAGAAGTGATTTAGCTATTTTGTTATGCGCAATGTTGATTGCATCTATTGGACTAAATATGGATTCTACTCCAGTTATCATTGGTGCAATGTTAATTTCTCCGCTAATGACACCCATTCTTGGGATTGGTTTTTCGCTAGCGATATTGGATATGAATCTGCTCAGAAAATCGTTTAAAATTTTGTTTATTCAAGTTTCGTTGAGTCTTATAGCATCTACAGTTTATTTTCTAATTTCTCCTATTTCTTATGCAAGTACAGAAATTATTGCCAGAACTTCACCAACAATTTGGGATGTTGTTATAGCTTTTGTTGGTGGCTTAGCAGGAATCATTGGAGCACGAAAAAAAGAAGCAAATAATATTGTCCCTGGAGTGGCAATTGCAACGGCTCTTATGCCTCCTGTGTGCACTGTTGGTTATTCTATAGCAACAGGAAATTTTAAGTTCATGCTAGGTGCATCTTATTTATTTTTCATCAATTGTAGTTATATTATGATAGCTACTTATATAGGAACAAGCTTAACTATGGTAAAAAATCATTACATTAAACATAATCAAGAAGCTTATAAAATGAGAAAAATATTAATTCTAGTTTCGCTTATTCTTATTATTCCAAGTTTGGTTTCAGCAGCTACGTTAGTTAGAGAAACACTAATTAATGAATCTATAAATAAATACTTATCTGATCAGTTTAAAGAGCAGACAGTACTAAAAAAGAACTTTATCAAAGAGAATAATACACTAAAGTTAACTATTTCAGGAAAACATCTTTCTGACGAGGAATTAAAAAAAATAATTGGTAAGCAAAATGACTATGGTTTGCAAAATATTTCAATTCAAATTTCACAATTATCTAATGATCGATTGACTGAAAAAGAAGTAGTAGAATTTATTATTCAATATAAGAACGATCAGGATCTTCAAAAGATTGATAAGGAAAAGAATGAAACGAAGACTAAAAATGAGTAATCAAATTACCGTTTGTTGCAAGAGAAATGAAAAAGAGGCTGGGATAAAAGTCCTAGCCTCTCAATTGTCTTTGGATTGTCGAGCATGACGCAGTGGTTGAGTGGGCTCTACTACGCTGATTTCATCAGCTTTTACATCCCTACTCAACTGTGCGGAGGTGGGACGACGAAATCGAATTCTAACGAATTACCGATTTCTGTCCCACTCTCTTTTTACTATTATAAATTACAAAGATATTTTGCCAGAGAAATTAACTCTTAGCTTTATTTGTCATCTTTATTAATCATATTTTTAACGCCTTCGATTGCTCCTTCGACCGCATCTTTTGCATCTTCAGCAACTTCTTTAACTTTAGAAACTACTTTTTCAGCAGCCCCTTCTTTTTCTGTTTTTTTATCACCAGTTAATTTTCCTAGTCCTTCTTTAACAGAACCTTTAGCTTGGTTGAATTTTTCTTCTGTAGACATAATCTTTACCTCCATTATGAGTTTTTAAGTATTTTATTTATAGAAAAGAAATAAAATAAAAATCTTTTTTCGTAGTTAGAGTATTAATGAACGCGAGTTTTTTCCTTAGAAGTAGCTTCTTTAACAGCATCTACCCCTTCACCAACTTTTTCTTGAACAGCTGAGAAGCCTCCGCTAAGTCCAGATTTTGCTTTTTCAAATTGCTCTGAAGCGAATTCGCCTGTTGATTCTGCAATATCTGTTACTCGGTCTTGAAGACTAACTGAATCAGCTTCATGCTGTTCTTTAGTTTTGATATCAACAACATTAACATTGACTTCAACAACTTCTAAGTCAGTCATCTTAGAAACTTCTTCCACAACAACTTTCTTGATTTCGTCGTATAATGCAGGAACATTCTTTTGATATTCAACTACTACATTTAAGTCAACAGCTACTTGTTCTTTACCAACTTCAACATTAACACCGTTAGTGACATTATCAGTGTTAATCAATTTATCTGTTAAGTTAGAGAAGAAGCCACCGTCAACAGCCAGCAAACCTGAAACTTTCTCTAAAGAGAGACCGATAATTTTTTGAATGACCTTATCATCATAAGTCAATTCACCTTTTACTTCGTGAGCTGCTTGAGCAACTTCTTTTTTTGCAACATCTTTAACATCTTTATTTGACATGTTAAACTCCTTTATTCTTATTTAAATATATTATTTTTTTGAATATAATATCCTATTCCTGCCCCTAGAGTAGCGCAAATCAAGACAAATAGAGTCTTAAAGAAGCCAAAGGATAGGATAAAACACGCTAGAATAATGCCTGCTAATCCAGACAAGATTGGATATTGATATTTTTTAAACCATTCCATTTTTTACTTCCTTACTTTACACGACTAGTAGTTTTTTTAGCCGCTTCTTTTGGCTTGAAGTCTGAGACAGAGATTTTAAGCTTGACATTATGATTGATTCCGAAGAATTCTGTCAATCCAGACGCAATTTCTTCTTGAATCAACTGACTTCTCTTGATAATGTTTTCCGAAGGAACGATTGCCCCTTTAACGGACACCATGCATTTGTTTTTACGGCTATTTACTGAAACTGTAGGATCTTTAATTAAATCGTGATCTGTTAACAGACTACGAACAAACCCTTCAATAGCTGAATTTTTCAGCATCAGCTTCCCATCCGCATTAGCTAGCTGAATTTCCAAACGTCTCTTAGGATAAAAAAGTATCACCAACATCAGTAGTAAGATTAAGCTTGCTAAGACCACAGTGCCCCAAAAGACATACCTAGAAAGATAGTATCCTACAAAAGGAATTTGCTTCCAAGTGAACAACTTCCAGGTAAATAGTTGAAGCCCCAGACCGCTAACTTTATGAAAATCTAGCAAAACAGGAATCAAAATTGTCAAGATTAAAATACATAGTATAAGAAAAAGTATTTTTCTTGATTTTGACATATTGAATCCTCACATCATTAAATTTTAAATTGTATTTTGAAAAGTAAAAGACTTATGCCTTTTTACCTACAAAAAATGATACAACAGCTACTACAATAACTGCACCAATGATAGAAGGAAGCAAGGCCATACCAGCCAAACTAGGACCCCAAGTTCCTAAAAGTGACTGACCGACAGCAGAACCAACTAAACCTGCAACAACGTTTGCAATAACACCCATTGAGCCGCCTTTTTTAGTGATTGATCCAGCAATAAGACCAATAAAACCTCCAACAATAATAGACCAAAGCATATTGATTCTCCTTTCTAATTTTTTCTAAATCAAAATTGTTTAATAATATTTTTTTATTATTATTTTTTGATTAATATAATTATATAATTTTACAGTTTGAAAACATAATAATTCAGCCTAAAATCCCTTTCGTATTTATGTATCATAGATACATAAAATTAATAATTCCTTGTTCTATAAGCTTTTATCGGCGTTTTTAGATATATTTTTGAGTTGTTGAATTAGTTTAAATATACACAATATGGTATAATTGCATGACAATATAAACACTATATTATCTATATTATAAAGAAAGATAACAATTTAATGCGAGAATTACTGTCTAAAAAGAGTCACAGACAATTAGAATTATTAGAAATACTATTTGAAAATAAGCGTTGGTTTCATATTTCTGAACTGGCTGAACTATTGAATTGTACGGAACGTTCAGTAAAAGATGATTTATCCCATATCAAGTCCTCTTTTCCTGACTTGATATTTCATTCTTCAACAAATGGTATCCGTATCATAAATACTGACGATAGTGATATTGAGATGGTCTATCACCATTTTTTTAAGCATTCAACTCATTTTTCAATTTTAGAATTTATCTTCTTTAATGAAGGATGTGATAAAGAGAATATTTGCAAAGAGT
>ERZ773263.1483-NODE-1483-length-13892-cov-6.264870_pt1 | contig 13892 bp, 15 predicted proteins | sample MGYA00511076_ERZ773263 | MGnify/ENA primary metagenome ERZ773263 (study PRJEB29015, sample SAMEA2738155) | human oral metagenome | biome: human oral; feature: human-associated habitat; material: saliva | place: China | collected 2195 ... | reverse complement strand
AGCACCGTCACGGCAAACGGTATTATTACTGCCGTGAATGGTATTTTTGATTGTACTATGAACAATAGTTCACAATTCAGCTATACGTAATTATGGTATTTATAGTATACCTTCCTGTTAATAGGGAGATTAATTACTATAATGAAGTCTAGAATGTTAGATACAAATGTTTTACTATTAGACAAAAGTATCAACAGGAGGAAGAATGGACGAACAAACTTATGCACTAGCCACTAAGGCCGCATGGTATTACTACATGGAAGATAACACCCAGGCTCAGATTGCTGAAGTCATGGGCATTTCTCGTGCAAAGGTTATTCGTCTGCTTGAAGAAGCTCGTACTCAAGGTATTGTTCAATTTAGCTTTAGAAAAAACGATAGCCAGCGCATTTCCGCAGAACAGCTTCTTATTGACCGCTTTGGTCTTAAAGATGCTTTTGTAGTGCCAACTCCTCTAGATAGTTCTGCTATCAACCAGTCTATTGCTCAAAGTGCAGCTCACTATGTCTCTGACCACCTGCGCGAAGATGGCTACCTCAACATTGGCTACGGCGATACTGTCAGTCGCATGTTAGGCTTTCTTGCCAAAAATCGCGAGGAATCACTCAACGTCGTAAGTCTTACGGGTGGTGTGAGCTACTACCTACCAACTGTTGGTACAACCGCCTACTCCATGCGCCTGTTCTTGACACCTTCTCCGCTTGTTGTATCTTCTCGCCAAGTGCGCGATGCTCTTCTTGACGAGAAGAGCTTGCAAGATGTGTCTACCATGACAGAGTACGCAGACATGAGTGGGGTCGGCATCGGCGCCGCAGTTGAGGGCGCTACTGTTTTGCGCAACGGCATCCTTAACGAGGGCGAGCTGACCGTACTTAAGATGCAGGGAGCCGTCGGTGACGTCCTGAATCACTTTATGGATAAAGACGGCAATCTTATTCAGACAGAAATTGAAGATCGCGTCATTAGTACCGATCTGGATAAGCTTCGCCAACTCAAGAACGTTGTTGGTGTTGCTGGTGGCAAAGATAAAGTTACGGCAATTAAAGCAGTGCTTAATGGCGGCTATCTGAACGTGCTCATCACGGATTCAGACACCGCTGCTGAGCTGCTTCTTTCGTAAACAAGGAGGATCTGATGAGCAAGTATCTTCTTGCACTAGACGCGGGAACAGGAAGTATTCGCGCCGTTCTCTTTAGTGTTGACGGTGAGCAAATTGGAGTTGCTCAGCGCGAGTGGGAGCACCATGAGGACCCTCGTTGGCCCGGCAGCATGGACTTTGATTGGGTTACTGACTGGAAGCTTGCTCTGGACTGTATCAAAGAAGTTCTGGCAAAGACCTTTATTGACCCTAAAGAAATCGCTGGTATTTCAACTACCTGCATGCGTGAGGGCATCCTCCTGTACGACCAAGACGGCAACGAAATTTGGGCATGCGCTAACGTTGACGCTCGAAGTGTTGATGAAGTCAAACAGCTCATTGATATGGACCCAGAACTTGAGAAGAAGATTTACCAGAAGAGTGGTCAAACCTATGCACTAGGTGCTCTGCCTCGTCTTCTTTGGGTTAAGAACAAGATGCCAGAGATCTACAACAAGGCTGCCAAAATTGGTATGTTTAACGGCTGGCTTGCTTACAAACTTACGGGTATTCTCGCGGTTGAGCCATCAAACGGCAGTACCACCGGAATCATGAGCCTGGAAGAGCGCACTTGGGATCCAGAGATTGCAAAAGAGTGTGGTCTGCGCGATGACCTGTTTGGCCAGGTTATCGAGTGTGGAGAGGTACTTGGTGCTATAACTGCAGACGCCGCAGCAGAGACGGGCCTTGCTGAAGGTACGCCTGTTGTTGTCGGTGGCGGTGATTGCCAACTGGGTATGATTGGTGTTGGCGCTTGCGAACCTGGTCAAGCTGGCGTTTTTGGTGGCAGCTTCTGGCAGTATGAGTTCAACACCGATAAGAGCACTCCAGATCCTGACTATCGCGTTCGAGTGAACTGTCACGCTATTCCTCAGATTTGGCAGTACGAAGCCCTGGCATTCAAGCCTGGCCTGGTTATGCGTTGGTATCGTGACGGCTTCTGCCAGGCAGAAAAGGCCGAAGCTGAAGAGCGTGGCATCGATGTATACGACGTCATGAACGAATATGCTGCTAAGATTCCTGCAGGTAGCCACGGTATGCTCTGCTGCTTCAGTGACGTTATGAACTACATTCACTGGACTCACGCAAGCCCAACGTTTACCAACTTTGAGCTTGATCCAGAGCGCTTCAATAAGTTCACCTTCTATCGCGCAATTTTGGAGAATACCGCCCTTCTCGTCCGTGGCCACATTGACCTGGTCAAAGAGGCTACCGGCAATGAGCCAGACGAGCTTATCTTTGCAGGCGGCGCTTCCAAAAGTCCTCTGTGGGCGCAGATTGTTGCCGACGTTACTGGCAAGAACGTTCGCATTCCAGAGGTCAAAGAGGCAACTGCTCTGGGCGCTGCTGTTCTTGCGGGATACGGCGTAGGCATCTACCCAAGTATCGCCGAAGGCGCAAAACGTGTTGTTAAATGGGATAAGACATTCTCCCCTAACCCAGACAATAAGGCTGTTTACGACCAGCTGTATGTCCAGTGGAAGGATGTTTACAAGAGTCAGCTTGAGCTTGCAGAAGAGGGCAAGGTCAAGAGCATGTGGAGAGCACCTGGCCTGTAAGCGCTAGGGGTCCCACCACGCCGCAAGGCACGTAAGAAGCAGTTTGGTCGCATCACAAGTTGCGCCTGAAAGGAAAGCAAGATGTTTATTGTCAACGAGAACGATTTTGAGTACAGGTGTGGAGATCACGGTCCTAAGTACCTGATGAAGGGTCCTCGCATGAACTATGCCATGGTCCAGTTCCAGCCAGGCCAAGACTTCCAGGCTCACTACCACAACATCATGGAGGAGAACTTCCACATCCTCCAGGGCAAGGTGGACATTGTGGTTGATGGTGAGGTCCACACCCTCTCGGCTGGCGACTTCATCCACATTGAGCCCGGCGAGGTTCACTACGTCAACAACCCTTACGACGAGCCTATTGTTATGGTCTCAACCCTTGCTCCTTTCCAGGAGGTCGACAAGGTTGAGGTAGAAAACCCTACCTACTAAGATCAACATCTAACGAGAAGATTTTTTAGCTGTTAGCTTTAGAGGGCTGCCTGACGGCAGCCCTTTTTTATCAAGGAGAACGTGTCGGTTCATTTCTTGATGCTAAGTCAATCAGTGTAATTAACTTATGTAATTCTGATCCATACCTTATATCGTCAAAAACTAAGGGAATCATTGCGTTACCTTGTAAAACTACTTTGTAAATAAGCCCCTCATTTAGTATTAGACCCTGTTTACGATTAACAGCAGAAATTCTCTCTTGCTCCTCTTCCGACATTCCATTAATAATTGGATTTGTTAGTTCATTTATTTTGTTGCTAATTTTCTGACACTCAGACGATGGAATTTTTAGTTCTCTAGATTCAATTTCTTGCGTTTCTATAAATAAGTTTTCGACAACGCTAAATACGTTCCGCTCATCTTTTGAAAAAGAAAACTCAAGAGGTACAAACAGCCACATATCTTCCCTAAATTTTGATGAATGGACTTCATGAACTGCGAGCTTCCTAGTTAAAACATCAAGAAATAGATACTCTTTCATATAGAAACTGCGTCCATAAATGAGCACTTGGGTATACATCGACTTTGAAACCTTCCATATGAAAATCCGCTTGATAGGAAGTATTCCATATCAAGCGGATAGTACGTGTCCATCAAACTGGACATTAACACTTCTCATAAGTCGCTGTGAGCCACAAAACACCAGCAAAAAGAGCCGTCTTGTGAACGGCTCTTTTGAAGTAGTTGTCTGGCGGTGACGGCTAACTCACTGCAGACTAAAAGTCTGAGCAGCAAGCTTATCCTTACCAAAGAGTGGATACACTTCAACCTCAACATCAGACGAACTAATGAGCTTATAAGCTTGCTCAACATCAAGGCTTGTTCCAGTCTTAATCTTTTTTGCAGTGCTTTCCCAATTGACATCACCGCTAGTTATAACTGCGACTTCAAGCTGCTGCCCATCCTGATACGCTTCAACGCGTACTGAACTCATAAATGAAGTAGTCTCATCAGAGTTGTTTGTAAAATTGAACGTGATTTTTGCTGCTGGGTCACCGTTGTAATCAGCAATCTGTGTGAGCGTGCCAATGGTCACCTCATACTTTGCTGACTGCTTCTCTTCTGAATTCTTTGGCTCTTCCTTCTGTGCATCAGAAGTAGACGTGGATGTTGCGTTGCTGTTTCCGCAACCTACCAAGCCAAGAGCAAACAAACTAGAAGCACCTGCATAAATGAACTCGCGACGTGTTAAAGACATAATTCCTCCCATGTTTAATGTGTCTTTTATCTGTTAACCGCTTTTTTTAAACAAGAACACTTACTACAGTGCAGATAGTAGTTATTGAATTGCGGTCATGTGTCCACTACATTGGACACATGACTTGTTTGTGAAACATTGCGCGCTACAATACGCCACAAAAAACGCCGCCGGAAATCCGGCGACGTTTCATGAATCTTATGGAAAAGAAAGAAACACAATATTTAGCTGGTCGTTCACAAAGGGTCAAGCTTATTACTCACCCGATGGTCGTTCACCAAACTTACTTGTTGGACTGCTTGATCATCCAAATGGTCTTAGAAAGAAGAGCGATATGCTCGTCCATTGCTGCGGAAACAAGGAAGTTGTCCTCAGCGTCTGCGTCCTTCTTGATCTCTGCTGCGAGGGCACGAATTGCCTCGTAGTCAGCAAGAATAGACTTAAAAATCTCCTGTGGGTTCTTGAAGCCCTCTGCAGCCTCGGAGAGAGTTGCGCTCTTGAGGAAGGAATCCATAGAGCCAAGTGGAGAGCCGTCATTCATCAAGATGAGCTCGGCAACCTCGTCAAGCTGGTCATACATCGCACCATAAACCTCGTCGAGGTCAGTATGCACGTTGTAGAACGAAGGACCGCTTACGTACCAATGGAAGTTGTGAATCTTGTGGGCCTCAACAGCGTAGTTAGCGAGAAGAACATTGAGCTTATCGTTTAGCATAGTTAAAACCTTTCTTCTAAATACATTGTTTAGTTAACTAGTAATTATTACTAGTTAACTGTTATATTCCCGAAAATAGTTAGACAATACTGACTTTTCCAAAAATTTTTAGAATTTTTCTCGACTGTTATGCTGAGACATCAATATCGTGCGCCGCGCTATCTAACTCACTTTTCCACCTGCATATATAGAATCCCCTTCAGTCACTGAATGTGCATCTTTTTTGACAAAACGGTTAAATCACACGGGTTTCTCGCCAAAGGGTTAAAGAAAGAAGGCAAAATCAGCGCAATCAATTTTTTAGCGTTCTCTTCCAAGGAGACTATATGACCAAGATTCCCGAGGGCTACCGTTCAAGCCTTTCGCTTTACGATACGCAGAAGGCTATTGAGCAGGTCAAAAACGTATTTCTAACCAAGCTGTGTGCTGCACTGAAGCTGTCGCGCGTCACCGCTCCGCTCATCGTTGATCCGCTTACCGGCATGAACGACAACCTCAATGGTGTCGAGCACCCCGTTGCCTTTGACCTGCCAAATGTTGGCAAAGATGCTGAGGTAGTTCAGTCGCTTGCAAAGTGGAAGCGCTATGCTCTCTGGCGCTACAACTTTGCCGTTGGTCGCGGCCTAGTGTGCGACATGAATGCTATCCGTCGCGACGAACAGCCCGATAACCTGCACTCTATTTATGTGGACCAGTGGGACTGGGAGCGCATCATCACACAGGACGAGCGCAATACCGATACGCTAGAAGACGCTGTCTGCCGCATTGTCGAGGCAATCTGCGGTACGCTCGACGAGCTTAAGTGGCACTATCCCCAGCTCAACACACAGCTTAGCCGAGAAGTCACCTTTGTAACCTCGCAGGAACTCGAGGACCTCTACCCTACTCAAACGTCTAAACAGCGAGAAGATCTGTTTGTTCGCGAGCATCCAACCACGTTTATCGTAGGTATCGGTGGTGCTCTAAATTCCGGGCAACCTCACGATTTTAGGTCTCCTGACTACGACGATTGGTCGCTCAACGGCGATCTGCTGTTCTGGGATGAGACCCTAGACTGTGCAATTGAGATTAGCAGTATGGGCATCCGTGTTGACGCTGAGGCGCTTGAGTCACAGCTAGCAATTGCTGGATGCGAGGACCGCCTTAAGTTGCCGTTCCATAAGATGCTTATTGACGGTGAGCTGCCTTTTACCATCGGTGGTGGCATTGGTCAGAGCCGTCTCTGCATGCTGCTACTAGAAAAAGCGCACGTTGGAGAGGTACAGGCGTCTATTTGGGACAAGCAGACCGAAGAACGTTGTGCAGAAGCAGGGGTTTCTCTGCTCTAAGACGTAGGCTCAGACGTGCAGCTCTGTGCCATATCACTCCGCTCTCAACATCTGCGACCGCTCGCAAAACTAAAAACATTTTGGCGTTTCTCCTGTTAACGCTACAATAGTAACCCAGTACAACTAAAAGCCACTGAGTCTAACTGGCGATTTAAGGAGCGACTCTATGAATTGCCCCAATTGCGGAGCTGAAATTGATAAGAACACAAATTTCTGCTCCAACTGTGGACAGAAGCTTTCAGATGCCACAGATGTTACAGACGCCACGGATGTCGAGAAAACCGATGTGCCCGCTGAGTCTACAGAACCTGCACCAGAAACCGCACCCGACAACTCCACCACAACCACCAAGGTTATCGCATCAGCAGAGTCTGATACACCAACTGAAACGGTAACTGACCCAGACGCTACCATCCTCGCAGAGCATCCAGCCGATGACGCAGCCGATGACGCAACCGATGAGGAATCTACAACCTTTATCAACGATCCTGATCGCATCAACGTCTTTACCACCGATGACCTTGATTCAACTGCCATTTCTCACTTTGACCCTTCACAGTTCACCGTCATTTCAAACGGACCTGGCTCTGTTGAGCGCAAACAAACCAAAGACGGCTCGGACGTGCTCCGCAAAGTCGCATTTGGCTTGCTTGTAGCCGTCTTGGTCGTAGGCGCATTGGCCGTTGCATGGGTCATCTATTCTCATCAAGACGATGCAGCCAGGCGCAGCGCTGTCCAGCAGCGTATTGACAGCTATCAAGAACAAATCAAAAGCGTTGACGTCAATCCAGCCAGCGACAGCAGTCGTGCTGAACTTCTCAACCAATACGAAAAGCTCGATCAAATTGAAGAGCAAATTACCGGTGACCAGAAAAACGGTCAGTTCCGTCTTCCTAACGGCACCGATGACTCAAGTGTCAACACCCTAAACAGCTTAATTTCAGATAAACAGAAAAGAATTCGCGATTGGTTTGAGGCCGACTACAAGCGCAGACTGGCTACAAACAGTTTTAACGACTCAGATTCTGCAACCACGCTTGACCTCAAGTCCGTTGCTAATAGGCTTGTTGAGCTGCAAGCTCTTCTCGGCGACATAGAGAACGAGAAAGAAATCTGGGGCAATGATACCGGCGCTAATTCGACGTATGACTCATATCACTCTCGTGTTTCCGACCAGATAAAGAAAGGTGAGGGTCTAAAATCTGGCGTGACCGAGAAAAACAAGAACGAGCAAGAGAAGAAGGATAAGGACAAAAAGTCCGAGGAGGACCGCAAGAAAGCCGAAAAGTGGGTTGGTACCTATAGCGGAACCGGCACTGACGGCAAATCTATGGAGGTTGTCATCCAGAAAGATGGCACGGTTCTTTGGCGTATTGGCGGTCAGCCTGAGGTTCGTGGAACCTGGACCGGAGATGAGAGCAAGCTTGAACTTAACTTCAATGGTCAGGTTAGTGGCAGGAGCGAGCCTTTCACTCTTTCCTCTACCAACGGCGGCAAAACCGTTACTATCAGCTCTCAAAGCAGCACGTGGAACACAGATACACTTTCTAGAAAGTAACGCTGACTAGAAAGCAACACTATATATCGCAAGACACAAAAAAGGCGAGAAGACCGATTGATCTTCTCGCCTTTTTATTTGTCTAAGGTGAAATGAGAGCTACTTTACAGACCAAGCGCTTAGCAGCCAAGCACCAAGGAGCCTAGAACCTAGAATGTTTTTCTCGCCAGCTATTTGTTAAGCAGCTTCTCGTACACGTCAATGAAGTCTTCGGCAATAATGCGGAAAGACTCAGCCTGCATAAGCTGGTCTTCAGCGTGGAGCAAAATGAGCGAGAACTCAACGTTACTGTTGTCGATTGCAGACTGCTGGAGCATATTCAAGTGCGTGCCGTGACCCTCATTGAAGATTTCTGTACCAGCGAGAACGTCTGCACGAGCACCTTCAATATCGCCTGCTTTTGCCTTCTGGATTGCACCAATATACATTGACTTTGCAGTTCCAACGGTAGCAATAATCTCAAAGGCTGCTTCTTGTGTAGCAGTCATGCCATCATCTAAAGCCATTTTTACCTCATACTCTTCTTTTGAGCACCTGAGAGCTCACAAAATCTTTTGCAGCTTATTTGATAAGCTCAAGTGCGTCGTCAAGAATCTTTGCAGCGTTCATCCTGCCGTAATCAACCATAGGAATAACAGCTACAGGAATAGATCCTACTGCAGCCTCAACATCTGCCTTTGCATAAGCAATCTGAGGTCCAAGCAAAAAGACATCTGCACCATCAATAAGCTCAAGTGCCTTATTAAGAGGATTTGCAACAATCTCTGCATCTAAACCGCGAGAAGCAGCCTCTTTCTGAAGCTTCTGGACAAGCAAACTGGTAGACATCCCGGCGTTGCAAGCAAGTAAGATTTTCATGTGATCTCCTTCTGATAAGCCAGCCACCTAATACGATGGCTGGCTTCAAGTGATACTCAGATTATAAGCTTACAAACTACTCTGCATCCTGAGCTTTCTCTGCAAGAGCCTCAGCCTGCTTGACCTGTGCGCGCTCGGAGATCTTCATAAATGGCAGGTAAATTGCCATTGCGAGAAGAACCTCGACGATCTGCCAAATAACAGCACGAACGTCGCCACCGGTTGCCAACCAACCACTCAAAAAGACTGGAGTGGTCCAAGGAACCATTGCAACGCAAGGGCTAATCCAACCAAGGTTGGTGAGCAGGTAGGTCAGACCGATGAACAAATCTGGTACAAGAACAAATGGAATCATCAAAGGAAGGTTAAAGACAATTGGGTAACCATAAATAACTGGCTCGTTGATGTTAAAGATACCTGGGAGAAGAGAAAGTGCCGCAACGTCTTTAGAAGCCTTGTTCTTGGAGAAGATAAAGGTGTCAAAAAGCAGCATCAGAGTACAACCAGAACCGCCAATCAGCGCAAAGGTGTTGATGATCTGCATGTTCATGTAGTGATCCTGAGGGATTGGCTGACCAGCTGCGAAGGTTGCCATGTTGTCAACAATAAGCATGGTCAGGATTGGCTCAATCAGAACACCAGAGATGGTGGACTGGTGAATACCAAGGCAGAAGAGAAGGTTTGCAAAGGTGTAGATGACGATGACAGCAAATGGACCAGCATTCATAAGGCCCTTCAGTGGGGCGGAAATGCTTGTTGCAATGATGGTCATAAGGTCAGTACCTGCACAAACTGCAAGAAGAGCAGAAGCAATACCAAAAACACTCAAGGTCAACATCATAGGAATCATGGTGTTAAAAGAATCTGCAACCGCTGGTGGAACACCCTCACCAAGGTTGACCTTCAGCTGTTTAACGCTAGAGAGCTTAATGAAAATTGTGGTTGAAAGCAGGCCAATAATGATTGCACCAAACAGACCGTTAGTACCAGTGAAGGAGGAGGAAAAAGCGCCTGTTACATCGACGCCAGTGACTGCATAGTCATTTGGCAGAAGCTTAGCAACCTCAGCCACAGGAAGTGTTACTGCTGCAGCAGCTGCGTTAGCAGCGTTAGTTGCGTGAAGAACAGCGCCTGCGGTGGCAACAATGCTCTGAGGCATCATGATAATAAGAGCAGCAATGCCAATAACAACGCAAGAAATTGCGTTTTCAAAACGCTTATTACGAGCAAGGCAATAACCAATGATGCCTGCAAGAATAACTGCCGAGAAACTCAGAGTTCCCTGAGCAATCGCTGCACCCCAAACCTTGAAATTAGCCAAGGTGACTGGATCATTAGCAAAGATGAGTGGGAACAGAACGTTGTTGATCAGTACTGCAATACCAGCCAAAATGTAAATTGGGCTGACAGTTGCGAATGCATCGCGTAGGCTTCTCAAGTGAACTTGATTGCCTACTTTTGCAGAAACTTCTGCAAATTTATCTAGAAACGATGCTTGGCCATTATCTTTTGCCATGAACAAACTCCTTTCACGAGTTTCTAGTCAACTATATGTGTAGTGGCAATTTGTTTAAGCCACTTAGCTGATTTCTTAAGACGACGGTTGTAGTTATCTTCCAGATCTACCTCAATAAAGCCATAACGGTTCTTGAAAGCATTTGCCCAAGACCAGTTATCAATGATGGCCCAGTAGTGGTAACCACGGCATTTTGCGCCGTCCTGAATTGCACGGGCAATCCACTCAAGATGGCGACGAACAAAATCAACACGGTAGTCGTCCTGAATTACACCGTTTTCATCTTTTTTAAGATCTTCTCGCTCAACACCCATACCATTCTCAGAAACAAACCACTCAAGCTCTGGATATTCATCGCGAACCTTCATAGCAAAGTCGTAAAGACCCTGTGGGTAAATCTCCCAACCACGAGAAACATTCATTTCTGCTTCCGGCCAAACATACGGGTCAGCAAAGTTTGGAATGCCATTCTCATCAGTATCTTTTGCAGGAGCCTGAATACGCTCTGGGTGGTAATAATTGCAGCCCAACCAATCCACAACACCGTCGGCAAGAATGAGCTTGTCCTCAGGACGAATAGGCAGGTCAACGCCACGAGACTGCAGCGTATCGATGACATCCTGTGGAAGCTCTCCCTTAGTAACCAGATCAAGCCACCAGCGAATGTTAACACCATCGGTCATACGCAGCGCCTCAAGGTCTGCTTCGGATGGATTTTCTTTGGTATATGGTGGTGCAAAGCAGTTGATAAGGCCGATACGAGAATCCTCAAGCATAAAACCTGCTGCTTTTGCGCGACGATACTCGCGGACACCAAGCGCATGAGCAAGCGAAATATTGTACTGAACAGCACGAGCACGGGAATAATTCTTTACAAAAGGAAACCATCCGCCAACGGTATAGCGCATCTCAGGCTCAACAATTGGCTCATTAAAAGTAAACCAGTAACGAATCTCTTTACCAAAAGTCTCAAACGCAATGCGTGCATAATGTGCATATGCCTCAACTACCTCGCGAGACTCCCAACCACCGCGATTAAAGAGGTATTCAGGCATATCAAAGTGATAGAGGTTTACAAAAATCTCAATACCAACCTTCTTTGCTGTAGCAAAGAGCTGATGATAGTACCTCTCGCCCTCTGGATTAAGCTTTCCATCAATATCTAAAAGGCGACTCCACTGGATAGAAGTACGAACTGAGTCCATTCCTATTGACTTAAGAAGCTCAAAGTCCTCTTCCATTCTGCTGCTAAAATCATTGCCACCATAAGACCCTACGCGGTTGTGAAAGGCGGCGATGTCAAGGTTAGACCAAGTATCCCAAATGCTAGGGATTCTTCCGTCATCTTGCCATCTGCCTTCAGTTTGTGGGCCAGACATAGCCCCGCCAAAGAAAAAGTCTTTAGGAAGCTGATATTGCATAATTGCCCTTCTCTCTTGTATTAATAAATCTGACATGTCATATTATATAAGAAGATATGTCAAATAAATACACGTAGTATACTAGCCTAAATAAATTAAAATGCAATCTATAAATTGTTCTGTTTCAAAGGAATTAAGATGAACAAATACGACCTTATTGTTCAAGATATAAAGCAAGATATCTCCCTGGGTACCTACCCAGCATATTCTCGCCTACCTTCTGTAGCTCAGCTTTGTCAACAATATGAAGTAAGCAAGATTACCATTAACAAGGCACTTGAAGTACTAGAACAACAAGGTCTTATCTTTAGACGTAAGGGTTCGGGCACATTTGTAAAAAAACTTGAAGAAGGAACTCAGATACGTCCGAGTAAAGAAGTCTCCGGACAAATGGAAGGCTTCATGGCTGAGCATACCGCTCGTGGTGAACGTGTCAAATCTGTTGTATATACCTTTGAGGTTCAGCACCCATCAGAATACATTGCCAAAGCATTAGATATTAGTCCTGAAGATTTTGTATACCGCATTGTACGTGTACGCATTGTTGATGATGTTTCACAAGTTATTGAATACACCTATATGCCTATCGGTTTAATTCCAAATCTTAAAATGAAACATCTTGAGCATTCGATATATGCATATATTGAGAATACCCTTGAGCTTCGTATTGCCAACGCTCACCGTGTCATTAGAGCAGTCATGCCAACCACTCTTGAAGCTGAACGTCTTTCTATAACTCCAAATGAACCTCTACTTGAAGTTGAACAAATAGGTTATATAGATGACGGCCGTGCTTTTGAATATTCTGTTGCACGCCATGCTCATGGTTATGAGTTCATGACTATTTCTATGCACTAGCCGGCTCGTATAGTGCTACAAAATAAGGCGAGAAGACCAATTGATCTTCTCGCCTTTTACGTACGCAGGTAAACGGCATATGATGCACGATATACGGACGCGCGCGATTTGCTCAATAGCTACTCGCCAAGAATTACGTGCCTAAACTTACCATCCTCATAGATTCCGCAGCTATGGGTCCCGTCTTTTGGAATGCCCACGGAGCCTGGATTGAACACGGTGACCTCTGGGTGATCGGCGCTCTGCATATTAACTTTTCTGTGCGTGTGTCCATAAACAAATGCATCAAGACTTGGCATCTGTGGCCATTTATCAACGCTATTATGAATACCAGGGCCAAAAACGTGACCGTGAGTAAAGAAGATAGTGAACTGCTTGCCAGTCTTTGGATCCTTGTCAAACAAGATGTTGTAATCAGCCATGCAAGGAAAATCGAGAACCATCTGGTCAACCTCTGCCTCGCAATTTCCACGGACAGCAATGACCTTATCGGAAATGCTATTTAGCATCTCAATGACACGCTTTGGTGCATAATCTGCAGGAAGATCGTTACGAGGTCCGTGATAGAGCAGGTCTCCAAGAAGCAAAACATACTTTGGTTGCTCCTCCTCTATAACCTGCATGAGCTTCTCGCAATAGTCGGCAGCACCGTGAATATCTGAAGCAATTACAACCTTCATCAACATATCCTCTCTATACGTGTTTCTACACGTAGTTTCATACGCGTGTATCAATCAATTATTTTATTGTATTGATGGCGTCTAACCAGTTGCAAGCGCTAGCAATTCGGTCACCGTGTAAATGCCTACCTAGAACCTACCGGTCATCCTTGCATCAGGATCGGCTTCGACAACACGCTGACGAAGATCTGCAATAGCCGCAGGTATCTCATCTGTATTGTACGGCGTCATCTGATACACCCAGTTAATCCAGTTGCGATACAGCAAATTAGCATGAGCACGCCAGGTAAACAGCGGCTGCTTTTCTGGATCGTTATCAGGAAAATAGTTCTCTGGCAGGCGAATAGGCAGACCTTTGTGGAAGTCACGCCAATACTCTTCTGCAAGAGTGTCACGGTCATATTCAAAATGACCGGTTACAAAAATCTCATGGAAATCTCTAGTAGCGAGAAGCGCAGGGCCACTGGTAAATCCCTCAGAAAGCACAGCAAGCTCGGGATGATTTACTAGAGCTGATGTCTCAATCGCGGCATGACGAGAATGCGGCATGTAATGTACCTCGTCAAATCCA
>ERZ773263.1479-NODE-1479-length-13929-cov-20.370765_pt1 | contig 13929 bp, 10 predicted proteins | sample MGYA00511076_ERZ773263 | MGnify/ENA primary metagenome ERZ773263 (study PRJEB29015, sample SAMEA2738155) | human oral metagenome | biome: human oral; feature: human-associated habitat; material: saliva | place: China | collected 2195 ... | reverse complement strand
ACGAAGAAGCCTACCGAGACATTTTCCACCGACTTCAGGAGGAGAATTATTTCGATTTTGAAATCAAACATAGACGTTTCAGCGATTATTAAAATGAAATTTTATAGTAGTCAAAGGATATTTGGGGCAATAAAAGATTGCTTTGTTTTTACTATATGGAGGTTAGAATGAGACTCTGGCATCAAGCACTGATTCCCAAACTTCCCCGTCCGCAACTGCTTGGTCAGCATCGGGAATGCTGCGCTCTTCGTGGCAATGGCTGGGGCAAGAAACATGCGACCGTTGACTATGTTTTTACTCACTCTCCTTACTTGCTTTACCGCTACCATGAGCTGATTATGGAGGAGATGAGCAAGCGAGGTTATCGTGTGTCCCCAGAATGGCTGGAGCGGGACTATCGTGGCAAGACTTGTCCAGCCTATGTGCATCTGGAAGAAATGGCTGTGGCGAGCACTATTTACCCCGAGCATGACGCGGCTTACTATGAAGAATGCCTGCAAAATCTCAAAGAAAAAGGCATTGACTTATAGGCTCTTCCGCCGTCTGAGTCAGCGGCCTGCCTTGAGAAAAAGCCAGCAAAATGATACAATAAAACGAATAGTAAAAAGATCAACTGGAGTAAAAATGAATTATTTTAATGTTGGGAAAATCGTCAATACCCAAGGTTTGCAAGGCGAAATGCGGGTTTTATCAGTGACAGATTTTGCGGAAGAGCGTTTTAAAAAAGGCAATAAACTGGCTCTTTTCGATAAGAAAGACCAGTTTGTCATGGACGTGGAGATTGCCAGCCACCGCAAGGCCAAGAATTTTGATATTATCAAGTTTAAGGGGATGTATCATATCAATGACATCGAGAAATTTCGTGACTTTAGTCTGAAAGTGGCCGAAGAAGACTTGGCTGATTTGGAAGATGGCGAATTTTACTACCATGAAATCATCGGCCTTGAGGTCTATGAAAATGATGTTCTGCTAGGTACGATTAAGGAGATTCTCCAGCCAGGAGCCAATGATGTCTGGGTGGTCAAACGTAAAGGTAAGCGTGATTTGCTACTGCCTTACATTCCGCCAGTGGTGCTGGGAATTGACATCGAGCAAGGTCGGGTTGATGTAGAGATACCGGAAGGACTGGACGATGAAGATTGATATTTTGACCCTCTTTCCAGAGATGTTTGCTCCCTTGGAGCACTCGATTGTGGGAAAGGCGCGAGAAAAAGGTCTCTTGGAGATCAACTATCACAATTTTCGAGAAAATGCGGAAAAATCTCGGCATGTGGATGACGAGCCCTACGGTGGCGGTCATGGCATGCTGCTGCGGGCTCAGCCTATTTTTGATGCTTATGATGCTATTGAAAAGAAGCAACCGCGCGTGATTTTGCTGGATCCTGCCGGACGGACTTTTGACCAAGCCTATGCTGAGGAGCTGGCCAAGGAAGAGGAACTCATTTTCATTTGTGGTCATTATGAAGGCTATGATGAGCGGATCAAGACCTTGGTGACGGACGAGATTTCGCTAGGTGACTATGTCCTGACCGGAGGAGAATTGGCGGCTATGACCATGATTGATGCGACAGTTCGCCTGATTCCAGAGGTTATTGGCAAGGAAGTCAGTCATACAGATGACAGTTTTTCGTCTGGACTCTTGGAGTATCCTCAGTACACTCGTCCTTACGACTATCGGGGCATGGTTGTTCCTGAAGTCCTCATGAGTGGTCATCATGAAAATATCCGCAAGTGGCGTCTCTATGAAAGTCTGAAAAAGACCTATGAGCGTCGTCCTGACTTGCTGGAAAACTATGAATGTACAGCCGAAGAAGCCAAAATGTTGGAAGAAATTCGAGCCAATAGTAGGGATAGTGAACACTAGTTCTTTTTATCAAGTAGCAAAATGTAGATATCGATTTCTCAAAGAGGCTGGGACAAAAGTCCTAGCCTCTCAATTGTCTTTGGATTGTCGAGCAAGACGCAGTGGTTGAGTGGGCTCTACTACGCTGATTTCATCAGCTTTTACAGCCCTACTCAACTGTGCGGAGGTGGGACAACGAAATCGAATTCTAACGAATTACCGATTTCTGTCCCACACTCTTTTTTTATTTGGATGAAGAGCTGGAAAATTTTTTGAAAAAATTCAAACTTCCTTCTTGACAGAAAAAATAAAAAGGAGTATTATCTTAACTAGTTAATAAACCAGTTAACAAAAGAGGCTATTTTTGAAAGCAATTCTTGGTAAAGAATGTTTTGAAAATAGTTATTTCTTTGAATGATTGCTAAACTGGTTAAGGAGTTGGAATGAAAATCAAAAAAGTCTTGATAGCTTTAAGTCTAGTCTTGCTGGGGCTTGGCCTTGCTTCTTGTAGCAAAAAGGAAGCAAGTGGTACTGGCAGCAAACGCGGGCTCAATATTGTCACGAGTTTTTACCCGATTTATTCGATGGTCAAAGAAGTCTCGGGAGATTTGAACGATGTCCGAATGATTCAGTCAGGCGCAGGGATTCATGAATTTGAGCCGTCAGCCAGCGATGTAGCAGCTATTTATGAAGCGGATGTCTTTGTGTATCATTCGCGGACTTTGGAGTCTTGGGCTGGTAGTCTAGATCCTAGTTTACAAAAGTCCAAAGTAGCGGTCGTAGAAGCTAGCAACGGGATGCAGTTGGACAAGGTGGCTGGCTTAGAAGAAGTGTCTGCTGAGGAAGGGATTGATGAAAAGACCCTCTATGATCCACATACTTGGCTGGATCCTGAAAAAGTGGCAGAAGAAGCGCAACTCATCGCTCAAGCATTGTCCAAGCTAGATAGTAAAAATGCTGATACCTATCAGAAAAATGCTCAAAAATTTGCAGAGAAGGCAAAGGCCCTGAGCCAAAAATATCAAGGAGTCTTTAGCAGGCTAGATGAAAAAACTTTCGTGACCCAGCATACGGCCTTCTCTTATCTAGCCAAGCGTTTCGGTCTCAAGCAATTGGGGATTTCAGGCATTGCGCCAGATCAAGAGCCTAGTCCAAGACAGTTGACGGAGATACAAGACTTTATCAAGACCTATAAAGTCAAGACGATTTTTGTCGAGAGCAATGCTTCTTCTAAGTTGGCCGAAACTTTGAAGAAGGCGACAGGAGTCAACCTAAAGGTGCTAAATCCTCTGGAAGCAGATCCTGAAAATGATAAGACCTATCTTGAAAATTTAGAAGATAATTTAGAAATTTTAGCCAAAGAATTAAAACATTGAGGTGATGTATGAAAAAGAAATATATTATTAGTTCAGTTGCGGCACTGGCTACACTTGGTGTGTGCGGGTATGCGATCATGCAGTATCAAGCAGATAAGCCACAAGAACAAGCAACAAATCGTGTCGCTTATGTAGAGAAGAAATCTGCAAATAAGCAGGACAATAAATCTCAAAAAACTGAGAAATTGACACCTGAGCAGATTCAGGCCAAAGAAGGCATTACTGCTGAGCAGATTGTTGTCAAGATTACGGACCAAGGCTATGTGACTTCACATGGTGATCACTATCATTACTATAATGGCAAGGTTCCCTTTGATGCAATTCTGAGTGAAGAGTTGATCATGCGGGATCCAAATTATCAATTGCAAGAATCAGATATTGTCAACCAAGTGAAAGATGGTTATATTATCAAGGTTGCAGGAAAATATTACCTGTATCTGACCAATGCCAAAGAAACCAGCAATGTTCGTTCAGTTGATGAAATCGCACGGCAAAGACAAATCCATCCTAGCAAGGAAGAAGGCGAAAGAGGATCAGAAGCTAAATCTACCCAAACTGTTAGCAGAAAAACGCAAGACTTCAGTCGTCCAAGTGCCGCCTACGCTGCAGGAAAGAGAACCTATCAAGCAGAAGGAACTGCATCGAGTCGGAGCAATGGCGCCTATACAACAGATGACGGCTATGTTTTCAGTCCATCTGATGTGATTTCGGATACAGGAGATGGCTTCCTGGTACCACATGGCGGTCATATACATTATATTCCCAAAAGTGATCTGTCGCCAGGTGAGTTAGCGGCTGCCCAAGCCTACTGGGATTCCTTGCAGCGAGGCAAGCAAGCAGCTAGTCCAGCTGAAAATCTTAATACAGGAGGAGAGGCTTCTGGTCCTACAGGTAAAGCATCAGAAAATCAACATGCAGGAACTGCGACTAAGCCAGCGCATCAAGCTGACAAGGGACAGACTACTAAACCAGCTCAAGCGTCCAAACCTGCCCAATCAGATGCTGGGCACGGAGTTAAACCAGCTGAAAAAGCAGAAGATGCACCATCAAGTTACCAAACCTTACTTGAGAAACTCTATCGTACACCAAAAGAAAAACGCTATGTTGAAAAAGATGGTCTTGTCTTTGATCCAAGTAAAATCGTTAGACGGACCGCAGAAGGAGTGGCCATTCCACATGGAAATCACTACCACTTTATCCCTTACAGCAAACTGTCTGCCCTAGAAGAAGAAATAGCTCGGAACATTCCTGTTGCTGATCAGAAGACTTATCCTAAGACTGCTGCAAGTACACCAAGCCAGCCTAGTCAACCAGCAAATCCAAGTCGGCCAGCCAAACCAGCTGATAAAGATGAGAACGATCATGGTTTCCATGCTGAGAATGTCATCTCAAAAGATGAAGAAGGTTACGTTGTCCAACACGGCGGCCATGCACATTATTTCTTTAAAAAAGATTTGACCAAAGATCAGATTGCAGCAGCAGAAGCGAACCTGGCTAAGCAAAAAGATTCAAGCCAATCCAGTCAAGTCAGCACAGAATATGACCGTTTTTCTCGTGACGCAAGTGACGAAGAGAAAATCGCTTATATTTCCAAGACTTACGGCGTACCGCGTGAAGCAATTAAGATTTCAAAAGGTTTCTTTGTCTTTAATAATCCGGATCAAGACTACGATCCGACCCATATCCATCCATACGCTGTTCGAAAAGAGCACGTTCGGATTCCTTTAGAAACTGGAAATCCAGAGCTGGACTTCCTAAACGAGCTTTATACAACAGCCCTGCGTTCAGGTCTGTCTCCATACAGTATTCAGGTTGAAAATGGACAGTTTGTCATTCCGCATGGCGATCACAACCACTACATCCGTGTCCAATCCAAAGGATTGAATCTAGGTTTGAAGAATAAAATCCCAGCCTTGCAATCAGCTTATCAAGCAGGAGCTTATGATGAAAAGGCAGTTCTTGAAAAGGTGGATGCCCTCTTGGCAGCTAGCCGAACCATTTATGCTAAAGACTTGCTCATGCAGCGTCGAATCGAGCTAGCTCTCGGTAATTTTGTAGAAACCATGAAGCAATTGCCAAGCAACTCAACAGAGGGATATTTGGCAAGCCTAGATCAATTTGATAAGCATTACATTCATGTTGATGAAAAAGCGAAAACGGAAGAGCTGACCGAAGTTGATAAAAAATATCAAGAATTGGTTGACAAAATCAAACGTTTGGAAACGGACAGCTACAATGTGAATAAAACCAGCTTACTCAGTGAATTGCAGGCAGCTAAGGTAGAAAAAAATGAAGCTAAGATGGCTGAGATTGAGCAGCTATTGGCAAGTCTGCAAGATTATCAAGATCGGACAGGAGTGACTTCCGTCGAGTATCTCAAAGCTTTCTATCTTGCGGTTGATGATGCTCGTTTGAAGCCAGAACTTCGGAAGAAAGTTGCTGATTTGACGCTCAAGCTTTATAAATCTCAGGCCTTTATTGAAGCGGTCGACCTGAAAGTTCTTTTCTTGGAACTTTATCAAACCAAGCTCGAAGTTGATAAGGCTCTGGCAAGTGGCGAGGCTGCTTCAGCCAAGGATAAAACGATTCTGGATACCGAAAAGGTGGACGACCACAGTTATAAGACGGCTATCTACGGTTTCTTGAAAGAATTGTACGGAGAATTTGCACCGCAACCTACGGAGGAAATCTCAGAAGAAACTCTCCAAGCTCTCTTCGAAAAAGGTCAAGAACTTTTGGAAAAAGTAACGGATTCGACTCTGCAAGCAAATTATCAAAAGCAACTCGCAGCACTTGGTACTGATTTGCAAGAAGCCCGCAAAGATAGAGAAACGATTTTAGCAGAAACGAAAACGTTCTTGGCTCAAATCGTTGAAACCTTAAAAGAACAGCAAGCATCTGCAGCGCTCAGGGATAAAGAGACCTATCTTAAAATTTACAATTTGCTGATATCCGCCCACAAGATGCTTGAGGAACAGCAGGGGACAGATGAGCAATTTGCCAAGGTAGATGCTCTATTGGATAAATTATCCGATCCGAGTGTAGACAAAGCAGGCTTGTTAGCCGAAGCAGAAGCCTTCTTTAATCAGCTTCAAGCCAACAAGCAAGATCCGACTGAAACTAAAACTGAGACGGAGGCTAATTCGGCTGAGGAGACTAAGGAAGAAAAAACAAGCGAGACTCCTAAAGAAACAGTGGAAGAGTCAAGCTCACCAGCCACTCCTAAAGTAGAAGAAGCGAATGCACCAGCTCCTTCAGAAAAAGAGGCTGAAAGTCAAGTGACACCAGAAGAAAATAAGCAGTAAAGAAATTTTTCTAAATAAATGGAATATGGAGCGGAAGAAGCTAGAAAACGCTTTAAATCCGCTCTATTTCCACTTTCTTAGGATGAAGCGTTCGATTTTTGTCATAGAATTGTAATAAAATTTCTATTTAAATGATATGGTTTTGACTGGTTTAACCAGTCATTTTATGTTAGTATTATAGCATAGGACTGAATGTAAATGATACATGTGCTATTAGAAGGAGATGTCTATGGACAAGAAAATTGGTAAATCCGTTGTAGCAACTGGCATTGCAGCGACAACGATTATTTCTGGTGCGCTCAGCCATCAGGTAAAAGCGGATGAACTCGTTGAGTCAACGGCTACGAAACCAAAGGCAACAGCAGTTACCGAGAAACCAATTACGACAGCGGATGTAGCAGAAGCCAAGGAAAAAGCGGATGCTGCCAAGAAAAATGTAAATCAGCAACAAGAGCAAACTAAGAAAGCTGAAGCAGACCTTGAAGGAGCCAAAACTGCAGTTTCAGAGGCTCAAGAGAAGGTGGCTACTGCTACTGAAAATGAAAAGGCAGCAACTGAAGAAAACATTTCTCAAGCAGAGACCAATGTAAAAAAAGCTGATGAAGAAGTAACAGCAAAATCAGAAACTGTCAAAGAAGCAGAAACTGCAGTCCAGGAAGCAAGTCAGGCAGTTAAAGACCAAGAAAATACAATTGCTGGTCAGCAATCATTGGTGGATGTGGCAGAATCTGAACTAAACAAGGCCAAAGAACCAGTTCATGCAGAAACTGCAGCTGTAGAAACTGCTAAAAATCAGGAAAATCAAGCTCAGACAGCTGTGGAGCATGCTAAAAATGAACTAGCAAAAGCGGAACAAGCAGCAAGTGTTGCACCGCAAAATCAAGCAGAAATCCAAAATAAAATCAATCAAACTCAGGCCAACTTAGAGCAGACCAAGCAATTGATTGCTGCAACAAACACTGAGTTGGTGCATGAACAGAAAAACGCAAGTACAGCGCCGGTTGATTTACGAAATACGACCTATTCGCAATTCTTGGAAAATATTCGAGATAATTCGAATAATGAAGCTGTAAGAAATGCTGCAGCCGATGCTTTAGCCCTTTACAAACGTGGTCAAAATGAATTCAATATCACAGTCGGATCAAATCCATCTAGCCCAGCGAGCTTGGAGAATAACTTGCAGGCCTTGGAATTGGTTAAGGCCATCAATGCTTACCGCCGTAATGCAGGACTTCCAGAACTTTTAGTGGATCCATATGCTAATGTTGCCAGCCAAATTCAGACCTTGTACTTTGAGAAGGCTAACTGGCACATGGGCAAGCTGATCGGCAATGAAAACGTGGCCATAAGCTTCAATCCTCAAGGTGCGGTTAATTTCTGGCATAGTGAAAAGGCCCTGTATCAACATATTGCTGCTCAATACGGCCTGCCAACTGATGAAAGACAACTGGATGCCAATGCCATTTATATGAAAGTGGGGCCTAACGTCTTTGCGCAAATCGGTCACTATGTCCAAATGATGGATAATAAGGCCAATGCTATTTCTGCTGCCTATGACACTCATCCAAATCAGTTTGGAACTCCGTACGGAACTTCGGAAGTTGGATTCCATAATGTTCGGAATTTCAATCAAAGAGTTAATAATGGCACATTGCTAACCGTTGAGGCGATGGAGAAACTTCTCCGCAGCGGTGGTAGTCGTGGGGCTGCTTCAAGTACCAATGTGACAGCCTTGAAGAATCGTTTGGCAGAGTTGCAAGCGCAGAAAGTTAGCCAAGAGTCTAGCCTGAATCTTTTAAATAATCAGTTGACAGATTCATACAAAGCACAGAAAAATCGTGCGGCTGCTGTTGTAAAAGCCAAACAGAATCTTGAAGCTGCTGAGAAAGGTCTAGCCCTGACTCAACAAAACCTGTCAGATAAAAAGGTTGCTTTGAAGTCAGCAACAGCAAGAATCGCGTCTGCAATTTCTCCATACCAAGCCAAATTACAAAAAGCTCAGGCAACCTTAGTAGAGGCTAAGAATCAGCTCGCAGCTTTGAAGACGGCTGAGGAAAACAAGAATAAGGCCTTAGAAGCAGCCAAAGCTGAATTGGTCGCTGCTCAAAATCGTGTAGCGGCGGCTCAGAAGAAAGTTGCAGATCTCAAAACAGCTCCACAACAATTAGAAAGAGCTAAGCAAGACTTGGTTGCAGCAGAGGCTGACCTGAAGGCTAAACAAGCTGTTGCTGAGACTGAGAATGCAAAATTAATTGATTTGCAAACAGTCTACAATGAGTTGCTAGCAAATTACAATTATTTGCTAGACCTTCTTCCAAAAGAAGTGCGCCAAGCCCTAGTATCGGCCACTACAACTACTTATCAGGCAAATGGTGGACTTAATTTTGTTGCAGCAGGTGCAGGAATTCAAACGCTTCTGACTTCGAATGCAATTTCAGCTTCTCAAGATGAGAAGGATGCATCGGTTGAACCGACAGCTAACGTAGCTGCTCAAGCTCAGCCAAAGACTGATAATAATACTAATGCTACATCGACTCCAGCGACTCCTAAAGCTTCGCCTAGCCAGTCAGTTGTTCTTCCTAATACAGGAACGGAAGCGGAGCAATTAGCTTTCCTTGGAATGACTCTCGGTGCAGCTCTTCTCGCGGGTGCAATCAACCATCGCCGCAGAAAAACTTTATAGCATATAAGAATGAAGTGAGTGTTACAGCTCGCTTCATTTTTTATTGGTGAATTAGTTTGATTGAAAAAATTGTGGAAGAAAATTTTTTGAGACTCAAATAATTCTTAATTTAGCTAGAAAACATTTCTTTTATCTGCTTTTCAGGGGATATCATGTTATAATAGCAGAGGATTTTATACAAAGAGAGGAACTTATGACTAAAAAAGCTATTCTAATGATGACCTTTGGATCGCCAGAGGGTTATACTTTTGAGGATATTGCAGAATTTTTCACGAATATCCGTCGTGGCGTTCGACCTACTGATCAGGAGATTCAGCACCTTCATGATAATTATCAGCGTATTGGTGGCAGTCCCCTGCAACGCATCACGCGGGCAGAAGTTGAGCTGGTGAAAGAAGCTTTAAAGGGGGAATATGCTGTTTATTTTGCTAATAAATTTTCTCGCCCCTTTATTCCAGATGATATTAAGCAGATGGAGGATGACGGGATTGAGGAATGTATCTGCTTGATTTTAGAACCGCATTATTCTTTTTACTCTGTCATGGGGTATGAAAAATTTATTACGAGCCAGACAATTAAATTCCATATTATCAAAGAATGGTATCAGGCTGAGGACTTGCTTCGCTTTTGGGAGGAAGAAATCAGGAAAATCTTGCAAACGCAAGTCAAAGATGAAAGTTTTAAGGTCATCTTCTCAGCTCATAGTGTACCAGTTTTGGCGCTTGATTTTGAAGATCCATATATTGATCAGATTATTGAAAACTCACAGTTGATTGCACATCGGCTGGGCCTTGCTCCATCTGAGTATACCAATACCTGGCAGAGCGAAAGCGATATTGGCTTGCCGTGGATCAAGCCAGATGTCCTAGAATATCTCCGAGATCAAACGACCCATCCGCAACATTATATCTTTGTCCCAATTAGTTTCATCAGCGAACATATCGAGGTACTGTTTGATAATGATGTGGAGTGTCAGGAATTGTGCCAAGAACTCAGTGTGGCTTATCATCGCCCACCAATGCCTAACACAGACTCCCGTTTGATTGCTGCATTATTATCAACTATTCGTCAGCATGAAACAGAAGAGCTTCGATACATGCACCCAGAAGAAACAACCTTTGACGAATTGGCTCCTTCAGAAGAAAGTAATCAAATCTTAAGCGAAACGGAAGAACTTCAAATGCCTGAATTTGTCAAAAAGTTGATAGAGAAAAAGGGCAGAGAAAATGTCAAAATGCCTTATTTCATAAAGAAAATGTTAGAAAAAAGGGCGCAAGAATCAAAGTAAGCCTAAGATCTACCAACCTGGAAATAAACATTTGCAACGAGGAATGATCATGAATTGTTAGGAAAGTGCATGCTCTAGGAAAATGAAAAATTTCTATTGAAAAGATAGGGTTTTGGAAAAATATGTCTACAAACAAGCTAATCCAATCCAAGCTGGAACTGTTGCCGACCAGTCCCGGCTGTTACATTCACAAGGACAAAAACGGTACTATTATCTATGTCGGAAAAGCCAAAAATCTGCGTAATCGTGTTCGCTCTTATTTCCGTGGCAGCCACGACACCAAGACGGAGGCCCTGGTTTCCGAGATTGAGGATTTTGAGTTTATTGTCACCGAGTCCAACATTGAGGCCTTGCTCCTAGAAATCAATCTAATCAAGGAAAATAAGCCCAAGTACAATATCATGCTCAAGGACGATAAGTCCTATCCTTTTATTAAGATTACCAACGAAGTCTATCCTCGTCTGATTATCACGCGCCAAGTCAAAAAGGATGGCGGTCTTTATTTTGGCCCCTATCCAGATGTCGGTGCAGCCAATGAAATCAAGCGTTTGCTCGATCGAATTTTCACTTTCAAAAAATGTACCAATCCACCTGCAAAAGTCTGTTTTTATTATCACTTGGGGCAATGCGAAGCCCATACGATTTGCAAGCGGGATAGCCAGTATTTCAAGAATATGGCTCAGGAAGTGTCGGATTTTCTCAAGGGACAGGATGATAAGATTATCAATGAGCTCCGTGATAAGATGAATAAAACAGCTGCAGCCATGGAGTTTGAGCGGGCGGCCGAATACCGCGACCTGATTCAGGCGATTGGAACGCTTCGGACCAAGCAGCGGGTTATGGCCAAAGACCTCCAAAACCGCGATGTTTTTGGCTATTATGTGGACAAGGGCTGGATGTGCGTGCAGGTCTTCTTTGTTCGCCAGGGCAAATTAATCGAGCGCGATGTCAATCTTTTCCCCTATTACAATGATCCCGACGAAGATTTCCTGACTTATATTGGCCAATTTTACCAAGAAAAGTCTCACCTCAAGCCTAATGAAATCTTAATTCCAGCAGACATTGATGAAGAAGCTGTTCAGGCTGTTGTGGATACCAAAGTAGTCAAGCCCCAGCGAGGCGAAAAGAAACAGTTGGTCAATCTGGCTATCAAGAATGCTCGGGTCAGTCTCCAGCAGAAATTTGATCTTTTGGAGAAATCCGTTGAGAAAACGCAGGGCGCTATCGAAAATCTAGGGAAGCTCCTTAACATTCCGACACCGGTTCGAATCGAGTCTTTCGATAACTCCAACATCATGGGAACCAGTCCCGTCTCAGCTATGGTGGTCTTTGTCAATGGTAAGCCTAGCAAGAAAGATTACCGCAAATACAAGATCAAGACCGTGGTAGGGCCGGACGACTACGCCAGTATGCGAGAGGTTATCAAGCGCCGCTATAGTCGGGTGATACGTGACGGGCTGACACCACCAGATCTGATTGTCATTGACGGAGGACAAGGCCAGGTTAATATCGCTAAAGAAGTTATCCAGAACCAGTTGGGGCTTGATATTCCCATCGCTGGACTGCAAAAAAATGATAAGCACCAGACTCATGAATTGCTCTTTGGTGACCCTCTGCAGGTTGTAGAATTATCCCGCAATTCGCAGGAATTTTTCCTTCTCCAGCGCATCCAAGATGAAGTTCACCGCTTTGCCATTACCTTCCACCGCCAGCTCCGATCTAAGAATTCCTTCTCATCGCAACTCGATGGTATCGAAGGTTTGGGACCAAAACGCAAGCAAAATCTCATGAAGCATTTCAAATCTCTGACTAAGATTAAAGAAGCCAGTGTCGATGAAATCGTCGAAGTGGGCGTACCGCGAGCAGTGGCAGAAGCTGTGCAGGCAAAACTCAATCAAACAGAGCCATCCCGTCCCTTGTTAGAAGTGGCGGAGCCGATTGTAGGCATAGATTGAAAGAAAAATTTATCTAATCTTAGAGAGATTCAGATACAGCTTTCAAATACTGAATGATATTGCTCAACCAGATTGATGGAGGATATTTTTGGTGCCAGTAGTGAAAAGAGGTAGATATGTTAAGAATTTTCCCATTTAAAACCGATGGTGTCATAACTGAAATAGAACAATTGGAGAAAAATTATTCTATTTCCTTGCCTGAAAAATATAAAGAATTTTTATTAAAGTACAATGGCGGAGATACGATTGATACAAGATTTAAAGTTGAGAAAGTTCGTTCAGATATCCATTCATTTTACGGTTTTTCTTTAGCGACTTATTATAGTAACTTTAACTATTTAATTGAGAAAGGTTTTTTATCAGATTTTATTGACAATCATTATTTACCCATAGCCAAGGATAGTTTTGGTAACAGTATTCTAATTGGTGTCGGCGCTAGTACTTATAATAAAATAGTATTTTATGAACATGAAATTCAAAAGTATAGTTCATTTACTATCGATTTTACCGAATTTCTAAAAAAGATAAAAAGTCCTGTTGTTCATATTCCATCCATTGAGGAACGAATGAAAGAAATGGAAGAAATTGGAAGTTCTCTCGTAGTTGATGATGAGTTAAAAATTTTATGGCAAGAAGAAATTGATAGATATGCCGGTCGAGAGCAAGTGATTGTTAAGCTTTAGCCTAATTTTGTTTTACTAGCTTTAGTGGTTTTTGACTTTCTGACTTGCCTCTGCTTTTGCGAAAGATGGGCAAGATGGTCTCCAAAATCAAGTGCCTTCAGTAAAATGGCCGTTCAAATGGAATATATGCAACAAAGATTACAAGCCAGAAATTAAAAAGAAGAGGGAAATAAGATGAGCTTAATGATTCAAGCACTAGGTCATGCCAGTGATAAGGAAATAAAAGATTTGGAAGAGAAATACAAGCTAACTCTTCCAGAAGACTATAAAAACTTTTTGAAAGAAAGCAATGGCGGACGATGTCCTTCCTATGAGTTTGAAAATTCTATTGAGCTACAGAACATCAATGAAGAAATTAATATTGCTGTTTTATATGGGATTAAGACTGGCGTAAAAAACTCTGATATAGAAGATTGGACTGATGAATATTTAGATGATCTTTTTTCTCATTCAATCATTATAGGTGATTCCTTGCAACATGGTTTTCTAGTTTTCTGGTTGAGTGGTGATGAGGATGAAGGTATTTATTACTATGATGATACATATAATCTAGAGGGCTCAAGTGATGAAAATAATGCCTATTTTCTGGCTCGCACTTTTTCTGAATTTCTAGAATTAGTCCAAAATTAATGTTAAAATGGGAGGGATTAGAATGTGTAGTCCCCTCTTTTTATTCAGTAATTATTTTAAAAAATAGTGGATTGATTGAATTGAAACTTTACAAGATAGTACAAAATTTGGAGTTAGAAATGTTAAGAATTTTTCCTTATGATACAGAAGGTGTAGATCAGGCCAT
>ERZ773263.1475-NODE-1475-length-13969-cov-9.828159_pt1 | contig 13969 bp, 14 predicted proteins | sample MGYA00511076_ERZ773263 | MGnify/ENA primary metagenome ERZ773263 (study PRJEB29015, sample SAMEA2738155) | human oral metagenome | biome: human oral; feature: human-associated habitat; material: saliva | place: China | collected 2195 ... | reverse complement strand
GGGCAACACGACGGACCGACATGAATGTCACCTTTCTCAGGTTGGTTAGGTACGGGCCCGCGCGCGAGCGCAGGGCACATTTCATTCTACCTGGCTCACATCACGTTTCGCCAAGGACGCCCGTCCCACGAAATGCGAGCGCGAGCACCAACCATCGGGCACGGTCGAGTCCTGTTACTCCTTGTCCGAGGCCTTCTCGTCCTCGCCGTCCTCCTCCTCGGGAGCGGTCGGAACGGGCACGTCTGGGGCGGTGCGTCCACCGGGGGCCGGACGACCGTTGGAGGGAACGGGACCCTCGAAAGCTCCCTCGGCGGCCAGCTGGGCCTTCACATCGGCGGCGTACAGGTCCACGTATTCCTGGCCAGACAGGAGCATCAGGTTGTACATGATCTCGTCGGTGATCGCGCGCAGGACGTAGCGGTCCTTGTCGAGGCCGCGGTAGCGCGAGAAGTCCAGGGGCTCACCGATCACCATGCCGATGTTCGTGCGCGAGGGGATCTTCTGGCCGATGGGCTGGGCTGCATGGGTGCCAATCATCGCGACGGGGATGACGGGAGCGCCTGACAGAAGCGCGAGGCGGGCGACGCCGGTCTTGCCACGGTAGAGGCGCCCGTCGGGGCTGCGAGTGCCCTCCGGGTAGATGCCGAAAAGCTCACCGTCGCGCAGGCGCTTGAGACCCGCGTTGAGCGCGGCCTCGGATGCGCGACCGCCGGTGCGGTCCACGGGGATGGTGCCGACGGCGCGCATGAATTCCTTTGTCATCCACCCCTTGAGACCAGTGCCCGTAAAGTAGTCGGCCTTGCCCATGAAAACAACCTCGCGGTCGAGCATCATCGGGAGGAACACCGAGTCCCACACGGCGTTGTGGTTGGACGCGAGGATGGCCGGTCCCTCGGCGGGAATGTTCTCCTTACCGCGGATCCACGGGTGATAGGCCGCCTTCAGAATGGGGCTGCCGGTCGCCTTGAGAGCCTGATAGAACGCCACTGTCACTCCTGAAGTCTCGACGGGCGCGCGAGCGCGCGAACGAATTAGTATCAACTGTATGACGAAACGAACTCCCGTGCGCGATTGTGGGGAAACCATAGCGCCCGGCGAGTCGGCCCGTCCTTTCGCTCGATCGGTGGTCTCGGAAGCCCTGTCGAGAGCCTCGTCCGTCGAGCTTCAACCCAGCCTCGACGCCGTCGGCACTCCGGCCTCGAGCGGCCACTGGGTCGTCGTGGACCTTGAGACGACAGGCCTGGGTGCGGGCGCAGAAATCACGGAAATTGGCGCTGTCCGCGTGCGCAACGGCGCGGTCGTGGACGAGTTTTCTTCCCTCGTGAAGCCCTCGCGACCAATTCCACCGTTCATCACATCTCTGACGGGCATCACGCCCGCCATGGTGGCCGAGGCGGACCCAATCGCATCCGTCCTGGAACGCTTCATGGAGTGGTCAGGCCTCGCAGCGTCGGATTCCCCCGTCCTCGTCGCACATAACGCGTCCTTCGACGTGGGCTTCCTCCGCCGAGCGGCCCGCGCTTGCGCGCGCCCGTGGCCTCGTGTTCGCGTCGTCGACACGCTCGCTCTGGCTCGCCTCGCCCTGCCCCGCCCGCTCGTGCGCAACCACAAGCTGGGCACGATCGCCTCCTACTTCGGTACCACCACCGTTCCCGAGCACCGAGCTCTCGGAGACGCCCACGCGACGGCTGAGATCCTCCTGGGTTTCATCGACCTGCTCTCCGGGGCCGGCGCCACCGACGTCGAAGACCTCATCGCGCTCACAGACCAGGCTCCGGCCAGGCGCCCCTCGACGCCCGACTTCGTCGCGGATCTACCCGCTTCGCCCGGCGTCTATCACTTCATCGACACTGCGGGAGACACCCTCTACGTGGGGTCGGCCTCGTCGCTGAAATCGCGCGTGGGCAGTTACTACACGAGGGGCGAGAAGCGCTCCAAGGTGCAGCGCATGGTGTCCCTGGCGGCGGGAGTGCGCCCCTACCCGACCGCCTCGATTCTCGAGGCAAGGATCCGGGAACTGCGCGACATCAAGGCCCTCGCGCCGCCCTACAACTCCGCCTCGAGGCGTCAGGGCTCCCAGCACTGGGTCATCGCCGAGGCCGGACGCCCACGCGTCGTTTCGTCCGTGACCCTCGACGAGCTGCCGCGCGCCCTCGGGCCCTTCGGAACGCGCGCGCACGCTCAGCGTGCAGCGGGAGCGATCGAACGCGTCCTCGCCCAGGCCGATCACGACTTCCCACACACCATCCTCGACGAGGCCGTGGCTGCCTCCTCGCTTGCGGTACCCCACGCGCTCACCTCCCTCATGGAGCGCTTGTCCGCGCAGGGGCTGTTCGAGGCGGCGGCTGGGGCGCGCGACGAGCTGAGCGCCTACATGGCGGGCGTCGAGCGCTCCACCATGCGCCCCATCCTGGCGGCCCCGCGTATCGTTTGGGGCTCGCGTCGCGATGGCGGGCAGCCGGGCTGGATTCTGCACGTGGCCTCGCACGGCCGCCACCTAAGCTCCGTCGTTGTACCCCCACGCTCCGACCCGTCCCCGTGGATCGATATCCTAACGTCCACAGAGCCCGTCGACACCGGCGGGATGGCCGCCGCCGCGGCCTCGTGGGCGGAGACGTCGCTCCTGTGCGCCGAGCTGTGCCGTGAGGGAACGCGCCTCGTCGAATGGAACGGTCCCCTGACCTGGGCGCAGCCCGTTTTCAGCCCGCTACGCGACGGGCGGCTGCGCGAGCTCTTAGCCCACGCAACCGCCCATCAGCGCACTTCTGAGCGCGCCTAGCGCGCACGTGTCACGCGTTCGAGGCAGTCGCCCAACGCTCAACAAGTCGGGCACCCGAACCATCGGCCAACGCTGCCAGGGCGCGCTCGACCGCGCCGCGCATGCGCTGCTCGAAGTCAGCCGGCGTCACGGGGTTGTCCAAGCCCTCCCACGCGAGGATGCCGGCACCGACGTTGAGCGCGACAGCGTCGCGAACAGCGTCCGCGCCGCCACCCGCCAAGACGTCGCGGGCGACGGCCGCGTTCTCGGCCGCCTCGCCACCGGCGAGGTCCTCGATCGAGGAGGAGGCCATGCCCAGGGACTCGCGCGCATCGAACTCGGTTTCCACAACCGCTCCGCCCGACACCAGCCACACCTGATTAGCATCGGTCGTCGTCAGCTCGTCGAGGCCGGAGTTGGCACCGCGGAATACGAGTGCGCTCAGCCCGCGCGACGCGTACACGCCCGCCATGAGACGCGCGTTCTCCTCGCGTGAAGCTCCAATCGCGCACGCCTGGACGCGCGCGGGGTTCGTCAGCGGTCCCAGGACGTTAAACGCCGTGGGGAAGCCTAGAGCGCGACGCACGGGAGCCGCGAAGCGCATCGAGGGGTGCATCTTGTTCGCGAAGAGGAACGCGATGCCAACCTCATCGAAGACGCGGCGCAGCGCGTCGGCATCGAGGTCGAGGTTGACGCCGAGCGCCTCGATGACGTCAGCGGAGCCCGACTTCGACGTCGAGGCACGGTTACCGTGCTTAACGAGCGGAATCCCCATCGCGGCGAGGACGATGGCGGACATCGTCGAAATGTTGACGGTCTTGTATCCGTCGCCTCCCGTACCCACGATGTCGAGAGCGCGGCTGGGCAGCTCGACGTGTGCCGCGTGGTCCTGCATACCATCGGCGAGGCCGTGGATCTCATCGACCGTGGCACCCTTGATAGCCATCGCGGTCAGGAAGGACGCGAGACGCGCCTCGCCAAGCTCGCCGCTCATCACCTGGTCCATCAGCCAGTACGACTGGCCGTAGTCGAGGCTCTCTCCGGCGGTCAGCGCGGCGATGATGGGCGCCCACTCCTGCGTAGCCATCACTTGGCTCCACGCAGCACGTCGGCGACGGTCTCCTGAAGGATAATCGGGTCAATCGGATCGGCCACGACGGCGGCGGCTCCGGCCCACGTGGCCAGCCACTCATCCTGGGGGCGGGCAGTCAGGAAAACGATCGGGGGCACGCCGTCGCGGGTCTCACGCAGGTCCTGGGCGATCGACATGCCGCCTTCCTTCTTCGCCTCAGCGTCGAGGATCAGCATCGCGAAATCCTGCTGATCAAAGGCATCGCGGACGCCAAAACCGGTTGCGGCCTCAACCCACTCAATACGGGGCGTGTCCTTGGAAGCACGCAGGCCAATGCCGTTGACGACGGCGTGACGGCGATCCTTGTCGTCGCTGAAAACCAGGATCGTGACGGTTTCTTCACTCATGGAAGCTCTCCTTGCATATGTCGGCCAAATCGACGCGATGATCCCATTCTAACGGGTAGCGGGCGGCTCCCCCACTGGGAGCCGCCCGCTACCGTCGACCAAGGCCGTGACGCGGTCACTGCATCGAGGACGTGCCCACGATGTCGACGACGAAGACCGTTGCCTGCGCGGGGGCCGCTTCCTGCCCGGACTGAGCGCCCTGAGCCTGGACTGGGACCACAATGAGGACGCGCGATCCCACGGTCACTCCCGCGAGATCAGCCTGCGCGACAGGTGCCTGAAGAGGGTCCTGGCTCCACGACGACTGAGTCTGGCCATTAGCGCCGAAACCACCGACAACCTGCTTGTACAGGACAGTCTGGTCAGCCGTTAGGGCCTCGCCCGCACCCTTGTAGATCGTGTACATCTTGTGCTCGGTAGGAGCGGAAACGCTCTCATCGATCGTGAGGGTCGGCTCGACGCCCGGCTCACCGGTGACGGTGATACCTGCGGGCAGCTCTTCGCCGGTCGCCACGCCGCTGCTGAGAACGGAGTCGTCGGCGATGTTCTGCGTCGCGACACCGACAATGTCGACGACAAACACGAGGGTCGAGTTGGCGGGAATGTTGCCGCGAGCCTGGCCGCCATAGCCGAGCGAGGCAGGAATCACGAGCTCGACGCGATCACCGACGTGGGTGTGCGCGAGGCCGTAGGTCCACCCCTTCACCACCTGGTTGAGGGAGAACTCGATGGCATCGCCGCGCTCGAACGACGAATCGAAGACCGTGCCGTTCCACAGGGCGCCCACGTAGTTCGCCTTGATCGTTGCGCCCGGGCACACAACCGCGCCATCGCCCTGCTTGAGGGTCTTGACGAGGACCTTCGAGGTCGGCTCAGAGCCGCTACCAGCGGCAATGACGGGAGTCTCCTCTCCCGAGATCGACGGGAAGTTTCCCTTGCCGCTACGGTCGACGTTCGCGACCTGTTCGGCGGAGTCGTCCGTCGAGCAGGCGGAGTAATCAATCTCGGCGGGGGCGGAGGAGGTGGCGTCGGTGCACGCCGCGAGTCCGAGGACGAGCGCGGCGGCGCCAGCGAGGGCGCCGAAGCGGCGCAGAGAGGACATCATGGAATGGTGTTCTTTCGGCTCAGTGGAAGGATTCGCCGCAGGCGCAGGTGTTCTGGGCGTTCGGGTTATCGATCGTGAAGCCCTGACGCTCGATGGTGTCGGCGAAGTCGATCGTGGCACCGCTCAGGTAGGGCACGCTCATGCGATCGACGACGACCTCGACGCCGTCGAAGGAACGAATCGCATCGCCGTCGAGCGTGCGATCGTCGAAGTACAGCTGGTAGATGAGGCCGGAGCAGCCACCGGGCTGAACGGCGATGCGCAGGCGCAGGTCGTCGCGACCCTCCTGCTCGAGGAGGCTCTTCACCTTCGCGGCAGCGACGTCGGTGAGGGTGACCTCGTGGGTGGGAGCCTGAGTTGCGGACTCGGACATGGTGCTCCTTTTCGTGACGAATAGACGTATTCCCTTGACACACTACTCCCCCGCGGGCGCCCCGCGCCACGGGGGGAATGCGCGCTCAGCGTAACCAGGTGCGGGCAACGCGACGTCCAGCGTCTTCGAGCGTGACGGATCCCTCCGTTTCAAAGATACCGTGAAGCCCCCATTCGGCCTTCTCGAAATGCGACAGGCTGGACCTGTGGGTGATGGCGACGACCGGCAGCGCGTGCGTCGAAGCCGCACGAGTCACGCAGTCGAGCGTGGACTCCGCGAGCAGCGGGGAAGACAGTTCGGGCTCCGCGACGATGACGAGATCGACTCCGCTCACGACGTCGTCGAGGCACAGCAGCTGGGAGAGCACATCACCGGTCGAGACGATGCGTCCACCGATGGCCGCGATAACGGCTCCGACGCCGCCGCCTGCACCGGAACCGCGCTGGCGGGCCGGGTGCACATCTGCTCCGTCGAGCAGCTGGCGCCGCCCGAGCGGACGATGGGCGAATGCCTGCGTGAGAGCGGCGGTAAGAGCGGTGTCCTGCGACTCGATCGGCTCCAAATCGGGGGCGATGGCCAGGACCGAGTCGAGGCCCAACAGCGGGCGCGCGGTCGATGCCGCACACACAAGGTCCATACCCACATCGCTCACGAGGCTCTGCGCGCTCGTGAGAGCATCGGCGAGCGCCTCCGGTTGCCTCGGATCAAGGCCGGGGACGCCCAGGAGGCCTTCGAGAAAACCGACGCCACAATCGGGAGAGGAATTATGCCCGCCCTCGACGATCACAGTGATGCCGTCGCGGAGCGAATCCGCCACGCGCTCGCCCGCCTCGCGCGACGACGAGGCGTCGGTGGGCACGCGCACGAACGAGGCCTGGGAACCCAGCGCGGCCACGGCCTCGTCGAAGGTCGGACCGGACCCAAACGGAACCGTCACCACCCCAGGGTCCGAGGCGCCGGCGAGGACTCCCCGGCGGACGGCGTCGAGTGCCGCGCCGGTCGGCAGGGCGGGATCTCCCCCATCCCACCGACCGGCGACAACGACACGTGTCACAGGGACGCCACGCGCGTCAGCAGAAGCGCCTCGGCGAGGATCGCGGCCTTCAGGTCGGAGATCGACTGCGACTCGTCCTCGGAGTGAGCGTTCGTCAGCGGATCCTCGACACCTGTAACGACGACCTGCGCGCTGGGGAAGATGCGCTGGAAGTCCGAAATGAAGGGGATCGAGCCACCCACACCGATGTTGACCGAGGGAACGCCCCAGGCCTCGGTGAGGGACTCGTGCAGAGCCTTCGTCACGGGGGATTCCATGTCGGCCTGGTAGCCGGCACCCGCGTCCTCCGCCGTGACCTCGACACGCGCGCCGAACGGCGCGTGGGAGAGCAGGTAGTCCACGAGCTTGGCCTGGGCCTCGGCGGGATCCACACCCGGCACCGTACGCATCGACAGACGGAAGCGCGTGTGCGGCGCGATCGTGTTCGAGGCGTTGGAGACCGGGCGAGCGTCGAAGCCGATCACCGAGATCGACGGCTTGGTCCACATGCGGGCCGCGATGTCGCCCGAGCCCGCCAGCTGCAGGCCCTCGACCATACCGGCCGCGGCACGCAGCTCCTCCTCCGGCCAATCCACGTCCGCGTGATCCGAGCCGCCCAGGCCGGGAACCGCAACGTCGCCCTTCTCGTCAAACAGCGAGGCGATGAGCATCGAAGAGATAGCGACGGAGTCGAGCAGCGGGCCACCGAACGCGCCGGAGTGCACCGCGTGGTCGGCGACGGTCACGTCGACGGTCACAATCGCGTTGCCGCGCAGCGTCGAGGTGACGGCGGGCTCGCCCACCTTCCAGTTCGAGGAGTCCGTCACGACGATAACGTCGGCAGCAAGCTCATCCTTGTGTGCGTCGAGGAACGCCGTGAACGACGGCGAACCGATCTCTTCCTCGCCCTCGATGAAGACGACGACGTTGACGGGCAGGTCCTCGCCCAGGATCGAGAGCGAGCCGAGGTGCACCGTGATGCCGGCGCCGTCATCGGAAGAGCCGCGCCCGTAGATGCGGTCGCCGCGGACCTCGGCCTTGTAGGGGTCCATGCTCCAACGGTCGAGCTCGCCCACCGGCTGCACGTCGTGGTGCGCGTACAGCAGGACAGTCGGCGCGCCCTCGATGTGAGGCGTGTGCGCGACGAGGGCGGGCTTGCCCTCGGTGCCATCTTCCGCGCTCTCGCGCAGAACCTTGGCCTCCAGGCCGAGGGCGGCGAAACGCTCCCGGATGTGCTCAGCGCTGCGCTCCACGTCGGCCGCGTGCGCGGGATCCGACGACACCGACGGAATCGCGACGAGCTGCGTGAGCTCCTCCAGCAGGGACGGGAAAGCAGCCTCCAGGCGCTCCTTCAAAACGGACGTGGACAGTGCATGTGAAGTATCAGCCATACGACCAGGGTAGACCATGGGAGTGCGAGGCGGGTGGGCTATCCGCTAGCCTTGAAGCGTGTTTGGACGAAGCAAGAACAACAACGACGAGGCCTCGATGAATGTCGAGCCCGTCTCCACGACGCCCGACGGCAAGAAAGGCCGCCCGACGCCGAAGCGTAAGGCAGCCGAAGCCGCCCGCATCCGCCCCCTGGTCCCCAAGGACCGCAAGGAAGCCAAGCGCGCCGCCCGCGCCGCCCGCAACGCGCGTTTCGAGGCCGAACAGCGCGCAATGGTCACCGGCGAGGAAAAGTACCTGCCGGCCCGCGACAAGGGACGCGCACGCCGCTTCGTGCGCGACTACGTGGATGCGCGCCACTCGTTCTCCGAGTGGATTCTCGCCGTCATGATGGTCTCCATCATTCTCATCATGGCGCTGTCGATGCTGGGCAATAAGATCCCGCTGCAGTACCAGGCGTACATGCTCTACGGATCGTCTGTCCTCATGTACGGTTCCTTCATCATCACCGCCATCGAGGCGTTCTTCGTGTGGCGCAAGATCAAGCGCGTCTTCACCGAAGCACACCCGCGCGAGGACATTCCCTCCGGTACCGCCTACTACACCTTCTCCCGCATGATCATGCCGAGGCGTTGGCGCTCGCCGCGCCCGCAGGTCGACCGCGGGCAGTTCCCAAAGTAATCGCCTTCATCGTCGGCCCCGCCCCATCCACATGGGCGCGGGGCCGACGTGTTGTATCCACAGGCTGTCCTGGTCGAGCGCGTGTATCCACAGCGCGTCCTGGTCGAGCGCGTGTATCCACAGGGCGTGCCGTGGCGCTGGCCACCACTTCCTCGCGTGAACGATCCTGTTCGTACCGGAGCATCGGCTCCTGGACGGACGACAAGGAATCATCATGCACACAACGATCACACTGCCCACCGCCTGCGACATCATGCTCGACGAGGAGGAGCCTTCGCCCGAGGGCATGTACGGCCCACCTCGATGGCTCGACGATCGGGGCATCTCCGCTCTGCTGGCTCCCTACCTGTGCGATGGCTGGGATCTGGGCGATTATGCGCGCTTCGCGGACCTATCGGGGGCGGATGCCCGCAGGCTCGCATCTTTGCTGCCGAAAGACGCGCGCGACGACCGACAGAACAACGCGCCTCGAATCATCGACCTCCTACGCGCTGCCTCCCGCATCGACGGACTCGCCCTCGAGGGATACGTCATTCGCGCGCCACGCCGCGACGAACGCGTCAGCATCGACACCGTGCTCGTCCCAGAATCGGCGATAATCGCTCACACCGGATCTCCTATCGACGAGGAGCGCTATCCGAGCTACCAGCACTGGCTGACACTTGCCGCAGTCCTCGGCCTCGGCGATGAGGCGATCCCACCGGATGAGATGCGCGTGCTCATTCGAGACGGATCATCCACGCGGTGGTGGTGGGCATGGTGGGACTGATCAACTATCCTAGGAGGCATGATCCGACGCGCGTACAACTGGGCTTTCACACACTTCATCTCGCGTTCCAACCCGGAGGTTGCACACCACTGGGGTCTGGGAGCGATTTCCTTGGCCGGACGATTCGCCCCGACGCGCGGACTCATGCGCGCCACGCTTGGCCACCTCGACCCGACTCACTCCCCCACGCGAGTTGTCGGCGGCGTCGAGGTCCCCCTGACCCTGGGTGAGCGTCGCCTCCCCTCCCGCCTGGGTCTTGCGGCCGGTATGGACAAGGACGCCGAGGCCGTGCTCGGCATGTGCGCACTCGGCTACGCCTTCGTCGAGATTGGCACCGTGACTCCTCGTCCTCAGCCCGGCAACGACGCGCCGCGCCTGTGGCGCCTTATGGAGGAGCGCGGCCTGCGTAACCGCATGGGCTTCAACAACGCCGGAGCAGATGCCGCCACCGAGAAACTGCGCGAGTTGCGCTCGACTCATGCTGGCCGCGCTGCGATCGTCGGCGCCAACATCGGCAAGAACAAGGTGACGTCGGAGGAAGACGCCCCCAACGACTACGAGTACTGCGCGAAGACGCTCGCCCACTGGGTGGACTTTGTCGTCGTGAACGTCTCCTCCCCCAACACGCCGGGCCTGCGCGACCTGCAGTCCGTCGATCACCTGCGTCCGATCCTCCAGGCCGCCCGCCGCGGCTGCGAGGCAGGCGCCCCTGATCGTGTCATGCCTCTCTTCGTCAAAATCGCTCCCGACTTGGCCGACGAGGACATCGTCGCCGTCGTGGAGCTTACGAAGGAGCTCGGCCTGGCGGGCGTCGTCGCCACGAACACGACAATCAACCACGACCTGGGCGAGGGCGGCGTCTCCGGCGCTCCGCTTCTGCCCCGTGCGCTGGAGGTCGTCTCCCTGGTGGCACGACACCTTGACGACGAGCAGATCCTCATCGGCACAGGCGGCATCTCGTCGTCCGAGGACGCGCTGCGCATGATCAGCGCGGGCGCAGACCTGGTCGAGGCGTTCTCTGCCTTCATCTTCGAGGGCCCATCCTGGCCGGGTGAGGTCTCGCGCGCCCTCCAACGAGCGTAAGGGACCGCCGTGATTATCGAGCTCACCAGCGCGGATCTGAGCGCAGATTCGCGCCTGGACGACTACACGCGCCTCAAAGACGTCAAACTTCGTTCCAAGATCGAACCGGAACGCGGCCTGTACATGGCCGAATCCGCGAACGTCATTGAACGCGCGATCCGCGCCGGCCACAGCCCGCGCTCCTTCCTCATGTCGAGGCGCTGGCTGCCGACCCTCACCGACCTTATCGAGGCGGCAACGGGTACCCCCGACGGCGCGGACGTTCCAATCTTCGTCGCCGACGAGGACGTCTTAGAGCAGATGACCGGCTTCCACCTGCATCGCGGCGCCCTCGCCGCCATGCAACGCCCCGTCCTACCGACCCTCGCAGACCTGCTCGCAACTGCTCGGGGCGGCGCCCCGGCACGTCGCGTCGTCGTCCTAGAGAACCTCGTCGACCACACGAATGTGGGCGCAGCATTCCGTAGCGCCGCCGCCCTCGGCGTCGACGCTGTCCTCGTGACCCCACAGTGCGCTGATCCCCTCTACCGACGATCCGTGCGTGTCTCCATGGGGACCGTCTTCCAGGTGCCGTGGACCCGCCTCGAGTCCTGGCCCGGCGACATCGCCACCCTCCAGGAGGCTGGCTTCACGGTCGCGTCGCTGGCTCTGTCGGACGATTCGGTGTCCCTCGACGACTTCGCTGCGCTGCCCGCCCTCCAGGGACCGGACGCCCGCCTCGCTATGGTGATGGGCACCGAAGGCGACGGCCTGGGACGACGCACCATCGCGGCCTCCGACTACACCGTGAAAATCCCCATGGACCACGGGGTCGACTCGCTCAACGTCGCAGCCGCATCCGCCGTCGTTTTTTGGGCGACCAGGGGCGTCGGCGCGCAGTAACGCGCCACGGCATCGCGCGGCGGCCGTACGATCGCCGCAAGCACCGCAGCCGCACACAACGAGGCCGGAGCTGGATACCCAGCCCCGGCCTCGTCATCGTTTACTGCGACGGGTCAGCTCATGGATGCCACGATCTCGTCGATGACGTCCACGCATTCTTCCCATCCGGAAACGGCGCGCGTCGCGTAGCCGGCGGCCTTGACGGGGTAGTCATTGCCTTCCGGATCCAGGCGGTCGCCAATGAAGAGCATCTCGGAAGCAGGGATGCCCGTCTCTTCGACGAGCTTGCCCATGCCGAACGCCTTGTCGATGCCACGGGTGGTGATGTCGACCGAGGTCGAGCCACCGCCGCGAACATCGAGCTCAGGCACGTCGGGCTGCACGGCGTCGCGCAGAGCGGCCTTCTTAGTGCCGTCCGGGTCCCAGGCGCGCTTCGCGTCGAGCGGAGCCTCCTGCCCCAGCGCGGAGAAGGTGATCTGCGAGCCTCGGTCCTCGATGATGTTGCCCCACGGGTTGGACTCCCACAGGCCGAGCTCACGCGCGTGACGCTCGAGCGAGTCGATCGCGCGGGCGGCCACCTCGGGGTCCAGGTCGTGCGCGTAACGCTCGACCCACGCGCCACCCTCATAGCGGTAGTAGCGCGTGCCGCAGGTGGGCATCAGGTGCAGGCGAGAGAGTTCCTCGTCCGTAGCGTGCAGGTTGTCCAGCACCTGGGTGCGGAACTGGCCCATCTGGCCACCGGAGATGATGCACACCTCCACGTGGTCCAGCAGCGACCGCAGAGCCACGTCCATGCGGGCGGGCAGCGGCGACTTCGAGGGCGCCAGGGTGTCATCGAGATCAAAGGCAACGAGCTTCACGATGCCACCCTACTGCTTCGCGGCTTCAGCGGCTTCGATAGCGCGCTGCGCGGCCTCGGTCTCTTCATCCGACGGGACCGAAAGAACCTGCAGCATGACGACGGACGCGACGAGGCCACCCCAGACGAGCAGAATCGTCAGGATCATGAGGGCGATAGCGGGAGCGGTCACTTGGCGCCTCCTTCAATCGAAGCGGTTTCGTCAGTGTCATCAGCGAGGATCTGAGCGACCGTCGCGTGAGTGTCCACCGGGCGATGCTTCCACGGGATGAACGTGAGGATCAGGGCGGCGACCACTGCAACCGCAACGGAACCCCAGCCGAAGATCAGCACGTAACTCGTCGGGTACTTGCCGTAGCCGTTCGTCAGCAGATCGACGATGGACATCGCCATCATGATGAACAGAACGAGCGGGATAACGATGCCGACGAGGGGCTCCCAGAGCTTGGGGACCTTCACACTGGACACCGAGTTGAGATGGGCGCGCAGCACCCCGAGGCGGGGGCCGACGACCGCGCACAGGACGGCGAACATGATCGCGGAGGACACGACACCAATCGAGTTGATGAAGTTGTCGACAATGTCGAGGTTGTTCAGGCCCGAGCGGGTACCGAAAAGCACCAGGGAAATGACGGTCGCGGGCACACCGAGGACCAGCGCCGAGCGGGCGGGCGACCAGCCGAACTTGTCCTGCAGGCCGCCGGAAACGACCTGGAGGAGAGAGAGCAGCGAGGTGACGCCGGCCAGAACCAACGACGAGAAGAAGAGGACGCCGAAAATCGGGCCGCCGGGCATCATCGAGATGATCTTCGGGAAGGTCACGAAGGAGAGGATTGGGCCGGTCAGACCCTCGACCTCGGAGACGCTCACGCCGCCCTGGTGCGCCATGAAGCCAACGGCGCTGAAGACGCCAATGCCCGCGAGGATCTCGAAGGACGAGTTCGCGAAGCCTGCGACGAGCGCCGTACCGGTCAGGTTCGACTTGCGCTTCAGGTAGGAGGCGTAGGTCAGCATGATACCGAAGCCCACGGACAGCGAGTAGAAGATCTGCGCGAAGGCGGCCAGCCACACCTTGGGATCGGCGAGCGCGGCCCAGTTCGGGGTGAAGAAGGCGTTGAGGCCCTCGACGGCGCCGGGCAGGAAGAGCGCGCGAACGACGAGCGCCAGGAAGAGGATGACGAGCAGCGGGAGGAAGACCTTGTTGGCCGCCTCGACGCCCTTGGACAGGCCGCGTCCGATCACGAAGAGGACGAGAACCCAGACAAGCGCGAGGGGGATCATCACCGACCAGGCGGGCGCCCAGGAGAACGTGTCACCCGGGACAACCTGCAGGAACGTATCAGTGAAGAACGTCGTCGGGTCGTCGCCCCAGGCCGCGTTCACCGAGTAGATCGTGTACTGCACGCCCCACGCGAGGACCGCGCCATAGTAGACCATGATGACGAAGCACACGAAGGTCTGGAACCAGCCGACGAACTCGCCGCCTCCGATAATCTTGCGCAACGCCCACGGCGGTGAACCGCGGAACTTGTGGCCGACCGCGTAGTCGAGCCACAGC
>ERZ773263.1472-NODE-1472-length-13989-cov-2.865581_pt1 | contig 13989 bp, 16 predicted proteins | sample MGYA00511076_ERZ773263 | MGnify/ENA primary metagenome ERZ773263 (study PRJEB29015, sample SAMEA2738155) | human oral metagenome | biome: human oral; feature: human-associated habitat; material: saliva | place: China | collected 2195 ... | reverse complement strand
ATATAAAATGAAATTGAACTCAGACTAACTTTGTAAATAGTCCAATTCAGGAACGCACATATTATTAACACGTAGATATTTGGGATCGTTAACATCTATTCCTCTTTCTTTAGGACTACAACCCTCATACCAATCTATTTTATCACTGTCAACAATTCGCCCTTTTTCGTCAATATATGTTGGATCTATCATAGTGCCCCACGAATGTCCGATACCCATTTCACATAATAAAGGAACTTTCCAACCTTTATTAACAACTGACATTGTTTTTGGTATAATCTCGAATGCTTTTCTTAAATAACTGTATTTTATTGCAAAAGAAATTTCATCATGTACGTTTTGTAACATTATTACATTTTCTCCAAATTCTTTATTTGTACGCATTAGATTGTAAAATTGTACTAATTTAATACGCATAACGTCTCCACCGGTGTTTTTATTTAAAAAACCCATCGTTGGATAAATTGGCCGCCCGTTACGTATTGTAACAGATGCGACTGGTAAAATTCCTTTTTCGTAAAGTTTTACAATTTTAGCTTTTCTTTTTCTTGTAAATTTTAATCTGTATTTTCCACTTCTTAATCTTATCAAATTATACCCACAAATTGATGCCAAAGACCTAAGCGAGCACGCATCTAAATCATTATCTATTTTAATTCCTTCACGCTTTAACCACGCTATGAAAAATAAAGTCCCCAAATGTTTGCTTTTCATAATATAGTCTCTGTTTTTAACATAACAAAATAATTTAGAAATACAATTATATCTAAAATAATTTATTAAAACGTTAAAATCAATTCCTGGCTTTTTCTGTAAAGGACTTAAAAATACCTTTTTCCCAATGCTTTCAAGACTTTTACATTCTTTCAATTTTCCATCTCCTGATGATGTAAATAATTTATGATTATTATCGCAAATTAAGAAATCACCTGTATTTGCAATGAAGAAATAACAGTAATTTTCTCCTCTATTTGTTAAAACTGCTTCTTTTGAGTATTCTAAAAAATTAACATACTTTTGAACGCAAGATGCACGGCAAACCAAATCGTCAAATTCAAATAATATTTGTGAAGGAATACAACCCTGTATTGGACTGTTAATTGACGACCTATCACCAAGAGCGTACCTTTTTGGATCTGAAGTATTGTAAAAAGGTCTTAAATCACGCATTCTTCCGTAATAAGTTTTGCAAAACATGTTTTTGCGTGATTTCTTTTTTTGATGTTCAACCCATAATTTAAACTTTGGTAACGCTTGAAAAAATTTATCATATATAACTTTTGTTTCGGAAACAGCCATCTCCAAACGACTTGCCAAAGTATAATAAGAACCACCATACAACATCAAAAAGTTTGATGTTTTTGCAATATTTCTGTTCGCTTTTGTTACTTTTCCAAAAATCTTTTCAGCTGTTGAAGAATGTATATCTCCGCCCTTATATAACGTATCCAACCAAGCGGTTTCTCCAGATAAATTTGCGGCTATTCGAATTTCTTCACCACTAAAGTCAGGAGAAGAAATTGCATACCCCTCCGGCGGCAAAAAGGCACTACGTAGGCCGGCTTTGGTTTCACATTCGCCAAGAGCACCTTCTTTAACTTCCGTTAACGTATAACCGAGATCTTTATCCTCATGTACATACATTTTAACAACCTCTTTAGGAATTGCATGTACGTTAATATTTGCAAAATAGCTATTCTTTTTTTGACCTCCCGACGAAAGGCGCCCCGTTGGTACGGTAACAGTCGAATAGGTTACCCTAAAAGGTTTACCTTCCTTAACCAAAATATTCTCTAAATACGTCCCTCGGTATTTTATTAATTCGTTAAATTTAACAAATAGACGTGCCAATGGATGATCGATTTTCTCTAAAGTATCTGAATCCATCTTAAAAGAGCCTTTATCGGTTTTTTCGGTTAATGTTACAAACCTTGACAAAGCTTCGGCTTTTTGATTATTTGACGAAATTTTGAATTTAAAGCCTGCTATCCTGTATATTTCATTCGCGATATTATTTATTTTTTGATCTGTTTTTAGTAACTCTTTACGTACTAAATCGTAATCAATTCTTAATTCGGTTTTTGAAACATTTCTTAACACCTCAGCCACTGCGTTATCCAAAGGATAAACAACCTCAACAAAAGAGAATAAAGTTCTCATTTTGTAATATAATTCAACAGTAATGCACGGATCCATCGCGGCGTACTCGTACGAAATTTCTGGATTTGTATTTGCAAAATTAAACTCTTCTGGGTCAATATGTGTTTTTTTGCCTTTTATGGTTTTTGCAAAATTGTCGGAATAATCAGTTACTTCTTTTTTACAATATTTTGCATAATACGCCTTTAATGCAGGATAACGCTCCTGCGTTGCTTCCCAGCAAATAATTTGCACATCGTGAGATTTAACTTTTTCATCAATAATTATACCTTCATTTTCTAACATGAAAAAGTCGAAATTTCTGTTAAATAACACAGATGTGAAATATCTCAAACAAACCTGTATAAATTTAACAACCCGATCATTAGGCAAATTGTTAAACATTGTATGCCTTACCGGCAAATAAAAACCAATTTGCCTATTTTTAGTTCCAAAAGAAATACAATAACCTACAATTTTATCCTTAACGAAATCTAAACCGGTCGTCTCCGTATCTAAACCCATTAACGAACTTTTGGGAATTGTACTTACTTTTTTTATCAAATCGGACAATTCATCATTTGTTTCTATTAATGTTAATAAATGTCCGTTCTTTTCCTTTGTTTTCATATTTCTTTATTTAACTAATTATTCATCATCCTCGCTAAGAGATAATACTGAATTTGTTAAAATTGACTCTTTGTTAATTAAGTAGTATTTTCCACTGTCAGTCTTTACAAATATTATATTCTTATCTTCATATAGTAAGTATTTGCATTTTAACTTTTTACCACTTATCGAGGTTATCAGATGCTTGTATAATTTAAACATATTGGTCTTTTATTTTTTTGTATATTTCTACATTACTTAAACCTTGATCAATTAGCGCTTTTACGTTAATATACTTGAAATTAGATTTATTAACAGTCTGTTTATTTTCAAATATTGTGCTTTTCTTTTCATTTTCTATAATATCCGGTCTAAACTTTTTTAACAAATCATAGGATGTATATGACCGCTGGCAAACCGAGAAGCATTTTAACACACCTGAATCTTCATAAATTTTAGCAGAAGGTGTTTTTGTGTTCGAATGAAATGGACAAAAACACTTTCCGAGCGGGACAGACTCCCCAAAACACAAAAACCAAACTTCACTAATTTTATACTTCTCATTTATGTAACTTTTTACTTTATTCATATAGTACGAAAATAAAAAACTCTGCCTACAAATATAGGCAGAGTTGGCGAGAAAACAGTATTAATATCTACTAAAAAACTGCGTAAACAAAGGTACCACCTTTTAACATAACTTCGTTATCTAACCGTAGCTTTTTGTTACTATATATAAATTTTTCAGGTACACCCGGAACGGAATCAAATACTTTTTTTGTTGCCACATTTCCGATCTTTTTCTGTAAATCTCGCTTTGTTAACACTTTTGAATCTGATACCAGCAACTTAAAATTAGGAATTTTAACATTTTCCTTCTTGCAAGCCTCCTCAAACTTATCTTTTATTGACTTATAGTACTCAACTGTTAAACTTCCGTATTTCAAATTTTCTACAATGTCAACAAATACCTCCGGGAGATCGTCTCTGTTCTCAGTTACAAATTTTATTAAATCGCTGTCTTTAATTAAATAGTCGCAATATTGTGTTAAAAGATCAGCAAATTTTTCAGATACCGTAACCGAATTTTTGTTTACAGAATCGCTTTCTCGATTCGTATTTTCATTTTGATCCCCTTCATCATTTTTAGCACCTTCTTCCGTGTCCGTATCATTCGATTCTGGGGCCGTCTGGGGCTCGTCCTCGGCGTTTCGCACCGAGGATGCTGCGTCTACATATACAAGGGTATATTCTGCATTAGGGAACAAGGAACGGATAAATAATTCGATGCCCTCTAAAGAGGAACCTTCTGGAATTTTAACAGTAGATTCTCCAATGATTAGCTCATTGTTAATTTTACTATATTTAATAACTTCAGGAAGCCTTGCTACATTCTTTTTCAGATGCTCATCTCGTGAACTTTTATTTGAGAAAAATGTGTTAATTCTTCGATCGTTGTAATAATCATTCCTTCTTTGTAATTCACGGAATTGCTTAAAATTAATATAATCTTTTAATTGCTTTAGCTCGTCTTTTAACTTTAACGATTCTTTGCGATAATAGGTGTAATTATACACTTTAACTAAAGAATCTCTTATTTGTAATTCCTTATCCCTTAAATGATAATAATTATAGGATCTAATTAAAGCATCTTTTTTAGCCGAATTTACTAAACCTTTTAAGTGAATGTTTTCTAATTTCTCATCCTTAACAGAATTTCGTAATTTTTTAACTTCTTTTTTTACTTCCTTTACCTCGTCGGAGGCTTTATTTAACATTTTATTCCATTTCGAGGTTTCAACATTCTTTAACGCATTATCGTGTATTCTTTGCGTATCGATAGTAATACCTACTTTGTTTTCGAAAAAACTATTTAATTCCTTCTTTTTTGAAGGCGTTTCCGTAAATTCACGTTCTTCCCTGCCGTTGGCAGCATTTATGGCGTCTTTTATTTTCATTTTAGTATATATTTCGTGATGCTTTATAATATATAATATATAACTAAATATCATCAAAATCTCCGAGGCTTCCTAATCCTGACGATGCCTGCGAATCAAGAGAAGAATTAACATCTATAAATGAAAAATCTTGCTCAAATTCAGGTTGTTTAATCATTTCACCTATTATATTATGTTCAGGATTGAAGGCAACAGTAACCGGCTCTAACATTGTTAAACTCATACGATTTTTAACTAATTGCACCTTTGTCTCCTGTAAAAGTTTCATATCATCGCTGGTATATAAAAACACTACATAACTCGCCGAACGTTCTAATTCGTTAAGATCTGCTAATGCTTGTAAATCGTAACTCCCTTTATTCTTTTCAGCCCTTTTATTTCCTTCACGATTAGTTTGTGCACAACCAACTGTTACCAAATATTTACCCTTCGAATTAACATATAATTTGCCTGCTGACATTATAGTTCGAATTGCTTCATTTCCTACATCTTTTGTTAACATTCTTTCTAACATTGAAAGATGATCATAAATTACGAAATCTAAACTGCCGAGGCGAATTTCTGCTAATTTATAAATTTGTTGCAAAAGTTTGTAATTCGTAAGTACCTTCTTTGTTAACTTCTTTTCATCTATTATTACTAATCTTTCCTTTACCCAAGTGTTAAATTCTGACCTTAATTCTGGTATTTTTTCACTAACACCGTCCTCGAACTTACCGGCCAAAACGTCTGTAATTTGTGTATCAATTCCTTTAAATTCATATAACCACCGAACGAAGAAACCAACCAAAACAAATAGATGCGGAACCTCAAGAGTAATAAATAAACCTTTTTTATTTTGTGTTAAATTTCTAAATGTTGATGAAACCGCAATTGTACTTTTACCATGACCAGTGAAAGCCGCAAAAAGTGCTAAAGTACCAGGTTGAAAATTTTTAGTAATTTCATCAACCTCACTAATACCTGTTTCAAAAGATGATTCTTTGTCAAAAATCTCTAAATTTTCAGGTATTTGGGTTTCATATTCATCTAAGCTCTCATCTGTTAATTCTACACCCTCCTTCTCGATTAAATTGCTGACTTTTTCTAATAAATTAGTCGCTCCATCAGATTCGTTAATATACGAAAGTAAATGTCCCTGTAAATAGTTATATCTGAAAAATTCACGAATTGCATTCTCTAATGTTAAAATTTCAGATAAACTGTTTGTTTTGTCAATTTCTGTATATCCTTGATTTTGATAATATTCACGAGAAGGATAACTCCCGTGTTTAGTTACCTCAAGAGTATAATTTATGGTATCTTTATCTTCATTTGGTATCTTTTCATAATCTAACAGATTTATTAATTCAGAGTTTATTTTGTCATTTTTTCGCTTACCAGCAATTGAGTAAAATAAAGTACTCAACGGGGATATAGGTGTAAAAGTCATAGAACGTTATTGTAATTAAATTTTTGACCTGGCGCATGTAATATAATAACAACCGCCCCCTCGTCAATCATTTTATCACAAAAAGATTCAATAACTGACAAACCTTTGGGCTCGCTGATGTTCCGTATGCGGGTATCAATAATAATACATTTTTCACTAACCTCATCACCATTTAACATGTACTGAATTGCCGTATTATAATTTAATATCTTTGATTTTGTTAAATTCCTATATTGGAATTTCGTAAAGGCAACTGTTAATTTTTGAGCAGATGTAGTTGTGTAAACATTTCCAAAATCTATATCTTTTGTGTTTTTTATATCAGCTACACTCGGCGAAACACATAAATGTTTTAAATTTGATTTAATAAAAGCATTTATATATTTTTTACACTCTTTTTTATATTTATACACACAGTTGCATGAATTATCTCTAAATTCGCAAATTAACATATCAAGCAGCTGTAAAATAAAAAAGGCCCACGGGCCTTTTTCTTTTGTGATTAAATATTAACTTTAATCTTTTTGGTTGTCCCTATTTTTGAATCTCCTACTTTAGCGTTCACTTTAATAGTTAAATCAATCGTAACATTACTAAAACCCAAAGCATATAAGTCGGCCGAAAAATTTGCAAATAAATCATAAACTGAATCTGTATAACCTGAGCCGAGTTTTTGCTCTATATCTGAAAAACTTAACTTTTCTGCTTCCATTACTTAACATATACCTAAATTTACACACCGGTCGAACCAAAACCACCTAACCCACGAGCTGAGTCGCTTAATTCATTAACAATCTTAAACTTTGCTAATTCTACCTTTGCTAACACACCCTGTGCTACACGCTCGCCCGGAGTTAAAACTACAACATTATCTCCAATGTTTTGTAAAACTAACATAATTTCACCACGATAATCACTATCAATAGTTGATACTCCACCGGCCACAGCAAGCCCTCTTTTTAACACACAACCGCTCCGAGATCTAATTTGAACTTCGTAACCAAAAGGAATCTCCATACTAACTCCTGAAGAAACCATAACGCGCTCATTGGGTAATAACACTAATTTATCAGAAACACTGTGACTTACATACAAATCAAAACCCGAGGAGCCATTTGTAGCATAATTTGGAATATCCTCAGAATTATTCACTTTTAATTTAACTTCTACCATAATTATTTACATTTCTATCATTTGAATATCATAACGATCTGCAACTCTTATACTATATCTACTATTACTTCTTTTTAATATATCTGGTAAATTTATTTTAACATCACAATCGAAATTTCCTTTAATATGTGTAATATAATATGCGTTAATATAACCATCAAAAGAATGTAGCGTTTGTGCACCACCAGCGACGTACAAAGGTCGTAATTTTTCTTTATCCCGCAAATCGCAAATTCTTAAAACATCGTAAATATCTTTCGCTGCTGGAAAACCTTCGATTTCTTTAACTTCTTCGGCTTGACTTGTTAAAATAATGTAATCTCTCCCTTTTTTTGCTTCTTGTGGCAAAGTGTCGAAGGTTTTTCTACCAACAACTACAAAATTCCCACTTGTTAAAACTTTATAATGCTGTAGATCTTCAGGAACATACCACGGTATTTTACCGTTTTTTGATATTCCAAAATTATCATCACATGCTAAAATTGCTGAAATATACCTTCCTTTCATACAGCAACTTCTCCTGTTAATTTTGGATGATACTTGTAATTTTCTAATTTTATATCATCCATTTTAAATTGAAAAATATCTTTAATTTCAGGATTTAAAACCAATTTAGGTCTATAAAATGGATAACGCTGTAATTGAATGTTAATTTGACGCATGTGGTTTGCATATATGTGAATATCCCCAAATGTAAATAATAACCTATCTGCAACACACCCCGTTACCTGTGCTAACATACTCAAAAGCAAAGCATACGAAGCAATGTTAAAAGGAACACCTAAAAATAAATCTGCCGAACGTTGATATACCTGCATTGAAAGACCTCCATCTTTATAATAAACCTGAAAAAGCACATGACAGGGAGGTAAAGCCATCTCGTCAAGATTACAAACATTCCACGAATTAACGATTAAACGTCGTGAGAATTTATCGTTTTTTATATCATTTATTAAATTTGAAATTTGGTCAATATGTTCTATTTTACCATTAACAAACTTTTCGGCCTTTCTCCACTGATAACCATAAATTTTTCCTAAATCACCATCTTCATTTGCCCACTCGTCCCAAATAGTACAATTTCGATCGTGCAAAAATTGCACATTGCTTTCACCACTCAAAAACCATAACAATTCAGCTTTTATTGAGTTAAAAGATACGAATTTCGTAGTTACCAAAGGAAAACCTTCGTAAATACTTTTTATTTCTAAGTGATGTCCAAAACTTGTAAATGCGTTAACGTCTGTTCTGTTGGGACGCAAAGAACCATTACCAACTACATCTACAACTAAATCTAAATATTCTTTCATATTACTCCAGATAAAGCATTACAAATTAATAAAAATGTGCAAAATAAAACAAAAGCGATACTATGTAAAATTGTGTAATAAGCAAAAAATCTCTTAATGCTAAATGCTTCTAATATCCTTCCAACTGTTAAACCGTTTGAACTATCTAAAATAGTATTAAAAAGACCTAAAAAGATAAGATAATACGTTAAAAAATGTGCCAAAACAAAAAATGTAATTCCTACCCACAGAGAAAACCCATCTACATTAATACTTGCAAAAAATAGCAAGTATAAATAAATAGATAAAGACGATGTGATTAATAAAACTTCTAACTTTTTCATATTACTAAATATTTCATAAATAAACATTTTTATTATTCCATAATAGGTACTTTTTATAATCTGAAACACTTTTTGCATCAAATGGCTCCCCTTTGTAAAAATCTGGTATATTTCTTTCGTCGGACGTTACGAGCTCCATTTGTGCTGCTTTATGTGAAACTAATCTAAGTTTATAATTGTCAATATTATCAAAATCTGGAATATAAACAGAGAGGCAATCTTTATACAACGAGTTAATTCTTGTTATTCTACCAGTAAACTGTGTGAAAGTATCTGGAGTCGTCGGGATGTGAAAAAATGCTGCATTTTTTATAAAATAATAAGATATTGACTCTGTTGCCGCTTTTGTACATAAAATCACATGTGGGACTTTTTTAACACTTTCTTCTGTTATTTTACTGTAATCAATATTACTTTTACCTGAATCAATATATATCTTAATATTTGTTACTTCTTTTTCTAATACCTCCGCAAATATATCAAGTGAAGCGTAATAAGAGAAATACATTAACAAAGATTCACCTTTCTGGGTTATTTCTTTAACTAAATCAATATACCTGTTAATTTTAGAACCTACACGACCTAAGGATCCATCTTTATTTAACACTCCATCTGCTGCATATTGTAAATAAATAAACCTTGAGGAATGTTTTTGAATATCTCTAATATATGTCTTTTCGTCTTTAAATTGACCTTCTAAAACACCCCTTATCCAATCTTCACTACTTATATTCATACCAGACGAGATCCCAGCACCAATTTTTGTATAAATATCGGCTTCTTCTTGACTCATTTTGTATGAAATTCTGTAAAATATCGGTTTTATGACATTATCACCTGTTAACACAATTGGCTCTAACTTTGCCCTAAATGAAGCCTCATTTAACACACCTATAATCTTATCAACAGTCCTTAACTTTCCATTTGGAAGCCTACCTATAACCTGCTTGCTAATATTGCAATAAGTGCTCCTGAAATGAAAAAAACTGCCTAAATAATTAGGTTTTATCAAATTTATAATATTATATGTATCTGATAAATCACGAGAAAGAGGGGTCGCGGAGATTCCAAACACATACTCAACATTTATTAAATTTGACTTCATTTCTTTATTCAATGCAGCAGAAGGATTCCTAAATGCATGAACCTCGTCCAAAACAACAATTGACTTAAAAGCTGTAAATAAATTATTTAACCTATATTTTTTTACATGTGTATGTTTGAAAAATACTAAATCATAAAGTTCTATAACTTTTAACGCTTTTGTAAGATTTCCACCAGATTTTTTTAGAACCTCATCAAATGATATAGAAAGAATATTTGTATGTCTTTTACATTCTTTTGCCCAAACTTCCTTATCGTAGGCAGATTTCGGAGTCAAAACAAATAACTTATCCCGTCTGTCAATATTTCTTAAATGTACAAAAATTGACAAAATGATAAGCGTTTTCCCTTTACCTGTTTTTTCTGATAATAAAAGGTGCTTTAATTTAGCACCTTTTATTATATGGGTCTTTTGCTCATCCGTTAATTGAGTGAAGACCTGTAATTTTTTACCCATATTAACTAATTAAACCATATTTCTCACATAGAGAATTATAATCATTTGGCGAAAGTTCTAACATTCTCGGAAAATCAAAATAATCTAAACGGAACACCTCGAGCAAAGTTGTAAAATCTTTTAACTTTTTATGATTTTTAATATACTCTAAAAATGGCGTATATGATACTTTTGAGGTGTAACCGTATTTAATATCTACGAGGAAAGAATCTATATCATTTTTTGACGTAAAAGCGTTAACAAAATCAGATACTCCCAAAGCACTACCTTCCAAAAGACCCTTAATATTGTCGGTCTTATCTCCAAAAAATACTTTATATACCGGAATAAGATAAGGAGCTACATTTGAAACAGTTTTTATAGTTTCAATATTATTCTTTTCCTTAAAATCAGCTGTTGAATCAATGTAAATATTTTCTCCAATTAATTGATATAAATCTGAATCAGTAGAAACAATAACAATATCATCAAAATTGAAATCTAATTGTCGTAAATTAACATTTCTTACACCATCAAAATCTTTCTCAAAATATGTATCCTGCTGCAAATACCTTCCGCTTTTTGGGAAAATCTTTTTAGGAGTCTTAAAAACTGTAGTAAATGATGAAATTGTCTGATCAGCCTCACAATCTGCAATTCCTATAACTTTTAATATTTTCCCAAATTTCTCTGCATGACCCATACAGAGTTTTAACTTTTCATGTAAATTAATATTAAATACGTCTTTTTGATAAGATTCACGATTCATCTTGTACGAAGGGACCAAAGCCCTGCAATATGTAGGCGAACCATCAAGAGCAAAGTAAATAGTATTCGATGGACACCCTTTAATAAATTGAAAAAGCCCCTTAATATCTCCTAAATGATACCTCAAACCAGTTTTATTATCCTGAAAAACGGAATTATCTCCTCTACTTAAACGATATGATAAATTGTTAAAATCTACCAAATATAAACTATTTGTCATTTTTAGTATTATTAAAAATTAAAAATTTGATCCTAAAACATCTAATTTAACTCCGAATTGCAAAGATCTCCAATTTGGCTTTTCTTTACCCGGAAAGGTGCTTAACGCAAAAACTGTTTCTGTTTGTGAAGTTGTCTGAACGTAAACATTCTCTAAATTTGACTCTATATTTCCCATTGCAATAACTATTATCCCAGTTATTGGCTTTAATATTTTTACTTCTTTCGGAATATCTATTCCAAATGTTAAAAGATTCTTATCTCTTGTTATTGTTAAACTTTTACCATACGCCAAAACACCGTTGGAAATCAAAAAACCTTTAACTTGATCCCATGTGGTATTCTTATAATCAGTTGTGTTAAAACCTGATAAAAGCCCAACATTTGTTATTTGACAATAATTAATACTACTTACTAAAGTTTGTGCTACCAAGCTAACACCCGGCAAAGTCATGTGTAATTGCATATTCTTAAACTTTTGTACCGCAAAGGTAGGATGGAGTATAATTCGAAAAATATATTTATTGATAATTACGAATAATTATCTCTTTATAAGCAATCTCTCCCTGATCGCCTTTTAACTTCTTAGCTGACGATGAACCTAAAAATGTATTTCTTTTTAAACTGTTAATATTGAAATTATCTTTATACATTTCTAAGGTATTCTCATTATAGTGATTTAACATTAACAATCTATATCCTTTTTTATCTAAATCGTGCATAATACCGTATAATTCTTCTTGAAGACTTTTTTTTTCTTTTCCATATTTTAGCTGTGAGCCATCATACGGAGGATCGAAGAAAATAAATGTATCTTTTGCTTTTTTATCATCTAACGTTTTTAACAGATCTTTATAATCTAAATTTGTTAAAAAGGTTTCTGATCTGTTTAAAATTCCATGCTGTAAACATATTGACTGATAATCACAAAAAGTTACCGTATCTTCATCATAGTTAAATGTTGAATTATATTCTTTATTGTTATTTTCTGATAATTTACCATTGTATGATAATCTTTGTAAAATACACAAAAGTATAACTCTTTCGTTCTTATCCGTTTCTTTGTTAAAATCATCCCGCACACTGTTAAAAACCTCATGACGCTCCTGTAATGATAAAGGTAAATAACAAGTCTGAAATTCTATTAAATTGTTGTATAACCATATATGATCGTTTTTTAATATATTATGGTAATTTACTATATCCTCTTTTAGATCATTTAAGTAAACTTCTTTTAATACTCTGCTTTTTAGGAAGTTATAAGCAAACCCACCAGCACCTACAAAAGGATCTACGAAAATGTTAAAAGACTCTTTCGGTAGATAATTATCTAATGTTAAATATAATTTAGTTTTATTACCCGGCCAGACTAATGTACTTCTTAACGTTTTAATCATTTTTACAATACTCCTCTATACGTAAAATATTCCTAATAATCTCAAAAGCAACTTGAGGAACAATTGCATTTCCATAAATTGCAGAAACACGCATATTGTATTCTTTTAACGCTTGCTGTTTGATTTTTTCAAGTTTATCTTTAGCTTGATCTTCAGTAATAATATCATCGCGTTTGTATCTTGCTATACGATCTTCAATTTCACCATAAACTGAGCCTAATAGATCGTCTTCTCCATCAAACTTAGCATTGTGTGCAAGCTGAGTTAAATCGTCAAGAGATCCATCTTGTAAAAATTCTTTAAACTCATCACTTTCCCTATCAATATTACTAGGGTCGGTGTTCATTATATTTTGTATAGATTTAGATAATTGTTCTGCCATAATAAAACTTCACTGTCCTTTACTTTTGTAATTTTTATTTTGTAATTTTTATTTACTACGCTATAGATTTTATCATAATAATGAATAAAAGTCAATACTGTTTATATTTATGCGTCAAGATTGGAGTCAATACGATCAATAATTTGCCCGCAAGCCTCACGGATTTCTAAAACATGAGTACTTCTTTGGTAACATGCATTTCAAGCACATTGCTAGGCTGGCTGCTATCGACATATGAATCATAATAAGTACGGTAAACGCCATCTACATCTTTAACTGCAAAGTAACTGCCGTAAGCCTCATTCTCACCCAAAGCAGAACCTTGCTTAAATTCAACCTTTCCCTCACTTAAAACCGATGCTAAGGTTATAGCACGATCCTTATCGTTAGAAAATACTTTCTGAGCTTCATCTACCGTCATACCTTCTGGTAAAGAACCAAGCCTAGAAAGAACTGTAGCAAGCTCGGAAGGGCTAGATTTTAGTCCATCTAAAAAGTCTTTTCCGCGCTCATACGTACTATCGCCTTCTAGTGGTTTACGCCAGTCATTTTTATCTATCTTCCCGCTCATGCCAGCGATATCTTTTTCGGCATCATACCCACTAAATAAATTACCGTATTTACCCTCTTTAGGAGTGTTAAATAAAGTTTCTTTTTCAGTTGTATTAGTTTCTGCGACTTTTTCTGGAGACGCTGTCTCAGGCGCTTTAGTAGTGCTAGTAGCCGCCTCTTCAGTGCT
>ERZ773263.1470-NODE-1470-length-14000-cov-2.879096_pt1 | contig 14000 bp, 9 predicted proteins | sample MGYA00511076_ERZ773263 | MGnify/ENA primary metagenome ERZ773263 (study PRJEB29015, sample SAMEA2738155) | human oral metagenome | biome: human oral; feature: human-associated habitat; material: saliva | place: China | collected 2195 ... | reverse complement strand
ACATACAAAAAGTGTATTAACACTTATGAAAATACCACAAATTCGGTAAATTGGTATTGTGTGAACATTCACAAATGTGCTATAATAAATAGATGGAAGCGTAAATAAAAATTTCTTGCATTTAGGTCTGTACTCAAATTGAGAATATGATATAATATAAATATATGGAATTAGAGGAGAAAATAAAAACAACAAAAACTTTCGAAGAACTTGTTCCGAGTGATTTTGTGCATTTACACACACATACATATCACTCACTACTTGATGGCTTAACTAAAATTGACGATTTGGTTGATAATGTTAAAGCGAGTGGAATGGAGGCTGTGGCTATAACTGACCATGGAACAATGTCTGGTGCTATCGAATTCTTTAAAGAGGCAACTTCAAAAGGGGTTAAGCCTATTTTAGGAATTGAGGCTTATGTTGCAGCACGAACCAGATTTGATAGGGATCCAGCACATGACAAGCCGCGTTATCACTTAGTCTTATTGGCGAAAAACCAAATTGGTTGGCAGAATTTATGTTCGCTTACAACCAAGGCTTGGGTTGAGGGGCAATATTATAAACCACGAATAGATCATGATATTATGGCTGAGCATTCAGAAGGTGTTATTTGCTTGAGTGGTTGTGCTGGTTCTGAAATTTCGGAATCCATTCGGGCTGGAGATTTCGAAAAAGCAAAAGAGCTTGCTAGCTGGTATAAATCGGTTTATGGTGAAGATTTTTATCTTGAATTACAAGACCATGGTCACCCAGAATGCCCTAATCACTGGGAGATTCAAAAAGAAATTAATGATGGTTTATTTAGGCTTCATGAAGAACTTGATATCCCAATGGTTGTAACTTGTGATTCGCACTATTTAACCCATGAAAATCAAGATGCGCATGAAATCCTTCTTTGTGTCGGAACGGGTTCTTACTTAAATGACGAAAAGCGAATGAGCCTAAAAGAATTTGACCTTTTTGTTACTGACCCGAGAGATATTATCAAGCGATGGGGGAAGGTTGACCCTGAAATCATTTTGAATACCAAAAGAATTGCAGAAAAAGTTAATTTTGAGTTTGAATTTGGTAAGATTTTAATTCCAAAATTTCCACTTCCAGAAGGTGAAGAAAGTGAAAAAGGCTTTTTAGATAAGCTGGTTTTTCAAGGTTTAGGTGAAAGATATGCTGGAATTCCTGTTGATGAAGTGAAGAAGATGACGATTCCTGAAATTCGCGAGAAACTTTCGAAAGAAATTATTGAGCGAGTCGATATGGAACTTGGTGTTCTTGATGGAATGGGCTATAATGGTTATTTCTTGATTGTGCAAGATTTTATTAACTGGGGAAAGTCTCAAGGAATTGTTTTTGGGCCAGGGCGGGGTTCGGCTGCTGGTTCGATTATTGCTTATGCCCTACACATTACTGATCTTGATCCACTTGAATATGACTTACTTTTTGAAAGGTTTTTAAATCCTGATCGAATTTCGATGCCGGATATCGATGTTGACATTCAAGATACGCGTCGAAACGAGGTTATTCAATATTGTACTGATAAATATGGCGTTGATCGTGTGGCTAATATCGCGACTTTTGGTAAAATGATGGCGAAAAACGCCGTGCGAGATGTGGCGCGAGTTTTGGAGGTTCCGTATTCTGAAGCTGACCGTATGGCTAAATTAGTTCCAGATCCAAACCAAGGTAGACACATACCACTTCGAGTTTCGCTCGAAAATGACCAAGATTTAAAGCATGAATATGAAACTAACCCAACTGCTAAAACTGTTTATGATTTTGCAATGCAGCTTGAAGGCACCATCCGAAACCACGGTGTTCATGCTTGTGGTGTTGTGATTGCACCAGACGATTTAGTGAAATATCTACCTCTTGAAATGGCACAAAAAGGTGTTGTGGCAACTCAAGTTCCGATGGGTCAGGTTGAAGATTTAGGTCTTTTAAAAATGGACTTTTTAGGCCTTAAAAATCTTTCAATTATTTCAACTGCACAAAAAATTGTCAAAAAAACATATGGTATCGATCTAGACCTTTCGAAACTTGGCCTTGATGATAAAAAGGCTTATGAATTATTAGCTCGTGGTGATTCAACTGGTGTTTTTCAGCTTGAATCCGCTGGAATGAAGCGATATCTGCGGGAGCTTAAACCTTCAAAGTTTGAAGATATTATCGCCATGGTTGCACTTTATCGACCTGGGCCAATGAGTGAAATTCCAAAATTCATTGCTCGAAAACACGGTGAAGAGCCAGTTACTTACTATGAAGATCATATGGAAAATGCTCTTAAAAATACTTATGGAATTTTGGTTTATCAGGAGCAGTTTATGCAGATTTCGAAGGAAGTTTGCGGATTTACTGGTGGTCAGGCGGATACGCTTCGAAAGGCTGTGGGTAAAAAGAAAATCGACCTGATGAAGAAAATGAAGGGCGAGTTTATTGAAGGAGCGGTAAAACATTCTAACGCCGACCGAGGAAAGGTTGAAGCTTTCTGGGAACATTTGGAAGAATTTGCGAATTATTGTTTTAATAAGTCGCATGCGGCGTGTTATGCCTTAATTGCCTATTGGACGGCCTATATTAAGGCGCATTACCCAGATGCTTTTATGGCGGCACTAATGACGGCCGATTCTGATGACACCGACCGTTTGGCGATTGAGATTGCCGAATGCCGTTCTATGGGAATTGAGGTTCTTGGTCCAGACGTAAATGAATCATTTAAAGATTTTGCGATTGTGCCACACGAGAATAAAATTCGCTTTGGACTTTTAGCGGTGAAAGCTGTTGGTGGTGGTGCAGTTGATGCGGTTTTAAATGCTCGAAAAGCGGGTGGAAAATTTACTTCAATTTTAGATTTTGCGAAACGTGTTAATGCTCGCCAATTCAATAAAAAGGCCTGGGATTCATTAATTATGACTGGGGCTTTTGATCAATTCGGAACTCGCTCGGATTTGCTCTTTAATCTTGAAAGAATCCAGGAATATGGTTCGAAATCTCAAAAAGAGGCGCTTTCAGGGCAGACGGATTTGTTTGGCTTTGCTGGTGCTGAAGATATGCGGGTTGAATCATCAATTGAATTAATTAACGCGCCAAAACAACACACCGATAAAGAGCGTCTAACTTGGGAGCGTGAACTTTTGGGGCTTTATGTTTCAGCGCATCCACTCGACAGATATGTTAAATATTTCGAAGAGCAAACTCAACCACTTTCGCAGGTTCAACCGAATACTGATGGTCAAAAAGCAACTATTGGTGGAATTGTGATTGATATTCGAACGATTATAACAAAATCTGGAACAAAAATGGCGTTTGTTAAGATGGAAGACAAAACTTCTGAAGGTGAGGTGATTATTTTCCCAAATCTTTATTCTGAAATTAGCGAAAAGCTTAAAATTGATGCGGTTTTAAAAATTGAAGGAAAAATTTCCGCCCGCGACAGGGAAGGCAATTTAAAATCTGATGCTCAGATTATAGCGGAAACAGTTTCAATAATAACAGATGAGGAATTGGAAAATTATGAATCTACTGGCCGCATAGCAGATGGCTTAAAGGTGAGAAAAGTTCCTCAAATGAAAACAGTTTCGCAAAAAGTTTCAAACACGCAGAAAAAAGCATTTACTCCTAAAAATAATAGTGTGGTTTCAAATAAATCTTTGGAAAAGTCGACATCAAAACCGTCAAGATCAGCAGAAAACTATCAAGCCGAAAAAATACAAAGAGTCTTCGTGCATATTAAAAATCCAAGTGATCATGAATCATTGCTTTCAGTGAAGAAAATCTGTGGAAAATTCCCGGGTATGAGCGAGATAATTTTGGTTCTCGGCGAGGTTGAGAAATCTGCGATTCGAATGCCATTTAAAGTTGACTCAAACTCAGATTTACCAAAAGAGCTAGTGAGATTACTAGGCGAAGATTGCGTTGTTCTTAAGGATTAAAATTAAAAGTAAAATAAAATCTCCAGTTAGATTCTGGAGATTTTTAATTGTTTTAAATTATTATTTTTCGAAAGGTTTTGCAAGCTCAAGCTCTAGGTGAGCTTCTGCAATTCGCATTAATTCATTGTATTTTGCAACTCGATCAGTTCGTGAAAGTGAACCAGTTTTGATCTGCCCACAGCCCAATCCTACGGCTAAATGCGCAATTGTCACATCTTCAGTTTCACCTGAGCGGTGGCTCATGACAGTATTGTAGCCGTTATTTTGTGCTAATTTTACAGCTTCGATTGTTTCCGTCAAAGATCCGATTTGATTTGGCTTAATAAGAATTGCGTTCGCAACACCTAAATCGATTGATTTTTGTAGAAGTTTCGAATTTGTAACCATTAGATCGTCACCAACAAGCTGAATTTTTGAACCAAGTTTTTCGGTAAGAATCTTCCAACCGTCCCAGTCATTTTCAGCCAAGCCATCTTCGATCGAAACAAAAGGATATTTTGAAGTTAGATTTTCGTAAAATTCAATCATCTCTTCGCTTGAAAGAACTGCATTGTTGGCTTTTAGATCATACTTTTCTTCTTTATAGAATTCACTTGAAGCTGGGTCTGAAGCAAAGGCGATATCTTTACCAAGTTCATATCCAGCGTCTTTAATAGCTTCTGAAATCAATTCGAGTGGTTCTTCGTTTCCGTTTTGAACTTTTGGAGCATAGCCACCTTCATCACCAACGGTTGTTGGGTAATTTTTAGTTTTTAAAACTTTTGCTAAAGCGTGGAAAGTTTCTGCACCCATTTGAACTGCTTCGAAAATAGTTTTTGCACCAACTGGCATGATCATATACTCTTGAATATCAGTTGCCCAGCCAGCATGTGCGCCACCATTCATCACATTCATCATAGGAAGCGGAAGATTTGGCGTTGAATTTGTTTTTTCAGCGATATATTGCCAAAGTTCTAAGCCTTTCGCATTTGCAACAGCTTTTGCAGTAGCAAGTGAAACTGCTAAAATTGCATTTGCGCCAAGGTTTGATTTATTTTCTGTACCATCAAGTTCAATCATGATTCTATCGATTACCTCTTGATCTTCGGCGTTCTTGCCGATTAGGGCTTCACGAATTTGATTATTTACAGCTGAAACAGCTTTTGTTACAGCTTTTCCGCCAAAAGCTGAACCGCCGTCGCGAAGTTCAAGAGCTTCACCTGAACCTGTTGATGCTCCACTCGGAACTGCTGCTCGGCCAAAAGCTCCGTTTTCTAAAATTACATCCGCCTCAACTGTTGGGTTACCGCGGGAGTCTAAAATTTGTCGTCCTTTAATGTCTTTAATTTTGTATTCCATATTTCCATTTTAGCACCAAAAAAAACCTTTCGCAAGAGTTTTATCTCAAAAAATATTATTTGCTAAAAATGACCAAGCTATGGTATAATTATTTTAATATGAAGATTTCTCGAAAGAAGGAAAATGCACTCGTCTTCTTTAAAAACCTTGCGATGACGGCAACTGTTTTTGGTATTGTTTTAATTTTAGTTTTCTTAACACAAGGCTGGCGGCTTGATGAAAAATTTGAAGTTCAACAAACTGGTTTAGTTCAATTTAATTCTTCAGTTTTGAATTCGACTGCTGAAATTGACAAAAAAAAATTGCCAGAAGGAACACCTACAAAAATACTTGCAAAACCAGGAAATCACGAATTTTCAATCTGGAAAGAAGGCTATAAAACTTGGTGGCGGCGTGCTGAAGTTAAAGTTGGTGAAATCTTGTGGCTAAATTATGCAAGATTGATTCCAAAACAACTTAATGAAAAGAGTTTTCTAAATATTTTAAATTTAAAATCTGCTCAAGTTTCACCAGATAAAAAGAAGATCTTTGCAATTTCTGAAGACAATAATGGCGAAGCAGCTTTTTGGTTAATTGATATTTCTTTAAGTGAGCCAAAAATCTCGAGAATTAATTTTAACTCGAATATTTTTGAGCGTGATTCGCAAAATAATAAAAGTATAAACCAAACTAATTTTTATAAAATTGCAGAAAATTTGCAATTTTCGAAAGCTTCAAACGATAATAAAAAAGCGCTCTTAAGTTTTAAAAATGGTAATAAACTTGAATGGCTTATTTTGAATTTTGAGAATCCAGATGAATCTATTAATTTAACTCAAAAATTCCATATTGATTTTTCGAAAATTATACCTTCGAATGATGAATTAACTAAACTCATTGGAATTTCTGGATCGGATTTACGAGAAATCAATCTTTCAAACAGTACGATTTCCGCAGCAATTTTAAGCGATGTTGTTGATTTTGAACTTTATGATAAAGAGAATATTGTTTATGTTGAGAAAAAAACAACGAGTAATGATTTTTCGGTCGGTCTTCGAAAAAATGATAAAAATATTGAAATTGCAAAAAATATAAAAAATCAACCAAAGGTTGCGATTGGGCGATATTATCGAGAGAGTTACGTTTATATTGGGCAAGATTCGAAAATTGATATTTATAAATCTGCTAGCTGGACAGAAAAAATGCATTTAACTAAAACGCTTAATTTGAAGTTCTCGCCAGATTATTTAAAGCTAAATGGCGAATCTCGGATTCTAGTTGCGAAAAAGGGCAAAGATGTTTATTCTTTTGATATTGAAATGCGGAATGAATATCAGTTCTCGGTATCAAATGATGGTAAGATGAAATGGCTTGATGATTTTATCTTGGGTGATTTTGAAGGTGAAAGAATGGCAATTTATGATTTCGATGGAATGAACAAACAAGTTCTTTCGCGAGCAATTTCAAATCTTCCATTTACGCTTTCTAATGATAATAAATATATTTATAGCTTTATTAAAAATGACTCTGGCGGATTTTCTTTGAACCGCTTAAAAATGACAATTGAAGAATAAAACTATTCTTTTTAGAATTTTATCTAAAAGCTGATGATAATGTTCATTTTTGGTATTTTTTATTGATTTTTTGCCGATTCTAAGGTAAAATTTTAAATATTATGAATAAGAAATCATCTAGACTTTATTGTTTCTCGCCAACGGTAATGTTAATTACTTTTATTTTCGAAAGTTTTTCAGCGGTGTTTGCAATTTTTAAATATAAGCCAAGCAGAATTCGCACACTAATTATTTTACTTTTAATTAGTTTGGCAGGCTTTCAAGCGGCTGAATTCATGGTTTGCGGAACAGGATATTTTTCTGGAATGGACTGGGCTAGGTTTGGCTATCTTGCGATAACACTTTTACCACCGCTAGGTTTGCATTTAGCGCACGAAATTTCTGGTAAAAAAGCAGGCATTTTGGTGAAAACTTCTTATTTAACTTGTGTGCTTTTTTCGATTTATTTTGTATTCGTAAGTAAAAGCGTTTTTACTGGAGAAAATACTTGTCGAGCGAATTATTCAGTTTTTAACACGCCAAATGGAGTTGCAACATTACTTTATACGCTTTATTATTATGGATGGCTTTTTGTATCGGTATTTTTCTGTTGGAATCAAATTTCGAAGATGACAAGAGAAAATAACCGTGGAATTTTACGAATATTCCTTTCGCGTTCTAAAAAACTTAATGAAATTATAAATAGCGAAAATCTTCGAAAAATATCAGCTTTAAAATGGTTGATTGGTGGGTATATTGCGTTTATTTTACCAACAACAATTGTGAATATCGTAAACCCATCTACGATTGAAGGAATTCCATCAATTATGTGTGGTTTCGCAGTTTTGATGGCGATTGTTTTGATTGGATTTGTTGCTCCAAGAACACTTGAACTAAAGAAGAAATAATCTTATATTTGTTGAAAAAACAAAAATATGGTAAAATAATACCAATATGAAGAAAAATCTTACACTTGTTGTAAATCCTCGTTCAAGCGGTTTCGAACTGATTCGAAAAAAGATTTTGCCTTTTTTAGATGAAAATCATTTCGAAAAAGGCAGTCTTAAAACTTTTGAAATTCAGCCAACTTCACCTATGGAAAATGCTCATGAAATGGCAAAAGGTTTGGAAGATGATGATGTTATTCTAGTTGCTGGTGGTGATGGAACGGCGCATATTGCAGCAAATGCTGTGGCTATTTCTGAAAAAAAGAACATAAAAATCAAATTTACAGGATTCGGAAACTTTAACGATTATGCTCATAGTTTTTCGAAAAATAGCGGAAAAGCGGCAATTAAGTCTTTTGAAACACTAAAGGTTCAAGCTAAAATTAGACCAATTGAATTAAGAATTAATGGTGAATTTTTTAGATATGCACCGCTTTATGCAACGGTTGGCTTAACTGCTGAAATGGCTGAAATTTTCGAAGGGGGAAGGATCCGAAAGGTTTTGAAAAAGGTTTATAATCGAAATATACGTTTAATTCTTTCGCTTTCTGCCGCAACACGATTTTATTTTAAACATTGTCGTAATCATATTTTGAACCTTTCGAAAATTAAAATTAATGGTGGAGATTCTTTAAATATTCCACAAAATCCAACGGATATTGTTTTTATGAATGGGCCAAGAATGGCGAGGATTATGCGAAGTTCAATTAATAAAAAAGATAGCGATAGCTTTGGATTTGAAGTTTTAAATTCTGCGGGGCTTATACGAAATTCTCCATTTTTAGTGAAAGGTTTTTTTGGTAAAATTCCGCTTAAAAGGGCTGATTATGTAGAAATAGCTTTTCGGAAACCTCAAAATATTGTAATTCAAATTGAAGGCGAGGTTTGTAAAATTGAAAAAGTGAAAACTATTGAAGCAAAGATAAGCGATAAAATAATTGAGATTTTATAGAGGTTGAAATGAATGAAATTGAGCTAACAAAAAAACTTATTGAAATCGAGAGTGTTTCTGGAAATGAGACGGAGATTTTAGAATTTTTGGCAGATTTTTTGCGGGAGAATTCGGCTGAAGTTTGGCAAAATAAAGATTTTGCGGCTGGTGTTTTAAAAATTAGAACAAATGGAAATGAGTTTTCAAAAAGTAGCCGAGCAATTATTTTGACGGGGCACATTGATACCGTTTCAGCTGGTGATTTGCGAGCTTGGAAGAAATCACCTTGGGAAGCGACTGAAACGAATGGAAAGATTATTGGTTTGGGCGCAAGTGATATGAAAGGTGGATTGGCGGCTCAATTTATTGCTGGTCTTGAATTTGCTAAAGAAAATAATTTCGAAAGCAATTTTGACCTTTGGCTGGTTGCAGTTTCGAATGAAGAAATTGATGGCCGTGGAAGTCGAAATTTTGTGAAATGGTTGAATGAACAAAAAGAATTTGATTATAGCGAATTTTTTGGAGTAATTGCCGAACCAACAAATTGTGAAAATATTGAAATTGGCCATCGTGGAAATCGTTTTGTTCGATTGAAATTTAAAGGTGAAAGTGGTCATGCTTCACAACAGATGAATTTTCAGAAATCTGCACTTTCGAAAGCTTCATTTTTTCTGTCACAAATTAATGATATTTTTGAAAATTGGCAAGAAAGTTTTTCGAACGATTTTTTAGGTTCACCAAGTTTGGTTCCAACTTCATTAAAAGCTGGTGAAGATAAGAGTCCAAATAAAACTGCACCTTCTGCCGAATTGATTCTAGATGTTCGAACCACGCCTGAACTCGACTCTGATTTTAAAAATGCCTTCAATTTATTGGCTGAAAAATATGATTTCAAGTGGGAATACCATAGTGATCCGGTTCCTTCAAGCCTTGTTTCAAAAAAATCAAGGGTTATTGAAAATATTTTGAAGGTTTCAAAATTAAGTGAAAAATCGATTATGGTTAGCCCAGGAGCAACCGACCAAGGTGAATTTGTGAATGGGCTAAAAAATGCTCAAGTAGTTGTTTTTGGCCCTGGTGAATGGGATGAGGCTCATCACCAGAATGAATTTATATATATAGATAAGCTTTCGAAATATAAAACTTGGATTATTAATTTTTTGAAAGAATTTTAATGGAAAGTGTTGACTTGAATAATGTTTTTTGGTAAAATTAAAACATACGCGGGTTTAGCTCAGTTGTTAGAGCGCTTCCTTGCCATGGAAGAGGCCAGGAGTTAGAGTCTCCTAACCCGCACCAATATGGATATGAAAATGACTGCTTAGGCGGTCTTTATTTTATAACAATAATATAGACTACTAAAGTTTTTTAATAGCCTCGATTAGTTTATTTATATTTTAAATCTTCTCAATCTAATTGCTTAAGCTCTAAATTATTACTGATTAGCTTGTTTTCGAAAGGGAAGGTTTCTTTAAATAATTGCCATATTGTTAAGTTTAACATTTGAAGGTTTTGCTAGTCCTCAGAGGTGATTTACGTGGAATCTTCTCAATTGGAGCAACAAAAAACCCACGGCTGTCATTGAACTGTGGGTCTATTCTTTTAAATAAAAAGAGTGACCGTTCGTTGCTCAGTCATTCTTCTGTGGTACCGCGAGCCGGACTTGAACCGGCACGAGCGTAATGCTCACCAGATTTTGAGTCTAGCGTGTCTACCAATTCCACCATCGCGGCTTATTATGGTTTTGACTATTTACATAGCTCAGTATCTATTGTATACTAAGAGTAGGGAAAAATCAAGAGAAATGAATGATAATAATAAAAAAAATCAAAACAATGGATTGAATATACCTGAGAGGCAGCTGCAGAGTACTTTTTCAAATGATAGAAATCGTGCTGCGATTGAATTTCGAAGGCAAAAAGTTCAACAGCTTTATCAAAAAGCCAATACTGAACAAATTTTAGAAATTCAAAAAATTCATCATCGCTCATTGTATAATGCTCAATAATTTTTTCAAAACTAAAACTTCCCTTCTTTCTAATATCTTCAAAAATTTTTTTTAACATTCATTTCTCCCCTTATTTGTTATTTTATTTATGACATACAGCTCCAGGAATTACATTTATTTAACCCATTTAAATATTTTTATATTATTTATCCTAAATATATCTAAAAGGAGCTAAATAACAACTTTAGCTCCTATAATCTTCTAGTTTTTTTCTTCTACTCGGATGTCTTAATTTTCTTAATGCTTTTACCTCAATCTGTCTGATACGTTCTCTTGTTACATTAAAAATTTTTCCTACTTCTTCCAAAGTCTTTTGAGAACCATCATCCAGTCCATATCTATATCTAAGTACCATCTCTTCCCGCTCATTTAATGTTTTCAGCACATCATTAAGCTGTTCCTTTAAAAGAACTCTCGTTGTTGCATCATAAGGATTTGCAAATTTGTCATCTTCCACAAAATCCCCAAGTTCACTATCCTCTTCACTTCCAACTGGAGTTTCCAGCGAGATTGGATCTTGATTCATTTCAAGAATACTTTTTACCTTTTCTACAGGCAGCTCAAGTTTTTTAGCCAGTTCTTCTGCAGTTGGTTCCTTTCCAGTTTCCTGAAGAATTATTCTGCTTTCCTTTTTAATTTTATTAATCGTTTCAATCATATGAACAGGTATTCTTATTGTTCTTCCCTGATCTGCAATCGCACGTGTTATAGCCTGTCTAATCCACCAAGTTGCATAAGTTGAAAATTTGAACCCTTTTTCGTATTCAAATTTTTCCACAGCTTTCATAAGCCCCATATTCCCTTCCTGAATTAAATCCAACATTTTCAGTCCACGATTAGTATGTTTTTTTGCAATGCTGACAACAAGTCTTAAATTTGATTCAATTAATTTCTGCTTGGCTTCCTCTTCTCCATTTAAAACTCTTTGAGCATAATCAATTTCCTCTTCATAGCTAAGTAACGGAATTTGCCCAATTTCTCTTAAATACATTTTTATTGGCTCATCCACATCCATACTTTCAGCCATTTTCAATAGATCTGTCTGCAATAATTTATCCACTTCCGAATCGTCGATTTCACTCTCTACAAATTCATCATGCGAATCCTCAAAATCTGATAATTCCATTTTCTCAATATCTTCCAAAGATTCAGGAACTTTTAACAAATCTTCCTTTTCCTTTATAGTATCTACGATTTGAACACCGTCATCAGTCAATTTTTTTATTAGCTGATCAATTTTTTCAGTTGAAAATCCAATAGACAAAACAGAATTTATTTCTTCGTAACTTACAACTTTTTGCTCTCGTGCCTGTTTTATAAAATTTGCGAGACTATTTTTTAAATTTTGTTTTTTATCAGACATAACCCAGTCTCCTTATCAATATAAATTCATCATATAATTTCTTTATTTCATCAATTTTATTAATATTTTTTATTTTTAACAACAATTTTCTTAACTCAATTTTTTTTATTTTATTATTTTCTTCTTCTGACTTTTTAATTTCTTCTCTTATTTCACGCTCAAACCATCCAGAATAAACTTCCATAAAATATCTATCTTTAAAATAGCTGTCCTTATACTTAATATCCTTATCTGCCCGTAATTTTAACTGTGTTACAGCTTCCCTGCTTTCTTCGCTAATATCATTTTTATCAAGCTGTACTATATCAAAGTTTACAAGTTTCAGCTTTTTAATCAGCTCATTAAACAAAGAATGGCTAAATTCCTTATTTAACAATTCTTCGCATCTTTTCCTTTCAGAATCGTAAAATTCCAGAATGTACATAAGCGTCTGTTCTTCCAATGCAATATTCAAGTCTTCCTTTAACTTTTTATACTGGACTTTCTGGTTTCCACGATCTTTTCTTTTTTTTCTTTTTGAAGTTTCAACTGATATATTTTTTAGCGATTCTTCCAATACAAAGTCATTAATTCCAAAATTAACTGACAATCGCTGTAAATATAGATTTTTACTAAGATTATTCGTGATATTTGAAAAAAATGGCTTTAACCTTTCAATAAACTTTTTCTCGCCATTTATATTATTCAGATCCAAATCCTTTGAAGCTTCTCTTGTCAAAAAGTCAAAAATTTCTTCTGATTTTTTTACAACTTCTATAAAAGCCCTTTTCCCATTTTTTCTCAAAAACTCATCAGGATCCTTCTCACTTCCATCCATAACCAGACATTTTACATCAAAATCATATTTTTTCAAAATATATCCAGCTTTTACAATCGCATTTTTCCCCGCTTCATCATTATCATACGAAATCAGCACCTTATCTGTATATCTCTTCAAAAGTTCCGCCTGCTCTTCGGTAAATGCCGTTCCAAGACTTGCTACTGCATTTTCAAACCCATTTTTCTGGGCTGTCAGCACATCAAGATAACCTTCCATCAGCATCGCAAAACCTTTTTTCCTAATATTTTCCCCTCGGTACTTTATTCCAAAAAGTTCATTTCCTTTTTTAAAAATAGGCGAATCTGGAGAATTTAGATATTTAGGCAAGTTAGTATTTTTCTCAATTATACGACCTCCAAATCCAACAATTTGGGCATCCGCATTGTAAATTGGAAAAATTACCCTATTTCTGAAACTGTCATAGATTTCTCCGTTTTCATTTCTTTTGACAAGTCCCAGTTCCATTATTTTTTCTTCTGGAAAATCCTTTTTTAGTAAATATTGAAATAAATCATCTCGTGAACTTGAAGCAAATCCAATTCCAAACTTTTTTATTTCCTCCAGCGAAAAATCCCTCTCCTTCATATATTCCAATGCTTCATCATACTTCTCAATATTTTCCCTAAAAAATATCTGAGCTTCCTTCATTATTTCAAAATATTCCCTATTTACAGCCTTTTTCTTCTCAGTTTCCCGATTAACTGCCTCATATCCCCTATTTTTCTTAAGCGGAATATTATACTTTTGTGACAATTCCTCCACTGCTTGAATAAATCCAATGTCATTAATTTTCATATAAAATGAAATTACATTTCCACCAATTTGAGTACTAAAATCTTTAAAAATATTTTTTACTGGACTGACTGTGAAGGAAGGAGTCTTTTCCTCCTTAAATGGAGATAACCCTTTATAATCTGAACCTGCCTTTTTCAAATTAACATATTCACCAATCACTTGAACGATGTCCAGATTGTCAATTAACTTTTGTATTTCTTTTTTACTGTAAAACATTATTTTTTCCTCCGCAAAACAGTCATAAAAAAATACTTACACTATTAGTATAATTTATTTTTTTAAATAGTCAATACTTTTTAAATAAAATTTTTTAATTTTCTTCATTATTTTCACGAAT
>ERZ773263.1469-NODE-1469-length-14013-cov-30.532240_pt1 | contig 14013 bp, 9 predicted proteins | sample MGYA00511076_ERZ773263 | MGnify/ENA primary metagenome ERZ773263 (study PRJEB29015, sample SAMEA2738155) | human oral metagenome | biome: human oral; feature: human-associated habitat; material: saliva | place: China | collected 2195 ... | reverse complement strand
TGGTACTGCAACTGGTGGGTTGTGGGAGAGTAGGGCACTGCCAACCGTTTCCTTGCGGTGGTGGGGGTGTTGATCCTGATCGGTCAGGGTTGATGCCCCCACCACCCTTTTGTTTTACCAGCCTGGGCCCGGCGTCGTCGTCGGCAAAGAACAAACCACCTGGGCATTTTTGCCCATACCGCAACCCACTTACCTAATACGCTTATGCCATGGACCAAAGCGCAGGCATCAGCCGGGAGCTATTTAAAGCTCTAATTAAAGCGACGCTGGCAGCAGTACTCGGGATCGCGGTGGTCAGTGCCATCGCCTGGGGCAACAATTTTTATAAACAACTCGAAAAAACCAAATTCGACAACGCCCCCATCCTGTACACAAACTTACAGTACAGCGCTTACGCCACCGCTGAGCGCAACCTAAACGTCACCGAAGACGTCACCATCCGCATCAAAGACACCCGCAGCTACTCGCAAATGTTCCAGCTCTACGAGCTAAAACAAGGCCAGCAGCTAAAAGACGTAACAGTCACGGACCTAGACACCAACCAGGAGCTGACCAAAAGCAGCTTCACAGACCCCTCCACCATCTCAAGCACAAAAGAATGGGACGAGCAGTACGCCGGCAAAACCTATGTGCGCATAGCCGACAGCTCCACCGACTACAACGGGGAAGCCGTCAACTACCCCACCAAAGTTGAGATCGGCTGGAACATTAAACGCACCAGCTCCGCCTCCAGCTTGCACTACCGCATCACCATGAGCTTCATCGGCGGCGGGGAGCTTACCAACGACATCGTCAAAGTCCTGTGGAGCCCCATCTCCGACAAAAACACGGTGCCCATTAAACACCTCAGCATCGTCTTCTCCATGCCCGAGCAAGTCCCAGCCAAACGCACCTGGATGTGGCTGCACTACGACGGCGTCGCTACCGGCACCCCAGGCGGCGCCCCCACCACCAATGGCGCCATTCCTGGCGACCCCCAAGCCGGTTCCAGGCGCCACTACGAAGCCGACTTTGTTAAAGGCGGAAAATCCGTAACCCTGGCCTATATGTGGGATGCCAGCGCTATTTCCGGCTACACTCCCACGGCCACGCCAGCCCAGCGTCAGCAAGCCATCGACGAGGCCGTAAAAGCCCGCCTGCCCCAAGAGCGCCCCTGGTGGCTTGACTGGCTGATTCCCGCCGGCTTTGGCGTATGCGTGCTGATAGCCGCAGTGGGGCTGTACGGCGCATTCAGCTCACGCCGCGCCGCCCAAGCCCAGTTTGTTGTGCCCGACATGCTGGTGACCCAAATGCCTAACCTGTCGCCGGCAGTAATCGCAGAATTTTCCAACCATGTCTTCCCCAGCAAAACTAAACAAAAGAACCGGCGCACCCGCCAGCTAACCAGCACCCTGCTGTCCCTGACCAATGCTGGACTGGTTAACGTCTGTCCAGGAGACGCCCAAAGATACCGCTACCTGGATCTGCGTGCGGCCAACGCACAGCAGGTGGCGCAGGCGGCCCGCTCTGGAGCGCCGCTACAGCACGGGCAGTGGACCATTGCACTAACCGGCAAACAGCCCGGCAGGCTTTACGCTAGCCAACGCGCATTACTGACTGCGCTATTTATGATTTCGAATAAATTGCGAGCCAGCCAATTCGATTTAGCGCAAATGCGTGCGGTACTTAAAAACAATGAGTCCACAAGCAGTGGTATGCGTAAATTCGCTAGAGCTGCCGACAAAGAATATAGCTCAGCTAATTTGCGTACTAGCTGCGGGGGACTAGCCAACACTTGCAGTATGTTTTTATGGCTGACCATTTTTACGTTCAGCCTCTACAGCGTGGCCCGCTACACCCCCTGGGTATGGGCCGTGCCCGGGTTCTGTTTCATTGCCGCCTTCATGCTCTCCTACAGCGTAAGCACCTGCTACACCCAGCGCGGCCTGATAGTTGGCGGACAAATGCGGGCCTACTGCGCTTACCTAACCAACAGCGCCATGTACGCCCCCACCACCCCGCAGCAGTACCGCAGCGACCTAGCCAATGCGGCCGCCGTCGGTATGGCCGCCAAGGTGCAAGACGCCCTAGTGCCGCTGGGCGCCCAAATGATGGCCAGCCAGCAAGTGGCTTACAGCTGGGACGACTCCGGCCCGGACCTATACAACCTAGACCTGACCCGCGACCTAGACTATGGCTTCCAGCCGGTAACCAGCGCGGTGGTGTGGCAAACCAGCAGCTCGGTCAGCTACAGCTCCTCCTCGTCCAGCTCCGGCGGCTTCAGCAGCTCCAGCAGCTACGGCGGCGGCAGCTTCGGAGGGCGCTAGTTCGGGGGACGCTAACGACGACGCCGTCCCCGGGCGGTGCTGTGAGAGGCGGCCCTGGGTGAGCCGGGCGGGACGCGCGGGGCCGGACGCCTGGGCAGGGCTGCGAGCGGCAGCCCTGAGTGTGGCGAGCGACGCTAACAGCTAAATATCAAGTGATAGTGGTTGCTGAAAGTGAGCTGAGAGTCGGTATTACGCCGCTAAACGCAATAGACTGGCCGAATGAACGATCAGCCCACTACTCCAAGCCCGGACGCTGACGCCTATTCTGACCCGGAAGACGACGTCACCCCCGTGCGTGGCACGCGTTTTCCAATTACTTTGTCAGAGCCGAGTAGGCAGGATTCAGCTGCTAAGCCCTCAGGCTCTGGCGCTAAGTCCTCGGGTCCTGGCGCTAAGCCCGACGCCGCCGCTCAGCAGGGCGGGGCAGCTCCGTCAGGTGCCTCGGCGTCGTCGCAGGCAGGCGCGGCAGCACCGGCACTAGAAAGCCCCCAGCCGCGCACCCGCGAGCAGCTACGGGCCGTGCTGGGCCTACCCTCGCGCCTACCTTCGCGAGTAGTGACCCGCAACGGCTGGATCGCCACCGTGGTGACCACCCTGATCGCCGCCTTCACGCGCCTGTGGAACCTGGGCAGCCCCCACGAAATCATGTTTGACGAGACCTACTACGTCAAAGATGCCTACTCGATCTGGCATCTGGGCTATGAGGGCACCTGGGCACAAAATGCCAACGCTAGTTTTGTGCGCGGTAATTTCTCCACGCTCAGCCCCGAGGCGTCCTTTGTGGTGCACCCGCCGCTAGGTAAATGGCTGATCGCCACGGGTATGGAGCTGACCGGGCCGGCCTCCAGCTGGGGTTGGCGCTTGGCAGTGGCCCTAGCGGGTATTGCCACCGTGTTCCTGCTGTGCCGCCTGGTGTGGCGACTGTTCCCCTCACCGCTGCTGGTGGGTCTGGCGGGATTGTTCCTGGCTATCGACGGCGTGGGCATCACCGAGTCACGTATCGGCCTGCTGGACGGGTTTATTGGATTCTTCGCCCTGGCCGCTGTCTACTGCATTGTGCGTGACCGCCAAAGCCAACGCGAACGCATCGCGCGCCTGCTGGAAGGTACCACTGAAGGTGCCCTAGCCCCCAAGGCCGGCTGGCGCCCCTGGATGATTAGCGCCGGCATGCTACTTGGTTGCGCCTGCTCGGTTAAATGGTCGGGCCTGTACCTGCTGGCAACCATCGGCATTATGACCGTGATTTGGGACGGCACCGCGCTGCGCGCTGTTAAAGCCAAGGTGTGGAAGCTAGAAACCCTGGTTTCACGCGGCTGGGGTAACTTTATGCGGCTTGTGCCCGTGGCGGGGGTGACCTACCTGCTTAGCTGGTTCGGCTGGTTCATGAACCCCACCGCCTACAAGCACGGCTGGGCGGCGGCTGAGCGCGCAGCTGGGCGCGGCTCCTGGCTGCCCGATTCGATTGCGGACTTCATTGAATACCACCGCGCCATCTACAAATTCCATGTGGGCCTATCCACCCCCCACAGCTACATGGCTAAGCCCAGCGGCTGGCTGCTACAGATGCGACCCACCTCCTTCTACTGGCAGTCCAATGACACCTTGGGAGCCGACGCCTACCACTGCGACACCCGTAACTGCGTGCGGGCTATCACCTCGATCGGTAACATCCCGATCTGGTGGGCGGCTTTCGTGGCGGTATTTGTGGTGGTTGCCTATGTGGCGCTTAAGCGCGACTGGCGCGGCTGGGTAGTGCTGGCTGGTTACATTGGCCTGTACCTGCCCTGGTTCATGTACTGGGACCGCACTATTTTCACTTTCTACACGGTAGCTTTCGTGCCGTTCGTGGTTTTGGCGCTGACTGTGGCGCTGGGCTGGGGAATTGGCTTGCTCGACGGCGACGGCGTGGTTACGGCTGGTTCTGGTGGCTCTGCCGGGTCTGGCTCCGCTGGGGCTACTGGTTCTGCGGGGGCTGCTGGGGCTGACGCCTCTGCCGGCTACGCAAGCGACGACGTCGCCGCCAAGGAGACGAACGCTCAAGGCGACTTGAAAGACAAACTGGGTGCCTACCTTGGCGGGGGACAGGTGCTGGGCAAGGACTATGAGCCCTCGATGTTCATGGGCCTGATACTGACCGGCATTATTGCGCTGGCGGCGGTTGTGTTTGCCTTCCTGTGGTGGCCGATATGGACCGCGCAGGTGGTGGACTACAACTTCTGGCTCTGGCACATGCTGTTTAAGAGCTGGATCTAAGCCGGCTGCACTGTTGTTTGCAGGTACAGTCTGTGAATGCAGGCAAAATCTGTAAGTACAGGCATGATCTACAAATACAGGCAAAATCGTCCGTCGCCTATGATTTAAACGCATATTTTTATAGGTGAAGGATGATTTTGCCTGTATCTAAAAGGGGAAGGTTATATGGCGCCCAATCAAGAAGTGCCAAGCCCTGCTGCAAGTGAGTTGGAGGCTCCCGCCGCCGGCTCGCTGGGCGCGCCTGCGTCGTCGGCCCCTGCCGGCGAAGGAGAGCAACCGGCCCATGCCAGCGAGGCAGAGCAAGCACTGCCTGCCAACTCTGCGCCCGGCCCAGCGCAGGGCCTTGACCTGGCCGAATACGCCCCCGCTCGGGGCACAATCACCCTGGCCGCAACCCCTATCGGCAACCGTGGCGATGCCTCGCCGCGCCTGATGGCCGCCCTGGCCCTGGCCGACGTCGTCGCCGCCGAAGACACCCGCCGCGCTCTGAACCTGGCCCAGCGTTTAGGCGTAAAAATCGGCGGCCGCCTGCTGGCCTTCCACGAACACAACGAGCGCGAACGCTCCGGGCAGCTGCTGCAGGCCGCGCGCGGCGGTTCCAGCGTGCTGATGATTTCCGACGCCGGTATGCCCTCGGTTTCCGACCCAGGATTCCGCCTGGTCAACGCCGCTATCGACGCCGACGTGCCGGTTACCGTGGCCCCCGGACCTTCCGCAGTGCTTACCGCACTGGCGCTATCGGGCCTGGCCAGCGACCGTTTCAGTTTTGAAGGGTTCCTGCCGCGTAAAAGCGGCGAGCGTGCCCGGCTACTAAGCTCACTGGCTAGCGACGCCCACACCCTGATTTTCTTTGAATCCCCCCGCCGCGTCCATGAAACCCTAACTGACCTGGCTAAAGCTTTCGGTGGGCAGCGCCGTGCGGCGCTGTGTCGGGAACTGACCAAAACCCATGAAGAAGTACTGCGCGCCAGCCTAGATGAGCTGGTGGCGGCCACCGCCGAGGGGACGCGGGGAGAAATTGTGCTGGTAGTTGCCGGCTCTGCGGGGGCTAGCGTCGTCGTCGAGCAGGTAGTAGACCAGGTGCTGACCCTAGCTGACCAGGGCCTACGTCTCAAACAGGCGGCCGCGCAGGTGGCCCAAACCCACGGCCTGCGCAAGAATGAGCTGTACCAGGCGGCTCTGGCTGCCCGCGAAAACTAAATACTTTGGCTGGGGAGGGCGGCGCCACGCTTCTGGCGAGGACCCAGCTCGCCGGCCCGGCCTGGCCAGCGTCACGGCCCGGTTGAGCTGCTGATCGCCCGGCTAGCCCGGCCAACCCGGCCGGCCATCCACCGGCCTCCAAAGACCTAAGGGAAAAACCGCAACCATAGGGAGAAGAAAATGACTCGAGCACTAATCGTGGTAGATGTGCAGCCCACGTTCTGCGAGGGCGGGGAGCTGCCCATCGTGGGAGGTAACGCCGTCGCCGAGCGCGTGGCCGCCTACGTGCCCGCACACCGCAAGGAATACGCGCTGGTGGCAACCACTCAGGACTGGCACATTGACCCGGGCACGCACTTCAGCGACCAGCCCGACTTCGTGGACACTTGGCCCAAGCACGGCGTGGCTGGCACTGCTAACGCGCAGCTGCACCCGGCGTTGGCGGACCTGGCCCCGGATGCTTCGGTTAAGAAGGGCCAGTACGCGGCGGCCTACTCTGGTTTTGAGGGGGTCGACGACGCCGGTGTGGGCTTGGACCAGCTGCTTAAGGACGCCGGGGTGGACAGCCTAGACATTGTGGGCCTGGCGCTATCGCACTGCGTGCGAGACACTGCGCTGGACGCCGCTTCCAAGGGCTACCAGGTGCGAGTGCTAACCAACCTGACCGAGCCCGTTAGCCCCGAGCTGGGTGAGGCCGCTAAGGCTAAGCTGGTTGAGGCTGGCGTGGAGCTGGCCGAGGCCGAGTAAGGCTGCTAGCCCAGGCCACTGCTCACAAATACTGAAAAATCGTCCGTTCCCTATAAAACCCCATGGATTTTTAATAGGGAACGGACGATTTTGTGTGTATCTGTATCTGTAGTGAACGCTAGTTGTAGCGGTTGGCGGCCTCGGTGGTGCTGATTACTCGGGTTGGATCCGTGTACATGGCATCCATAGGACGCTGGTCAGTCTCCTCAACTTCCTCATTGGCGCCAGCCTGCTGAGAGACAGCTGACTGAGAAGCAGGTGACTTAGAAACCGGGGTGGCCGGCTCGAAAACCACCTGGGTGGTGTCAGTCGGGCTGGCGATAACCCGCGTGTCATTCGTAGGCTGCAAAGGTTGAGTAGGCCTGCCAGGCTGGTTCGGGTGCTCCAACTGGCTAACCCCAGGCACCTGAGCGGGTTGTTGCACCGACTGTGCGGGCTGTACCGGCTGTGCCTGACCATATCCCTGGGGTACCTGACCATATCCCGGCCCGGGCTGTGCGGGCCGGCCGTAACCCTGCGGGGCTTGAGCGGCGCTTGGCACAACGCTTGGCTGTGCTTGCGGCTGGGTGAGGTAGGGGTTTAGCGGCTGGGTGGCCTGCTGGCCGTATACCTCGATGGGCTGACCCGGCTGCACATTCTGGCCAGGCTGTGCCTGGCCGTAGCCTTGCGGTACTTGAGGAGCCTGTGCGGGCTGGGCTGACTGGGCGTAGCTCTGCGGCTGGGCTGTTTGCGACGCCGGAGCCTGCTGAGCCTGTGCGGTTACGTAGGGGTTAGCCTGCGGTTGTACTGGCTGGCCATAACCCTGGGGTACTTGTCCATAGCCCTGCGACGCCTGGCCAGGCTGACCGGCTTGGCCAGGTTGACTGGGCTGAGCGGCTTGGTCGGACGGAGCAAAGTTAGGCACCGGCCAGTAGCCGGCAGCATTTTGGCCCTGCGCACCAGCAGGGGAACCAGCCTGAGCACCGGCCGGAGTACCAACCTGGGTTCCAGCCGGGCTGCCAGCCTGCGCGGCACTTTGTGCGACACTTGCCTGTGCCTGGCCGTAGCCTTGCGGTACTTGAGGAGCCTGTGCCTGTACCTGCGGCTGTGGTTGGGTGAGGTAGGGGTTTAGCGGCTGGGTGGCCTGCTGGCCGTAGACCTCGATGGGCTGACCCGGCTGCACATTCTGGCCGGGCTGCGCCTGCGTGGTTATATAGGGGTTAACCTGCGGTTGTGCGGGCTGGGCTGACTGGGCGTAGCTCTGCGGCTGGGCCGGTTGCGACGCCGGAGCTTGCTGAGGCTGAGGAGTCACGTAGGGATTAGTCTGAGGCTGCGCAGTCACGTAAGGGTTTGGCGCCTGCGGAGCAGAGTGCGCGCTCGCGGCCTGCGCACTGGAGTTAGAACTCTGCGCAGAAGCCTGGCTTTGAGCGGCTGGGGAGGACTGCGTCTGGGAGGACTGTGCTTGGGCCGCCCACTGCCCTTGGGGTGCACCCCACTGAGGTGCGGCGGTGGCAGCAGTACCTGCGGCGCCAGCGCCCGCAGCAGCCCACTGGGACGCCGCAGCAGCGTCCGGCCCCTGGGGCGCAACCCCCGGAGCCTGGGACGCAATCCCCTGTGCCTGGAAGCCCAAAGGCGCCTGGCCCGGCGTCGTCGGCACATAACCGCTAAAAGCCCCGGAGCTAGCCGAAGCGCTATCCCCACCCTGTGCGGGCAGGCCATCTGTGAAGTTGCGGCGGGCCTTAAGCTTGCGGATAAGCGCAATGACCCCAAAAATGCCTAGCCCCAGGCCCACCAAGCCAAGGAAAGCACCAGCGCCCACAAAGATGCGGGCGTAAATCAAGTCATTACTAGAGGTGACCGTAGTGGTGTCGGTGATGTCGGCGATAGCAAAAATATCGGCACGGTCAAGGTTGGGGTTAGAGCAAGCAAAAGAGTAGCTGCCCGACTTATTGGGGCTGAAAGTCGCCACCTTGTAGTAGCTCCTGTTCAGCTGAAGCTCTTCGCTGGAGTTTGCGTTGGTTACCGTGGGGCTATAGCCATCGGGGCCAGACACCACGCAGGAGGTTTTGCGAGCGGAATCCAACTTCGTTGAGGCAGCATAGAAAGCGTAAGTCCGGTTGGCCTCAAGCTGGGCGCTCTTGGATGTGCCCGGAGAAAAAGATGACAAAGACGGCAGCGTGGCGTCGGTCAGGTTCAGTGAGGCCAGGCCTGCGCCCACCGCCAAAGTGATTAGCCCGAGAACCAGCCAAAATACTGACAGCCCCAGGCCCGGCTTGCTGATAAGGCTTTTCTGGTCCGTGGGCGGCAAAATTCCGGCGCTTTGCCCCGGGGATGCCCAGGTTGTGGCCGCGCTGGGGGCGCTTTGCGGGTTCGGGCCGCTGGCGGAGCTGTAACTGGTGCTAGCGGAGCCGTACGGTCCTGGATTGAACTGGTTGTCCGGCATGTTAAATCCTTAATTCGGTTGCTGTTCTAAGCCTAGCTGAATAGGTGCCGGGCTCGGCGTTTTACGTGGCTGGTGACGACGGCGCCCATGCTGGTTGCGTTATCTGCGGGGGCGACGACGGCGCAGCTGGCGTGGCACGTCAAAGTTGCGTAGGCCGATACTCGGGTGAGTCGGTGGCTGTGGGGCCTGCTGATGCTGACGCGGGCATGTATGCGGGCAGAGGCGCGGGAAACTCGGCCTGTAGCTGGCGACGCTCTTTAGAGGCGCGCCAAATGTTACAAACACTCACAACTGTGAAAGCTGTCTCTAATAAAATTATGGCTGCGCTGATGGTCACCATTAAATAGCCAAGAAATAGAAATATTTGAGTCTTAGCGTAATAGTTGTCTGTAGTGTCTGCTACAGCAAAAGAGTGTGAACCGCTTAAATTAGGGTTAACGCAAGAAAAACTGTAAGTACCGGTTTTACCTGCAGAGATTCTGCCAAGTTTGTAGTAACCATCAATGTCAAGCTCGCTGTCTACTGGCTGTTCCATGATAGAGGCCTGGTAGTCTCCAGGGCCTGAGATTACACAGCTGGTCTTGTCGGCTATAGTCTGAATGTTGGTTTTAATGTAGAAATAGTATTCTTTATTGTTATCTAGATAGACACTTTTGGGGTTGTCTGCAGAGAAAGTGTTTAGGTTTGGTGCGATTATAGTTGGCAGAAATAAAGTCAGGTTGATAGCGAAATTTGCGATCATTATTAGATTTAAAAATATGATAATTATTTCAGCCCATAATGGACGGGGTGGTGGCGTAGCTTTTTCTGGGGTTTGTAGCTCTTTCTGAGGTTGCAGATATGCTGGCCCGAAGCTGGCTGGGGCGTGAATGTTTTTAGCGTTGGGGCTGGCGTAGATGTGAGCGAATGGGTCGCTGTCGGCTGCACCTAGGTTGGTGGCTTGGGGCTGCTTATCAGGCATGGCTAATCCTTAAATCGGTTGCTGATACAACCCTAGCGGAATAATCGGTGCGCCTAGAGCTGCCTAGTAGGGGGTTAGTACCCTTGACAACTAACTTAAACAGTGCCTTGCAGTGACCGCTTGTATGTGCGTGAACGGGCTGCGTTACGAAGGTCCCTGAAAATAAGATTTATGGTGCCCGCAGATATTAGCAGTAGTCCAGGTAGCGCAATGCTTGAAGCATAAAAAACTATGATCCGGTTATAGCATATTTCTGACGAAATATTGTGAAGCTGAGGAAATATGGTAGTTTCAGCTATAATAAATAACTTATATTTTGATTCACTTCGGTCTGTGCAGAAAAACTTGTAGGTGCCAGACTTTGTGGGGTGCACTTGCCCAAAATCATAATAATATTCTATGAATGAATCATGTTCGCTAGGCTCCCAGGTTTCTGCAGGTAAATTATTTCCTTTTGAGTCTACGATAGAGCAATGTGGGTGATCGTATTTACTCCCAGTATATAGGGTATAGGTTTTGTTGGCCTCAAGATAGATACTCTTAGTGATGCCCCCTTCGAAAGTAGTGGACGCAGGAATGGCTGTTCTACCAAAGTACGGTTCAGCTATTACTATGCCCAGCAGGAGCGGGAATAAGCCGAAAATAATCATGAATACTGAGCTGTCGCAGTACCAGAAACAATCTGATATGCGTCGCCAAAGTGTTTTTGGCTCATTTACTTCTGGGTCAATCTCGGGGATTGTGTCCATCAGGGCATCCCATAGTTCGTCGATATTATCCGGCACACTTCTAGGTGCCTTACTGGCTGCGTTGCTCGCGCTTGCATCAATTTTTTCGTCACTGGCCATAGTGAATCCTTAAAACTGTGTGCTTGGGCAGAGTCTAACCCAAAGCCTGAGCCCATGTGCACATTTAAAGCCGCCAGGCGCCGTCGCCAAAACAGCGGGCCAGACAAGAACGCGGCGCAAGCAAAACGCAAAGCCGCCGGGCGCCGTCGCCGCCAGGGCACCAAACCGGGCGCCGTCGCCGGCAAGGCCAGCGCTTACCAGGTGGTGCAAGCAAAATATCGGTTCGGGCAAATCAGGCCAAAGCCAGTAAACTAGGGGCCATGACGCACATTCTTTCAGCTGTTGCCTGGCCCTATGCGAACGGGCCACGCCACATTGGCCACGTAGCCGGTTTCGGTGTCCCCTCAGACGTTTTCTCCCGCTACATGCGAATGGCTGGCTATGACGTGCTCATGGTCTCCGGCACTGACGAGCACGGCACCCCCATCCTGGTGGCCGCCGACGAAGCTGGAGTTAGCGCCCGCGAACTAGCAGACGAAAACAACCGCCTCATTGTTGAGGACCTGGTTGCCCTGGGTCTGTCCTATGACCTATTTACCCGCACCACCACCGGTAACCACTACCGGGTTGTGCGTGAAATGTTCGAGGCCGTGCGCGACAACGGTTACATGATTGAGCGCACCACCCGCTCAGCCATCTCACCCTCCACCGGCCGCACCCTGCCCGACCGTTACATTGAAGGCACCTGCCCCATCTGTGGAGCCGACGGCGCCCGTGGCGACCAGTGCGACAACTGCGGTAACCAGCTCGACCCCACTGACCTGATTAACCCCCGCAGCCGCATCAACGGCGAAACCCCCAAGTTCATCGAATCCAACCACTGGTTCCTGGACCTGCCGGCGCTGGCCGACGCTCTAGGCGAGTGGCTAGATGAGCGTGAAGCCTCGGGCACATGGCGCCCCAACGTCATTAAGTTCTCCCAGAACATCCTCAAGGAAATCCGTCCGCGCGCCATGAGCCGCGACATTGACTGGGGTATCCCGATCCCCGGCTGGGATGACCAGCCTGGCAAGCGCCTGTATGTGTGGTTCGACGCCGTAATCGGCTACCTGTCTGCCTCCATTGAGTGGGCGCGCCGCAGCGGCGACCCCGAGGCCTGGCGCCAGTGGTGGAACAACCCCGACGCCCTGACCTACTACTTCATGGGTAAAGACAACATTGTTTTCCACTCCCAGATTTGGCCTGCCGAGATGCTGGCCCAAAACGGTAAGGGCTCACGCGGCGGCGACCACAACCCCTTCGGTCAGCTAAACCTGCCCACCGAGGTGGTTTCCAGCGAGTTCCTCACCATGGAAGGCAAGAAGTTCTCCTCCTCGCACGGCATCGTGATTTATGTGCGTGACGTGCTCAGCCGCTACCAGGCTGACGCGCTGCGTTACTTCATCTCTATTGCCGGCCCGGAAACCGCTGACGCTGACTTCACCTGGGCTGAGTTCGTGCGCCGCACCAACTCTGAGCTGGTGGCTGCCTGGGGTAACCTGGTCAACCGCACCGCCTCCATGATCCACAAGCGTTTCGGGCAGATCCCCGAGCCGGGCGAGTTCACTTTCGAAGACCGCTCGCTGCTAGCTGAGGTGGAGCGCGGCTTTAAGACCGTGGGTGACCTGATCATGCACCACCGCCAAAAGGCCGCCCTGAGCGAAGCCATGCGCCTGGTGGGTGAAGCCAACCGTTACATTGCCGAGACTGAGCCTTTCAAGCTCAAGAGCGAAGACCAGCAAGAGCGCCTACGCACCATTCTGTTCGTGTTGGCCCAGGTGGTGGCCGACTTGAACCTGATGCTCAGCCCCTTCCTGCCGCACGCCGCTAACGACGTCGACCGCGTAATGGGTGGGGACGGCCAGATCGCCCCCATGCCGGTGATTGAGGAAGTAACCGAGCTGGACCCGCAGGTGCTGCCGGCAGACTTCGCTGGCCGCAAGTCCTACCCGATCATCACCGGTGACTACACCACCGCCCCCACCTGGGAGCGTCACGCAGTCACCCCGGGCACGCCCGTAGGCAAGCCCACCCCGGTGTTTGTCAAGCTTGATGAAGCCATCATTGAGCAGGAGCTGGCCCGTTACGCCGGGCAGGTGCCCGACGACGTCACCGGCGCCTGAGCCGCCTAGAAACTAGCTGTGCCCTTGGCGCTAGCCGCAACTGGTAGCGCCGAGGGCACGTGCATTTAACTTGCGCCCTTAACCGGGGGCCACCTTCATCTATCAGGGAGAACAAAGTGTCTAAACGTAAGCCGAGCGATTGGCCGGCACTGGAAAATATTGCCCGCCTGCCGCAGGCGGTTATGGATAATCACACCCACTTGCCGATTTCGCCCACTGAGGGCCCGGGGGCGGCGGCTGCTTCAGGGCCGCTTAGCGCCGCGCAGCTGGTGGAGCGGGCCCAGGTGGTGGGGGTGGACCGCATGATCACCAGCGCCTGTGAGCTGCCCGCTTTTGCGCCGTCGCTGGAGTTGGCCCGACAGCTGCCGGGGGTGAAGGTGGCGCTGGCGATTCACCCGAATGAGGCGGTGCTGCATGCGGGCGTCAGCGAGGTGGGCCCTGATGGTTTGCAGCCGCGTTTTGAGGCCCACCATGGCGCATATGATCTCGACGCCGCCTTGGCCCAGGTGGAGCGGGCCTGCCGTGAAAACCCCGAAACTGTGGTGGCGGTGGGGGAGACCGGCATGGATTTGTTCCGTACCGGCCCGCGTGGGGGCGTGGCGCAGCGTGAGTCTTTCCGCGCCCATATCGCTCTGGCTAAAGAGCTGGATTTGCCGTTGCAGATCCATGACCGCCAGGCTCACCGTGAGTGCATTGAGGTTTTGCTTGCCGACGGCGCCCCTGAGCGCACGGTTTTCCACTGCTTTAGTGGGGATGAGGCTATGGCCCAGGTGTGCGCTGAACACGGCTGGTATGCCTCAGTGTCGGGGCCGGTGACTTACAAATCTAACCGGGAGCTGCGCGCCGCAATTGCGGCGATGCCACAGCAGTTGCTGCTGATAGAAACCGATGCCCCCTACCTGCCGCCTACCCCTTACCGGGGTATGCCTAATGGCTCTTACCTGTTGCCGGTGACGTTAACCGCCTTGGCGCAGCTGCGCGAGCTGAGCCTGGAGCAAATGTGTCAGCTGGTTAACCGCAACAGCCACGAAGTGTACGGCTTCTAAATGGAGCTGTAACTAAACCAGGTAGTTCCTAACTCCAAACTAGAGCTTGAGCTAATACCAAGCGGGAGTGCACTAATTCAAAAACAAGCGTGCGCCGGGCCTGAATGAACAGGCCCGGCGCACGGGAG
>ERZ773263.1466-NODE-1466-length-14034-cov-10.984405_pt1 | contig 14034 bp, 26 predicted proteins | sample MGYA00511076_ERZ773263 | MGnify/ENA primary metagenome ERZ773263 (study PRJEB29015, sample SAMEA2738155) | human oral metagenome | biome: human oral; feature: human-associated habitat; material: saliva | place: China | collected 2195 ... | reverse complement strand
CAGAACTCAAAAAAATCGCCAAATACATCACCAAAACAAATGACGAATCTGGCGTAGCCCATGCTATCCGTACCTGGGTATTGTAAAATGCTTAAACTTAAAAAATGAACCACACCCCATAAGTTAGAGATAAAATTCTAACTTATGGGGTGTTCTTTTTGAATTTTCACCAAATCATCTAAGTATGCCCATCTTATCTAGTTCTTTTAAAGCAGACTCTCTTGATGGATTTGGATTGCTATTTATGAAAGATTTTACAGTTTCGACATGATGATAAAGATCCATGCTGATTTCTTTTAAATTATCAATAAAGACATCAAGTAGTTCTGGTTCAATGTTCTCTAAGGGAGAAGGAAGCTCTTTCTTATTTTCAAACTCAAAAGCTTCTTTAGCAGTCACACCTATTGCATAACTAATGTTGTCCCACAAGAGACCATTCGCTTCATTTTCATCTAATTGCATGTAGATAAATATTCCACTGAAGTCTGTCCCATCATCTAAAAGGCGATAAAGTTCCTCTCCCCTTTTATCTCTATTCTCCAAAAAACTCCAACATGCATCCAAGGCGGTTCGAATATGTGAAGTATATTCTGTTGCCATATGATTCGCAATTGCCTCAGCAAAAATCAACATAAAATAACTCGTAAGCATATCCTCTCCTGATCTATACTTGAACGAATGGCCTATTCGTTCTCATCAGCTAAAAATAGTGATCCAAAGTAGTTTTTAACGAGCTCATCCTTTAAATATCCATCTATTTCTGACCCAGATATTTGTGAAATAAGTTCCCTATTTTCAGCTAGGATTTGTTTGTAATTTAAAGAAAGAACCTCAAGTATGTCCTCGTCAACACTTTCAATCGTTTGTGGTAGGTAGATTTCTTCCGAAGCAATATATGAATAGTGACAAACTAGGACAAAGAAATTAGCGATACAGTTCCATACTAGTGGATTGGTTTTCTTATCCAACACCTGAAATGTCAAGATATCCAGCTCATCCATATTTTCCAGTCGAGAATATAAAAGATCTGGGGAAAAATCACTCTCTTTATCAAGCTCCTGTTTTGAAAGTTTTAAGGAATCAAGGACAAACTCCTGATATCCTTTCTCACTGATAAGATCTACAAGGCCGTATATCAACTCCTGTAGAAAGAGCAACAAATTTTTATTATCTTTCATTGATTTTCCTTTTATTACTAAAAATTAACTTGGGAATGTAGAATTCACTGGAAAATGTGACAATCACTCTTCCCCCTCAAACATCAGAGCATCCAGTTCTTCTCTTTCAGCCACAATTTCTTCGAAGGTAGAAATAATATTATTTAAAAATTCTAAGGTGATAATACCAGTCGAATCTCTCAACGTAACCTTAGTTCCAATGGCACTCAACTCATGGATGAGGGCTCTAACCTTTTTCAATTCGTCCAAATCTAACATATCTACTTCTATTACCGTGACATGATCTTTTATTCTGGATTGGATTAAAGAGAAAGGTAAGGATGAATAATTTCTTAACAACTTATAGGTTCCTGTCTTGTCACATATAGAATCGATACAAATAGCTAGCATCGTTTCGACTCCTATATTCTCTGGTTTCTTCTAAATGACATTATATCATACTGGGGAGCTAATCTGTAAGAAATAAAAAAGAGAGTTTTCGCTCCAATTGCTAATCCTGGATCCAATTTAGCCTGTTGTACAGTTACTTAAATCTTGAGAGTACAAAAACCTCAAATTCGTTAATTTTGATTTTTGTTCCCTCAAAAACATTATAGAGCCTTAAAGCTCACTCGTCAATAAAATTATTTCAACTAAGATTATTTGATAATGCTATTTCATTCAACGTTCCTTTCTAAATTCGTCCAAGCTGACTTCCGTTAGGTGCTTTTTTGTTACCTTAATTCATCTACACTGATTTCCAACTCATCAGCAATTTTCTTAACCGTGTCAAAATATAAAGCTTTCACCTCTCCATCTCTTAAACGATAGATTCAAGCAGGTCCGATACCTGCTTTTAAGCAAAGTTTATAAACTGTCCAATTTCTTTCTGAAAGTTTTTCAGATATTTTTTCCCAAAGCATAGCCTTTTTCTCCTTATCTAGCTGTATTTTTTTACTTTTTATGCCCATATATGCAATTACACTATATATTGTGCTTGTTTCGGATTGTTTCCTGTTATTTACACAATATATTGACAAACATTGCTTTTTAGCATATAATATATTTTGACTAGGACCTCTCACCGTTTTAGTCAAAATTTCAACAGAAAGGAGTAGTCTTATGTCAAAGACTCCTATAAAACCTGGAACAGATAATCAGAAGCCTGGTTACTATGTAGAGGTAGGGCCTCGAGGTGGAAAAGTCACTAATGGTCATACCGCAACTATCGGAAAAGGTGATCGGCTCCCTCCGACATCAGCTAAAGGCAATGGCTGGAAAAAAGTCTAGTCTTCGTTTGCGTACAATCATTCAATGGTTGTACGCTTTTTCCATAGACAAAAGCACATTCCATAAATATTAATTTGAATCCATGCTTCAGCGTAATCTTTCCCGTTACTTGCATAATGAGTTATGTAATGATGTATCATATCTATTCCTTTCTAAATTTGGTATAATAAAAATAATAAAACGATTGGAGAAATCTTATGGATTCTAATAAGCTATTCTGCTTGTTTTGCGGTTATTCAGTCCCAAACCATTACGATACATTCCGAGAAGAAGAACACTACTTTCGGATTCGACGTCCACATATTAAGGTTGAGGAAAATTTAAGCGACAAAATAGCAATACAAACAATGAATTGTCCAAACTGTCATAAAGTTTCAATCGATATCGTGGGCGTAGGAAGTCAATTCCCGAATCGAATTATGCACTTCAATCCAATTTCTCTCGCTAAAGCCTATCCAGATTACATCCCGCAAACAATCAGAAATGATTATGAAGAAGCTCACGCTATCTTAAATCTCAGCCCCAAAGCCTCCGCAACCCTCTCTAGACGTTGTTTACAAGGAATGATTAGGGATTTTTGGGGAATTTCGAAAGCAAGATTAGTAGATGAGATAGACTCTTTAAAAGAACTTGTTGATCCAAGTACTAAAAAGGTACTTGATGCCCTACGAAAACTTGGAAACATTGGAGCTCATCCAGAAAAAGATGTAAATCTTATAGTGGATATTGAACCCAATGAGGCTCACATGCTGCTGAAATTTATAGAATTACTTATGCAAAAATGGTATATCGAACGTCATGACAACGAGCAATTACTACAAGATATTTTAGATTTGGACAAAGATAAACAAAATCAACGCAAGCCTAAAAATTCCTGATAATGTTGAGAGCAAGGATCTAATTCAAATATCAGATCATCGTCCATATTGTAATATTGCTCGACAATTCGAATTTTATCCGCTTCAATTCCTTCGCCTCTCAAAATTGAAAGGTGGATAACTTTTTCAACATTCAATTCATCAGGTCTACCACGTCTATCGTGGTATTTTTCTTTTTGCTCTGGCATCTTTCTACCCCTCCTACTCTCCTAAATCAACCCAGCTTTCATCGATGCCTAGGACATCGCACACTCGGTTTTTCAATCTGTCGCTTCCCTTACCATACTTCAGCAATTCTGAAATGGTAGGCTTCTTTACTCCACAAGCACGAGCAAGGTGTGTTTGTGTCATTCCTTTTGAATTCAGTTTGTCTTTGACAATCTGAATCCACTTTTGATGTTGTTGACTCATATATTCCCTTTCTATTGTTTCGTCTCACTTTCCAGCTCTCTGAGTTCTATCTCGTGGCTGACTTGTCTCAATAGCCTCTCACACGCTATTTTAGCTTCTCTATATGTTTTAGATTCGCTGATGATGTAATCAGCAAGTTCGATGATTTTATCTTCCATTCAACCTCCTATATCAGTCTCAAGGCTGATGTAATATCCTCCTAAATTGCTATAATAATCTTGACTAGGACCTCTCACCGTTTTAGTCAAAATTCCAATAGAATGGAGGAAATGAGAATGAATCTAAATCAAATTCGTATTTTAGAAGCTTGTCATAATTTTTTGATTGGTCTTACGGAATTTAAGGATGAATTACAAAATGATTCCCTCGTCTACCGATTCCAAGATAAAAATATTACCTTTGTAACCTATCAAGAATACAGGAATTTGTCATTTATCGATTTCAAATTGAAATATGGTTATCTAGATGATTCTATAACCTATTTAGATGATAGAGAAGAATTGATAAGTGCATTCCCAAGCGAACACGAACTAAGAGCCTTAAAAGAAGTACCTGACATGGAACAAGCTCGTATTCAGATTTTTAAACTACTATCACAAGCTAATCTTGAAATACTAACTGAAAAAAATTCAAATGCCAAAAAAGATTATTTTGGTTACCAGTTCCGTAATCTCGAAACAAAAGAATCATATCCAATTTATCTGTTTCCAGAAAATGCTAATTTTGAACCAGTTGCTATCATTTGATAGGATATCTGCTTCAAAACGAAACCAATTCTGCTCATGAGCAAGATCTTCAAGCTCGTGAGCTTTTTTATTATGGCTTCAAGTCATAACAAAAAGCAGTATCCGAAAGATACCGCTTGACGACTCAACTCTAGAATTATTAAAAAAGTACAGATAAGATCATTGGCTGGAAAATAAAGATAATCGTATTTTCTCTAATGTATCAAACAATGCAGTCAATAAGACACTAAGAAAGATTGTCGGTAAAAATGTCCATGCTCATTCGCTTAGACACACATACGCTTCCTTCTTAATTTCAAAACTCGTTGAACTACTATCTATCTCTAAAATCCTTGGCTATGAGAATATGAACATCACTATTGAGATGTACGCTCACCAGTTGAAGGAATTAAAGGACGAAAGCAATTCAGAAATTCGTGGCATTTTCTCGAAATTAGGGGCGAATTTGGGGCGAGAGACCTCAAACACCCAGTAAAATCAATAGTTTATATGCCCCCTGCAGGAAACAAAAAATAGGTCTCAAATCCTTATTTTAAAGGTCTTTCTGTCTTACTGGGTCAATTTTTGGTCAAAAATTTACTTATTTTTTTCAAACTCACTCTGGCAATTCTACCTTCAAACTCATATCTGTAGCCTGTAACACTTTCTGAACCGCAACGATTAAGGCTAGTCCATTGTCAGATGGGGAATACTGGAAAGTGATATGGATGACTTTCTTGTCAAAGCTATCGCCATATCGCTCCACATACAGCTTGCTTTCGAGGAAGTAGATATAGTTGTTGAGTTTTTCTTATATCTCATTCTTTACAACAAGATAATCCAATTTAAAACTTCTCTACTCCCTCTGAACTATACCCTAACAAAGTAGCCTCATATTGATCTCCTAGTCCATTAGCATCATTCAGTTGAATCAACCACTCCTTCATAGTTTTTAATTTTACAATTGATGCATAGAAGGTTTGAAATATTCTGTTTGGTGGGTAAAAAAGACTGTATTCATTGTCACTTGCATCTACGTAATAAATCTTGTTTAATTCTGAAGAAAAATTTATTTTTCCTTTAATCCTAGAATCAACCGAATAAAAACTATCAAGTTTTTCTCTAGTCAAATATTCTTTCAATATTTCGATATCCTCTATATCATTTATTAAAGTCATCAGTGGGAATTCAAAATCTGTAACTCCTCTTTTAACAAAGATAGCAAAATAGAGCTGCGCCAACTCCTTGTTACGAATTTTACAGTATTCTAACCTAACCCCTCTTTCATTTAGTGAAATAAAAAATTCATCTTCTCTTTTTTCTAGAGTATAAATCATATCCACATTATCATATGCCTGCAACTTGTTATTTATTGAAACAATTTCGACACTACTGATAAACCTTTTCAAACTTACAATATATTCATTATCAAACATTATTATTTCTCCGTTAGGATTATCGATTTTTAAATAAGGGTGAATTTAGGTTGTTTCCTTCCTTCTTCTTTCTCCATATTTAGGATCAATGATACTAAATAAGCGAATTTGTTCTTCATCAAAAAGATTACCATACCGTTCAAAATCTCCATTAGCATTAGCCCATGCATTCTTTGATGCTATTCTAGTAACATATGATTGTAAAAGATAATAAAGAATATCTTCTTTATTTTCAAATTTTTTCTCAGAATTTATTTTGCCACGTTCGACACCGACGATATAGTAATGATCGCCTTCTAAATAAATAGTACGTCCTTCTGGTAAGAATAGAGATGGTTTTTCTTCGGTAAATAAATCCGACTGATTCAGATTTGTCTCCCCTATTTTTAATAATAATTCTATTAATTCATCCTTTATATGTTTAATCATCTTATTCCTCACAAATGTTTACAATCATTACCAGAAAATACTGACGCGGTTATAGACAGCTTCTATATTTGACTATCTCATAAACTTCCCTGATAGCCTCTTCTTCATTTTTAAAGACGAATATGTAAATCTTTTCCTAACACTCCGTCTAGAATAAATGAATCGAGATTAGGATTCAACTTATTTAATTTGAACTTTTGAATTTTTGTTATTTCAGGCTGAAAAGAGATACTTCCATTGGGATATTGCTTTTTCAAAATTTTATCATAAACTTCCTTTATAAAATTTTCCCAGGAGTCTGATAAGCGATTTGCAAAAATAGTCTCTCCTTCAAATAAATATTGTATACCGTCTGCTCTATGAAAAGCTAATAAGGCAACTGGGAGAGTACAATTAGGATGATTAATAATTGCCTCTGGCACTTCAAAACCATTATCCCAGTTATAATTATCAAGCAATACAAAGAGTTCATCTTCACTAGTAATAGACTTAACTAGTTCTACAGCTTCAGCATTGCTTTCAGAATATAAAATATTTGATAATTTCTTTAATTTTATTTCATCCATTTTTAATATCTCAATCTAATTTATTGTAAAAATATTTTCATCGTTCCAGAATTGTAGCTTGAGTTGAATACAGATGTTTTTTATATTCTAGCATTGTATCAATCTTTCATCTGTAACTCCTACAATTCCTGTGCTTTCACTTCCTCAAACCATTTTTCAAACTCTAGACTTGGAAGCAACTCTTCATCCTTGTCATAACGTCCTTCATAGCTATAGCGACTATCAAGACTGTTTTTCTTGGCATCATAAATTAACCACATTTCAGTTGGATGTTAGCGATTGTATTCTTGGCAGACATCAAGCATTGATTTCACATCCTTGACACCTTCTTTCAACAAGAGAGATTGTAAACTGGTATCAATGTGTGATTTTCTAGGTAAAAAATCATTTACTAAGTGTTTGTGTACAATATTTCCTTTAATCTTATAAAATAAATTAAAACTATACAAACTGTCCGCTATCGCATAGATATATACTTTTTCTGCTTGATTTTGGACATATTCCATAGCTAGTGAAATCATACTAGCCTGAACTTCCATAAATTTATCTTCAAATTGTGTCATTATATCTCCTTGTATTTGCATCTTATTGATTCTAAGCTAGATCTGCGAGCTAATATGTCCTTAAACTATAAGAACAACAAAAAATTATTAAAAGACATATAGTTATAGGAGTATATCCTGAAAACCAATTTCAGACAATACGCCATTGACAAATTTTATTCCTATGCCATTTTCTTTATCCCAATCACACTCACATAAAAAACCAAACTCTTCAACATTTTCGTCAAAAGTTAAAGGAAATAGGATTTGCTTGGGTTGCAACAAAGAATAAATCTTCTCTTTGTCTCCAATGATGTCTAAAAAATATTGTTTTGCTTTATGATTCGTGTAGCTTGAAACAATATCTGATATTTCACGATTGTAGTATGAAATAATTGCAACATTTGCCTCTTTTACTATTTCATCTAAGTGATTCTCGAAAAATATATAGGCTTTTTCCTGATTAATTTCAAATTCAGCATCTTCATCTGCATCAATAATGATTTCCAAAACATGGCGCTTATTGAAAATATCTAGAGAAATATCTTTTGTCCAACCGTAATTAAACTTTAGTTTGCCAAAGGTCTGATGATTTATTTCCATTGTCTTTTACAACCGTTCTTTCTATCAATATAGCATTGCTAAAAACTCTGTGAAGTTGTTAGCTAGAAACTCTATAGCAGGCTCTAGCTCGTACGATTCCTCGTGATACCAGATGCAAATATTTGGATTATCAGGATCCTCCACATAGTTTAGACATAGAAAGTCTCCACCATATAATGCTGCTATGGGGATTAGTTGCATTCCGACATTATCTTCATCAAATACAATACGACCTTCCAATTGCGTACTCACAACTCCGATATCGTAAGCCTCTTCTGTCTTTTCACCTGAAATAGCTAGTATTGCTAAAAAGCGATCGATTACTTTCTCATTATTCCCAAAATGAAAATACCGTTTTGAGGGAATGATCCCATTCTCTTTCTTTATAAATTCCTTATAATCATCAGGCAGTTTAACTCTCCACGCTACCTCTCTTTCATGCAATAAGGCATCAGTTGGCATAGGGGAGATGATTGCTTGTTCTTTCTGAGTCATATTTTCAGCTTCTTTCTTTACTTAAAATCTTTATACCACTAGCTCTTAGAAATTAATCAGTCTCTTCCTTGTCCCATAATGGAGAGGAATACATCTTATCCATTCCTTCTTGAACATAATAACGATTAAAAAAATAATATCTCCCAAAAGTTGTAAAAATTTCTCTTTTGCTTCTGAAAAGTCTGTAAAGTCGAAAATCCCTCCTTTACTTGCTCGATCCATGGTAGCGTAGACATTGTACACTTGCTTAGAATCGTCAAAGTCTATTACCACTTCCCATTCACCAAGACCATATTCATTAAAGATGGAATACCTCAAACTTTCATATCCTAAATCTTGAATGGCTGATAACAGATTTTGCTTTTCTTTATCTAATGCCATTTAAAACTCCTCAATTACTTCAGCATTCAGCTTGCGATTTTTTCAAAAAACTATCCTACTTTAGCTGACAAATTCTCTTACTCTAGATCATAAAGGATTAAAGAAGATACAAATGACACTCAATTAACAATTTCTTCGATTGTCGTTTCTCTATCTCTCACCAAATCATAAAATCCTACATGAACGCCTTCCTCATATAGCCAGCACAAGTCGGTGCCGTATGGGGCTTCAAAAATTTTCAGTATAACAGGAGCAATTTTTACAATGCTATTTGCTCCTAAAATTGTGAAATTTTTTGAATTAGCTAGGTAAGCTTCATCATCTTCGATTGATAACAGTGTCCAGCCATTTAATTGTGGAATAGCAGATTTCTCGCGATAGGAATAGCGAATAGCTTTTCCATCAAGAATATTGTTTGAAACAACAAAACCACCAAAATCATTGTTATTAATTTCTACCATTTTCATACTCCTTTATTATATCAAGCAGACCACTTCTCCAAACATATTCTTCCGCATAGTCTAGACACGATTTTCCAGATTTATTTTTTAACTTATAATCCGAACCAGCCTCTAGTAAAAGATTTCGGGATAAAATATTTTACAATCTTTTCTCCAACACTTCTAGTTTTCAACAGGATGACCATAAAAATACTTCATGCCTTCTACCCAAAGTTTTTTGATTAGACGATCAATATAACTAATCATTAAATCAATTTCATCTCTTGAAATTACAACATTAGTGTCAACTGGAACTTTTTCGCCCGAATAGATAGACAAAAGTGACGATTGAAGATATAAATGATATTTTTCTTTCTTTTGAGCAGCGATGTGTAGAGCAGTCATAATTTCTTGTGTAAACAAACCAGGAAAAGCAAGAGAAGTATTATAATAATAACAATCTAAGTTTTTAGTTTTTACTACATCTATATATAGATTTCCTACTTCCTCTAACGTTGCGTTCTCTGATAAAACCGAGCGATATTCGAGAAAAGAATCCAACGCATCCTGTATAGCAATTTCTAAATCATTATCAGAATCTTCCCATTCTTGCCACAGCGTCAAAAGATATGGAATAACTTGATATGACATTGTTTCAACTGCACCAGTAACGAATGTAAAAGCTCCAAATTCCGATACAGAATCTAAAAAACGAAAATTATTAACATCTTTTAAATCATCATTTGTACACACTGAGCAAAATAATCTGATACATAAATTTAACACAGCTTCATCTTCTGTTTGATTCATTAAATCAATTAAAAGATTTTTAACGGAAAAATCTCCCTTTTTCATTATTTCAACAATTAACAGTATGCACTCACGCTCGTCTTGTACCGAAAGCAAGCTATTCTTTAATTCATCCAAACTTAATTGGCTTACCTCGCCATACCAAATTCCAGGCAGTAATACTTCACTCATCTATCAAGCTCCTATCTTAAACCTTGCTGTCTTTGCCATCTCAATACTTCATTTTGGAAATTAGTGACTTCAGTATGATTTGGATTATTTCCAAATACATATAGTCCACTTCTCTTTGATGTATTTTCAAAACCTTTGGATCCTTTTTACCATAATCATTTTCATGATAAAAACTAGTATCTAATCCTTCTAATTCTGAATGTCTAATCGTTGTTTCTCCAGTAAATTGAATATTTTCCGGAACATTCTCACCACCAAACGCCAACCCTTGTCTATTGTATCCTTTTGGCAGTTCACCTTTTCTAAGCATCTGTTGATAATGTGAGCGCGCTTTCTTCAACTCTTCTCCAGCGACAATCCTAGATGCATCAGGATCAGCCTACCATTTCGGATTATCTACATGACCTTTAACCGCTTCTTTGTAATACGGAACATAGACTTGTTGGCTTTATCACTGTCAATTTGTGCTTTTAAACTAGCATCACTCATTTTCTCCCCTTCTATTCTGCTTGCTGCTCTCCAGAATTTTGCTGCCTCAAGTCTTGTAAGGATTTATCAACCACCTTCTTAATCGTCTCGTCATCAGCTCCAGGGATATGGTAATGAGAGTTACTATTATCACTACTGGAGCTTTCCGTTTGAGCACTTTCTTCAATGGCAGTTGACGAATTAGACATAGAAGATGTTGATGTGGTAGATGTTCCCTCATTAACCTTGAGTGCATCATTTAGCTCTTTATAATTAATCTTCTGCTGCTCAACAGGTCTATAGAATACTGCAAAGGAGAGAAGCAAAGCTAAAGTTGCACCGATACCTGCTAATGTCCTTTTATTAGCCTCAGCCGTAGGAATCTTTACTCCTTTTGTACTAAGATCTTTCCATTCAGGATGCTCTTCTTCTATCGCTTTTTTCTGTTGCCAAAAAGGAACAAGCAGAAAATGATTGACAGGTATGACAGACGCCATGGCTGTTGCTAAAAATGGGATAAATCTGGAAGAACTAATTATTAGCATACAATCTAGTATGGCAAATAAAATGAAAAGGAAAATCACTAAAGCAAGACGAATTCTATACTCCTTTTAACCTGTAAATATTTCTCTTGGGACATCTTAAAACCTTCCTTATTTTTAGTTTCATTTGTAATTTTTAATAGAGATAGTCAATATTTCTGTAAATCGTTAATGCTATCACTTAATTATCTCTTAGTATACTTTAGACTTCTGCACCTTCAGCAACCAAATCATAGGGGAAATACGGGACACCTTCCAATTCTTTGTAATCCAAGCCCTTGAGTTTGCAGAGAGCACCAGATTCAAAGGACCAGTAACCATAATAATTATCAATATTCTCTTTATGCAGGTCATACCAACCTGTATCCCTATGTCCTGGATACCATTTCTTAGTTACATATTCTTTGAGTAGTTTGAGTGCCTGTTCAGCATTCTCTTCTTCAATAATTTTCCGAGTAAAGCCATAAGGTCTTGGGAAATTATAGTTTATCCGAATTGTCCACTCTGGATGACGAGACTGGATAAGGTAATCGATTAAATAGTCCTCTGGATCATCTTTCCTTACCAAATCTACCAATTTATCAAAAGTAGTTTCATCAATCTCTAACAAAATACCAATGGATAGAGCCCAGAGCATTGCATCATATCCTGAATTACTATACCAAATAGGGAGAAGGCTATCGACATATTTAAGGTACTCTTCTTTGAATCTCTCAATAGAATATCCTGCAGTGTAGGTGGCTATCATATTCTCTTTTTGGCAAACAGAATAATCAAGTTGTACTGATCTGATAACTTTTTCTATCGGACGCTTGTAGGGATTTATACCTTGCTTTAATTTTTCCAATTCTTCAACCAACTCATCAATTGATAAGTTGTTAATTTTAATTAATTCATTAATTTTTTCTTCTATAAATATATTATCTCTTTTCACCACTTATCCTCCTATGGCCATAAAGCGCCTTCTTTTAGGTTAATGAATTTTCAGCATATTACCAGTTTTATTGATTATTCTGATTTTCTTCCATTCAGGATGTTCCTCTTCTATCGCTTTTTCTCTTGCCAAACTGGGACCAGTAGAAAGTGATTAAAGGGAATAACCGTACCCATAACTGTTGAGCAGAGTTTCTTCCTTTGTTTATTTCCTTCTATTTCTTTATTTTCTTTACTCTATTCACTTGTTTTATTTTTGTCAAACACATTTTCCCCTATTTCCGTCCAAAACCAATATTCTCTTGGAATTAAATCTAGGAAATATTGATATTTCCCAATCCATGGAGCTGATACATACTCTTCAAAAGAAATAGACTCTGCGTAATTTGAGTACAACAACAAATTATCCATATCAACAAATAAAGATGGGGCGAAATCATAAATAGCGTTCAGTTTATCCCTTTTATACTCATTAGCAAAGACTTTCCTTAACTCTGACAGATCGCAACTATATTTTTGCATATCTTCTAAAAAATAGAGAATATTCTCGGGCAGTAAAATCGGAGAGCGTAATCTATCCTTATAAATCTCATCTAAATCGTATCCCGCTTCTTCGTAATTAATATACCATAACTCCAAATCAGAAATATACCAAGAATACTGATTTTTGTATTTAAAAGCGACAACAATATTTTCACCATATTTTGCTCTAATCATTTTTCTCCTTATTCAAATAAGTCTAGTTTTATAGCACTCAAGGAAATAGACTTTTGGAGCGCTATTCAAAACTATTTTTTAAAATTTCATATTCATGACATGCCAGTTCTACGAGCAAGATGCTCACGAGTGTTCCATCTTGAGAAAATCCTAATTTTGCTCTCCCATTAGTCAGATACATAGTTTCCTTAGGATTAAGCAACTGTATTTTCAAAAAGTCTTTAGACAAAAAGACATCAAAGGACCGCCTCCTATCATGTAGTCCATTTGTAAACATGACAGTATCACGAAAAACAGGAATGCCTTCTATCTCTTCCACTTCTTCTAGACTCATGTCATCCATTAAAGTCACATTTGATACCTGGACAAGTATGATATTCATCAATCGAAAAGAATTTGGATTTATCCCAATTTCAAGTAGGCTATTATCACCTACTAAACGGAAGTAAGCTTTTCGTATATATGAGGGGAAACTCGAACATTCAATAGTAAGAGGAGTATAATAGTCCACCTCTACATTGTAGGTATCTTCAATCACATGGCTTAATGTTAACATAGTCGACCCTCTCAATTTTAAATGATATGAACTAAACTGATAGAATAGTTCTCTTACTATATCAAGTTTTTTAGCCATTAATCAGAAAGCACTTTTTTACATTATACCATATTATAAATCTAGTCCAGAAAAGATTGCAAAGGCTTTTGAAGATTAGAAAAGAGAAGACAAACGCCTTCTCTTTTTCTAACTTACTCTGGCAATTCTACCTTCAAACTCATATCTGTAGGCTGCAACACCTTCTGAACCGCAGCGAGAAAGGCTAGGCCATTATCAGATGGAGAATACTGGAAGGTGATATGGATGACTTTTTTAGCAAAGCTATCGCCATATCGCTCCACATACTGCTTGCTTTCAAAGAAATAAATATAGTTGTTGAGTTTTTCCTGCAGAATTTCCAGATGGACTGCTTCTATCTCTTCCTCCCAGCCAACTGGATCCACCAGAAGAAGCTCTAAATGATTATCAACTGTACCAATAGCGT
>ERZ773263.1454-NODE-1454-length-14128-cov-10.301926_pt1 | contig 14128 bp, 13 predicted proteins | sample MGYA00511076_ERZ773263 | MGnify/ENA primary metagenome ERZ773263 (study PRJEB29015, sample SAMEA2738155) | human oral metagenome | biome: human oral; feature: human-associated habitat; material: saliva | place: China | collected 2195 ... | reverse complement strand
CGTATGCTCGTCTGCCACTTCAGATTCCTCTGATTCGCGGGGCATGGAGGGTGTTTCGAGGGGAGTAGTCTGCATCGCTGTTCCGCTTCCACAGCCTTTAGCCTTCGGGCAGCATGCGACGCTACTCAAGCAATGCGTCCAAGGCCTTGCGAATACGTTTCTCTTCTCCTGACCCATTCGTCGGAAGTCGCAAAACCGGAACCCCATAGAGACCTAATATTTCATCCTTCATCCTGTCTCTTCTCAACTGTTCAGGATTGTTTTCATGGAAAGCAACTCCATCAACTTCGATAGCAAGAAGCAAGCGAGAGCTCACCTTCGAACTGATGCCAAAGTCAATCGCACTATCGGTATTAACAAAGGCACGTTGCTCGTCATCAAGCTTTTCCGTGTTTGGCAAGATATCGCGTAGAGGTAAATGCATCTGGCATTTAAAGTCCGAATAACGCGGTACTTGAAGAATCTCATTTAGCAGCTCAAATGCAACGTTCTCAGCAGGAGAATCTCCTTTTCCTTTACTTTTCGCACGAGCATAACGTTCAAGTGAATCGCTATAAGTCGGATAAAGAACATCGAAGACGGAGACGATTTCTGAGTGAGTAACTGCGCTCGGATCGTAAGTCTGGATATAGTCAAGCAACGCTCTCATGTTGCGACTCTTCAGAACCCCCTTTTCCGCTGTCACCACGATGAGCTGTTCTTTGGCACGCGAAACTGCAACATTTGTTAGGCGGTCGTCATCGTAATATTCGTTTCGGGCTGCTTCATCCTCACTATCAAGCACCGTTGACAACACAACAATTCCAGCTCCGCGGCCTTGGAATTTATGTGCGGTTTCGACGAGCAAACGGGGATCGTTCGGTGTAGGCGTTTCTTCTTTTAGGCGCTCCGCAATTCGGTTGGCCTGTTCACGGTAGGGAGTGACAACACCCAGCAGAAAATCTCCTGAGGCGTCCACACCGTCAAGATCAAGGTCTTCACGTAGCACTCTCATTTCTTTGAGCTCCGCAATAATATCGATTTCACGCTGAGAATAACGTCTCGTCCTCTTTCGCTCGCCGGGCAATTTTCGCGCGTGATGACCTGGTGGCGCATAAATAATTTGAAACGGTGAAGGTGCATCTTCGCTCGGCTCAGTCATTGCCACCAATTGGCCGCCATAATACATACGATTGCAAAACTCGATGATCGCTGGGTGGCTCCTGTAGTGCTCAGTTAATAACGTACTGGGAACATTTGCGCTATGCGCCAGCATTTTGGTCGCTGTCAGCAATGACAGTTTTCGTACATCAAACCTTTCATTCGGAGGCTCATGGCCGCTCTCGTCCCACCCACTTAAAATCGGTCCGATCTGTTTCTCATCTCCGACGATCACCGCATTTCTAGCTTTTGAAAGTGCGGCTAACCCCTGAGGAAGAATGACTTGCGAGGCTTCATCGATAACAATCCAGTCAAGAAGTACATCATTCGCTAAGTTGTTACGAATAGAAAAACAGGTCGATGCAACAACCGGAAAGCGATTGAGCAAAGCTTCTGTCTGTTCGTTAATGCGCTCACTCTCGACTAAGGCATTTTGTTCATGTGAAGCAAAATACCGCAGCAAGGATGCATTAAAAACTTTTCGCGCATAGCAGCGATATCTATTACCGACTTGATCGTTCTCATTTTCTGACGATTTTTCTAACTCAATATTCAGGCGTTCTTCCGCTTCGCGTTCCACAACCTGGTAAAGCAATAATTGAATAGCAGACTGCACGTTTGCATCAGTAAGATCTAGCCCCTTAAGCGATCCGTAGATTCGATAGCGCCGCCATCTTTCTATAAGTCCTTTTATTCCTCGCGGAAGACGCGGCTGCACAAGTGCACGTGCTAATAAATCGCCTATGAGAGTCGCATCGGCTTGCGCAAATGCGTAGTCAGAGAGGTCAGGAAATACACGCCCACTTTGACTGAGTTTCTCTTCAAAGATTCCTCGTTCTCTCTCCACCTCCCTCAGTTGTGCACGCAAACGCGGAATTTCTCGTGAACTAACCCACGATGAGACTAAAGAATTTTCGCTTTGGCGTAGGCGCTCTTTGAACATTGGCAGTAGCTTCGCATCTACATCAGGAAGCACCGCTGAACGCCACTCCTCTTCCGATTTCTGCAGCCTTTCCTGATCTGCCCAAAACTGGTCAACATGCTCTCGATTTCCCAGGTTTGCGAGAAGAAAGCCAAACCCTTCCTCAGTGAGCTTATCGACGACATTCTGCACCGCTGAATTAGCACCCGCTACAATCCCTACTCTTTTGCCCTGGCATATAAGCGTTGCAATGAGGTTTAAGATTGTTTGCGTTTTTCCTGTTCCAGGAGGCCCATCAATAATCGAAATCTGATGCCTCAGAGCAGATTTGATAGCCTGTCGTTGGTCAAAATTAGAACGGAAAGGCATAACGACCTCTGCAGAAGCACCTGTAGTTGCATCGCAATTCCCGCTCAGGAATACCTCGAGTGCAGATCCCTTAGGAGCGCAAGGTAGCCACTGCCAAATCGTTGCCAGCTGCGCAGCTATCCCCGCCTCGCCCTCTCCAAACCACTCTTCATAACCTTTGTCATTGATGCACAGTTCAGCACCTTGCCTGTGTGCATAGTCGAATACTTCTTCACACACATAGTCGATGGCTGATTGCGACTTAATCTGACCAGCGCTCGCTTGACGAACATCTAACTGCCCCGCCACACGGCGATGCAGCTTTGTTTCACCGTTCTTGTTTATGCGGGCAATTGTGTATCGAACTTGGGACGGTGCTCCCTCCCAACTCAAAACCCAGATCTTGGTGACGTTTGTCCATATCGCTCCGTCTACTTTGACCTCATCAAGAGGATGAATGTCATGTTCACTGATCTGGGTATAGACACGAACATTCTCGGGGCGATAACGATATCGGCTGATTCCTCCGCCATCAGCATTGCCGAAGGTCACTTCAATGTAACCGCCAGTTGGCTTCAACCGAATAACATCGTCGGTCCGATCGGTGAAAAACTGACTGCCACTCGGCTGTATTAGGACATGCACTTTCGTTTGGTCCATGGCTTCATCGCCCTCCATCCGTCGTCATATTCAGAATATGAAGGACGCTCGCAGCACCGATCCGTTTTACATTCTTTCCACCGAACTCTTAGGAAACGCGAAGAATACGAAGCGCCCTCAACGGATATCGATCCATTGAGAGCACTCCATGTGTTCTTTTATTCTTATCCGGTCACCTGCGCCCACTGAGCCCCATTAATGCCAGGAGGCGGGAGCTGACGCAGGTGCTGCTTGAGTCGATTGGCCTGAGTTTGAAGCGAAACGAAGGTCATGCCACCCGAAATCGCTCCGCCAATAAGCGGAAGGATCTTCGACATTGTTTTGGTGAAGCCCTGCTTCGTCACGGAAATTCCGATGACCTTGAGCGATTTCTTGACGACCGGATACCAGGTCCCCTTCATCAAGGCCTTGCGCGCAACTCGCTTTTCAATGGCAGGAGCAACGATCATCCGAGCAAAATCCCGCATCGACTCAGCAGCTCCGGCAACTCCCAGCATGACACCAAAGAAAAGCCCCATCTGCGCAATGGTCTCATCATCAAGATCCTCTGGATCTGTCAGGAATTCTTTCCATCCATACAAATACGCAAGCTTTTGCATGATCCGAAGCGAGTGAACGTAATACTGCCCCAAGTCAGCAGGCACAGTTCCCAGCATCGCGAGTCCGCCCGGAATACCAGCGACAAATGAGAGTGCCGTCGATTTCTTCGTTTCATAAGAAATCGCGTCATTGGCCAGTTTGTCCAAGCGCGTCTGAGAAATTCCCGCTGAGATTGGATCACTGGCAATAGCCTTTTCAATTTGCGACTCACTCAGGTGGGCTTTCTGAAGCTCTTGGCGCAGGAAGTCTCCACGAGAGATCCGCACTCCCCGAATGCGCACGAGTTTCTCCAGGAAGAAGACCGCATAGACCGAGGCCTCTTGTCCCTCCTCCGTTGAGAGTTCAGAAAGCAGCGGGTCATTTTCATCGTCTTCGATGAGTTCGCCTTCAAAAACGGGAGCATCAAGAATTTCATCTTCCTGATAGCCACGAACGGCTTCTTCGGAGAGCAAAGGTTCTTTCTCCTGGCTCATATTGCCCCTTATCACTCACATCGAAAACAGGTAGTGCAATTCTACTGGAACAATGCACTAACTACGTTCAGGGAATTGTTCCCATATAGCGACCTCTGCAACTTGGAAATACCTGTTGCCAAAGGGTATTGGGACGTATACGGTCAGTATGAATCTTCGATTCAACGAAAGGGAATCCAATGAGCGATGCAGCAATCCCCAAGACCGGCCGCGAGCGCGAAAACAGCGCAAACACTGAAACCGATAAGAAGCCCGAAGGGCCACTCCAGACCGACCACGGCACGACCACTATCGAAGAGAACGTCGTTGCCAAGATCGCCGGCATGGCGGCTCGTCAAGTTCCGGGTGTCTATGACATGGGTAATGCCGTGCGTCGCGCATTCAGCGCGGTGACCGACCGTATTCCCAACGCCCAGACCAATGTCACCGGCGGCATCAGCGTGCACAAGGGCGAAACCCAGGCCGCCATCGATGTCACTGTGGTGGTCGAGTACGGCATATCCATCATTGATGTCTGCAACAACATCCGCGACAACATCATCGGACAAGTCGAAGGAACCACTGGGCTTGAGGTCGTCGAGGTTAATATCACCGTGACCGACGTTCATCTGCCCGATGACGCCTCCTCTAACTCCGAGACCACTGATCTCAAGTAATCAGTCTCGATACTTTGAACTGAGGAGTTCGTATGAAGACAACGCACCTGGCCCTCTTGGTCGGCCTGTTCCTTGGAGCAGTCCTTGCCTTCGGCTCATTTGCCAACTTTGTTCTGGTTGCTCTGTGTGGCCTTGCCGGATGGGGCGTGGGGCTCTACCTAGAGGGCCGGGTCGATGTCCACGACATTCTGGATTGGCGTAGGAAGTAGCAATGGCGAGCACGCCTCAGTCCTCAACCACGCAGCCAGATTCCATCGAAAATTCGGATTCTTCCTCAGCACAACGAGGGACGACGACTATTCCTGCAACAGTCGTCGCTCAGGTCGCTGCCCAAGCTGCTTCCGAGTTCGAGACCGTCGGTTCTAATGCCGGAGGAGTCCTTGGAATTGGCTCCCGCCGTAACTTCGCATCCCGGCCCGAGGCTCGGTGCGAACTCTACGGCCAACGCGCCGTCCTTCACCTGAACCTTGGTCTTGCGTTTCCAACGCCTCTTTCATCCACCGTTGAGAAGCTGCGTGCACACGTAAGTAACCGCGTACAAGAACTCTGCGGGATGAGCGTGAGCAAGATGAGCATCGAGATATCGTGGCTCAACCCCAGTAGTCAGATCAGGAAGAGCTTGAAATGAGAGCACCCGTTCCGAAACTCATTCATCGCCCTTCCCGCAGCGCTCCCGCTGCGCTACTTGCTCTGCTCCTACTTGCACTCGGGGCGTTGGGTACCTGGTTATTGGGATACAGCCTGATAACCGGAGTGTGGCCGCAGCGCAGCGTGACGACACTCCAAGCAATCAGTAGCGCTTCCTTCGATTCAACGTGGGTACTCATCATTGCTGGAGTGGCAGCTGCATGCGGGCTGGCTATGCTCATTTCGGCCTTTTTGCCTGGGAAAATCGATCGTGTGGCGATCCTCGGCGACGATTTTCCAGGGCAGACTGCAGTGAGTCACCGCGACCTAGCCACCTTGGTGAAGAATCAACTCGAGCAGATCGGCGATATCCGCTCAGCGACAGTTACAGTCCACCGCTCACGCATTGACGTTATTGCCTTCACCGATCTTGACGACCTCGCCGCCTTGCATGAAGTCGTCTCCCAGAAGACTGATGAGGCACTGCGTACCTTCCAGCCCTCGGGTATCACGCGCAGCCGCGTGCGCATCAAGCAGACGAACTGAAAGGTGCGATCATGCGTTCAGTTTCTGGTGGCCTAAATAGGACTCTACTGGCGATTTGTGGATTTATTTTCACGACCGCTTCAGCCTGGGTTCTGCTCTCCGGCCTAGGTGTTTCCCAATTATGGCCCACCGCCAGCCACTATCTGGCTACTGCGCACGACCATATTGGTGCAGCCGTCTCTGCTCATGCACACTGGCTTCTGCCAGCTAGCGCCGCGGTATCCGTATGCGCCCTCCTTGTCGGCCTGATCTTGCTTGCAATGCAGATCCCGCGTAGGGTCGCGGCTTCATCGCTCAGGCTCAGCGGCTCTGACGGCAATCTCCTGGCAACCCTCTCCCCCGATGTCCTCTCACAGGCACTTTCTGAGCGTGCACAAACCCTTCCCGGGGTCGAAAGATGCACGGTATGGGTCACCGGTTCGCCAAATAAACTGTGGCTTCAAGCGGATGCCAGTGTCTCTAAAGACTGCGAGGTCGAATGGGCAGTTGCACAGCTAAGGAAACAACTGAACGACGACATCGTGACCTCTCTGGGTGCAGCACCCAAACAGATTGATCTCTTAGTACGACTTGCACGTTCCACAAGCGCGAAGTCTGTTTCAAAGACCGTCACGGGACAGCGGTACTAATAACCGCGCTCTTCCATCGCCAAAAGAAAGTGGCCGGTGCATCCTGAAGACCAAGTAAGTGAGGTTACGCAGCCACGGACAGCGACAAATCATGCTGACACTAATTAGCAGTAACCATCTGGTCTATTCAGCCACTCACTCGTTTCCTTACAAACTTCCCTCAACTGCGGATGCTCCTGCACGATCTGGCGCTGTCGGTCGGTCGATAACCCAAGCTCGTGCAAGATGTTAAGGATTACCACCGCAGTTGTAGCCTGAACGATGACGTTCAGCTCATCGATCGATTGGTTTGGCGTCCTCCCATTATGCACAAGATTATTGCGGGCTCTCGTCGTCCGTTCCGCCCATTGGTTGACATCCGGCACGAGCTGCCGGATAGCGTATTGATCGGGCCGGGAAGCTAGTGCGAGAAGCCGGTCTCGAAGCGTCGGGCTGTTTCTGAGAGCTTGCTTGAACCTATCGCGGTATTCTTCGGGCACCTGGCTAAGCATCGCATCGCGCATCTCGCGAAACTTTGCCTTGGGAAATGGTTTTTTATCAATATTGAGGCCTCGGTGTAGCACTTCAGCGGCACCTACTGCCGTCAAAAGGTTACTCTCAATAAAACGACCCGGCGCATAACGCAGACCAAGGATCATATTGGTTGCTGCCTGCAATCGATCATGCGCTTCGCACCAGCATGGCAAAATTTCCTCGAAGGGAAGATCCTTGCAAGTAAAGAAAACTTGACCTGTACTCTTCTCATCGCGTCTACCAAGCGCCACAGGGGAATAGAGCACACTGGCACCCCGACAAGGCAAACACTGACCATTAGGAAGGGTCGTCTCTGTCCCCGCAATCTCAAGTTGGAGCCAAATTACGCCGGCTGAGCTGTGCGTTGCCAGCGCAATTAGGTCCTGCATCAGGCTCGCCTCCCCCAGCGCAGCCCTCAGAGTTAACAGCTCGCTTCTGCGTATGCGAATGCGAACCGTATCCTTCATGCGCCCGGTCACTCCGCCCTTACAGAAATCAATGGATGGCCAAGGACGAATATGCAGGAGGCTATATTCTGTAGTGCCAACAGTTACCATCTGCGCTTCGACCGGCTTCATCGAGATGCTATTGGCCCCACCAATCTTGCCATCATTATCAGCACATAAAGAGGTCACAAACTCAGACGAAGCAGCCCAGATCGCTAAATCATCAATCGACACCTCCGCCGCCGCAAACACCGGGTCTTCTTCTCCACTAATATGTGCGCCGACAACCGCTAATGTCGCTCTAATTAACTGTGTATCAGGCCCCTGCACCCGCGCAGATACAATCCGTTGGCTCCGAATAGGAACACAATCCAAGAGAGTGACCTCGCTCAGATCGGCCACACCATGAATAGCATTCCATGTCTTGGCACCCGCATCGTACTGAATCACCCCAGGACTGGGATGTGAAACAATACGATCCTCGAATGCACCAACCAACGAAAGCGAAATAGCTCCTTTACCGTCATAGCGCAAAATACCTGGTAATTTCTCGTCAGGCTTGTCCGGAAGCCACCATATGCCTGCCAGCTCGACAGGCTCATCAAGATTCATGGGCCTATTGGTCATATTTCTTCCACAAGCAACACTCACACGTTGAAGCGGAACTCCACCACATTACGGACATGACTAACGTTTACTAACAGGTTTGGACTCGTCTAGAGTTGCGCAACATTTGACAAGGTGTGCTATGATCGCGTTTAGCTCCTTAAAAGCGTCACGCGAGCTTCTAGGGAGGGGATAACCCCGAGGGTGGATTAATCTCCACGGTGTAGCACACCGAACGGCCAGCAGCCGGTAGATCCTCCGACGAAGTGAATCCGCGTAATGCCCCGGAACGGCAGACCGGGCAGCGGAAGGGAATGGGTAGGGAGTCAGCGCTCCCGTAAAGCAATGGCGGGTACGCCCGCTAGCGAGTTGCGCACGGCACTTCAGGCCGCCCAAATAACAAGCCGGGAAAATCCCTCCGGATACTTCGTCATAGGAGTTTTCCATGGGAACGTATTCCCCTCAGTCCGAAAGGATACATTACCTCACTCTGCAAGAGGCCGTAGCCGAAGGCTTTGGCGCATATTCGACTTTGCGGTTGTGGATTGCTCAGGGCAAGTTGCCTGCGTATAAAACCGGAAAGCGCGTGAAAGTACTGCGCGAGGATCTCGAAGCGCTTGCTGTGCCAGTTCATGCTGATCCGGTTGAGTCGCATATCAATGCGCTTGTTGATGCCGCGCCTCGCCTGAGCGATGATCAGATTGCACGCCTCCGCCTCGCTCTTGGAGGTGTGCTATGAGCGACACAAACGAAAGCCCCCGCATCCAGGGGGACACGGGGGCCGTCGAGTTCAACGTCCATCCTACCATCGAAGACGACGCCATCGAAAGCCTGATGCACCTCATCGACAAGGGCGCGTTGATCACCCCGAGCGACTTCTACTCCCTCGTCTCGGAGACGGTGATCCGCTGGGCGAACGCCGAGGGTCTGACGGGGCGCAACCGTGGCCGTCGCATGGATCGCAAGGCGTTTGATTTGATCCGTAACTTCCTCGCGATCATCAAGGCGAACAAGGGTAGCTGCGTCGTCAGGAGCGCGCCGGAGAACCTGCCACCGTTCATGCTCGCGCAGTTCATCGCCTCCGAGCATCGCGTGGTGCTCGTCGGTGAAGAGACAGATGAGGTCTCGAAGATGCCCCTCATGCGGTACCACTCTTCAGGCCGCTTCGAGGGCACGTATCGCGAGATCACTGAGCGCGAGGGGGTGCGCAACCTTCTGAGTTCGTACACGAAAACCGCGAACACGTATCTCGTGAACGATGTCTACGCGCAGCTGCGTTCGCTCGCGCCGATGGTCGCCGAGTGCACGGAGCCGCACCTCGTCCCGGTGGGTAACGGCATCTACAACGTTGAGACTCGCACGCTCGAAGCGTTCTCGCCAGATCGCGTGTACTTGACCAAGTGCATGACCGCCTACAACCCGAATGCTGTCTCCCCGATCCGCACGTTGAAGGACGGCTCGCCCTGGGAGTTCAACTCGTGGTTGGCGGACCTCTTCACGGGCGATATGGAACGGGTCGCGCTCGTCTGGCAGACGATCACAGCTGCCCTTCGGGTTCATAAAAACTACGACAAGGCGGTCTGCTTCTACTCGTCTAAGGGTGAGGGCGGCAAGGGCACACTGCTCGTGCTCTTGAAGGAGCTCGTAGGTGCTGGTAACTGGGCCTCTGTGCCCCTCAAGAAGTTCTCTGACCGGTTCGGCACGGAGCCGCTCTTCGGTAAGTCTGCGGTGTTTACTGATGAGAACTCGGTGAGCGTTTTCACTGAGACAGCGAGCGACTTGAAGCAGTACATCACCCACGAGGTCATCACGATCGACCGGAAGAACCAGCGTGCCGTCCAGTGGCGACCTCGCGGAATCATGGTCCAGTGCCTCAACGACCTGCCCGAGTTCGCCGACAAAACTGACTCGTTGTGGCGACGGTTCGCGTTCCTGCCGTTCGACAAGTGCTTCACGGGAGCTCGGGACTCGTCCATTAAAGACAAGTTCATGCGTGATCCTGAGGTCCTGGAATACGTCCTCAAAGTCGCCCTGGAGCAGCCCGACTTCGACGACTTCATCGTCGGAACGAAGGCCGTCGAGCTCGGTGAAGACGTCAAGCTCAACAACGATCCTGTGCGTGCTTGGTGGAGCGAGAACTCGCACCGACTGGTGTCCAATGTTCTACCTGTCGAGTTCTTGTTCGCGACGTTCGTCGCTTGGTTCAAGCAGACGAATCCCTCGGGTCATGTGATCTCCCACCGCAAGTTCCGAGATCGTCTGAAGGTCATCCTCGACGGCGAGAGCACACCCCACTTCAGACTCATGGGACGCGACGAGAACCCCGTCATGTGGGGTCAGTACTGGGACGATGAACCGCTCGCCAAAGAGTACGGCTACGACTTGGGAATCGAGTGGGGGGATACGTCCACTGGGCACCCGCGCTTCTTTGAGAACCGCCCTCGGGGTCGTGGCCTCGTTCGTCTTCAGCCGATCAACACCATCTAGCCCTCACGCCGGGTTGGCACCGGCATTTATACGAAAGAGAAAGGAAAACTCATGAGCAAAAAAGCAACCCTCGAACTTCCGGAAACATCACAGGAACTTCGCAAGTATCTCGACAAGAGGAACTCTGAAGCTCGCGCTGCTCGAAGGGCACTGAAGGTGGCTGAAGAGAGGGAACTCGTGTCCGCAAAAACGGACCTCGGTGAAGCTGTTGCCGGTGCTCTTTTTGCGGACAATACAGACGCGATTTTGGCTCTTGTTCAGGTCGTGAACAAGCCTGAAATTGCGGATGCTTTGCGTCGTGTTCTCGGTGTGAATAACACCGAGAACGATGCCTCGGAGGAGCCGGAGGAAGACCCCCAGTGGGGGTCTGACGAAGGCGACGACCAGCCGGGCAGTCACGATGCGTACGCATCGTTCTGACCGGTGTTGGGGACAGAGGGAAGAACCGAGCGAGCGCAGGTTCGACCTCAGTCCCCGCCCTCGGAGAGCGCCATGACGTTTGGAGCGTTAGCGAAAAACGTCTTATGGCGTAAGACGTACGTCTCTCAGGGCAGCGAAGCAGGGCCCCGGAGAGACGGACGGCTTACCCGGTGACGGGGTTGTTGGGGCAGGCGGAGCCAGGGACCCAAACAAGCACGGCACCGATCCCGGGAGGGGCGTCGTGGGCAGGCGAGCAACGCGAGCCAGGGCCCCACGACGGCCTGGACGGGGCCCATCGAGAACGACAGACGAACGAAGTAAGGAAGGAGAGAACGATGGCATTGTCAGCGCCAGCAGCAGGACGCGCGTCCTGTCACATCTCGCATACGAAGTCCATCGCCGGTCGACGAGGGACGCTTGACGAGATGATGCGCGAGATCGTCCCCGGGGCGGTCGAGCGATACGCGAAGAAGAACCCGAACATCATGGTCGCGGAGGAGGCCGATAATGAGTCTTATGTGAATGACGGCGAGGGCGGTTTCCGCCTCTGTGAGGACATTCGCGAGGTCATGGAATACGGCGACGCTCGCGCCGCGAGGTTGTCGCGCAAGATCACGAAAGATAAGAAGAACAAGCGCGGCGAGATGGTGGGCGGAACGGTCACGACGACGACGTTCCTCGTGCATCTGCCGCGCACGATGTGCGTCGAGCAGCCCGACTTCTATCCGGCGATCAATCCACGCACCGGCAAACGCCGCATCGATCCCGAGACGGGCGAGCCCGCGAGCCGCTCACGGTGGGTCGCACGTGATAGGGATGAGGCGGATGAGTACTTCTCGGCAGTCCTTGAGTACCTGGGTGCGAACGTCGTTCCCGGAGGCATGGACGGCATCCTCGGGATCTCTCTCCAGTACAGCGAGAACACCCCTCACATGCACGTTCTCGCGGACACCTTCGGGGATGATCCGAAGCACCCCGGCAGCCTCCGCCAGGACTGGTCGCGCGCCTACTCCGAGCACCGCGACGTGCGCGACGAGGACGGGCGTCGAGTGCCCGGGTGGGAGAAGATTCGCGACCTTCATGTGGGCCTGCGTGAGCACCTGATCGCCAAGGGCTTCGACATCGAGCGCGAGTCGTCGGAGCGTTCCACGGAGAGTCTCGCGAAGGCCGAGTATGTTGCCTCGATGCAGGCCCTCGAAACCGCAGAAGAGACCCTCGCAAGGGTTGCCAAGTTGGAGCCAGAGGCGCGCGCGGAGGCTGAGCGCCTCGTTAAAGCAGCACGGCAGCGTTCCAGTGAGATCATCTCGGACGCCCAGACCGAGAGCGCCGACATCCTCGACGAGGCCGAGCGCGACGCCCAGACCGTCCGCTCCTCGGCGCGCGAGGCGGGACGACAGGAAGGCCGAGCTGAGGGACAGGCCGAGGCTCGGCGTCTTCAGCAGGCAGCGCGTGAGCGGCTCGCCGAGGCCGATGCGACCTACGCCGAGGCGATGACCGCACGCTCGATCCCCAGCGAACAAGCGAGGCATCTCGCGTCCCTCGGAGCAAAGACTCTCGCCTCGGCGATCTCCAAGCGCGTCGATGAGCGGACACGTGAGGAGGTCGAGCGGACCCGCGCCTCCGTCGAGCGGACGTTCGCGAAGAACTCCGAGGTGCTCATCGGCCGGGCCCGGGAGGTCGAGCGCTCCTATGGGAACAAGCTCGTTAGCAAGCGTGTACAGGTCAGTCAGGCTCAGAAGTCGTTGGAGGACGATGGGATGGAGTTCTGAGAAGGGGATGAGGAAACAAGAACCCCGGCTACCGTGTGAGGTAACCGGGGTTCTTGTTGTTATAACGATCTGTAGATAAAGACGCCGCCATCAGGGGCATCCGCGACGGTGTACTCGAACTTGAGGTCACGAGTCCATGCTTCCCAGTTGAAGTAGCGCTGCGCCTCCTCAGGCCATCCGTCCATCAGACAGATGTCCTCAGCGAGCTGTGTCGCGTAGTCCTCGAACGAGTCCCAGCAACCACAGTAGCGCTCCTTAAAGTCGGAGACGCTGGGTAGGGTATCCCCACACGCTATGTAACAACCTGTTTCTACCCAAGCGAGCAGTGCAGGCCACTGTTCCTCTCCGACCTCATCGAAGACCTCACCCCAAAGCTGTGCGGTATCGGGCGACATTTCGCTGGTTCCTGTGGGGAACCCCTCGTGATCAAAGATCCATAGCTCGTCGTGATATGTGGGGCCAAGGTGTAGGTCTTCAGGCGTTACCCCACCGGCTTCTTCTGCCGGGAACCATCTCCCGTTGAGTATGCCTTCGTTATAGCAGGCAAGGCAGCCGATCCAGACTGATGGGCGAACAGTAGTTTGAGTAATCATTCCAACCTCCCGAGTAGGTGGAGGTGAGGCCGGGCAGCCCAGCTCGGGTAAGGACGCACACAGGCGACCTCACCTCCAACGAGTGGCTCGGGGTCGCTTTGCGACCTTCTCAGGGAATGAGCGGGAGGAGGATATTTATCGCTCAGGGGGATGATCTTTATTGCCCTTGCATGTTCTCGTGGAGTGGGAGCGGGAGGGTGAGGAGGCCCTCCCCGGCAGCGCGGGTTGTAACGCTAGTTGTAACGCTTGTAACGCCTGTGTAACGCCTATTTTTCGTCATGCGTTACGCTCTAAACGTTGGTATATCAAGCAAAACTATATGTTGTAACGCCTGTAACGCCTATTTTCTATAAATTACGCACGGGAAATACTTCTTCACCCGTGTTTTTCTATATATAAAAGTTTTCGGTTTTAGGCGTTACAAGCGTTACAAGGTCAGCTTTTCGTTGAGATACGAGGCGAAACGCTGTAACGCTTGTGCATTTTTAGGTGTTACACCAGCGTTACAAACCCCGATTAAGCGTTACAAACCCCCCGCCTCCGCCCCTTCCCTGAGAACATACGGAGGGTGAGGATGGTCTTACGCCCCGCAGGGGCGTTGATTGATAGTCCTCGATGTTGGGCGATAGTCCCCCCCTCGGGTTAAGGGTCAAAAAGTGTGTCCGGAATCGCGGATTTTCACGGATTGACCTG
>ERZ773263.1449-NODE-1449-length-14171-cov-12.488028_pt1 | contig 14171 bp, 2 predicted proteins | sample MGYA00511076_ERZ773263 | MGnify/ENA primary metagenome ERZ773263 (study PRJEB29015, sample SAMEA2738155) | human oral metagenome | biome: human oral; feature: human-associated habitat; material: saliva | place: China | collected 2195 ... | reverse complement strand
CATTAAAAGATACAACTAGTGACAACCTAACAACAGCTGTAAAAGAAAAAGCACAAGCTGCACTAGGTAAATTAACACTACCATCAGGAATTACAGTAGAATTAGTTCCAAATCAAAATTATAATGTTCCAGCAACAACTTCTAATGGTGATAAAGATAATGTACCAGTAAAAGTACAATATAAAGACGCAAAAGGTACAGTAGTAGCAGAGGATACGATTAATGTACCAGTAACAGTAGTAAACTCAACACCAAGTAAAATCGTTGTATTCGAAGGTGATGAAGTAACAGCTGATGCAGCTAAAGGTGCTGTAACACCAGGAACAGATGGAACAAAAGGTGAACCAACAACATTACCAGAAACAGCAGGTAAAGCAGGAGCAACAGATGTTAAAGTAGACGTACCGGTGACATATGACAATGGTAAGTTAACAGAAACAGTAAGTGTTCCAGTAACAGTTTTACCAAAACCAGAAGCTGAAGAAATTCTAGTTGCTAAAAATAGTGATAAGGAAAAAGCTAAAGAAAAAGTATTAGCTAAAGCTAAAAAAGCAATCGAAGATGCAACATTCAAAAGTAAATTACCTCAAGGAGCAACAGTTGCTATTGATGAGACAACTACAGTAACAGTGCCAGACTTAACAGAAGATACGGAAGTTGATGTATCAGTTAAATATACTGTAGATGGTCAAGAAAAAACTACAAAAGTTAAAGTTCCAGTAACAGTAGTTGAAGGGGTACCGCAAATTATACCTGTAAAAGAAAATAATGATGTTTTACCAGATCCAGAGAAGAGTATCGATAAAACAGATTATCCACAAGGATCAACATTTAGATATAAAACTCCAGATGGACAAACAACTCCAATCGATGTAACAACACCTGGAGATAAGAACGTAGTTGTTGAAGTGCTTGACCCACAAGGAAATACAATCGTAGAAGTCCCTGCAACTGTACGTGTAGTTGAAAGCTACCCACAATTTGTGCCAGTAGACAAGGATAAAAAACAACCATCTGCTGATGCAAGTATTGCTCCTAAAGCATTCCCTAAAGATACAGAGTTTTCTTATGAAACTCCAGTAGACACAACAACGCCAGGCGAAAAAGAGGTTGTTGTAGTAGCAAAAATAGGAGATAAGGTCATTGCAAAAGTCCCTGCAAAAGTAATGGTTGTAGAACCTAAGACACAATATGTACCAGTTGATAAAACGAACAAACAACCAGATGCATCGAAGAGCATTAATCCAGAACAATACCCAGATGGCACAACATTTGAGTACAAAACTCCAGTGGATACAACAACACCAGGTGAAAAAGATGTAGTTGTTGTTGCTAAAGACGGAGAAGATAAACTTGTTGAAGTACCAGCTAAAGTTAAAGTAGTAGAAGGAAAAGAACAATTAATTCCTATTAATGCTACAGGTGAAAATCAACCAAAACCAAAAGAAAGTATTACACCAAGTGATTATCCAGAAGGTTCAACATTTGAATACAAAGTTCCTGAAGGGCAAACTGAACCGTTCGATTCAACAACTGTTGGAGATAAACCAGTAACGGTCGTAGTAAAAGACAAAGATGGAAAAGTTTTAGTCGAAGTTCCGGCAACTATTAAAGTAGTGGAAGTTAAACCAAAACCAATCGAAACACCAGTAACAACTACGCCGTTAACACAAGAGGATTACACGAAAGTTATTACAATTCCAGAAGGTGGAAAAGTAACAAAAGTAGAAAACATTCCAGACTTAACAACACCAGGTAAGAAAGACCCAGTAAAAGTAACGATTACATTACCAAATGGTAAGTCTTATACTGTTGATGTTCCTGTAACAGTAACACCAGTTAAGGAAATCGAAACACCAGTAACGACAACGCCATTAACACAAGAAGAGTACACTAAAGAAATTACAATTCCAAAAGGTGGAAAAGTTACAAATGTAGAAAATATACCAGATTTAACAACACCAGGTAAGAAAGAGCCAGTAAAAGTAACGGTAGAATTACCGAATGGAAAAGTAATTACAGTGGAAGTACCAGTAAACGTAACACCGGTGAAGGAAATTGAAACACCAGTAACTAAGACACCATTAATACCAGAGGATTACACGAAAGTTATTACAATTCCAGAAGGTGGAAAAGTAACGAAAGTAGAAAACATTCCAGACTTAACAACACCAGGCAAGAAAGATTCAGTAAAAGTAACGGTAGAATTACCGAATGGAAAAGTAATAACAGTAGAAGTCCCAGTAAACGTAACGCCAATAACACCAATAGAAACACAAGTAACAAAAGATAAACTAACTCCAGAGGATATCTTAAAACAAATCAAAGTACCAGAAGGAGCAACGGTTAAAGTAGGAGAACGTCCAGATTTAACAACACCAGGTAAAAAAGATCCAGTAAAAGTAACGGTAGAATTACCAAATGGAAAAGTAGTTACAGTGGAAGTCCCAGTAAATGTAACACCTATTGAGGGTATTGTTAAAAAACAAGGTGCTCCAATCACTAATGAAGATGTTGAAAAACATATTAAAATACCAACAGGTGGTAAAGTCATAAGTATTGGAGATAAACCATCAACAGATATTTCAGGTGAAAGACCAAGTATTCCGGTTGTGATTGAATTACCAAATGGAATTCGAGTAACTATAAATATACCAGTAATTGTAACACCAAAAGTTCCCCCTGTAGTAGTTTCTGTAGGAACGCCAGTTACACCAGAAGACGTTAAGAAACATATTGAATTACCAAAAGAATGGACTGTAACAAAAGTAGGAGAAATTCCAACAACTACAACTCCAGGAACAAAACCAGTAGTTCCAGTAGAAGTTGAATTACCAGATGGACGTAAGATTACAGTAGATGTACCGGTAATCGTAACGCCAACTGTAAGACAAATAGTAGTACCACAAGGAACTCCAATCACACCAGACGATGTGAAAGGACATATCGATCTTCCGAAAGAACCAGGATGGGAAATTGTAGAAGTCGGAGAAATTCCGACAACAACTCCAGCAGGGATTAAACCAAGCGTTAAAGTTAAAATAAAAATACCGAGCGGTGAAATTGTTGAAGTAGATGTTCCAGTACTAGTTACACCTAAAGGAAGGTCGATAGTAGTCGAAGTAGGAACACCTATAACAGAAGATGATGTTATTAAACAAATCGATTTACCAAAAGAATCAGGATGGGAAATTGTAGAAGTAGGAGAAATTCCAACAACTGAAACACCAGGACAAAAACCAAGTGTTAAAGTTAAGGTTAAATTACCAACTGGAGAAATTATTGAAATTGAAGTACCAGTAACGGTAACACCAAAAGGAGTGTCAACAACGCCTGCGCCTTCAACGCCAACTAGTCCGACAAGAACTGAAAATCAAAAAGAATCTGTAGTAAAAGATACTTCTAAAGTATTACCAAATACTGGTATTAATGATAGTAGTTCACATCTAGCAGGCTTTGGATTAGCGATCTTAGGATTAGCAACTTTAGTAAGAAGACGTAAACAAAAATAATGATATAAAAGAGAAGCGGATAAATTTGCTTCTCTTTTTAGTTGTAAACGTTATATTCCTTTAACTTTTAAAATATGAAATTTAAATTCTTGTTGAAGGAGAGTATGTGAGGTAGTAGTGAATGTTTATGTTGACAGGTTTTGAAAGATAATTATTTTTTATTTAAATTAATCGGAATTTAATCTCAAGTTAACTGAAAACTAAACGTTATATAACAGAAAAATCCTGAGAATATTCTAAGTAATATAATTATATTATAATTATAGTGAAGTTTTCTAGTTTAAGTGTACTTAAAATTTCTAAAAATATATTGACAGAAAACTATTGAATTAGTAAAATAAAGGTATAGTGATTGTAGTGAATCACAACTAAGTTCTAAATATAAATGGCTAAAATACTTGGTACTTAAATATTTTTATATTGCGCAAGGTGAAAATATATAATTTTTAATTTTAATAAATAGGAGAAATAATATGTACAGTAAGAATAATCAGCATATGATTAACAGAAAAAAACAACAAAAAATAAATTACTACGGTATAAAGAAGTTTAAAATTGGGGCAGCTTCGGTAATGATAGCTGCAGGTTTTGTCTTTTTAGGAGGGAGTGCTCTAGCTAATAATAGTAATGATGGTAGTACTAGTACAGGAGATGTTAATCGAACAACTGAAGTTTCGAATGATAAACCTCAAGGAACACCAGCAGAAACTCCAAAAGCCAATGGTGAAGAAACAGGACAACCAGCGGCTAATGCACCTAAAGATGAGAGTAGTGGAACATCTGCTAATAATGTAGCTAAAGAACAAAAAGCGACTATAAAATTTACTTCTGTAGATCCTAAAACAAAAGAAGAGACTGATATAGAGAAAATAGGTGAGGTTGACTTTAAAATTATAGAAAAAGGGAAATCAGGAGAGTTAGTTCAAGAAGGGAAACTTCAATCTAGAATTTTAGCTTTAACCACAATGGGATATGAAGTCAAGGAAAATCCTTTTTTAAAAGAGTTTAAACCTAAATTTGATGAAATAGATGATACTGAAAATAATATAAGTCAGGTTTTTACGATAAAAGTAAGTCCAAAAGTATCAACAGCTAAAAAAGTGTATGTTTCAGAAGGTGAATTACCTACTGTTGATGAAATAAAAAATGCTATAACTACAGATGGAAAAGTTCTTACATCAGAAGCAGGAGATCAAGATAAAGATAAACAGCTTACAGATGAAAAAATTAAATCTTCGATACCTACAACAATTGGTAAAGTAGGAGATGAAACTTTAAAAGTGCCTACGACAGTAATTTATGGTGCTGCTCCTTTTAAACGTGAAGAGTCTGTTGATGTTGATGTTAGAGTTCTTCCTAAAATTACAGAAGTCACTACAACAGTTGTAAAAAATGCTGCAAATAATACCGTGATTGACAGCATCTTAAAAGATGTAAATGAAAAACTTAAAACTTTGAACTTACCGGATGGAATTACAGCTAGTGTTAAACAAGATGATTATGCTATTCCGGCGATAGATAGTAATGGGGAGAAAAAACCTATACAGATAACAGTAGAATATAAAGATTCATCGAATAACGTAGTGGCACAAGCTGATGTTGATGTCAAAGTTAAAGTTGTAAGTTCTACAACGGAGAAAAAGGTAGTGCTAGAAGGTGAAAAATTAACAGCAGATGAAGTGAAAAAAGCTGTTAAACCTAGTGAAGAAAATGCTGAAATAAAAGAACCTAAGAATCTTGATACTATAACAAAAGAAGCTGGAGAAAAAGAAATTGAAGTACCAGTGTCGTATGATAATGGAAAATTAACAGAGACTGCGAAAGTGAAACTTACTGTTTTACCGAAACCACTTCCTCAAGGAGTTGTTGCTCAAAAAAATGGTGATAAAGAGAGCGTGAAAAAACGAGTTATTGAAGAGGTTAAAACAGCTTTAGTAAGAGACACTTTTAAAGAAAAACTTCCGGAAGATGCTAAGGTAAGTGTAGAGGACGAAGATAAAATCAATATTCCAAATTTAGATGGAGATAATAAAGTTGATGTGAAAATTAAATATGTAGTTGAAGGAGTAGAAAAAACAACGACAATCCAAGTACCTTTACGAACTGTAGAAGGAGTTACTCAAACTGTTCCGGTTAATAAAAATAATGAACAACCAGATCCAACAAAGAGTATAAACAGAACAGATTATCCGAACGATGTTACATTTGAGTATAAAGAACCGGTAGATACAAGAACACCTGGCGATAAAAATGTAACAGTTGTAGTAAGGACTAGAGATAATAAAACTATAGTGGAAGTTTCGGCTGTGGTTAGGGTTGAGAAAGTTGCAGGGGAAAATCCTGCTCCAAGTGAAGACAAAAAGCCAGAGGAAATGACTCCAGGGAAAGAAGATAAGAAACCAGAGGAAATGACTCCAGGGAAAGAAAACAAAAAACCAGAGGAAATGACTCCAGGGAAAGAAGATAAGAAACCAGAGGAGATGACTCCAGGAAAAGAAGATAAGAAACCAGAGGAGATGACTCCAGGAAAAGAAGACAAAAAACCAGAGGAAATGACTCCAGGAAAAGAAAACAAAAAACCAGAGGAAATGACTCCAGGAAAAGAAGATAAGAAACCAGAGGAAATGACTCCAGGAAAAGAAAACAAAAAACCAGAAGAAATGACTCCAGGAAAAGAAGATAAGAAACCAGAGGAAATGACTCCAGGGAAAGAAAACAAGAAACCAGAGGAAATGACTCCAGGGAAAGAAGACAAAAAACCAGAGGAAATGACTCCAGGAAAAGAAAATAAAAAACCAGAGGAAATGACTCCAGGTAAAGAAAATAAAAAACCAGAGGAAATGATTCCAGGGAAAGAAAACAAAAAACCAGAAGGCATGACTCCAGGGAAAGAAGACAAAAAACCAGAGGAAATGGCTCCAGGGAAAGAAAACAAAAAACCAGAAGAAATGACTCCAGGGAAAGAAAACAAAAAACCAGAGGAAATGACTCCAGACGCAGGAAATAAACCGAATGAAAATAAACCAGATGGAACAACTCCAGACGCAGGAAATAAATCAAATGGAAATAAACAAGATGGAACAACTCCAGACGCAGGAAATAAACCAAATGAAAATAAACCAGATGGAATAACTCCAGACACAGGAAACAAACCAGATGCAGGTAAAAAAGAAGAAAACTTCAATAAATTAAAAAAAGAAGCACTGAAAAATATCAATTCAGACGATAAACTAACACCGAAAGAGAAAAAAGATTTTGCGTTACTTGTAGAAAAATCATCTGCGGCTACGACATTTGTAACGAAATTATCTGATGGTGGAGAAGTTAAAGTGCAATTTGATAATAAAAATATAAATGCCAAAAATATCAAAGCTCAACTTTCAGATGTTGCTACATCAGAGAAAGTAAGAGAGTTAGCAAAACAACAATTAGGTGATAAGTTTAATGTAGTGAAAACAATTGACTTGGATTTTGTTTATGAAAAAGGCAATATTGAGAAAAAACAAGGTGATACTAGAACTGTTACCGTAACAATAGGAACAAATTCTGGTAATGAGTTTGAGGTGTATCATTTAAATGGTAATATGTTAGAAAAAGTACCAAGTATTTACAAAAATGGAAAGATTACATTCTTTACAAATCATTTCAGTACATATACTATACTTGCGAAATCAAAAGAACAACAAAATAATAATAGTAATGGTAAAAAAGATAATAGTAATGGTAAAAAAGATAAAGTTAATAAAGTGGATAAAATCTTACCTAATACAGGGATGACTATTTCTAGTACAATTGCATTGGGGTTAACTCTTATGGCTTTAGCAATACTAGTAATAAGACGCAAATTTTCAAAATAATTTGCTGTAGGATAATACATAATGGGAAAAAATTAAATTGTGTAACGTAAGATGAAAGAATCCTTTAGGGATTTTGATATAAACTGTTACAGTATTAGAATTTAATAAAATATATACGAGAGTGGCTTAATGAAATCTATTTCTATGAAATTGAAATTTTTAAGCCACTTTTTTATAATTGCGTAGGAAGATAATTATATAAGATTATACTTTTGTTATAATAATTTTATTTTTATGTAAACTTAGATAAGGTGAACTTATTATTTATTATTAAATTTATTAAGATAATATTTCGAATAATAATAATAATAATAATAATAAGTTGCGGAAAATATGAAATTTAAAATTTTTTTAAAAGTTATTTTTTTGTCTTTTTTAGATTAAAATTTATTGAATTTATAGTTTTATGGGAGTATAATATATACTGTAATTTAAATTGTTTTTATTGATGATTGAATAAGTGTTTAAAACATGAAAATTATAGTTAAAAAAGGAGATGAGAAAGATGAATCATTTAAAAAATAGAGATAAACTAACACGTTTTTCTATAAGAAAATATAGCGTAGGTGTTTTTAGTGTGACTATAGCATCTTTGTGTTTTATGATGGGTGGGGGCATTGCTGCTGCAAATGATAGTTCACATGATTCATTGAATTCAGAATATGTAGATAGGGAAAGAAGTGGAGAAGTAATAAATAATAGCAGGGTAACAACTAGAGTAGATTCAAATAATGAACCGAAAAATGAAAGGATTTCCTCACCACTGAATGAAACATTAAATAATAAACCATCAGATATGTCATTTCTAACTCAACCAAGAGTTGCAGAAAATCCAAAGCAACCTGCTTCAACAAATATTAAATATCAACCGAAATTTGAAGAAGAAAATCTAGGAGAAGCCAAGACTATTTCTGTTTCAGAAGGAGAACATTATCAAGGGGAAATCATTTCTTATATGCCAGAAGAAATTACCATTGGTAGTAGAACATATGTACCAGTAGTAACAGGTCCTAAGGTGATTACATTAACGGAACAACCTCAAACAGAGGAGATTGAATATGTTGATAAGGCTGTTGCTGAGGCTATTAACAAACGGAAAGGAGCAGTTTTTTCAAAAAATCATGAATGGGTAAGAAAAGATGATAAAAGTCCTGCTGGAGATGAAAATGCTCATTTAACTTTTGAAATAAAAGATAGTGCGACTGTCGAAGAAATGTTTAAGACTATTGAAAATTTACCAGATGACTTCCAAAACAATGAGCGTTCTTATCTAAGAAATATGGATACGCTTGGAGATGCGTTAGGTTTGAAACCAGGAGAAATTAGAGAGTTAACGGAATTTGGTGGTTGGAAAGCTATTGATAAAGATGGTGTTAAAGGGAAATTTGTTATTGGGAGAAGAAATAAAGATGGCTATTTTACAGGTTGGCGTGTCAAAGGATATAACGCCGATGGGACGCCTATTATTGAGCAAGGTGGTATGCTTGGAGGAGATGCACTAGATAATGTCTATGTTCATGAACAAGCCTTAGATCGTCGTTTTAAGTATATGCTTATGCTTGCTAAAGGACGTACTCGTGCCAATCGTACTGAAGAAGTTTCAGATGGAACATCTTATGATCCTCGTGCAGCAAATGAACGCTACTCATCTTCTGACCTAACGGCATTAGAGAAACTCCCACTAGTAGAGAGAGATAAGCATACTAAGTACTCTCCTAATGTGAAGGGATTTAATGGAATTGAAAAGAAATTTAGTGCTTTTTCTACTAAGTATGGAAGTCGTGTCAAGGTAGAGTTTGTGACAGGTTATATTTCAGATATTAATGGTTCTAAAGGGACTTATCGAGTAGTGGTTAAAGCTCAGAAAAGCGATGGTACAGAAGAAACGGTCTACGATCAAACACTTCATCATATAGCTACAGTTGTTCAAAATGAAGACTTATATAAAAAAGGTTTAAAACTTGAACCTGATGGACAACCCAAAGAGGCGGATGCTACGAGAACTATTAAACAAATTTTATCATATGAACTAAACCATCGTAGTATTGAAATCCAAAATAAAAAATTAGCGGAACATGGATTAAATAAAAATACTTTGTCGGAAACAGAGAAAAATTTAAAAAAACAGTTGAGTGAAGAAGCAAAAGAAGAGGCGAAACAAAGTGATATTGTTATGGATATCAGTGAAGAAACTTTAAAAGAAGATAAGTTAAAAAAAACTTTACCTGGTATAGGTAAAAAGTATGCAGCAACAGCAAATACCTTGAATAATCTCCTAAAAATCGTTGCTCATGAATCGACCGATCCTACTTGGGTTAATAGTAGTCAACAAGATAAGTCACATGATCCTAATCGAGTTTACAAGCTATTTAGACTTTTGTTGCCTGAAGCATCTAAAATCACCTATCATCCAGAGGAGGATAGACTAGAGATTGAAAACAATTATGTCAATCCAAAGACGAAGACAATTTTAGAAGAAATCAAAGAAAAAAATGAAGCAATCACAGCGACTAAAGATAAGGTTGAGCGTGATAAACTGATTGCAGAACGTGATGTACTTAGAAATAAAATTCGTGATAAATATAGTTACACTTATCTACAAGCTCAAAATGGAAAAAAAGCTATTATTCAAGGATCGACAATAATAGCCACCGGTACTGCAAGTGATTATAATACTAGTGAGGCTAGGTTAGAAAAGGCTAGAACGAACACTATAGCGAATTCATATGGTAAAGATGGAATTACAGATGGTGGTGAGGAATATAGCACCTTCGGAAACATTGTTGGGAGAGATAAAATTGATCGCCCAGAAGATAAAGTACTGACAGATGATCAATTATCAGCTGCCATTAAAGAAAAACTTGGTGAAGGAGATAGTAATCTTGGTAAAGGTGGATATTTTTCTACTGGAGATATCCCATTAGGGAAAGATGTTGTGTCTTACACAGTACAAGTATTTTCGGAAAATAATGAAAGAGTAGGAGTAAATCCTCAAAGTCATCGTGTTCAGTATAATCTACCAATCCTAGCCGATTTCTCAGTTATTCAAGATACTGTTGAGCCAGCTAAAGAAGTTTCTCGTCGTATCATTGACAAATTAGTGAAAGAAAAGAAAATTCCAGAAGATAAAGGAAGGAAAATCAAGGGAAAAATTGAAAAAGTTAAGAAAACTTCTGAATTAAAAGAACTTTTAAAAGGAAGTGTAAAAGTTCGCTATGTAGATACGAATGGAAATGAATTAAAAGAAGAGAAGTATCTTAAGAGCTTCGTAGATAAAGATGGAAATATCGCGAATATAACTGATAAACCGGGTGAATTTGTCGAAAAAGTGTTAGAGGAGATAACTGTTCCAATCATTGATAAAGACGGAAATACTCTTGAAAATGGCACACACAGTAGTGAAAATAATGTTGTAGATAGAGATGGGAATGTTGTATTAGACAAAAAGAAAAATCCTGTTATAGAAACTATAAAGACAGAACTTTTCGTTAAGGAAACAACTGATAGAGCGCCAGAATTTTTAGAAAAAGTAAGAGTGAAAAATGTTGATGAGCATGGAAAAACAGTCATTAAGGAATTAGATATCCATAAAACCATTCACGTGAGCGTTATTGATTCAAAAACGGGAAAAGTAAAGGAAATAAAAGAATACAAAAAAGTTGAACAAGGTGGAAGAATAACCAATGAAGAAGTTATGACTCCTCTGATTAATGTATTGAAAATTCATCTTGATGCCAAAGATGATATTCCTCTTGATGGAAAAATTGTAAATGAAGATGGCAACCCGATCTCATTTTCAAAATTAGATATTAAAACAGATGTTAAAACAACGGTGGAAAAAGTCGCTAAACAAAAGATTAGTTATGTTGATAAAGCAGGAAATGTAGTTCTGACTAAAGTAACAATTAAAGACAACAATAATCATGATCAAGAAGTTTTTGTGCCAAAAGAAGAAGAAACAACAGAAAATAGAGCTGGATTTTTAGGGTTAATGTATAGAAATACATTCGATGAAAAAGCAGATAATATTATTTCAACAAAAGATGGTAAACGTTATCGTGTACGTCGTACATTAGAAGATAATCAACCTGAGAGAACCGATGATTCAGCGGCTGCATCAGGAGAACTAATACCCGGAGAAACAGTTGTAACCTATGTTTATGAAGAATTAGGAAAAGCGTTAGTTCATGTGGTAGAACGAAATGAAGATGGCACTACAAAATCCATTAAAGGGCAAGATGATTTTACGATTGACGGAATTGTAGGAAAAGAATTTCCTCAAAATTCTCTTGACGAGAAAATAGCTGAATTAAAAAAATTAGGTTACGATGTTGTAGGAAATACATTCGTAACTGGTAATCGAATGGTGGATAATAATTCTGATGAAGAAAAACCAAGTCAAGAATATACAATTACCGTTAAAAAATCGAAACAAGCAGGAGTAGTAGCGAATTATTACAAAGATGGAACAAGTGAAAAAGTAGCCGATAGCGATGACCAAGGACAAAAAAATATAGGCACAGATTATGAGACCACAGCAAAAACGATTGAGCCAAAAGTTATAATAGAAGAAAAAGATGGGAAAATTATTGTAACAAAGAAAACATATACTTTAAAAGAAGAACCAATGAATAAAACAGGTAAAGTAGTAACTGGAGGAGTGGTAGTTAATTATTATTATGTTGAAAAGACAGAAGTTAAAGAAGTGCCAATTACAGAAGAAAAAACAGTAACAAGAACGATCAACTATCTGGAAAAAGGTACAAATAAATCCTTGAAAAAAGCGACGATTCAATTGATAAAACTGACAAAAACAAATACTGTAAATAAAGAGAGAAACGGAGTAATTGAAGGATCATGGACAACTGGAGTTTGGGACATGGTAATACCGGAGGCTATAGAAAATTACAAAGCACCAGAGCCATCTTCAGTGGAAAAAGTAGAAGTAAATTCTACAACTAGTAATGATATAGTTAATGTTTATTACGAAGCTGATATTGAAACAGTTACCGAAACAAAAATAATCACACGTACGATTAAGTACGTAGACGCGACTTATGAGAAGACAGAAGTAGCCAACCCAATTGTTCAAAAAGTAAAATTAACACGAATAAATGTTAGAAATAGAGTAACAGGAAAAGTGACAGAAGGAGTATGGTCTGGGGGAACGTGGTTAGAACAAACTTCACCAACAATAGCAAACTACGAAAAACCAAATATAGAAAAAGTAGGCACAGCAGTAGTAACATCTGCGACACAAGATACAACAGTAGTAGTGAAATACCCACAAGCTACAGAAGACGTTAAAGAAGAAAAAATAGTAACAAGAACGATTAAGTACGTAGACGCGACTGATGAGAAGATAGAAGTAGCAAAACCAATCGTTCAAAAAGTAAAATTAACAAGAACAAATGTTAAAAATAAAGTAACAGGAAAAGTGACAGAAGGAGTATGGTCTGAGGGGACGTGGTTAGAACAAACTTCACCAACAATACAAAACTACGAAAAACCAAATATAGAAAAAGTAGCTTCAGCAGAAGTAACATCTGCAACACAAGATACAACAGTAGTAGTGAAATACCGACAAGCAACCGAGAATGTTACCGAAGAAAAAACAATTACAAGAACGATTAAGTATCTTGAAAAAGGTACAAATAAAGTTTTGAAAAAAGAAGTGCAGCAAAAGGCAATGCTGATTAGAATAAATACTGTCAATAAAGTAACAAAAGCAGTAACAAATGGAAAATGGTCTAAAGGAAGATGGGAAGCTGTAAAATCAGAGGTTATAGAAAATTATAAAGATCCAACTCTAGCAGTAGTAGAGAAAGTAGAAGTTAATTCAACAACAAAGGACGGAGTGATAAATGTTTATTATGAACCAAAAGTTACTCCGCCATCAATCCCAGAACTAGAACCAAAGCCCAATCCAACTCCAACACCGATTCCGAATCCTGAGCCAAGTCCAGTACCAGGTCCTAATCCAGAACCTGAACCGATTCCGAATCCTAAGCCAAGTCCGTCGCCAGAGACAAAATTAACTCCAAGACTTACTAAAGTAACAGTAGTAGGAGAAAAACAACAAAAGAACAAACTTGCTAATACAGGATTAGAAAGTGATTCTATCAGAATATATGGGCTAATGTTGTTAGGTGTATCGTTAGTAATGATAAAACAACGTAAATACATCAAATAAAATTCAAGAGTATAGAATGAAACCATTCAGAGTGTGAGAAATCTAAGCTCTGAATGGTTTATTGTGGTTTAAAGGTAGTTGGGAAAACTATGAAGAAATTGAAATATGAAAGGAAGGTGTTCTAAAAGTTTTTTGTTATTATGTTGTTATTTCGGTTTCTTTGATATTAATGCAGAAAAATCTAAATCATCGTATTTACTTTTATTTAATCCTGTTAAAGAATCGAAATCTGTATCTGGGAATAATGGATCAAAATCATCTATACTAGTATGTGAGTGTTGTCTCGAAGAATCTTTGTTAAACTCATTTCCATTAGTATTCAATAATTGACTAGTTTCACTGTAATAATTAGGATCCTGTGATTGAGTACTTTCTTCGTAATTATATTCTATTGAAACTTCTCCGAAATTTTCGTTAGCTGATTCTTGAGGATTGTAAAATAACACACCGTATTCTTCTAAGAGTTCCTCTTTTGAATAATTTTTTAAAGGATCATCTATAGGTGATATTGTGCTTTCATATATTTTTTTGACAAGATTTTCATCTGTTTGAACTTTATTGTCTTCAATCTTCCAAGTTGAAATAAGTCTATGTATTATATCTAATTGT
>ERZ773263.1437-NODE-1437-length-14233-cov-21.895401_pt1 | contig 14233 bp, 7 predicted proteins | sample MGYA00511076_ERZ773263 | MGnify/ENA primary metagenome ERZ773263 (study PRJEB29015, sample SAMEA2738155) | human oral metagenome | biome: human oral; feature: human-associated habitat; material: saliva | place: China | collected 2195 ... | reverse complement strand
GACACTGTCCGTGTAGGTCAGGCCCAGGCCGGCGACCAGGACCTTGCCGCCGTGGCCCTTCGCGGCGAAGGAGCGGCGCGACCGGTACCAGGGGCGGGGCTCGATGGTGGGCAGGTGCGCGGGCAGCGGCGCGATGACGACCTCGCCCTGCGTGGGCTGGGGCGCTTGCTGTTGCGGTTGCGGTTGCTGCGGTTGCTGCTGTTGCTGCGCCGGGGTGTCGTTCGTTGACGAGGCCGTGGCCCCCTCGACGGCAGCGTCGACCGCGGCGGCGGCCGGTTCCGAGATGGCCTGCCCGGTGGTGGCCGACTCCTTGACGGTCTGCCCGGTGGTGGCCGGCTCCGGGGTGGTCTGCCCAGCGGCGGCCGTCAGGTCGGCCACGTCCTGGCCATCCGTACCCTGCAGGTTTTCACGCGACTCGTTCGACATACCCCCATTCTTTCAGGATCATGCCGATTGTGCCGTCAAGGCGCGCGGGGGTTGGGTGGGTGAGGCGGGTGAAAATCGGTTCCCGTGTGGCTTGCGTCTCTAGGTGTGTAGGTGTATGCTGTAAGCGATTGATTCTCAGTAAGGGCCGACTCGTTAGCGGCTCCGAATGCTCCACCGGGCGTTTCCTCGCGAAACGCCCGGTATTTTTCTGAAATGAACACAAATGTGTGTGGGGTGTGACACTATGTGTCCATGATTGATTCCTCAGAAAATGTTCCAGGTATCCGCTACCGCGTCGGCATCGATGTCGGCCTGAAGTCCATCGGCTTTTGTGCCGTTGAGGTCGACCGCAACGATCAGCCTGTCAGGCTGCTGAACTCTATGGTTTTCATCCACGATGCTGGCGTCGATCCCAATGAGAACAAGGCGGCCAAGAGTCGAAAGCTGACGGCTGGGGTTGCCCGACGGACGCGCCGCCTCTACCGCACACGGCACCAACGCCTCGTGAATCTCGACCGTGTTCTCTCTTCGGAGTTCGGCTGGCCTTTGCCCGATTTTTCATCTTTCAAGTACCCGACCGAGCCGTGGCATGTACGTGCCCGTTTGCTGGATGGGTATATCGCGGATGAGGACGAGCGCAAGGAAGCGCTCTCGATCGCGTTGCGCCACATCGCCCGTCACCGAGGCTGGCGGAATCCCTACGCGAAGGTGGAGACGCTGCTGCAGCCCTCCGAGCCGAGCGACTTCCTCAAGGGGCTCAACGAGCGCATCAGTACGGCGCTGAAGAGGACTTTCCCGGCTGATGCGACTCCCGGGCAGCTCGTGGATGCCTACCTGGCACACCCCGACTACGTGAAGGCGCCGGGGACGCCGAAGCTGCGCGGCCCCGAGGGAATTCTCGCCGGAAAGCTGCACCAGAGCGATAATGCAGAGGAAATTCGGCGGATTTGTGACGCGCAGAAGATTGCCCCCTCGGAACGCGACCGTCTTATCAGGGCGGTATTCGAGGCGAAGTCCCCCAAGGGCAGTGCGAAGGAACGAGGCCTGGTTGGCTACGATGAGCTACCCGGGCAGGGCAAACATGTACGGGCCGAAAAGGCGCATCCCGCCTTCCAGAAGTTCCGCATCGTGAGCGTGCTGGCGAACCTGCGTATCCGCGAGGGGCGCGAGGAACGTCCGTTGACCCCCGACGAACTTGCGGGTCTTGTCGACTTCATCGATCAGGTGAGCCTCAAGCAGGAGGTCACCTGGCAGGATCTTGCGGACAACCTGGGTATCGAGCGTTCCGACCTGCGGGGAACGGCGAAGGCTTCCTTCGATGGAGGCCCAGTGCTACGCAACCCTCCGACGGATGTGACCACCGAGAAGATCATGGCCTGCAAGGTCAAGTGGCTCAAGGAATGGTGGAAGAACGCGGATGACGAGCAGCGCGGTTACTTTGTGGACGCCTTCTCAAACTCCGGCGGCTCCGAGGATAGAACCGACGTCAACGACGAGGTCGCTGAGCTCCTCGAGCAGGCGACCGAGGAGGACCAACTCGAGTTTGAAAAGATCGCGCTCCCGCAGGGACGCGCCGCGTATTCGTTGGATTCCCTGCGTCGTTTGACTCATCGGATGCTCTCCGAGGGGGTTGATCTGCATACTGCCCGGCGCCTCGAATTCAAGGTTGGCGACGACTGGAAGCCTGCCGTGGAGCCGATTGGAGCCCCGACGGGTAACCCGGCTGTCGATCGCGTGCTCAAGCAGGTAAGCCGGTGGCTCCACGCAGCAACGGAGCGGTGGGGAGAGCCGACGGTCATCAATATCGAGCATGCGCGCGACGGCCTCGGGTCGGAGAAAGTCGCCCGTGAGCTCATGAGGGACAATGAAAAACGGCGTAAAGCAAACGCCGCCGCCGTTGCTGACATGGCCCAGCAGCTGGGTCTTTCGGGCAAGGTCCGCCGCTCCGATCAGATTCGCTACTTCGCCTTGCAGCGGCAGAACTGCCAGTGCTTGTATTGTGGCGCTCCGATCACGTACACGACCGCGGAAATGGATCACATCGTTCCGCGCGCGGATGGCTCGTCGACGAACGACCGCTCCAACCTGGCTGCGGTGTGTCGGACATGCAACCACAAGAAGGGCAAGATCCCCTTTGCTGCGTGGGCCTCATCCGGCAAAGCGAACGAGGGTGTGTCCCTCACGGGGGCACTCGAACGCGTCGCGATGTGGGAGCGTGACAACGGCATGTCGCCTAAGCAGTTCAAGCAGCTTCAGAGAGAGGTGAAGGCACGCCTGAAGTCCCGTAAGCCGGACGAGGAGTTCGACGGCCGCTCGATGGAATCAGTCGCCTGGATGGCTGTCGAACTGCGGACTCGCATTGAGGGCTTCTATCGTTCTCGAAACGAAGAGTTTGTGCCTTCCGTGGGGGTTTACCGAGGACAGTTGACCGCCGAGGCCAGGAAGGCCTCGGGCTTCGAGAACCGAGTCAACCTGATCGGTGGACGAGGGAAGACCCGTTTCGATAGGCGCCACCACGCGATGGACGCGCTCGTGATTGCGCTGATGAATCCGTCGGTGTCGCGGACGCTGGCGCTGCGTCTCAACATGCGCGACGCGCAGCGCCTCACGGGCGTTGAGGAGACCTGGAAGAACTTCTACGGGAAGCCGGGTGAAGCCTCGCAGCGCTTTGAGTCGTGGCGCGAGTCGATGCTCAGCGGTGTTGAGCTTTTCAACATCGCGCTGAGTGAGAATGCGATCCCCTTCGTGGAGAACATTCGCCTGCGTGTTGGTTCGAGCGTTATTCACGACGCGACGGTGCACTCGTTCTGTCCTCCGAAGACACCGGAGGGTCAGCAGATCATGACGAAGGGATGCGGCGAGCAGCACACCCTTGGTTCTGCCTTGCCTGTCGAGCTGATCGATCGCGCGGAGACGCCGGCCCTTTGGGCTGCGCTCACCCGGTGTCCCGACTTCGACCCGAAGAAGGGCCTGCCCGAGAATCCCGCGCGCATCATTTCGGTGAACGGAACCAGCGTGGGGCCGTCGGACCTGCTGAACTTCTTCGGCTCCTCTGCTGCCTGCCTCAAAGTGCGCGGAGGATACGTGGAGCTCGGTAGCTCCATCCATCACGCGAGAATTTATCGCATCGACGGCAAGAAGACCGCGTATGCGATGGTGCGTGTGTTCCAGGTGGACTTGATGCGCATGAAACATCAAGATGTCTTTACGACCCCACTCAAGCCTTCTTCGATCTCGATGCGCACGGCAGAACCCAAGATTCGCAAGGCGCTGGCAGACGGGACGGCGACCCAGATCGGATGGCTGGTCGAGGGGGACGAACTGCAGATCGACACCAGCAAGTACCGAGGCGGTTTCATTGGCGAGGTGCTGGAACGCTATCCGGAGGCCACGAGTTGGAGGGTTGCTGGGTTCCCAACATCTGCGAGGCTGAGACTTCGACCGTACCTTTTGTCCGCTGAAGGGCTGGATAAGGATGCAGATAAAGCGATGAAGGATCTTCTTGACGGTAGCGGGTGGAGACCTTCTGTTAACGTTGTGTTCTCTTCTGGGACGGTTGAGGTCGTTCGGCGAAATTGTCTAGCGGAGCCGAGGTATGGCTGTCGGGCTTCCCTTCCAACCTCGTTCGTTGTGGAGTGACTCGTGTCCGAGCAGTGGCGCGTCGTTGACCTGTGCGGTTTCGAGGGAATCCTACGTGCTGTTCGGGGCGGCGTGGAGGTATGTCCGGAAGGCGGTGGGTCGACGCTTCTCCCCGTCGCTGAGCTGGCCGTCATTCTCGTCGGCATGAAGGTCAATTTGAGTGCCGCTGTTCTCCATCGCCTGGCCGAGGCCGATGTTGCCGTGCTCTTCTGTGACTGGAGGGGGATACCGGAGGGTGGCTGCTATTCGTGGTCGGATCATGGACGAGTAGCGGCCCGCCACCGGGCGCAGGCGGAAGTGTCGTTGCCGCGGAAGAAGAACGCGTGGGCTCGCCTGATACGGGCAAAGATCGAGGGACAGGCCTCAGTTCTGGAGAACCTGAAGATTCGTGGTGGTGGCGAGCTGCTCGCGCTCGCGGATCAGGTGCGTTCAGGAGACCCTGGAAATATCGAGGCACAGGCTGCTCGGTTTTACTGGTCGCGCACGCTCGGTCGGGGTGTGGGGCGTCAGCCTTCCGCGGGGCAGCTCATCGGAGCAAATGCGTGCCTGGATTACGGCTATTCAGTGCTTCGCGGGCATCTCATGCGTGCCGTTCTTGCAGCAGGCCTGGCACCCGCTTTGGGGGTCTTCCACCGTGGCCGGGGTAACGCATTCGCCTTGGCCGACGATCTCATCGAGCCTTTCCGTCCTGCGATCGACGAGGTAGCCCTGCGGCTCCCTGATACCGCCTCTCCGTCGGACCGGGAGGTGAAACAGCTTCTGGTCGCGGCAGCGTCGCAGCGTTTCGATTCCGATGGTCACGGGATTCCTACCGTTGCCGAGGGGCTTGCTCAGAGCTTTGGTCGTTACGTGGAGGGGGATCTTGATCGTCTTCGTGTGCTCTCGTGGCAGGGGCCGTCTGTGGTTGGTGTGGGTGAGTGAGATGGCGGATGACCCGATGTGGTGCTTGGTGATGTTCGATCTTCCGGTGGAGACGAAGAGGCAGCGGCGTGAGGCGACGCGTTTCCGTAACGATCTGCTGGATTGGGGTTTCTGTATGGTCCAGTTCAGCGTGTATGTGAAGTATTGGCCAACGGGTGGGCAGGATCATGCGACGTTGCGTGCGATCAAGTCTCATCTGCCGGAGGGTGGGCAGGTGCGTGTACTCGCGCTGACGGATCGTCAGTGGGCGACGGGGCTCCGTTTTGATAACGCGAGGCCTCGGAAGGAGGCCGGACGCCCCGAGCAGCTCATGATTTTCTGATGCTAAACCCCGAGTTTTTGGCTGTTTCATGCCGAAAACTCGGGGTTCCCAGTATATCAAAGGGGATTGGTGATTGATTCCCAGCGTGGTCGTTCGAGACCTGCGCGTCCGCTCAGTATATCAAAGGGGATTGGTGATTGATTCCCAGCGTTGGTGGCGCGAGTGCGGGCGTGCGGGCAGTATATCAAAGGGGATTGGTGATTGATTCCCAGCACCAGGGGCGTCCGCACTCATCCCACGCCAGTATATCAAAGGGGATTGGTGATTGATTCCCAGCCGATGAATCAGGAACCACGCGCAGACCCCAGTATATCAAAGGGGATTGGTGATTGATTCCCAGCCTGTTCACGCGGCACGATGCTGAGATTCCAGTATATCAAAGGGGATTGGTGATTGATTCCCAGCGGTGTTCACGAACGCGGGCGCCCGCGCGCAGTATATCAAAGGGGATTGGTGATTGATTCCCAGCCATTTGGGTTGACGTGTACACAATCAGACAGTATATCAAAGGGGATTGGTGATTGATTCCCAGCGGGGGCTGTGGTGGGTTTCCAGGTGAAGCAGTATATCAAAGGGGATTGGTGATTGATTCCCAGCCTTCATCACCATGGGAGCGCGCTCCTACCAGTATATCAAAGGGGATTGGTGATTGATTCCCAGCCTTTCGCGCCGGAATGGGCCGACATGTACAGTATATCAAAGGGGATTGGTGATTGATTCCCAGCCATGGTGGGACTGGGTATCTGAGAGGTTCAGTATATCAAAGGGGATTGGTGATTGATTCCCAGCCGCGACAACGACAGTCGGCCTGCGCCGCCAGTATATCAAAGGGGATTGGTGATTGATTCCCAGCGGGCGGGGAAGAAGGTCCACTCAGGGAGCAGTATATCAAAGGGGATTGGTGATTGATTCCCAGCCCTGCCCCCGGGCGTCCGGCGTCGCGAGCAGTATATCAAAGGGGATTGGTGATTGATTCCCAGCCTGGAGCGCCTTCACCGCGTCCGGAGTGCAGTATATCAAAGGGGATTGGTGATTGATTCCCAGCAGGCCGACCGAGTTCTTGGGCGTCCCCGCAGTATATCAAAGGGGATTGGTGATTGATTCCCAGCTGTCGGCGGTCCAGGTGGTGCGGAAAATCAGTATATCAAAGGGGATTGGTGATTGATTCCCAGCCGCGGCGCAGCAGGCCTACCAGAGCCGGCAGTATATCAAAGGGGATTGGTGATTGATTCCCAGCGTCTCTCGCGTCGGGGGCGCGGTTTACCCAGTATATCAAAGGGGATTGGTGATTGATTCCCAGCCATGCTCATGCGTCCTCCTGCCACACGGCAGTATATCAAAGGGGATTGGTGATTGATTCCCAGCCGCCAGCGACTGTCGTGAAGACTGTGCTCAGTATATCAAAGGGGATTGGTGATTGATTCCCAGCGGACGGCCTGTACGTGACTGGCAAGGGACAGTATATCAAAGGGGATTGGTGATTGATTCCCAGCGCTGCCTCCTTAAGGGCGATCCTGGTGACAGTATATCAAAGGGGATTGGTGATTGATTCCCAGCCCGCGAGTCTGCGCCTGTTGTTTCTTCTCAGTATATCAAAGGGGATTGGTGATTGATTCCCAGCGCGTCGGCGAGACCCCCACAACTACATGCAGTATATCAAAGGGGATTGGTGATTGATTCCCAGCACCCCGCCGCGACACTGTACCGCGCCGTCAGTATATCAAAGGGGATTGGTGATTGATTCCCAGCAGCCCTCGAAGCTCAGGCGCACCGAGCCCAGTATATCAAAGGGGATTGGTGATTGATTCCCAGCCTAGGTCATCGGCGTAGTCTTCGGCTATCAGTATATCAAAGGGGATTGGTGATTGATTCCCAGCCACGTGGTTGGTGTGCCCTGACGCCGGCCAGTATATCAAAGGGGATTGGTGATTGATTCCCAGCCGCGAGTTCTTCTACGCAACCCCCGCAGCAGTATATCAAAGGGGATTGGTGATTGATTCCCAGCAGGACGTTATCGGGGTCTGCGCCGACTGCAGTATATCAAAGGGGATTGGTGATTGATTCCCAGCGAGCAGGCCAGAAGGTCCACTCGGGGAGCAGTATATCAAAGGGGATTGGTGATTGATTCCCAGCCACGCTCGTCCTACCCGCCGTGACGGCCCAGTATATCAAAGGGGATTGGTGATTGATTCCCAGCAGGTTCTCGATGTCGTCGCCGCCGCCTTCAGTATATCAAAGGGGATTGGTGATTGATTCCCAGCCGGAAGCCCTTGCGGTGAGTGCGAGTCTCAGTATATCAAAGGGGATTGGTGATTGATTCCCAGCTACACGAACTCGCTTGACTGGATTTCCACAGTATATCAAAGGGGATTGGTGATTGATTCCCAGCTGTCGGCAATCATGCCGGTGAGTGTGCCCAGTATATCAAAGGGGATTGGTGATTGATTCCCAGCCGTGTGCACATAGATCGGACCTCTGCCCCAGTATATCAAAGGGGATTGGTGATTGATTCCCAGCCTCGCTGAGGCGTTCGCCCGCGCGTTCGCAGTATATCAAAGGGGATTGGTGATTGATTCCCAGCATCGCCCTCGTGCTTGCCGCCTCCCACACAGTATATCAAAGGGGATTGGTGATTGATTCCCAGCCGACGAACGCTTTAACAGTGCTGCCCGTCAGTATATCAAAGGGGATTGGTGATTGATTCCCAGCTATCCTCGTCCCAATCGCTCAAATCCGCCAGTATATCAAAGGGGATTGGTGATTGATTCCCAGCGAGCCGTGAAAAGCTCCGAGGACACGTCCAGTATATCAAAGGGGATTGGTGATTGATTCCCAGCGGAACGAAGTCCGAGACGTCCCGGACGCCAGTATATCAAAGGGGATTGGTGATTGATTCCCAGCACAGATTCAGGCGCGCCCACGAACGATACAGTATATCAAAGGGGATTGGTGATTGATTCCCAGCGAGCGTCTGTCCATCACGCCATCGACGGCAGTATATCAAAGGGGATTGGTGATTGATTCCCAGCATACCAGGAGCTGGTTGATAAGGCCGAGCAGTATATCAAAGGGGATTGGTGATTGATTCCCAGCACTTCAGCGGGACGTTGAAGCTCCACTGCAGTATATCAAAGGGGATTGGTGATTGATTCCCAGCCCTGGCGGGGTGTGTGCGTGTTCGCGTGCAGTATATCAAAGGGGATTGGTGATTGATTCCCAGCGCCCCGGTCGGAGGCAATACGCAGGAGCCAGTATATCAAAGGGGATTGGTGATTGATTCCCAGCGGCACATGAGGAGGTCCCAGTTGTGAACCAGTATATCAAAGGGGATTGGTGATTGATTCCCAGCGAGAAGGCTTTGGGGGTGATGTCGCCAGCAGTATATCAAAGGGGATTGGTGATTGATTCCCAGCGGACACCACCGACGTGAGCGACTCGCCCCAGTATATCAAAGGGGATTGGTGATTGATTCCCAGCGGCGCCGGCTTCGACTCGACCTGCCATTCAGTATATCAAAGGGGATTGGTGATTGATTCCCAGCTGAAAGCCAAACTGCCCCTAAGTGAGCGCAGTATATCAAAGGGGATTGGTGATTGATTCCCAGCGTAAAACTGGCGACTCGACGGTGGGCAACAGTATATCAAAGGGGATTGGTGATTGATTCCCAGCGTTGAAGGTGGCGAGCGAGACCGCATTTCAGTATATCAAAGGGGATTGGTGATTGATTCCCAGCACGCCGGCACGTCCTTCAAGACAATGCTCAGTATATCAAAGGGGATTGGTGATTGATTCCCAGCCACCGGCGCGCGCGTCCTATGGCCCGGCCAGTATATCAAAGGGGATTGGTGATTGATTCCCAGCAGCTCGACGCCGCGGCGCTCGCAGTGAGCAGTATATCAAAGGGGATTGGTGATTGATTCCCAGCGAACTCGACGACAGGTACATCCCGCTCACAGTATATCAAAGGGGATTGGTGATTGATTCCCAGCCTCACCGACAACGTCCGCGAGCACGGCACAGTATATCAAAGGGGATTGGTGATTGATTCCCAGCTGATCGACGCGAGCGCCATGTATGGGCCCAGTATATCAAAGGGGATTGGTGATTGATTCCCAGCTACCATACGTCCGGCGGGCACCCGGGCTCAGTATATCAAAGGGGATTGGTGATTGATTCCCAGCGCAAAAGCGGATTGCGTTGGCGCGCTCGCAGTATATCAAAGGGGATTGGTGATTGATTCCCAGCTGGGTTGCCACGTGCGCGATCGCCACTGGCAGTATATCAAAGGGGATTGGTGATTGATTCCCAGCAGGCCAGAACATAAGGCGCTCGGGCTGCCAGTATATCAAAGGGGATTGGTGATTGATTCCCAGCAACCCTGCACACCGTCGTCGTGACCCGCCAGTATATCAAAGGGGATTGGTGATTGATTCCCAGCCGCATTGGTGCAGGCGGTCGCCACCGTTCAGTATATCAAAGGGGATTGGTGATTGATTCCCAGCCGCACCTCAGCAAGCCTGCACGGCCCCGCAGTATATCAAAGGGGATTGGTGATTGATTCCCAGCGTCGCCAAATCCTGGCTTTTCCGCACGCCAGTATATCAAAGGGGATTGGTGATTGATTCCCAGCTCGATTGTCGAGGCCCTCGCCGAGGGTGCAGTATATCAAAGGGGATTGGTGATTGATTCCCAGCGAATCCCGCGCTGCTCGCAGGCCGCATGCAGTATATCAAAGGGGATTGGTGATTGATTCCCAGCCACCGAGGGCTTCCGCCCCGGCCTTCAGCAGTATATCAAAGGGGATTGGTGATTGATTCCCAGCCACGCCATCCGTCAGCCGCGAGCGCCCCCAGTATATCAAAGGGGATTGGTGATTGATTCCCAGCGGCGGTGCGTCACTAGCCATATGCTAGCCAGTATATCAAAGGGGATTGGTGATTGATTCCCAGCGCTTCGGCTCCGACCTGCGCAGCAGCGTCAGTATATCAAAGGGGATTGGTGATTGATTCCCAGCGGCGGGGACGATGCTCGCGCCGCGCAGCCAGTATATCAAAGGGGATTGGTGATTGATTCCCAGCGGTCAGCAGCGCGGGCCGCCAGCTCGCGCAGTATATCAAAGGGGATTGGTGATTGATTCCCAGCCACGCGGATGCGTCTCCGGTGTCGCGCCCAGTATATCAAAGGGGATTGGTGATTGATTCCCAGCACGACGCCGATGAGGACCGACGTCACGACAGTATATCAAAGGGGATTGGTGATTGATTCCCAGCGCTGGGTCATGTAGTTGTACTCGAAGTCCAGTATATCAAAGGGGATTGGTGATTGATTCCCAGCCTATCCGACGTCCAGTTCGGGCGTGAGGCAGTATATCAAAGGGGATTGGTGATTGATTCCCAGCGTCGGCGGCGACAAGTACTGGGACGCAGCAGTATATCAAAGGGGATTGGTGATTGATTCCCAGCCGCCATCGACGATGTACAAGGATCGGGACAGTATATCAAAGGGGATTGGTGATTGATTCCCAGCCAGCTCACCGAGAATGACGAGCATGCGCCAGTATATCAAAGGGGATTGGTGATTGATTCCCAGCGATGGGGCCGGGTATGCGTTAGGGGATACAGTATATCAAAGGGGATTGGTGATTGATTCCCAGCGTACCCGGGCGTGACGTGCCGGACGGACCAGTATATCAAAGGGGATTGGTGATTGATTCCCAGCGACGATCTCCAAAAGCTTCTCGAACGTCCAGTATATCAAAGGGGATTGGTGATTGATTCCCAGCGCACATCTCCTGCTCGGTGATTTCGGTACAGTATATCAAAGGGGATTGGTGATTGATTCCCAGCAGACCGGCGCGCCCCGTGTGGGCGATCACAGTATATCAAAGGGGATTGGTGATTGATTCCCAGCCAGGCCGCTGGGTATGCGTGGATAGGATCAGTATATCAAAGGGGATTGGTGATTGATTCCCAGCGATTGTGACAAGCGCTGCGACGAATTGACAGTATATCAAAGGGGATTGGTGATTGATTCCCAGCAGACGTGGGGCCTTCACGCGGACGCGTCCAGTATATTAAAGGGGATGGATGATTGATTCCCAGCCAGCGACGCGATCCAGTTTGACCTCGAGCAGTATATCAAAGGGGATGGATGATTGATTCCCAGCCGCCCAATCGGCGGACGCGCAGGTCAGCCAGTATATCAAAGGGGATGGATGATTGATTCCCAGCACCGACGCGACGTGAACGAGATCGGAGCCAGTATATCAAAGGGGATGGATGATTGATTCCCAGCGAATTGGAGGACGGGGGTGAGCTCTGCGCAGTATATCAAAGGGGATTGGTGATTGATTCCCGGCGGACCGTACATGCGCTTCGACCCCCGCTCATTTCATCAAGGGGGATGGATGATTGATTCTTGGTCTTGTGTCTATCTATGTGGTGGGGGCTTGATTTGAATAGGTGTTCCGTTAATCAACTCTGGGTGCCCATTTGTGATAGGCTGCCGCAAGTAGGGGTCAAGAAGGCAGTCCACCCTATACGCTTTGCGTCGGACAGCAGGATCGCCCTACTCGCGGTGGTAGTCAACCCACCCGGGAGTGGTTGTTTCCCCGCGTAAGCGGGGACAATCCTCCACATAATGCGGCCCTGTCCTGGGGCCGCATCATTTTTGTCGGTCGTAAGTGCGGCCTCGTCAGCAGCCGTCAGAATGGCCTGATGGCTCCCCCAAGCGTGCAAGCTCGGGAAAAAACCTACGAGAAGGCCTGCCACAACGAGGCATGAGGCCTGCTTCCGGACCCCTGACTGCCAATTATTTCGCGACTATCCCAGGGGAATCCACGCTACCACAGGCAGCATCCTCCGCTGACGCCCGCAGGTGGGGCTGATCGTCGGCTCGATGACAGGCTTCCTCATGGAAAAGGAGCGAGGCCCATTGCCCGGACGTTCTGACGGCCGATTATTTCACGACTAGTCCAGGGGGGATTCCCGCTCCACTGTCCAGTCTAGCGCATCTTCTTATCCGTGCGCGCGTATATGAAGATCTCTCGATGGGCGCGTAACTTGTGCTCCCCCTTCCTGTCGTATTCTGCTCGGCTACCCGCAATCGGACGAAGGAGAAGTCGAAAACATGGACGCGGCAACGGTGGCGCAATTGGGCTCTGGTGAGCCGACGGTGATGCACGGTGAGGCGGACACGGTCCAGGCGACGAAGCAGGGCGCGCGGGGCGGCGAAGACGCGGATCCGCACCCGCATCGCGCACGTGGGCAGTGAGTATCGCCGAGTCCTGACCTTAGACGCCTGTGAGCTCTGGATTGCCGACTGGACCGTCGGTGCCATTGGCATCCCCTTCGAATTCATGGACCTCGACACCGGTGCCACATGGAAGACCGTTACCCCGACCCTCCACGTCGGCCCCTGGAACGACATCTGGGAAGTCCGGGTCAACCCCTTCGCGCTCTCCAAGGCCCTCCCACACGTCACCCTCACTGTCGACGCCCGGCGCCTCGCCGCCGCGCACGACGAAGCCCCGACCTCGTGCAGACGAGGCCGGGGCACAGAACTGGCGAGGCCGGGGCTCAGTGACGCGGACCGGGCGCCGCCGGGGGAACGGAATCGCCGCGCGGCGCTACTCGCAGGCCACACCATCCTTATCGCGGTCCAAGCGCGGGTTGTAACCGGGGTCGCCCTCGTACAGGGGAGCGGCCCCCGCCGCGCGAGCCTGCGCGCAGCTCGAATACATCTGCGTGGGAGCCCGGACGGGCTGCGGCGCGGGAGCCGGGGGAGCGGGCTCCTCCTCGACTTCGGGAGCGTCCGAGGCCTCCTGGGGCTCCTCCGAGGCCGGCTCGGGTTCGGTAGTCGCCTCGGGCTCGGGCGTCGCCTCGGGCTCGGGCGTCGCCTCGGGCTCCGGCGTCGCGGAAGGAGACTCGTCCGGCGTCATCACCAGCGAAGCGACCGCGCTCTCGGCGACAGTCAGCGTGATCGTCGAGGAGGTTGATACACCCTCCCCGACGGCGTCCTGCGCTGTAACCTTGAAACCATCCTCGTAGTGTGACTCCTCGATCGTCGTCCCGAACTCGTCGACGACCGCGACGTGGCGGTACCCGGAGCCCTCCAGCTTGCTCACGGCTTCCGGCAGCGCCAAGCCGACGACATTTGGGACCGACAGCTCGCACGCGCTGAGCACTCCCGCCACCACAACTGTGCCAACGATCATGGCCGCGAGGCGCCTCCACAGCGACCAGCGCTTCCCAAGCAACATAGGTGCCCCTCCTTAAGGACGAGATGTTCATGTGCAACAACACGCACGCTTGCTCGGTATCCTACAGGAGAGGCTGTTTTTTCGGTAAGTGCCTGCGCTGGTGTCGATGGTTGCGAGGTGCCCTGCCCGGTATGGGAGCGTCTGGTGAGCATCTCGTTCGCTCGGACGATTGTCGGCGCCCATGGGTGGCGGCCGCCAGCGAGCTTCGCTCGATGCGTCGGCATTGATGGGGGTTTTGCACCATTAGACGCACCGCCACGGCGTGTCGCCGGCGTGTCGCGCCCCTAATGGTGCAATTCCCCCCGATTGATGGCAGTGACGCCGCGACTTGAGGTGGCGCGGCGCCCAAAACGCAGACCACCTTGGTCGAAAACACTCAAAACAGGCCATTCAGGGCGAAGTGGTCTGCGTTTTGAGCTACATGATGTCAGTCATGGCGCGAGCAGGCGGGCTGATGCTCCGGTGGGTGAATGCTCGCATGAGAGGATCCGTGTGTGGGGCATGGTCGCGCGTATGTGGAGCTGTCGGGTGCGCATTCCCCTAACCGGCCTCGCCCCGGGCAAAACGCATGCGCACAACAAAATCCCCGAAGCAAATGCTTCGGGGATTGCTGGTGGCTCCGACCGGCGTCGATCCGGTGACCTTTCGATTTTCAGTCGAACGCT
>ERZ773263.1432-NODE-1432-length-14268-cov-6.976711_pt1 | contig 14268 bp, 13 predicted proteins | sample MGYA00511076_ERZ773263 | MGnify/ENA primary metagenome ERZ773263 (study PRJEB29015, sample SAMEA2738155) | human oral metagenome | biome: human oral; feature: human-associated habitat; material: saliva | place: China | collected 2195 ... | reverse complement strand
CAGAAGTACGTAACTCTGAGTATGGACTAGATATGTTAAGAAACTTCGTATTCAACATTGCTAAGGCTGAAAATAACTGGACAATGAAGGATTTCGTAAACCAACAGGTAGAAGAAATTAGAGCACAAGTCGGTGATGATAAGGTATTACTAGCACTATCAGGTGGTGTAGACTCATCAGTTGTAGCTGCTTTATTAGATAAGGCAATTGGTAAGAATCTATACTGCATGTTCATCGATCATGGTCTTTTACGCAAGGGTGAAGCAGAAGGTGTTATGGAAACATTCACACGTAACATGTCACTCAACCTCATCAAGATTGACGCAATAGAACGCTTCTTAAATAAACTCGCTGGTGTATCAGATCCAGAACAGAAGCGCAAGATTATTGGTAGTGAATTTATCTACACATTCCGTGATGAAGTAGCGAAACTTCTACAAGGAACAGATATTAAGTGGTTAGCACAAGGAACACTTTATACAGACATTATTGAATCAGGAACAAAGACAGCACAGACAATCAAGTCGCATCATAACGTAGGTGGCTTGCCTGAAGATATGAACTTCAAGCTCATTGAACCATTAAACAAGTTGTTCAAAGATGAAGTACGTGCGTTAGGTACAGAGTTAGGATTACCAGAGGAAATGGTATGGCGTCAGCCATTCCCAGGACCAGGACTTGGTATCCGTGTACTTGGAGAAATCACAGAAGAGAAGCTAGAAATCGTTCGTGATTCAGACTTAATCCTACGTGAAGAAATTCGCAATGCAGGACTTGAAAGAGATATCTGGCAGTACTTTACATGCTTACCAAATATCCGCTCTGTAGGTGTTATGGGTGACCAACGTACATATGACTACACAGTCGTTATCCGCGCAGTTACATCTATCGATGGTATGACAGCAGACTGGGCAAGAATCCCATACGATGTACTCGATAAGATCTCCACACGTATCGTAAACGAAGTAAAACATGTTAACCGTGTAGCCATGGATATCACATCCAAGCCACCGGGAACAATTGAGTGGGAATAGAGTAGATTTTCTTGAAAATGGCTTAAGATCAAGATTTATAGCCTGTTAGAATGAGCGACTGGGACAAAATAGGGTAAAGATTTCAAAAAGAATAAATCTGATAATGGTTTCCTGTGACTTCATAAGAAAATACAAAAGGACTTGGGCAAATGTTCCGATGCAGGATTTTTCTGGGAAATCAGATATAGACTGGTTTAAGTTGATACACCAAATAGATTTGCAATTATATAGAAAATATAATTTGAGTAATGGAGAAATTCAATTTATAGAAAGTAAGATCTAATCTATGGAATAATATAAATGAAAAATTTTTAACTGATATAAGCTTTCGGAAGAATAAAAAGAACATATAAAATTTTCAATAAAGGAATATACCAGGAGGAATATAAAAATGAGCGTACAATCTGAATTAAAAAAATTCAATGACAAAATCAAAGCAGATTTTGTAACAAAAAAAGAATTAAGTGAGAAGAGAGATATATTGCTTGGTAAACTGAGGAATAACGCTGATTTACCTTCATTTAAGGAACTAGATCAAGGCAGTTATGCAATGTGTACAGGTATCGAACCTGAAGATGACAGCGAATACGATATTGATGTAGCCTTAAGATTTTCTACAAATAAGGATGATTATGATCCAATTGAACTAAAAGAAAAAATTTGTGAAATCTTAAAAAATCATACAGATTACGGTGCTGAAATTAAGAAACCGTGTGTTACAGTTACTTATAAAAAAGATGGGGAAGTTAAATTTCATGTTGATTTAGTTACTTATCTTTATGCTGATAAAGATGATGAAAATAGTCAATTGTATATAGCTAAAGGAAAAGATAAAGACTCACAAGAATGGGAAGAGGCAGATCCTAAAGGATTAGTCGACTATATAAATGATAGTGTGGAGGTTGGAGAAAAAAGAAATCAATTTAGAAGAGTTGTTAGATATTTAAAGAAATGGAAAAATAGAAAATTTTCAAATACTGGTCATGCTAATCCACCTAGTATAGGAATCACGTTGATTGCTGCTGATAATTTTAATTATTATGAAGAAGATGACTTAAGCTCTCTAATTGATGTTGTAAATACCATAGTTAATAAGTTTAGTTATGTTAGGATAAATGAATCTGGAAGGTGTATGTATAGAATATCTTTGTCGTTGCCATATTTTTTAAAGTTTAAATTTGGTAATGATATTTTTGAAAAGATGAGTGATGCTCAGATGACAGATTTTAAGGATAAAATTGATAAACTTAAAAAGGATCTCGTAGAAGTCAGAGATGAAGTAGATGAACTGGAACAATATAAGAAATTAAATAAAATTTTTGGAGATGATTTTGAAATACCTGAATCAAAGAATTCAGCTAAAAAACAATTTGATTATATTCCTTACTCTAGTGCATCTGGAATGGAGTAATGAATGTTGAACTACACTGATATTAGCGATGTGGTATTGGATAATAAATATATTTCTGAATCAGATGTTAGACAAAATGAGTTATTTAATGGAAAAAGCTACGCTTGGATTATTAGATGCAAACTGGATGTATTGAAGACGTGGATACCTATAGTAATAGGAATCCCTGATGACTGGGAATTAAATTTATTTGATTTCTATTTGATGGGCGATTTACCTTTCATACCTCATGTAGATAAAAAAGGGAAATTATGTTTATTTGATTTGGAAGGTGCAATAATTTATCCGAAATTTGAAGGGCTCTTTAATCAATGTATTATAAAGGCGAAAGAGTTAATTGAAGATGGGATTTCAGGTAAAAATAAAGAGGATTTTATAAAGGAATTTGATTCATATTTTGCATTGCTCAGTGATATATCGATTGCTCATGTATCACTGCCAACTGAGAAGAAAGATACAAATATAAAATTTTGCGAAATAGCATCTAAAAGTAAACAAAGAAAGAATGAGTCGTTTGCAGCGTATATAAAAAGAAAAAATGATGTAAAATATTTTGCTTCTACAAATCAAAAAGATTTTGATACTTGGGCGGAAAAAGGTACACAAAAAAACGGCATATACCTTTATATTAATCCGCTTGAGTATATTTATCCTCCTAATATTTTTGATTACAAGCTTGATGAGTTCTTAAATAAACTATTGAGTTTCATAGATTTTGGGTGTTTTGATGAATTGGAAGGTAAATGTAGTAATAAATTGATCTTGGTTTTTGAAATAAAACAAAATGATGATACGGTAAATACTTGCGGATTTATGGTTGAAAATCCAAAATTTTTAGCAAAAGATAAAGTTCAACTTGTATCTTTTACCAGAATAATCCCCCTTTCAATTCATAGACTAGATGTAGGTTATTTATCTAGTAGAATTTCTTTTTTATCAAACGATGTTGCTAATAAATCTATTTTATTGATTGGGTGTGGCTCTATTGGTGGTTATGTATTTCATAATTTAATTAAATCAGGGTGCAAAAGCATTACACTTGTTGATAACGATATATTAAAACCAGAAAACGTATTTAGGCATTTTCTTGGGATAGAATCAACTTATGGTTATAAGGCGGTATCTTTAGTTAACTATGCAAAGAAGACATTGCCAGAAATAAATGCAAAAGCAATTTCGAAAAAAATAGAAGATGCAATAATTGATTGTGATTTAAATTTTGATGATTTTGATTTCATTGTTTCTGCCACTGGTAACCATACGATAAATATATGGTTGAATAAATATCTATTGGAAAATAAAATTTTGAAAACAGTATTTTATATATGGAATGAACCTTTAGATATAGGTTGCCATGTTGCGAGAATTAATATTAAAGACGGAAATGATTATCGAGATATTTTTAGTATCAATCATGACGGAATACTAGATTTATCTTCATATGTTAAAAACGGACAAGCTTTTGCTAAAACGTATTCTGGATGTAATGGTACATTCATACCTTATGGCTCAACATTATCAGTTGAAAGTGCGATTTTGTTCATGGATTTATTTAAGCGAGAGATAGATGGCAGGGTAAGCAATAATGTTATTACTTCTAAAAAGGGAGATGATTACTATCTTACTAAGGCTGGGTTTTCTGTTTCGGATAGATATATAAATCAAAAAGAAAAATATCTAGAAGTGTCATTATGTGATTTAGGAAAGGATGATATATAGGGGTGAGCAATGATATTGCGATTATTGTAGATAAGAGAAAAATCAAAGTATGCCACAACATAACACATACCTTATTTGAATACATGCAAAAAGGCTTTTTCTCAAAGGAAGCTGGTGGGATTTTGATAGGCAAAGAAAATAAATCTAATGAAAATATAATAATTAATCATATAACTGTTCCGATGCCTAAAGATGAAAGGAAGCACAACAGATTTATAAGAAAAGATAAAAGGCATATAGAATTGTTTGAAAATCTTTATAAAAAAAGTGATGAGACTCTCAGATATATAGGTGAGTGGCATACTCATCCTGAAGCAATACCTAATTTTTCATGTATAGATTTAAAAAATTGGAAGAAAATTAGCAAGGATTCAAAGGGTGATATTAAATTTTATCATATAATAGTAGGATATGAAGCCATTAGAATGTGGGAAATAAATACTACATTACAAGTTAGATTAATAAATACTATTTTCTGGAAGGATGTGGGTGGAAATTGATAGCGAAAAAATATATAAAGAACTTTATATTAGATTCAGCAAGAGAATTAATGCAAATATTATCTCTGATTATTTGTTTAATAGCTCCAACGATTGTTAATCTGGCTGGGAAAATTAAAACACTTTTGGGTGATGTGAGCCCTACGGTAGAAAATGCAAAATATTATTATTTAATGATTTCTGGGAATTGGACTATGGGATGTCTAATTGCAGTATATGTTTTATTTCATATTATTAGAAAATCAAATAAAGAGAAAATTTATAATAAAGGGAACATTTATCACAATAAACCATATTGGTGGTATTGGTTGTGTTCAAAGATATTAGGATATGAAAAATGCAACTTAATCTTAGTGCCAATATATACTCAATATAAGTTGATTCTTAGAGACACCTTTGAAGAATATCCTTTTGAAGAAAGTGTTTTTCCACAGAAAGAATACCAGATTAATGTTAAAAGAAAAATGAATGAAACAAATCCTAACTCTAAAGATATTAATTTAATAATACAAGATACTTATCCTATCTCTGACAACCAAATACCTTCCAATTTCAAAACCAATACGACTATTTCGGTGAAAAGAAATTTTTTAAGATTTGGTGAGAGAGTATATTCTAAAGAACTTGTTGATACTATTGTTGAAGAGATAAGAAAATTAAGCGACGGTGTAACCCTTAATATTTTTTCAACGACGAATCCTAAAAATACATTTGAAATTGTAAAAAAAGCTATATCTCTTGCGGAAAGAGGTAATGTTAAACATGTTAATGTATTTCAACAAAATAGGGATGGAGAAAGAAATTTTGCTAATAAACCTCATAAAGTTATGTAGGTGTTTTTCAACAATATGAAGTTCATGCTTGCAATATGCTTGCAAAAAATCAGATGAGCAGAAATAAAACGGATAATAAGGCTAAATTCAATAGTAAAACCTTGATTTTATACTATTTATACAAAACAATATCAATGGACATATTGAGTGGGAATGACAGAAGCAAATATGTTACTGTCGCAAAACCGTTGAAAACACAGTATTTTGGCGATTTTGACGTAGTAAAATTCTAGAAATGATACTGTTTTGATACTAAAAAGCTGAAAAAGCAGGTTCAAAAGGGAGTTGTTGAATTTAGGTGAATTGTTTAGAAAGCCTTCCATCATTTTGTGGAAATAGTGGGTGACAAATTTGAATTTGTCGATTTCGTGTTATATCAATTATGGAAAGTTGAAAGTAGTACAAAGGAGAGGCTTATGAGTACAAATCTAGAAGATATCGGAATAACGGCTACACAAAATCCACAAGTATTTCTCAAAAACATCATATTTAATGACGGCACAAAATTACCTCTTAATTATAATAGCGTTATTGTATTTACTGGTGCTAACAATAGTGGAAAGAGCCAAGTGCTAAGAGATGTCGAGACGGGTTTAGATAAATCAAATTCATCCCCAACTATTGTAATAAAAGATATTGAATATGATTTTTTAGGAACGATAGATGAAGCAACATTTCTTAAAGAGCACTTTAATGTGAATCAGAATGGATATTATGAGATATTCGAGTCTGGCATTGCTTTTGACAAAATCACATTACGGAGTTGGTGGGAAAACCGTACGTTCTATAACGGTCTTCATCTGTTATTCATAAAGAGACTCAGCACAGAGCGTCGATTAACTTCGTCAAATGCATTACAGAGAAATGATCATCCGGAACGGAATCCAATTTACAAGTTGAATCAGAATGAATTGCTTGCACAGAAGTTGTCGGATTATTTTCGTCAAGCTTTTGGCTATGATTTAATTGTAAACCGCAATGATATGCGAACAATTCCGCTACATACTGGAAAAGCCCCAGACAAAACGGCTTTTACAATTGCAAATCAAGATGAGTATTATAATCAAGTTACTAAATTGCCCAAACTCCAAGAGCAGGGTGATGGTATGCGCAGTTTTGCCAGCATCTTACTTGACACATTTACATCTGAGTATTCTATTACTTTAATTGATGAGCCAGAGGCTTTTTTACACCCCCCGCAGGCTAGACTATTAGGAAAGATGCTTGCTAATAATAATCCGGACAATCGACAGTTGCTAATATCTACACACAGCGAAGAGTTTTTAAAAGGTCTGCTCGATGCCAATAGTGAGAATGTTACAGTTATCAGAATTAATCGGGATAATAACATTAACGGGATGAGTTTACTTCAAAACGATAAAATAAAGAAATTATGGGGCAATCCTATTTTGCGATATTCTAATATACTGAGTGGGTTGTTCCACGAAAAAGTCGTTGTTTGTGAAAGCGACTATGACTGTTTATTTTATCAGGCAATTATAGATTCAATATATGAACATAAAAATGAAATCGCTCCGGATATATTGTTTACTCATTGCGGAGGGAAAACACGCATTAAAGATGTTGTTAGTGCACTAAAGGCAGTGAATGTTCCGGTAGCTGCTATTTGTGATTTCGATCTATTAAACGCCAGCCAAAATTTTAAGCCAATTACTGCTTCCTTTGGAATAGATTGGGGAGTTGTGCTATCTACAGATATGAAAATTATATACGACAGTATGAATGCAAAAAGTAGTAGTGCAAATAATGCTTGGGATCAGATAAAGAAAGTAGGTAAGGCGGGCTTTACAGGCAACGAACCTGCAGCATATGAAAAGGTTGAAGCAGCGTGTAAATCTGCAGGTCTATTTGTCGTTCCGGTTGGAGAAATGGAATGCTTTGATAAAACAGTTAATAGAGAAAAGAAAGATTGGGTTTACCATGTGTTAGAAAACTATGATTTAGCAACTGAGGAAAAACTTGAAGAAGCGCGCAAGTTTGTACAAGTAATAGTTGATTACAAGCCCCTTTGAATCATTGGGTTAAAAATTCTCAGTTTATAAAAAAATGCAGTTAATTTTGCAGTTTGTTTACACTATGAAGTTGAAAAATCACACAGTCGCTAAATCCCTATTTGTCTAAAGCATCGAATAATGTAAAAACAAAGCACCTAACTTTAATCACCTCCAGACCCTTACGATTCTTAAGGGTTCTAGGGTGATTATGTCATGGCTTATGATTGATATACAGGTACTACCTATGTAGCCTTTACAGACCCACGACTGATTTCGCTTAAGAATTATTTTCATGATATTTTTCGAGCAATATTTTACAAGGATTAAGTACATAATTACAAAATATCTATTGCAGTTTTTTACATTTTCTAATGCTTTATTCATTACAAGTTAATTGCTGAATTATTATATTGTAAATTTAGCCAGCTTCTCATGTAGAAAAACTTTTAATGGTTCATTTAGATTGTTCTTGCGTTAGCTGTATAAATTAAATTGAAGTTAAGTTAAAATGTAATTGTAGAGACGATATATATATAATGGATAATAATCGAATTAGCTTTTTGATGAAGATAATTTCAGAACTCAAAAAAGAAAATGAAACTCTAAGAAGACTACTAAAAGATAATCAAATTGATATTAGTGACGAAGAAAGAAGCGAAAGTTATGACATGAATCAAGGTGCTCGCATTGTTCCGGTTTCAGTCACTAAAAAATTGGCGAGTCAATATTTTGCGAGATTTTGGGGTAGGATGGATGTATATAGTCAACGAGTAGTCAATAAAGCTGGGAAAATTGGATATTATCCACAGTGCAAAAATTTCTGGGTACCTGGCTGCAGGAGAAGACCAGAATTCAATCATGAGCTGAAAAAGAAAAGTACAACATGTTTGGATTGCACAATGCAAGAGTGGAAAACTATCACGCCAGATATCATTATTAATCACCTTACTGGAAAAATAACTATTGGAATCTACCCATTACTTTCGGATGATACTTGTCGTTTTCTTGTGTTTGATTTTGATAATCATTCAATAAAATCTGAACAAGCAGATTTTTCTAATGAAGATGAAAAATGGAAAGAAGAAGTTTCTGCACTTAGAGAAATTTGTAAAATAAACAATATTGATGCATTAGTTGAAAGATCTAGATCAGGAAATGGTGCACATGTTTGGATATTTTTTGAACAACCTATTAAAGCAGAAAAAGCCCGTAAGTTTGGGAATGCACTTTTAGAAAAGGGAGCAGAATCGGTTAACTTACAAAATTTTCATTATTACGACAGAATAATACCAGCACAAGATTATTTAAAGAATGGCGGCTTAGGAAATCTTATCGCTTTACCACTTCAACCAGAAGCGTTAAAAGATGGAAATAGTGCGTTTGTAGATGATAATTGGAATGCATATCTTAATCAATATGAGATTTTATTTCATAAGCACCGATTAACTGAGCACGAAATAGATCAAAGGATAATGGAATGGTCTGGTATAAATCCTTTCGAAAATAAAGAGATTGTAAAAAATACTAGAAATAAACCGTGGGAAAATCAACTGGAACTACGCAAAGAGGATGTGAGTGGAGTATTTAAGATAGTAGTAAGTAATCAACTATTTATAGATACACTTAATTTAAGCCCTAGAATTCAAAATCAAATTAGAAAAATGGCTGCATTTAGAAATCCAGTCTTTTATAAAAATCAAGCAATGAATATTTCGAATTTTGCAAATTCAAGATTTATTTATTTAGGTGAAGATATTGATGGGTATATTGCAATTCCGCGAGGAATTTTAAGTAGTCTTCTTGAGAGATTAAAAGAAGCTGAAATTTTATATGAGATTGAAGATAAAAGACAGAATGGTCACAAAATCCATGTTGATTTTCATGGAACATTGCGTGATAACCAACGTTCTGCTGTTGAACATCTAATAAAATACGACAATGGTATTTTAAGTGCTGCAACTGCGTTTGGAAAAACTGTTGTCTGTTGTAATTTAATTGCATGCAAAAAGGTGAATACATTAATTCTATTAGAATCATCATCTTTAATAGACCAATGGGTAAAGGCAGTTGAAAACTTTCTCTTGATAAATGAAGAATTACCGACTTATAAAACCAAAACAGGAATACTGAAAGTACGTAAAAGCAATATAGGTGTTCTTCATGGTGCAAAGGATACAACAACAGGCATAATTGATATTGCAATGGTTGGGACATTATATGGCAAAGGGAAATTCCACTCTCGATTACAAGATTATGGAATGGTTATTATTGATGAATGCCATCATGCGGCATCAGATACAATTCAACGTATATTGCAAGAGGTAAAAGCAAAATATGTATATGGTATGACAGCAACGCCAATCCGTGAGGATGGGTTAGACAAAATCAACTATATGCTAATTGGTCCAATCAGATTTCGTTATTCTTCTCGAGAAAGAGCGGAAGAACAAGGGATTGAACATTTAGTATATCCAAGATTTACAAGAGTAGTTTCACCTAGAACCAAAAAGTTAGATATTAATGAAGCATATGAACTGATTCGTGATGATTATTCAAGAAATAATCTTATTGTAGAAGATACGAGAAAATGTTTGGATCGTGGCAGATGCCCAGTTATTTTAACGAAATACACAGAGCATGCACGGCTACTATATGAAGAGTTAGATGGTTATGCTGATCATACAATTCTTCTTTTGGGTAGTACGCCTTCAAAAGAGAAAAAAGTAATTGTGCAAGAACTGCATAATATACCGAAAGAAGAATCTATTCTGTTAATCGCAACAGGACAACTTATTGGAGAAGGTTTTGATTATCCTCGATTAGATACTTTGATTATGGCATCGCCAATTGCGGGTAGGACAGTTGTTGAGCAATATGCAGGTCGTCTAAATAGAGACTATGAAAGTAAAAAGGATGTAATCATCTATGATTATATTGATATACATATACCTGTGTTTGATCGCATGTATAGCAAGCGACTACGAGCATATAAAAAGATAGGATACCATGTATTCCAAGAATTCAAACCAGGTTTATCTAACTCTCATGGATTTATCTATGATATAGATAATTATTTTGAGACGTTTAAAATTGATCTTGTTAATGCAAAAAAGGAAGTAATAATTTGTAGTCCGAGTATACGTGCATCAAAAGTGAATCAATTAATAGGAATTATGAAATCGGTACAGGAAAGAGGTGTAAGAATCACAATTATTACGCGGCATATGGACTATGATAAATACAACGATGGTAGTATCCATGCGGCGTTGTCTGAGAAACTTATAAATCACGGCTTTGATGTGCTGTGCTTTGAAACGGTTAGTGAGCATTTTGCGGTTATCGACAAATCTATAGTATGGTATGGTAGTATGAATTTTCTTGGTAGAGAAGATGTTGAAGACAATTTAATGCGAATAGTAGATGTAGAACTTGCTAGTGAATTATTAGAAATCGCATGTGAAGGGAAGTAGTAAATCTAATCCTCAAAGTATTATGAGTTATCAAATCGGAATGCAGCTATAGTAAATACTAAGAATTTCAAAATATACGGATATTACTGCATAACTAAGCTATTATTTAGATAATATAGTACATAGAAGGATACGTAAAAGTAGACTGGACACGAGGAGAGTTTAGTTATAAAACTTAAATTATGGTGTTGATAAAGGTAGAATTAATATGGAGGAAAGAATGTAAATGAGTTATACAATTTCATTGTACACTGTTCATACAAAGGAGAAAGAACAGCAATTAGCACAACCTGATTTCTTTGAAAAGGATGAGAATCTTGAGAGATTTACACCAAAGCAACAATTAGAACTAGAAAATCGCTTGTTGAAATATCAGTATAAGTTGGTAGGAGGTAGTCAAGACGGGAAAAGATTTGAACATGCTGATTTTGGAGAAGCATTTCTGACAGATAGAGGGTTATATTTCTCGACTTCAAATGACTTTGAATGTATTTTTGAAGTCGGCATGACAGCATCTGAATTTACGGATACAGGTGAGTTTGCAAAATATGATCCGCAGGCAGGTGGATGGGAAGAACTATAGAGTCGGCCTTGTCGAGGAGGTAAAAATGGGAATAATAGCCAATTATAAGTATCTAAGTGATAAAAACTTAAAAGAGCTTAAAGCTTTCTATTCAGAAGAGGATAAAACTTCTGGAGAGACGGACGACCAAAATGAGGATGTAGAAATATTGCTTGATTTAGATAAGATGTGGGATGCACTTCATTTTATCCTTACAGGAGTAGGCAGTAGTGAGTCTTTAAAAAATAACCCTTTTAGTGAAGCGGTTTTAGGTGTTTCTTCTATTGAAGGCGTGGAAGAGTTTATGTCCTATACAGAAAAATCAAGGATTAAAGATATAGTCTTTGCTCTTGATAATTTCGATATCAAAAAAGCTATGGAAAAATTCAGCATGAAAGAGTGTCAAAAAGCAAATATATATCCAGATATTTGGAATTGTGAAGATGAAATTGATAAAATAAAAGAAGAACTAATGGACTACTTTCAAAAGCTCAAAGAATTCTACAAAAGAATATTAGAAGTAAAAGGTAACGTAATAGTTACGATTTGTTAAAAGAGGATAGATAAGTCTAGGTTTGTAGATATATGAGTACTTTTATATTTAAGATAAAATGATAAATCATTACCATTAGTTTTGGCTATGCTAGAAAGCTTACTTTATTCTAAGAAGAAATCTAAATGATACATGTATAAATTCCAATTTGTGAGGAGTGAAAAATGATAGATTTACTCAAATATATCAAGGAGAATAAAACACTTAACATTTTACTTATGAGCGAATGTGATATTTATTTTTACAAGCAAAGTCAAGAAACTCAGTTTTCAAGTAATCAGGAAATATATTCCATACCATGTGAAGCATTTGCTAAAGATGGCAGTGGTGGCGAATTTGTCTTTTTGACTGATGGCAGTATAGGATTTATCAGTAGCGAAGGAGAGGTCGGAAGAATTGCTGAGAACTTAGAGGAGCTTCTAACTTTTTTGATTCACACGGGTAATCTTTTTGACTTTAACTGTAAACATCTTTATCAAAACCCAAGCATACTAACAAAATATTGTGATGGATATATATCAACAGCACGAAAAAATTATAAAGCTGAGAACAAGGACTGGGATAGGATTCGTTCTGATATTGCCAAAGAGTTAAGTCTTCCTTTTGACCCCAAAAAATTAGCAGATTTAGCAATGGTTTTTTATCAAGCAGCTACAAGGAATCCATCCTTTTCTTGTAAATACATTGATAGTGAAAATGAGTATATTTGCGATTCCGTACTTTCAGACATTGTGGGTATATGGGTAACGAAACTTACAGGTATGACGAAGGAAGAAATTGAAATAAATAGCAATAATCGCATATCTAATTTGTGATGGACAGGAAATGAATGCAGGTGAAGTAGATTTCAGCAGATATAATCGTAGTAAAGCACATCAAAGAATAGATGGAGATAAATCATGGATAAGATAGTATACATAGCAATATTAGTCATTCTTGGCATTTTCTGTATTGTCAAAATGTTTAGCCCATCAGTCGGATTAACATATACTTTGAAAACAATAGCACTAGATGACTATGACATCAGTAAATTAAAGGAGAATACACTTGGAGAATTACGATGTACTGTCAAGACTAGAAGAAAGTTTATTCTACCAACGGAAATGGACTTATGGTCAGAAGTAAATCTATTTGAGAACGGAATTCTATTAAAAAGAAATAAAGAGGAAAGAATTATCTTCTTTCATGAGTTATTTGCTATTCGACCATACGTGATTAACTCTCTATTTGCTAAGGCAAAATATTTTGGATATGAGCTTATTCTAAGAAATGGAGAGAAAATCAATATTGAAAGTAATAATCTTCCTATGCTAGATGAATTTACAGAAAAACTATATAGAATATTATCAAGTAAAAGAGAGGTTTAGATGTATGAAAATAGAACATGTCGCAATGTACTTCAATGATTTAGAGAAGGCAAGAGATTTCTTTGTAAAGTACTTTGCTGGAAAAGCAAATGATGGTTATCATAATCCAAATACAGGCTTTCGGTCATTCTTTATTTCTTTTGATGAAGGATCTCGTTTAGAGATTATGAATAAACCAAAGATGGATAATTTAGCCAAACCACTGAATCGTACGGGATATGCACATATTGCTTTCTCTGTTGGAAGTGTAGAAGCTGTTGATTTATTGACATCAAGATTAAGAAACGATGGCTTTGAAGTTGTCAGTGGTCCACGTACAACTGGCGATGGATATTATGAATCATCTATCATTGATATTGAAGGGAATCAAATCGAAATTACAGTTTAGTAATAAAGAAATATGGAATTAAAAAGGAAGATATCTGACCAATACTAGTCTAGATATCTCCCTTTATTCATCTTGTTCCTGTGCTTATATATTTTATTCTTTGGCAGAATCTTTTTAATTACTTTTGTTTTCTATTTTGCTAAATAGCTTTTCTAAGAATAAGATGCGTTTGTATATCGTTTTTCTCATAATTTACATCTCCTATCTACGATTAGTTTACACTAACTAACTGCGGATTGCTAGTGGGTTGTTTATCATAAAAATGAAACTACAGGTTTATTGTGGATGATGGTTGCGGTAGGTAGAATAATAACTGTACCAAGCGAGATGGTGTCAAAAGTGAAGATACTGTAATATCCCAGTGAAGATGGTTTGCTCAACCTGCTGGGGTATCTGGAATGAAGCTCGGGGCTAAG
>ERZ773263.1425-NODE-1425-length-14331-cov-4.823340_pt1 | contig 14331 bp, 5 predicted proteins | sample MGYA00511076_ERZ773263 | MGnify/ENA primary metagenome ERZ773263 (study PRJEB29015, sample SAMEA2738155) | human oral metagenome | biome: human oral; feature: human-associated habitat; material: saliva | place: China | collected 2195 ... | reverse complement strand
CATAGAAATCTAATATATTCAGGATTTATTATTATAGATTACAATAATGCTGTTCGTAAAGAAGATATGAAGGAAGTATCACAAATAACATTAGAAGACTTAGATATTGAAGGTAGAGAATTATTTTTACATGGTGGGGAAATAGGAATCCATGGGTATAATCATAATCCATTAGTATTTGATGGAGATATTGATTTTGCAGCTTTATCTTATCATCCTTGGAGAAGTAAAGAAGATATGGCAGCTGGAATGAATCAGTTATTGATGTATGTAAAAAAAATGTTTGGGAAAAAGATAAAGTTATATGTATATGTTCCACCTAGTAATATTCTAAAAGAGGAAGGAAAAGAAGCTCTTGTAAAAAATTATCCTGATTTGAATGTTATTGCCTCTGTTTTTTATGGTGATTCAGATAGAGGAGCCTATGCTAGTGAAATAGGTAGAGATAAGACTATTCCAAAATTATTTAATTTTCCAAGATTTTCCTCAGGTTTTTATTATGATAAAGATGAAATGTGGAGCTTATTTAATGCAATAGCAATTTATGGATATTGGACTCATTTTGTCCATCCTGATGATGTTATTTCTGATGATAGAGGTATGAATAAAACTTGGAAAGAACTAAAACAAGAATTTGATAAATTGATAGGAGAAGTTGAGGCAAATCATCCATATTTAGAACCAATAAGAGCTTCTGAATTGACACAAAGGTATATCAATATTGAAGATTTAAAGATTCAATCTGAAAAAAGAGAGAATAAAATTTATATTGGAATGGAAAATTATAGAGAACCTTTCTATATGACAATTAGAATCAGAAACAATAGTATAAAAAATATTTCTTCAGGTACATTTAAAGAAATCTATGATACAGAAGATTCTAAAATATATTTATTACATGTTGAAAACCCAGATTTAATAATCACATTAGGAGAAAAAAATGAACAAAAATAGAAAACTAGATGTATTTGTAATAATGTTATTTATAGTGGAAATTTTAATTGTAAAGCATTTTTACCAAACAGAAGACTTGTTTCATTTTAGAAGTCTATTTTGGGGTTTTCATGAACTTATAACTCTTATTTTTTTAGGAATTTCTTATATTCTTTTACATGAGGATATAGGCTATTATGATGTATTTTTAATATTGTTTCCTCTTATAGGTATATCTTTATTGTTATTAGAAAGAATTTTTCAAAAATGGAAAGTATCAAATGCAGTTATAGATGAGTTGCTTTCTTCAGATGAACAAGAAGAAAAAAAGGAGCAAAAATTTGTTCCAGAAGAATTTGAAATAATGAGTTACTATGATTTATTGTCATCTGATAATATAGATGAAAAAAAGACATTTCTTTTTTCTTTTCAAACAAAAGAAACAGATTTAAAAATTAAAATATTAAAAAAAGCTCTTTTGGATAAAAATATTGATGTTATACATTATGCAGCTACTGAATTAAATAAAATAGAAACAGAATTGCAAAATAAGATCAGTGAACTTGAAAAAAAAGATGATAAAGAGGAACTTTATAGGACTTATAAAACTTATATTAATTCAGGATTATTGTATGATTCTATTTTAGAATTTTATTTAAGAAAAGCAGCTGAATTATTAGGAAGTTTGGATAAAAATACTATTGATAAGGAAAAAGAACTACTTTGTCTTTATAAATTAGGCAATGAAATAGTGGAGTATGAAGATATCTTAAAAAAGAGAATAAAGAAAAAAGAAGAAAAAAAAGATATTCAAGACTACTGTTATTTCTTATATCAAGAAAATCGTTTTGAGGATTTAATGAAAATATTAAAAAAATATAAATCAAAAGATATAGAAATTCCTTATTGTTTTAAACAATATGTAAAGGAGTAAATGAATAATGGCTACAATATGTTTTGTGTGTGAGGGAGCATATCCCTATGTTGTAGGAGGAGTATCTGCATGGGTACATGAGTTGATAACTTCAAATCCACAACATGATTTTAAAATATTATGTATTATACCAGACGAAAAGTTTGCAAAATTAAAATATCAAATTCCTAAAAATGTTATAGAGATAAAAAATATTTTAATGGATTCTTCTTTGGATTTCTCATATTCTTCATTTATTAAAGCTGGTCTTCAAGAAAATGAAGAAAAGAAAGATAGTGTAAAAGAATTGATACATTTTCAAATGGATGGAAATGCTGATGAGAAATTAAATATAATAGAGAAATTATTTTCTAAAGAAATGGGAAGTCCCCTTGAAATTATTCTAAGTCAGGAATATTGGGATGTATTATTAAAACAATACAAAAAATACCATGAAAAAGGAAATTTTAGCATATACTATTGGACATATAGAAATATTATTTTAAATTTATTAAAAATTGGACAAGAAGATATTCCAAAAGCTGATATTTACCATTGTGTAACAACAGGTTATGCTGGTTTTATAGGTTGTTTAGTTGCACATAGAAAAATGGGAAAATTTTTATTGACTGAGCATGGGATTTATCCAAGAGAAAGAGAAGAAGAAATTTTAGGAGCAAATTGGATAGATGCAGATTTTAAAAATATTTGGATAGATTATTTCTATTATTTATCTAAATTAGCTTATCAATATAGTGATAAGATTATTTCACTCTTTGAATATACTAGAGGTATTCAGATACAATATGGAGCAGATGAAAAAAAGACTAAAGTGATAGCAAATGGTGTAGATGAAAAAAAATATGGAGATATTATAAAGAAGAAAAGAGAAGGTTTTCATATTGGTTCTGTGTTAAGAGTTGTACCAATTAAAGATATAAAAATGATGATTAAAGGATTTAAAATAGCAGAAAAAAATATGCCTGATGCAACTCTTTGGTTAATTGGTCCAACAGATGAGGATGAAAAATATTATGAAGAATGTTTAGAATTAGTAAAAAATTTAGAATTAGAAGAAAAAGTAATTTTTACTGGAAGAGCTGATGTTTTAGAGTATTATGCTTTTTTAGATTTATTAATTTTAACATCTATTTCAGAAGGGCAACCATTAAGTATTTTAGAAGGTCTTGCTTCTGGAATACCTTTTATTGCAACAGATGTTGGAAATTGTCGTGAAATACTTTTAGAAAAAAAAGATATTGGGGAAGCAGGATTAATAATTCCACCAACATCTTATACTGATTTAGCAGAAGCATTTTTAAAGTTATATAAAAATAAAGAAAAATTAAATGAATTTTCTGAAAATGGAAAAAAAATAGTCAAAAAATATTATACAAAAGAGTCTTTTATAGGACAATATCGTGAATTATATGAAGAATTAGGAGATTAAAATGGCTGGTATAGGCTTTGAATTAAAAAAATTATTTTCGGAGGAAGAAGAGCTTCCTTTTGCAAATCTAAGAGCAATTATATTTTCAATTATTGTAAGTGTTGGCCCATGGCTTATTACTGCAACATCTTTAAATATAATAATCTGGATTTCTAATCAAATAGAATTAGCTAGACCTAAACAGCTAATTTTTATGAGTAGCATTTTTTATTGTTTTATATTTTCACAAATATTAACTTGTATTTTTCAATACATAATAACAAGGTATGTATCTGATTGTGTTTTTAAGAAAAAGATTTCTAAAATTAGAGGGGCATATTTGGGAAGTATAAAATTGATAGCTATTCTTGCATTTTTTGTTAGTTTTATATTTATTAAGAATGGAGATTTATCAATCCCATATAAAGCAAGTTTTGTATTTCTTTTTGTATTTATGAGTTTATCGTGGATTTCTATGATTTTTATCTCACTTTTAAAGAAATATCACTTCTTAATTTTTAGTTTCTTTTTTGGAAACTTTATCTCAATGGCACTAGGTTTTTATTTTCTGAAATATCCAGTAACATTTTTTAAAGAAGAACCTATTTTTTGGATGTTATTATCTTATGGAATAGGAATTTTTATCAATTTTATACTTACTTCAAGTTACATATTAAGAGCCTTTAAAGGAAAAAGTGAAAATGATTTTGAATTTCTAACATATTTAAAAGGATATTTCAGTTTAGTTTTAATAGGATTCTTTTATTCTGTTGGAGTCTGGGGACATGTCTTTATGAACTGGATTGTTGGAGATTCATATAGAATAGCTGGAGTTTTTCAAGTTTCTCCTTTATATGAAGTTGCTATTTTCTATTGTTACTGTATTTCTATACCAAGTATAGTTTACTTTGCCATTTTTTTGGAAACAAAATTTTTACCTGTATATAAGGAATATTATAAAAAGATTTGTAAAACAGGAACATATTCTGAAATTGAAAATTCTCTTAGCAAAATGAAACAGACATTATATCAAGAGATTTTATACGGAATGGAGTTACAATTTTTAATTTCACTTACTTGTGTTTTACTAGCAAATGCAGTGTTTACATATTTTGATATGGATATTTATTTATTGGATTTATTTAGAATAAGTGTTTTCTCAACTTATTGTGCAACTTTTGTATCTATATTAATTACTCTTTACTTGTATTTTGATTTAAGAATACATGGAATATGTATAGCATTCTTTTTATTGTTTTCTAATTTTTTCTTTACATATATTTTTGGAAGACTTGGAAAACAATACACAGGAGTAGGTTTTTTTATAGCTTCTTTTTTAACTTTTGGAATTGCAATCTTTGTTTTTCCAAAAGTATTTAGAAATTTGAATTATAGTACAATGTTTTGGCAAAATTTTGAATATAAAGTAGGAGGAAATTTTGTGAAAAATATAACAAAGTTATTTAATAAGAAAATTTATTTAGGAATAATTTTATTATTTCTACTGTTATTTGGAGGATGTACCTCATATTATTCTAAAAATGGTTTTAATAATAATACAAAACATAATTGGCATACTATGGGAATGTATGGAAAAGATGGACTTGATTCAGAAGGATATGCAGCAAATGGATTTAACCAAGAAGGTTTTAATAGAAAACATATGAATCAATCCACGAAAACAGCTTATGATTCCAATGGTTTTGATTATAAAGGAATCCATAAAGATACTAAGAAAGCCTATGATGAAAGAGGTTTTAATGCAAAGTCATATAATGTATTTACAAATAGTCCCTATGATAAAGAGGGATTTAATCATGAAGGAATCCATAAAGTTACTGGAAAACCTTATAATGAAAATGGTTGGGATGTTTATGGAATAAATGAAAAAACTAAGACTGAATATGATGAAAATGGTTGGAACATAAATGGAATTAATAAAAGAAGTTTTAATAGAGATGGTTGGAATATAGAAACCAAAAGTAAATATGATTATGCTGGTTTTGACTTTGAAGGGATCCATAAAGATACAAAAAAAACTTATGATGAAAGAGGTTTTGATGTAAATTTACACAATGTATTTACAAATAGCCCCTATGATAAAAATGGATTTAATTATGAGGGGATCCATAAAATAACTGGTAGAGAGTACGATGAAAATGGTTGGAACTATTATGGTTTACATGAAAAGACTAAAACTTATTATAATCCACAAGGATATAATGTTGATGGATTGGATAAAGATGGATATGCAAAAGGAAAAAGACCACCTGAATTAGAGGATGAATGGATGGATAAAAATGGATTTAATAAAAAAGGAATTTATATAAAGGGGTATTAAATGAAAAAAATAATAAAGACTTTATTTTATTTATTTTGTATTTCAACATTATCTTTTGCAGAAGAAGAGATAGAAAATACAAAAGATAGAGGAATAGATAAAATGAATTTCTATATTCCAGTAAATAAACAAAATAAATATTCTAACTTTACAGAGCTTGATATAAGAAAAGATAAAAATATTTATAAATGGACTATGGCAGATGGTTATCAAACTTTAGGAAATAATTGGGATATTCAATATAAAATTGAAAGAGAATATCATGTAGAAAAAAAGACAAAAGCAAAATCGCATATTTGGGATAATGAAATTTATTTTTTAAAATATCATAATCCTATAAATTTCGCTGGGAAAACATTTCAACATAAAACTGTTTTAGGAATAAAACATTATGAAGGAGAGTATTCTGGAAATCGTGATAATCAATATTATAAGTTATATGCTGGACAAAAATTTTCTAGATTTTTTAATTTAGGAAAAGGAGGAACTTATATAGAGTTTGAAACTGATATTAATAAAGTTTTTGGAAGAAAAAAAGATGGTTACTCATTACTTGCTTCTCTAAAAGGAACTAGTAATATTGGTTATGGAGTTCAATTTTCTAATGTTTTAGAGTATGAATATTTGAATTACAATCAATATAGTAATGCTCATAAAACTAAATGGGAAACTATTCTTCGTTGGACATATGAAATAAATGAAAATATTGCTTTTTCACCAGAAGTAACATTTAAAGTTGAAAAATATAATAATTCAAAAGAAAATTATTTAATTGAATCTTCAGCAGGACCTTATGTTTTATTTACTAAGAATATTAATGATGATTTTAGAGTATATGGAAAAGTCGGAGTTCCTATTTTTCGTAAAGACGAAAGTAAGGCTGAAGGATATAGATATTCAAAATCACAAACATCAGCATATGGCAAAATTGGATTTGAATATATTTTCTAGGAGGGGTAAATGAAAAAAAATCTTATATTATGTTGTTACTTCATTTTGTCTAGCTTTATTTTTTCCCAAGAAATTTATAGGGATAGAATGAGAGATTTTATACAAGAATTAAGAAAAAATACAAGCAGAGATAAAATTTTTATAACACAAAATGGAAATGCTTTATATTTTCAAGATGGAAAACTTGATGAAGAGTTTTTTTCAGTGACAGATGGGACTACACAGGAATCACTTTTTTATGGAGATGAATTAAAATTTAACAAACTTACATCACCAAAATTAAAAAAAGAATTATTGGATATGTTAATTCCAATAAGACAAGCAGGGAAAGTAGTTTTAACCATTAATTATGGAAAGGGAGAAAAAACAAAAAAGAATTTAGAAAATGAAAGTAAAAAATTTGATTTTGTTGCAGAGTTACTTCCTGCATTTGAAGCAAAGGAAATTTATCAACCAATGGAGGAATTTAATCAAAATAATATTTATTCTTTAAAGGATGCTAAAAACTTTTTATGTCTATTAAATCCAGAAAAATTTAGAACTTTAGAGCAGTATAAAAGTTCTTTAGAAAATGTAGATTTTGATATTTTATTGATTGAACCCTCAATAAATGGAGAATTTTTTTCAAGAGAACAAATTGAAAGTTTAAAGAAAAAGAGTTCAGGAGCAAGAAGATTAGTTATTGCATATCTTAGTATAGGAGAAGCTGAAGATTATCGTTATTATTGGAAAAAAAGTTGGAACAAAAAACACCCTGATTGGATTGCCGAAGAAAATGGGAATTGGAGTGGAAATTATAGAGTTAAATACTGGTATCCTGAATGGAAAAATATTATAAAAGACTATCAAAAAAAGTTAGATGAAATAGGAGTAGATGGATATTTACTAGATACTGTTGATACTTATTATTATTTTGAAGATAAAGATGAAGCAAAAGCAAAAACTAAAAAAATAAAAAGTAAATTTAAAAAATAATTTAAGGAAATAGATTACTAAACAAAAATACAATAATAGGAGGAAAAATTATGAAAAACAACTTAGAACAAATTGAAAGACATCTACGGTCAATAGCAAAGAGGTATAAAAGTGTAAAATATTCACTTAGTTTAGCAATACTTTTCTTAATGATGGGAATAAATGTATTTTCAGAAGAAGTTATAACACAAGAAGCAGTGTCAAAAGAAAGAATACAAAATTCTGTTGGCAATCTTCAAACAAAGATAAATGATTTAAAAAGTCAGAATGATAAGCAATTAAATGGTTTGAGATTAGAGTTAATTCAATTAATGGAACAAGGAAACCAAGTTGTAAAATCACCATGGAGTTCATGGCAATTTGGAGTAAATTATATATATAGTAAATGGAATGGAACATATAAAGGAAGAGGAGATAAAAAAAATTGGCCAAAAGATTTAAGAGAAAATTTTGCTGATCCTTTAAAAAGATTTGTAAAAAATGATTCTGTTACATCTTCTACTTATGGTCTAACAACACTAAATATCTTATATGAACCACCAGCAGAAATTACAGTAAGTGCTGGAATAAGGCCTAAAAATGTTAGTAAAACAGAAGGTGAAATTAAACTAATAAAGCCACCTGAAGGTCTTCCAAATTTTGAGCCAAAGTTAATAGGTACTCCTGGAAAACCAGTAGCACCAGCAACTCCCTCTGTAAATGTATTTGATACACCAGATATACCAGCAAATGGACAATCTTTTGCTCAAAGACCAATAATTGGAAAAAGAACAGCAGATGAATATGATAATCAAATAAGTCCTAGATTTAATAATGCTGTTGTAGCTCAAAACTATGATGAATATACACCTGAACCAGATACTCCTAATGGTAATATTGATGTTAACATGGGAAAAACTACTACTTGGGGTGGTGGAAGAATAAAATTAAAAAGTACAGTTCCAGAAGGAAGACCTTTTGAAAATGGAGAAGAAGAATATGAAAATATTAAAGATGAACATGGTAATGTAATAGGCCAAAGAAAAATGCCAAAAGATCCATATATATTAAAAAGAAGTGGGACATATTATTTAAATCCTGGTAAAGTTGAAACTAAATACGTAAATGACACAGAAGGTAGAAAACTAGATACTGTAAATGCTTTTATAAGTGATTCAAGAGACCATAATACTACAATTAATGGAAATTATACAGTAAAAAATTTAGGAGATGGCCCTACCACAAAATTATTTTTTAGTTATAACCCTTCTGGTGTTGGTGGAAAAAAATATGATAATAAAGCTAGTTGGGGATGGAGTGATGGAACTGAACAAGCAGTAAATAGAGTGGCAAAATTTACAGGTAATTTAACTTTAAAAGGAGTTGAAGATCCAAATAACAAAACTGCTCTTGTTGGTTTGGAACATCAGCTATGGGCAAAAAGTAGAACTTCAACACATAAAGATGACCAAGCCGAGTGGAATAATTCTAACTCAAATACCACTTTATTAAATACTGGGAATATTACATTAGCAAGTGGAAACTATTTAGTTGGTATGATGATTGATGTTGAATATTCAAATGATAAAAATCATAAAAATCATAAAACAATAAATAAAGGAACAATAAATATAAACAGTAAAAATAGTGTTGGGATAGATTTTGCTAGATATGAGCTAGGCTTATTACAAACAGATGTTACTTTAGGAAACATTAATGTAAACGGAAGTAATAACTATGGTTTTAGAATGGCTAAACTTTTTGATGGGGAAACTAAAACTTATCAAGGTGCTGATAATGGAAGTAATTTAACAGTTGATGGAAATAAATATTATGATAACACAACTATAACAGGAGAAGGTGGAAAAATAGTTGTAGGTGGAAAAGAAAATGTTGGAGTTTCAATTTCCAAAGGAGTTTCTGCTGGTAAAAGTGCTAACCCAATTAGTAATATAAAAAGTTTAAATATAGAAGTAGTTGGAGAAAATGTTGTAGGTTTTTTAAGAAATAAAGATTTCTCAACAAATAATACAGGAAATATAGTTTTAGATGACACAACAGTACAAAGCTTAACTTTTGGAAATGGTGCAAAAAATAGTACCTTAGTTCGTAGTGATAATGGTACTATTGATATAAAGAAAAATCTTAATGCAGAAAAAGGTGGAAAAGGAAATAGTTTTTCACAAGCAACTTCTGGTGGTAAAGTAGTTAATCATTCAATTTTAAAAAGTACATTATCTCATTTTACAGGAATGATTTCCTATGGAAGAAGTAATAATCATCGTTCTTCTATTGCTACAAATAAAGGAACAATAGAGTTAGCAGGAGATTCTGATAGTAATATTGGAATGGCTGCATTAAATGGTGGAGAGATAAGAAATGATGATGGAACTATAAAAGTATTAGGAAAGGGTAAAAATAAGGCTACTATCTATACAGACCAAACTTCTTCAGCTACATTAAATGGAGGAAATTATTTTATTTCAGGGGAATCTTCTTCTGGAATTTATAATCAAGGTTCTACTATTTTGGGAGCTAATAATAAAATATTTGCTAGTAATGGAGCAGTAGGAATTTATAGTTCTGGTGGATTAGTAGATGGTAGCCATGCAGCTAATGGAGTGGATATAGAAGTAGATGATGGTGATTCTGAAGAAAAAGGATTAGCTGTATATGGAGAAAATGGTACAGATATAAAATTACAAAACTCAAAAATAAATGTTAAAAAAGGAGCAGCTGGAGTTGCTGCATTTGGAGCAAATACTAAAATTAATTTGAATGAAGCTACTTTGAAATATTCAGGTTCTGGATATGCTGCCTATGCAACAGGTGGAGGAAAAATTGACTTATCAAATAGTAGAATAGAATTAAGAGGAAGAGCCACAGGATTTGAAATGGCTGGAAGTGGAACTTCACCAATAACATTAAATTCAGGTACTAAAATTCATGTTTATTCTAATGATGCAACAGTAATGAATATAAAAGATATGGCTTCATTAAATTATTCTAATTTAAATTCAACAGCATTTAATAGTTATCTTCAAGGGGCAACAGTACATGCTGAAAATGGTGCAACAGACTATAAATTAGCGGCTGTTGATGGAATAGGAGCTTATAATATTAATTCTAGTTTAGATAAAAAATTAGCAGTAAATCCTGCAAATAAAAATACAAATGACTATATTTTTACAAGATTATTGTCTGTTCAAAGAGCAAGAATGAATTTAAAATCTGGAAATAATGTTAGAGCTGTCCTTAGCAGTAGTGACTTAGCTGCTATGAAAGAAAAAACAGTTGTTGGTTTAGCTATGAATTCAAGTAAAAATGCAGTAAGTAATACAGAAACAGCAATAAACCTAGAAAATAATACAACTGTTACAGCAGATAGAACAGATGCAGGAAATGGAGCAATAGGTCTATTTGTAAATTATGGAACTGTTAATGTTGCCAGTGGTGCCACAATAAATGTAGAAAAAGAAAATAATGTTGTTAATGAGAAAGCAGTTGGTATTTATTCAGTAAATGGAACTAAAGTTGATAACAAAGGAACTATAAATGTTGGTGGAAAGAATTCAATAGGGATTTTGGGAATAGCTTATCGTACTGATAATGCTGGAAACAAAAAAATAGATGAATTTGGTTCTAATGCAGTTGGACAAGGAAAGGTAGATATTAAGAATCAAGGTACATTATCTTTAAATGGTGAAGGAGCAAGTGGAATCTTTGTAAAAAATAATAAAGGAACAGCAGCTTCATCAGGAGAACACAAAGCCTTAAATACTGGAACTATAAATATGTCTGGTAATGGGGCAGTTGGAATGTTGGCTAAAAATGGATATCTAAAAAACGAAGGAACTATAAATATTACAGGCTCACAACAAGGTATTGGAATGTATGGGCATTCAGGGTCTATTTTAGAAAATGGAACAAATGGAACAATAAATGTTGCAGATTCTAATGATGAGAATAAACTTAATATAGGAATGTTTACAGATGATATAAATACAAAAATTACTAATGCTGGAAAAATTATAGCTGGAAAAAATTCTTATGGTATTTATGGTAAAAATATAACAACAACTGCAACTTCAAAAATAAAAACTGGAGATAATGGTGTTGGAATTTTTTCAAGCACAAAAGATAGTAATACTACATTAGATTTAGCTTCAGGTTCTGAAATAACAGTTGGTAATAATAATGCTGTTGGAGTTTTCTCATCAGGAAATAAAGCAGCTCATATTACAAGTTTTTCTAAAATGAATATTGGAAATAGTTCTTTTGGTTATGTAATAAAAAGTAAGGGAAGTACACTAAATACCAACTATGTAGGAGAAACTGAGTTGAAACAAGATGGAACATATATATATTCTACTGATGAAGATGGAACTATCACAAATAAAACAAAATTAAAATCATCAGGAAATAAAAACTATGGAATATATGCATCTGGAAATGTAAAAAATCTAGCTGATATTAATTTTGCTACTGGATATGGAAATGTTGGTTTATATAGTACAAGTAATAATTCAAATAAAGGGATAACTAATGGTGAAGCTGGTCCATCAGGAATTAAACCTAAAATAACAGTAGGTGCTTCAAAAATTAGAGATACAAATGGAAATCTTTTACAAGAAAAAAATAGATTATATTCAATAGGAATGGCAGCAGGTTATAGCTGGACAGAAGAAGATTTAAAGAAACCGGAAGCACAAAGACCTAAACAATTTATTGGAAGAATAGTAAACTATGGAACTATCTCTGTCACTGGTGATGATGGTATAGGAATGTATGCAGTTGGTAGAGGTTCTAGAGCAATTAATCATGGACTTATTGATTTAAGTGGTAAAAATTCAATAGGAATGTACTTGGATCAAGGAGCAATAGGTGAAAACTATGGAACTATAAGAACAGCTCCTAACAATACAAAAGATGGAATTATTGGAGTTGTAGCTCTAAATGGGTCTGTTATAAAAAATTATGGAACTATTTCTATAAGTGGTGCTGGAAATACAGGTATCTATAAGGCACAAGGTGGAAACAATGAAGGAAAAAAACCTGAAGTAAGCAATGGAGCAACAGATATTTCAAGTAAAGCCACAGCAGATACAAGTAAAAAATTGGGAACTTCTCAAATTTTATCACCACCTGGAGCAACAAATGCAGTTATAAAAGAAAAAGGTAAAGTATTAACACCTGATTATGTTGATAGACCAACACCTAATGCACCAAATGTTAGAGCAGGAAGTACAATATTAAATTTAAAACAACTTCAAAAATTTAATGGAAATTCTAGAGCTAGAGCATCTGAGTTAGGAATGTATATTGATACTTCAGGAATTAAATTTACAAAACCTATTGAAGGCTTAGAAAAATTAACTAATTTAAAGAGAATAAACTTGATATTTGGAGTAGAAGCTACTAAATATTCTAATAATACAGCAATTCAAATTGGAAGTAATATTCTAGAACCATATAATAAAGTAATTGAAAAACTAAGTCGTTCAGGTTCTGGTAAAAAGTGGATTCTAAATTCAAGTAGTTTAACATGGATGGCGACAGCAACTCAAAATCCAAGCAATGGTACTCTTGGAAATGTTTATATGAAGAAAATTCCTTATACTACTTTTGCAGTTAAAGGAGATACAGATACATATAATTTCTTAGATGGTTTAGAACAAAGATATGGTGTTGAAGGATTAAATTCCAGAGAAAAAGAATTATTTAATAAATTAAATGATATTGGAAAAGGAGAAGCACAATTATTTGTTCAAGCAGTTGATGAAATGAAAGGTCATCAATATGCAAATACACAACAAAGAGTGTATGCAACTGGTCAGATTTTAGATACAGAATTTAATTATTTAAGAGAAGAATGGGCAACAGCCTCTAAAGATTCAAATAAAATAAAAGCATTTGGAGCTAGAGGAGAATACAAGACAAATACAGCTGGAGTTATTGACTATAAAAACTATGCTTATGGAGTGGCTTACATACATGAAAATGAATCAGTTAAGCTAGGAAAAGATATTGGTTGGTATACAGGTTTTGTTCATAATACATTTAGGTTTGAAGATATTGGTAAATCAAAAGAAGAAATGCTATTAGGAAAAATTGGAATGTTCAAATCAATACCATTTGATGATGATAATAGTCTAAACTGGACTGTATCAGGAAATGTATTTGTTGGACGTAATAAAATGCATAGAAAATTTTTAATAGTTGATGAAATATTTAATGCAAAATCTAAATATTATACTTATGGAATAGGTGTAAAAAATGAAATAGGAAAAGAATTTAGATTGAGTGAAGATTTCTCAATAAGACCATATGGAGCATTAAAACTTGAATATGGAAGAATAAGCAAGATAAAAGAAAAAACTGGTGAAATAAGATTGGAAGTAAAATCAAATGATTATGTTTCAATCAAACCAGAAATTGGAACAGAATTAAAGTATAAACATCTATTTACAAATAGAAAAACATTAACAGTTGGATTGGGTGTAGCTTATGAAAATGAGTTAGGAAAAGTAGCAAATCCTAAGAATAAAGCAAGAGTAGCATATACAACAGCAGATTGGTACAATCTTAGAGGAGAAAAAGAAGATAGAAGAGGTAATATTAAAACTGATTTAACTATCGGATTAGAAAATACAAGATTTGGAGCAACTGCAAATGTAGGTTATGACACAAAAGGGCATAATGTAAGAGCTGGATTAGGACTTAGAGTTATATTCTAAGAATTATCTAAATAGGACTATCATATGATAGTCCTATTTATTATATGTATACATTCCTAAACGATTATTAACT